>Ga0197143_1000691_pt1 | contig 33664 bp, 35 predicted proteins | sample GBS70_MetaG_FD_148603 | JGI IMG/M metagenome (GOLD analysis project Ga0197143, IMG submission 148603) | Sediment microbial communities from Great Boiling Springs, Gerlach, Nevada, United States - GBS 70_MetaG | ecosystem: Environmental > Aquatic > Thermal springs > Hot (42-90C) > Sediment... | reverse complement strand
CCTTGACGCGGAAGAGGCCAAGGGTTCGATCCCCTTCGCGCCTACCATCTTTATTTATATCGCCTACCTTAATCACTCCTTTTAAAAACAAGTACACTGAGGGGTGGAAGTACAAGATTCAGTGAATAGGGTCTATTATGGGAAGGTATTTTTTTCGCATAGAGGCCCCCTCTGTTTCTGAGATTTGTTCCCCAGTAGATAGAAGAGTCACTATTGAGAATCTCTCTGTAGTATCCGGACAAAGGTACACCTATTCGATAATTGAATCTCGCAACAGGTGTAAAGTTGAAAACGAATAATAAGAAATCTTCTGGATTCTTTGCCTTTCTCATGAAGGATATAACAGAGTTTTCTGCATCCTTAAAATCTATCCATTCAAATCCTGTATGCTCAAAGTCCCTTTCATACAATGAAGGTTCCCTTAAGAGTAGTCTGTTGAGGTCCCGTACGAATAACTGTATTGCCCTGTGGGATTCATATTGAAGAAGATGCCAGTCTATACTTGAATTGTAATCCCATTCTCTCCACTGAGCGAATTCATTTCCCATAAAGAGTAGTTTTTTTCCTGGATGGCCAAACATATAGCCGTAGAGGGCTTTCAGATTCGCAAATTTCTGCCAGTTGTCTCCAGGCATTTTACCAAGGAGGGAGCCCTTTCCATGGACAACTTCGTCATGACTTAAAGGAAGTATGAAGTTTTCTGTGAAGGCATAAAGAAGGCTGAAGGTGAGGTTGTTCTGGTGATATTTTCTATAGATTGGGTCTTTTGAAAAGTATTCAAGGGTGTCGTGCATCCATCCCATATTCCATTTCATGCTGAAACCAAGGCCTCCAAGATAGGTCGGTCTTGATACCATGGGCCAGGCAGTGGACTCCTCTGCGATGGTGATGACACCAGGGAAATATTGGTGAACTGTTTCATTAAAGTATTTTAAAAACTCTAGGGCCTCAAGATTTTCCCTACCACCGTATATATTTGGAACCCACTCTCCCTCCTTTCTTGAATAATCGAGATAGAGCATCGAGGCAACAGCATCAACCCTAAGACCATCTATGTGGTATTTATCAAGCCAGAATAAGGCACTCCCTATAAGAAAGTTTTTTACCTCATTCCTTCCATAGTTAAATACAAGGCTTGACCAGTCAGGGTGATATCCCTTTCTCGGGTCTTCATGTTCATAAAGACATGTACCATCAAAGAATCTCAGGCCATGGTCATCGGATGCAAAATGGGAGGGCACCCAGTCAAGTATTACTCCGATTCCATTTTGGTGACATTTGTCTATAAAATACATAAAGTCTTCTGGTTTTCCATATCTGCTCGTGACTGAATAATAACCTGTTGTCTGGTATCCCCAGGAGCCATCAAAGGGATGTTCTGTCACTGGCATGAGTTCTATATGAGTGAATCCCATCTCCTTTACATAGGGTATAAGATGGTAGGCAAGTTCCCTGTAGTTAAGAAACCTGTTTCCTTCTTCAGGGACGCGCATCCACGAGCCAATATGAACCTCGTATATGGATACAGGAGATTCATAGGGATTAAAGTTTTTTCTGTTCTCCATCCATTCTGAATCATTCCATCTGTAGGAATTTATATCAACAACAATTGATGCTGTTTTTGGCCTTAGTTCTGAATAGACTCCAAAAGGGTCTGATTTTATCCTGATAATGTTATTATGGTATCTCGAGCGAATCTCGTATTTATACATTGTACCTTCTTCTACATTAGGTATAAAGAGTTCCCATATACCTGAATCTCCCAGAACCCTCATCATATGTCTGCGGGGGTCCCATCTGTTAAATTCACCTATAACACTTACCCTCTCTGCATTTGGTGCCCACACGGCAAAATGGGTACCCTTAATGCCATCTATCTCCATAAGGTGGCTACCGAGTTTTTCATAGATCATGTGGTGTTTACCTTCATTGATAAGATAAAGGTCAAGCTCACCAAGTACAGGTTTTCTGAAGGAGTAGGGGTCTATGAATTCTTCTGTTGTATTGTCATGATTAATGGTTTTTACTTTATAGTGTTTTTCTACAGGCTCCTTTAGTTCAATCTCAAAGATCCCAGACCTGTTACCTTCTCCACACAGTAAGATTTCCTTAAGTTCGTAATCCTTATTATTAGAAATAATCCATGCCTTTTTCGCATAGGGAAGATAAACCCTCACAACGAATCCATCTTTTTTTCTATGCGGTCCGAGGACTTCAAAGGGATTGGACAGTCTTCCTTCTATGAGGGCCTTTATTTTATCCATGACACACCTGTCCAAAATAAAGTTTTGAATTGGGCATAAGGCTGAAAAAGCACAAAAGGCGACTCCTTAATGTAACTTGTTAAATAACCTGTCATGACCTTAATATACCTTACAAAGAACATTAATAACCTCATTATACCTTTTAAAAATAAATTCTGTCGCTTCTTTTGTGTTTTTGAGGCCTTATGCCTACTTTAAAAGCCTCTTTCAATTTGTTTTGGACAGCAGTGATCCATGCATAATTTTAACATTTTTCTTGACAGCTATCTCTATGTTTGTTATAAATATAAATAAAGAGAAAGGAAAATGGAGCATGGCCCATCCGAAGATCCTTGCCTTTGTCCTTGCAGGAGGAAAAGGTGAAAGGCTTTTCCCCCTCACTGCTTTTCGCTCTAAACCCTCAGTCCCTTTTGGAGGTAATTACAGGATCATTGACTTTGTTCTGAGCAATCTGGTGAACTCACACATATATTCTATCTATCTGCTGGTTCAATACAAATCTCAGTCTCTAATTGAACACATAAGAAGAAACTGGGTAATTTCACCATTGATAAGAGAGCATTTTGTGACAGTGGTGCCACCACAGATGAGGATGGGTCCTGAATGGTTTCAGGGAACAGCTGATGCAGTATTTCAAAATCTTAACCTTATTCAGCAGTACGCTCCTGAACTTGTTTTGATATTTGGAGCTGATCATATTTATAGGATGGATATAAGGCAGATGATCGATTTTCATCTTCAAAAGGATGCCTTTGTTACTGTTTCTGCAAGACCTGTCCCCATAGGAGAGGCCTCTCAGTTCGGAGTAATTATATCTGATAAAGAAAACAGGATCGCAGGGTTTCAGGAAAAACCAAAAAAACCTGTTCCCATGCCGGATAGACCTGATATGTCCTATGTATCAATGGGGAATTATATCTTTAATAAAGATGTCCTTGTAGATGCTCTACTAAAGGCACAGAAAAAGAAACAGCATGACTTTGGTGCTCACATAATACCCGACCTTGTTGAGACAGGCAGGGTCTTTGCCTATGATTTCGGGACTAATATTATTCCAGGGGCCATGCCTTATGAAGAGAAGGGATACTGGAGGGATGTTGGAACTATAGAGGCCTATTTTAATGCCCATATGGATATGCTCGGGGAAGAGCCTTCTTTTGAATTGAATAATAGGTTATGGCCAATCCATCCCTCAAGCTCTGAATATCCGCCCGCAAAGATTCTACGCGGTGATATAAGAAACAGTATAATAGCTCCTGGTGCAGTGATAAAAAAGGCAAAGATAATTAACTCTGTAATACGAAGTGGTGTTGTTATAGAAGATGGAGTTAGTATTGAAGATAGTATAATTATGGATGATGTGGTGATAAAAAAGGGTGCATCCCTTAAAAGAGTTATAGTAGACAAGTTGAATACTATATCAGAAGGTGAAAGGATAGGTTTTGAACCAGAAAAGGATAGATTCAGGTGTTATATTGACCGCTCAGGTATAGCTGTTATTCCAAGGGGTGGAAGACTTGTGAAGCCATCAAAGGATTGAGGTTCCCTGGAAGGGGCTATAGGGAATCTAATTGAAGGAAATTATTTTATCCCAAATTGCCTATTCTTATCAATCTGGCCTGTGAATATTATTTTATGAAGGCCATCTGTTTTTAATTTAGACATTTTGTCTTCACTATCTGGTGGCAGAGACAACATGTCATAGAGCCCTTAGTAAATTGTAAGGTAAATTTTGAGTTAAATAGCATGCGTTTTTCCAGTGGCTTGCTACAGATAAAATAATATTTGTCTATTATCTCTCTTTCAGTTAAATAAGTTTCTGTGTTATAATTTCAATAAATTGGAGAGGTGCCGGAGTGGCCGAACGGGCACGACTGGAAATCGTGTGTGGGGTCTAAAAGCTCCACCGTGGGTTCAAATCCCACCCTCTCCGCCATGAACAGGTCAATAAGAAATTAAATGCGCGTTGTTATCTCTTTTTTCAACCAGGCAGCAGCCCTGCGCAACAGGCAGATACGAACCCCGTCAGGTCCGGAAGGAAGCAGCGGTAAGTATTATGTCTGTGTGCCGCAGTAAGTTGCTGCCTGGTTGAGAGGAGAGATAGAAGATGAGTTACCTTGTCCTTGCCAGAAAATGGAGACCTCAGGTTTTTGACGACCTTGTTGGTCAGCCCCATATTATAAAAGTGCTTAAGAGTACTCTTTCTCAGAAAAGGGTACACCATGCTTATGTATTTTCAGGCCCAAGGGGTGTTGGCAAAACCACCACTGCAAGGATACTTGCAAAGTCTCTTAATTGTATAAATGGTCCAACCCCTGAGCCCTGCGGAAGGTGTGAGTTCTGTGTCTCTATTGCTGATGGTTCATCAATGGATGTGATAGAGATAGATGGTGCGTCTAATAACAGTGTTGATGATATAAGAGATATCAGAGAGAGGGTAAGATATGCACCATCTGTTGTTGGTAAATATAAGGTTTATATTATAGATGAAGCCCACATGCTCAGTGAATCAGCCTTTAATGCCCTTCTTAAGACTATTGAAGAACCTCCTCCTCATACAATATTTGTCCTTGCAACAACAGCCTACAGAAAAATCCCTGCTACAGTCCTCAGCAGATGTCAACACCTTTCTTTCAGGAGGGTTCCAAGAGAGGTAATTGTGGAGAGATTGAGATACATTTCAGATAAGGAAGGTATAAATATCTCTGATGATGGTCTTGACCTTATAGCCAGGGCTGCTGATGGTAGTATGAGGGATGCCCTTACCCTTCTTGATCAGGTCTCATCCTTTTCTGATGAGATAACATCAAAGGATGTGGCTGATCTTCTCGGAATAAGTGATTCAAAGATTATTTTAGATCTTGCAGAGGCTATATTTGATGGTGATCAGAATAGACTTCTTTCTATTATTGCAGAGGCAGTGCATAAGGGAGCAGACCTGAGAATACTTTATAAAGATATAATTCTCTTTCTGAGGGATATGCTTATTATTAAAAATATTCAAGGGTCTGACCTTGATACAAGGTCTCTTTTTGAATTATCCCAGGAGGAGATTGAGGGTTTAAAAGTCCTTTCCGAGAGGGTCTCTTTAGAAGAACTCGTGCTTATGATAAACGAGCTTTTAAAGGGTGAACAGGATATTAGAAATGCCACCTTCCCAAGAATCGCCTTTGAGATAAATCTTATAAAGATAAGTCTTTTTAAGGAGTTCTCTTCCTTAAGGGAGGCCGTAGAAAAACTAAAGTGTTTCAATGTAGGAAAGGAAGATATATCAGATTTTAATCTTTCACAGTTGCCTTCGCAGCCTTCCGAGGAAAAAAAAAGATCTGAGAGGAGGGTAGAAGATGATGATTCTTTTCAAATCGACCCAGAAAAGAACTTTCAGAAAAATTTGCAACTTGGTTCAAAAACTTTTACCCCACTACGAGGAGCTAAAGATATTATCAGTGAGTTTTTGAGGATTATAGATGAGAGGGATCATGTTCTTGCCTCAAAGCTGGCATCTGCTGAGATTAATATTCAGGAGGATAGGGAAGGTATTACAACAATAAATTTAATATTTAATGGAGGCCCTTCCTTTTTTGCGAAGTCCATTTCTGAGCAAAAGGACCTGATTCATGATATTTTTAAAGATATTATTGGGAGACCTATAAAGTTAAAAATAACATCTTCTGAAAAGAAGGTATCTGAAAAGAGCGCTGATAACTTTAAAAAGGAGGTTCTATCGAGGCCAGAGGTGAGGGAGATAATAGAACTCTTTGAGGGTTCTGTAATTGAGGTGAGAAGGATTGAAGAAAATAATTAATAAAGGAGGAGAAAGATGTCAAAGAAGATAATTGGTGATTTGATGAGGGAGGTTCAGAGGATCCAGTCCGAGATGATTCGTGTTCAGGAAGAGGTAAAGACAAAGACTGTAGAGGCATCAGCAGGTGGAGGAGTGGTAGTTGCTGTTGCGAATGGAGCGGGTGAGATTGTTTCGATAAAGATAGAGAAGGATGTTGTTAATCCTGATGATATAGAGATGCTTCAGGACCTTATTGTTGCAGCAGTCAATGAGGCTCTTAAGAGGGCACAGGAGATGGTTCAGGAGGAGATGGCAAAGCTTACAGGTGGTTTAAATATTCCAAATCTTGGTGCTCTGGGGAATCTTTTTGGAAGATGAGCAAAGGGATAATAGAGACCCTTATAGAAGAGCTTACAAAACTTCCAGGCATAGGAAGAAAGACTGCCCAGAGGCTTGCCTTCTATATCCTCTCCATGCCTGATGAGGAGGCAAAGGCTATAGGAAGGGCAATAATAGAGGTAAAAGAAAAAGCAAGGTTTTGCAAGGAGTGTTTCAATATTACCGATGAGGAACTGTGTCATATCTGCAGGGACTCCTCAAGAGACAGGACGAGGATATGCGTTGTGGAGGAGCCAGGTGATATTTCTGTAATCGAAAGAACAGGTGTATTCAAGGGTCTTTATCATGTCCTTCTTGGTACCATTTCTCCTCTTGATGGAGGGGGCCCAGAGAGTGTAAAAATGAAGGAGCTCCTTGCACGGGTTTCTCATGGTGTGCTTGGAGGCGAAGTAGCAGTTGAAGAGGTAATTATTGCAACTAATCCTAATACCCGGGGTGAGCTCACTGCCCAGTATATAAGGGAAGCCCTTACGCCCTATAATATTAGGGTCACAAGGATAGCCTATGGGTTGCCCATGGGAAGTGATATAGAGTTTGCTGATGAGGTTACCCTTAGTAAGGCCCTTGAGGGTAGAAGGGAGATATAAGTCTATTTTATTTTAGATGACCAGTATTCTGCTTTTTTAAGAATCTCTTTTTCATCAACGGTCTTCAAGGTTCTTTCATTCATAACAATCCTTCCATTAATCATAACTGTTTCTACATCTGATGACTTCATGGCATAAACAATATGGGAGTAGATATCGTAGAGGGGTGTTAGATGAGGTTTATTAAGGTCACAGATAATTATGTCTGCCCTTTTACCTTTTTCAATACTTCCTGTAATGTCTCCAAGACCTATTGCCTCTGCTGCCCAGAAGGTTGCACACCTTAGGGCAGTCTTTGCATCGAGGGCTGTTGGATCAGATGATGCAGCCTTATGGAGCCTTGCTGCAAGGGATACTTCACAGAGGACATCAAGGTCATTGTTGCTCGCTGCTCCATCAGTTCCAAATGTTACCTTTACTCCTTTTTTAAGCATCTCCGCAACGGGTGCTATTCCTGAGGCGAGTTTCAGGTTGCTTTCAGGGCAGTGAGCTACATAAACACCATTTTTAGCCATCAGGTCTATCTCGTTACTGTCAAGCCATACACAATGGGCAGCAACAATACTACTGTCAAGAAAACCTATGCTGTGGAGATATTCAACAGGCCTTTTACCATAGTTCTTTATTGCCTCTTTCACCTCCCATTCTGTCTCTGAGAGGTGAATATGCATTGGAATTCTATATTTCCTTGCGAGGTCCTTTGCCCTTAAGAGGGTATTCTGGCTACAGGTATATATAGCATGGGGTGCAACTGCTGGTTTGATGAGGTTGTCATCCTTCCATCGAAGGATAAAATCCTCTGCCTTCTTCAGATAATCATCAGGATTCTTTCCTCCGGGTGTAGGAAAATCGAGGATGCCAAGGCCGATAGTCGCCCTCATTCCAAAGGCCTTTGCAACCTCAGCAGTTTCATCGGAAAAGAAGTACATGTCATTAAAGGCAACGACTCCGGCTTTTACCATCTCAAGGCAGGCAAGCCCAGAGGCATCTCTTACAAAATCAGCTGATAGCCATCGTGCTTCAGCAGGCCATATATGATTTTCGAGCCATTCCTTAAGAGGAAGGTCATCAGCAAGGCCTCTGAAATATACCATTGCTGCATGGGTATGGGTATTGATAAGGCCAGGCATTATGAGTTTATGGTTGTTGCCGAGATTTTGTCCTGAATAATTTTTTGTTATAACCTCATGGAGTCCAAGATCTACAATAATCCCATCCCTCACAGCAACAGCACCATTTTCAATGAGGGTGAGATTGCTATCCATTGTAACTATGAATCTTCCACAGAGGATATAATCAACAGTTTGCATAGATATTATTTTAGCATATATGGAGGTTTAACCCTTATAGGAGTAGGTGAGGGGCGTCCACTGACACCCCTCGTTAAAGATTCATCCCCTCACTCAAGATATTCTCACCTCCCTTCATCTACCTTTTATTACCTCTTCAAATAGTTCCTTGATCTTCGACTTTGTATCTCTCAGAATTCTTCTTCCCTTTTCTGTTATCTCATAATACTTTCTTATCTTGCCATCTACTATTTTCTTACGGGAGCTGAGCAGACCATCCTCTTCAAGTCTTGAAAGTATAGGATAGAGAGTACCTGGACTTAAGCGGTAACCGTGTCTGGATAATTCCTCTATTAGCCATAACCCATATACAGGTTTTTTTGATGCATGATAAAGTATATGAATCCTTACAAAACCTATAAAAAAATTTTTAAACACATCAGTTTTCGATATCGTAAGTCAATAGTTCAATTTATATTCTTAAATCCATAGGACGTTCCCTTGACCTTTTTGTTCCTGATTATTATAATAAAGTTATGAGGTTTCTAAACTTATTGATATTATTCCTCGCCATGACTGTTGTGCCTGCTACCACCCCAATTATGGCTGAAGAGAGACGGGCCCCTGATTTTACACTCACGGATATTAATGGTAGGAGTGTAAGTCTTTCAGACTTTAGGGGAAAGGTCGTACTCCTTAATTTCTGGGCAACCTGGTGCACTGCTTGTATAGATGAGATGGACAGTCTTAACAAGGTCTATCTCGATATGAGGGATAAGGGATTTGTAGTAATAGGTGTCTCTATTGATCAGTCAAGGGCTGTTGTATCCGATTTTGTTAAGAAGAAAGGACTAAAATTCCCTGTGCTACTTGACCCTGAAAAAGAGGTCTTCTTTGACAGATATGCCGTATTTGGCTTACCAACAAGTTTTTTAATAGACAGACGTGGATATATCAGAGAGAGATATATTGGTGAGATGGACTGGCAGGAAAAGGACTTTGTAGATAAGGTCCATAACCTGCTTAATGAAAAGGGGAGGTAAACTATGAAAAGGATTGTACTGACAGTGCTAACAGGTCTCCTGCTTTATGGCTGTGCCTCTACATTCCTTGTTTATAAGGATGGGAAGGCCCAGTATTTTGGTTCAAACAGAAAGGAGATTCAGGAACTTCTCTGCAAAAGTGGTGACCTGAAAAAGGTTCTCGAATATGCCGTTACTATTGATGAGGCCGTAAAGGAGTCCCTTTATAAGTATACCTGTGTGGAATTAAATGGCGATGAGGTAAAGAGGATTTATTCTGACCTATCAGCTGAGCAGAGAAAAGACCTGAGGCTTGCCTTCAGAAAACAGGGATATGATATAAATTATTATCCCTGTGGCTGACTTGAAGGCAGACTTTAGCCATTCTGTAGAATGGCCTAACCAATATCGCCGTACAGGAATTGAAGAAGGCTGAGGCCTACAACTGTTGCTGTCTCTGCCCTCAGGATTCGGGGACCAAGACTAACGGGAATAAACCCCTTTGAGATTGCCTTTTCAACCTCATATTTTGAAAAACCACCTTCAGGACCTACGATAAGCGAAATATTTTTAGAAGACTGGATCTTTGAAACCATCTCCTTCAAACCCTTTTGAGCACTTTCATAAAAAATAAAGCCCTGAGAGATTGGTGGCAAAGGTAACAGTTGCTGATTAAGCGATTCTAAGAGATACTCAAAAGAAACAGGCTTATGGATTAATGGGATCTCTGTTCGTCCGCACTGCCTTACAGCCTCCTTTGCGATCCTTTTCCACCTCTCTTCTCTACCTGTCTCCCTCACAATTGTCCTTGATGTGATTATCGGATAGATTTCTCTGACACCGAGCTCTGTGGATTTCTGAATAATAAAGTCCATCTTTTCACCTTTCAGGATTGCCTGGATTAAAATTAAATTTAGTTTCGGTTCAGTATTGGTATCTTCGGTCTTGATAAGCTTTACAATAACCTCTTTCTTCTTTGAGAGTTTAATCTCTCCTTTATGGAGCCTTCCTTGGTCATCGATTATCTGGATCTCATCTCCTTCTTTCAGTCTGAGGACATTTACGAGATAATGGGCCTCGTGACCATGAATCCTTAAATCTTTATCAAAGGAGATAATGGATGAAGGAAGTACGAGGCGGGGCATTAAGCATTTTAAGGCCCCCTTTAAGGGGGCCTCTCTTTTAGAGCTTCACTACATTGATTGCCTTAGGTCCGCGTTCACCTTCTTCAATGTCAAACTGCACGCGCTGGCCTTCTGAAAGGGTCTTGAAACCATTTCCCTTGATGGAGGTGTAATGAACGAAGACATCCGGACCATTATCCTGCTGGATAAATCCGAAGCCCTTCTGCTCATTAAACCACTTCACCTTACCTTCGTACGGCATACTGCTAAAACCTCCTTCTTCCCTGATTCCTCAGGTTAACTGTTCCTGAAAACTACAGGCAGGCAAATGAATGAGTTCATTTACCACTTATTAGAATAACCCAGTTATTATCAAAAAGTAAAGTCAAATCTCCTTCTCTATTTTAGGAGCTGTAACCCTGAGATAGAATCTTCCTTTACCAATATTGCTTGATGGTTCCATGATCAAAACAAGATAGTATTCACTGGTAATCTTTCTGACAACAATGTTGTATCTTTCAGTAGAGATAGAGAATTCGTCTATGCTGCCAAACTGTAGGTTGTCAAGGGCAAAATGGAGTGTCTTCAGAACAGCAGAGAATTCGGCACTTAATGCTGATTCATCTACTGTATTTTCTTTTACATATCCCTCCACAGGGATTCCGTCAGAGGCTATTATGAAGAGGCCGGTAGAACCATCAACCTTTCTTACTACATCCTTGAGAATTTCTGAAAAACTCATCTCTTTTGATCCTTCACCTTTGCCATCTCTTCTTTATGGCCTCAAGGAATTTGTTAAGCTGTGCCACTATTAATTCATTTTCCTTTCCAAGGAGCTTAAGGAGGGCTTTTAGTTCCTCCATTCTCTGCAGGACCCTTTTATCGCCTGGAAAATCATTGAGGAGTTTTTTATAAGCCTCTATTGCCTTAATGTAATCACCCTGTTGAATGAGTCTGTCAGGATAGGAAAAATCTGGTTCCCTTTCCGGGATTTCAGTCCCTTCCTCCCTTGCTGATTCAATTATTGGTATCTCGATAGCCCTTGAGGGAGAAGTCTTTTCCAAAGTTATATCTTCAGGTGCTTCCACAAAGAAGGTCTCTTCCACGCTTATCTCTTCTTCTTGAAGTGTTATCTCACCAGCTTGTTCAGAAGTCTCTACCTCATCAAAGATTTTCTTTTCTGGCTGAACAGGGATTTCTTCTGGTGTTTCCAGAACTCTGGATGAGTCCTGAATTGGTGTTGAGTGTAAAGGAACCTCTTCATCAAGGGCATTTTTTGAGATTATTTCCTTTTTGAATCTTTCAAATTCTTCATCACTGTAGGAGGTCTCTGTCACAGGCATAAATCCTTCAAGGTCAAAATGTTCAGTTTCTTTTTCTGGTTTTTCTTCAGTTTTTGGGAGATTAATAGGCTTTGATGAAGGAGGTTCAGGTGGTTCTATTCTTTTTGACTTCAGATGTTCAAGGTTTGCTTTTGCCTCTTCATCAAGGGGGTTCAATTTAAGTATCTTACTATAGGCATCTATTGCATCGTTTATATCTCCAAGGTTTTTTGATATTTCAGCAATTTTTTTAAGTGCGAAAAGGTTATCAGGTATGGCAGTAACAACCTTTTTAAATTCTTCTTTTGCCTCTCTCAGCATATTCTTCTCAAGGTATATCTTTCCAAGAGAAACCCTTGCTGTCATGTAATTAGGTTGATTTTCGAGACCCCTGAGAAGAACAGAGATGGCCTCATCAAGCATTCCCATTTTTCTGTATTCCTCTGCTAATGGGACAAAGAGTTTTGAGAGGGGGTTTTTTTCAACCCTCTGTTTGAGTTTCTCCAGTTCTTCATTAGCCATATTATTATAATTTTGCTTGAAATCCTTTAAAAAGTCAACCGTTACAGAGAAGGAAAGAATCTGTTCCTGACCTTTTCTTTATATTCTAAATATTCCTTTCCGAATCTTGAAAGTAGCTCTTTTTCTTCGAGCGGGATAATTAAAAGATTAACAATGATAAAGTCAGTTGCAGTGAGTATCCCCACCGGTATATTCCCTGTGAATAGAAAAATTCCAGTAAACATTACAGTATGGGCAAGATAGGTAGGGTGCCTTACAATCCTGAAGGGCCCTTCACTAATCAATCTTCCTTTTATCTTTCTTGATACCTCAGGGATCCCCATTAAACCCCAGAGGCCCAGGAGCTTTCCTGTCCAGATATGAAGGAGTGTGCCTGTTGATGTAAGTAGAATTCCAGAGATTACAGCAAGAGCAGGCATCTCTAACTTCTGTTGAAGAAGATATATTCTCTGTTTATAAAAACCAGATAAGCAATAGGTGGCCAGAGGCAGTCTCAGCATATCCGGGGAAGTTGTTCTCCAGAAGGCATCTCCAGTAGCCTCGTTCCTCCTATCTTTGTTTTAAGAATAACCTTACCAGATGGTTCTTCTTTTACAATCCCTATGATGGTTGAAAGGTCTTCACCTTTTTCCCTGAGAATCTCGACTGTCCTTTGGGCATCCTCGGGAGAGACAAAGAGAACCATAATACCTTCATTGGCTGAATAAAGGGGATCAAGTCCGAGGATCTCACAGGCACCTTTAACAGGTGCAAGCACTGGTATCCTCTCCTCTTCAATCTCTATAGAGAGGCCACTCTGGCTGGCTATCTCTTTGAGGGTTGTGGCAAGGCCTCCTCTTGTTGGGTCCCTCATGGTATGGATCTCTATTGATGCCTTTATCAGTTCATCTACGAGATAGTTGAGGGCCTTTGTATCACTTGTAAGAGGAGGTTCAAAGGACTTAACTCCTGCTTTTTTGCTGCTGACGACATGGAGAAAAGAATCTTTTTAAGATCCTTTAGAGGAAAACCCTCTTCAATGATGAATCCTGCTGTAAGGTATAGAGGTTTAGCCCCCATCATCGCGAGGTCATTAATAGTTCCATTTACGGAAAGCTCACCAATGTCTCCTCTAGGAAAAAAATGGGGGTGTTATAACATAGGAGTCTGTTGTCAAGGCAATCCTGCCAGGAATCTCTGAAAGGAGGGCTGCATCGAGGGCCTCTTTTATAGAAAATTCAGGGAGGAAATAATCCCTCAATAGTTCGTGCATGAGTTTTCCACCACTTCCGTGGCTAAGGAGGATCTTTTCTGTCACTGTCTGCTCCTTGCTATCTCGTATTTGAGTATCTCAACAGCCTCCTTTATCTCTTCCTCCGTTGTATCTTTTCCGGTACTGAGCCTGATGGAGGAAAGGGCTACCTCATCACTCAGTCCCATTGCCTTGAGGACATGGCTCGGTTTTTTCTTTCCAGCATGGCAGGCAGCTCCAGCAGAGAGGGCTATCCTCTCTGAAAGCCTCATTACAAATTCCTGTGCGTCTATACCTTCTATGGAGACATTTACAGTATTTGGAAGCCTAAATCTTTTGTGGCCGTTGAGACTTACACCTTCTATTGAAAGGAGACCATTAAGAAGCTCTTCAGTAACTTTACTTATTCTGCCCTTCCACTCCTGTAGTTCAGCAATCACTATCTCTGCAGCTTTTCCAAGTCCAGCTATGCCAGGGATGTTTTCAGTGCCAGGTCTTAATCCCATCTCGTGACCAGCACCATGGAGTATTGGTTTTATCTCTTTACCACCTTTAATATAAAGGGCTCCTATGCCTTTTGGACCGTAAAACTTATGAGAGACTATAGTAAGGAGAGAAACATTGAGTTCTTCAGCAGATACGGGAATCTTTCCGATACTCTGGGCAGCATCAGTGTGGAACAGTATCTCCTTTTCTGAAACGATCTTACCTATTTCTGAGATTGGCTGGATAACCCCTGTTTCATTATTTGCATGCATTATAGTCACGAGGATAGTATCCTTTCTTATGGCATTAACCAGATCATCAGGGTCCACCATACCGTCAGAATTAACGGGCAGATAGGTAACACTGAAACCCATATCCTGAAGATATCTACAGGGATTTAGCACAGAAGGATGCTCAATAGCTGTTGTGATTATATGACCCTTACCGAATTTGAGGGCAGTTCCAATAATAGCCAGATTATTTGCTTCGGTCCCTCCGGATGTAAATATAATCTCTCCTGCCTTTGCACCTATGAGCCTTGCCACATTGGTTCTGGCGTGGTCAATAATTAGCCTTGCCTTTTTTCCATAGAGATGTGAACTTGAGGGATTACCAAACTCCCTCAGGGCCTCAATTATAGAGGCCTGAACCCTCTCGTCAACAGGAGTAGTTGCATTATAATCGAGATATATCATAAATCTCTATGAATTATAGAGGTCTTGAGACCGAACTTCTCAATCTCCTTCTTGAGTTCCTCCACTATTACAGGAGACCTGTGTTTTCCACCTGTGCAGCCAATCCCTATTGTGAGATAATGCCTTCCCTCTTTAATCATCCTGGGCAGAAGATATTCTAACAGATTATTCAACCTTGTCATTAGCTCTTCGGCTTCCTTTGTCTTAAGGACATAATCCCTAACCTCTGGGTGAAGCCCGTCTTTTGAAGTCAATTCAGGAACAAAATAGGGATTCGGCAGAAACCTTACATCAAAGAGGATGTCAATGTTCTGGGGCACCCCATACTTATAGCCAAAGGATATAAGGGTTACAACAGGACCTGTGTCTTTCTTTGAAAAATTTGAGAATATCCATGCCCTCAACTCGTGGGGAGACATGTTTGATGTGTCATGAATCCTGTCTGCCATCTCCCTGAGGATAGAGAGGCTATCCTTTTCCTTTTCTATTGCCTCATCAAGGTTATCTCCAAGGGGATGGGGTCTTCTTGTTTCTTTGTATCTTCTTTTAATAACCTCTGGATCTGCCTCAAGAAACAGTATCTCTGTAAGATGGTCTTTTTTTAGACGGGAGATGAGGCCAGCTGAATCCCTTAAAAAATCCTTTTCCCTTACATCTACACCTATACCTATCCTCTGGATATCACTTTCTGGAGGAAGGAGTTTCAGGAATTCAGGAAGGAGAATCAGGGGGAAGTTATCCATGCAGAAGTAACCTGCATCCTCAAGGGCCCTTAAGGCAACGCTCTTACCAGAACCAGAAAGGCCTGTGATGATTACGATATGTTTTTTATCTTTCATAACTTGATTAACTGATTTAGCTCAAAAATTGGGAGGACAACTCCAAGGACAACAAAAAGGACAACAAGACCCATTACTATTATCATTGCTGGTTCCAGAAGGCTTACGGTGGTTGTGAGCCTCCTTGAGAATTCCTCTTCATAGGTTCTTGATGCCATATTGAGATTTTCCACGAGCCTTCCACTTTTTTCACCATTTGCTATGAGTTCAACAAGGACAGGTGGAAATATATTGAGGGAGCCGGAGAGGCTTCCACCTTCTTGCACAGACCTCTTTGCCTTAAATATGGCCTCTTCAATTATTCTGTTGCCTGTTGACCTTGCCGAGACCTCAAGGGCCTTTATCATGGGAACACCACCTTCAAGAAGGAAGGCAAGGGTCTTCGTGAATCTCGAGACATAGAGGGGCATCAGTATCTTTAATGGTTCCTTTAGGATGAGTCTGTCTATGAGCTTAGGATGCCTTTTTTTTAGATATCTAATTCCATAGATACTGCCAATAAATATAACAGGTATGATAAACCAGAAGAGTTTTAAAAACTTTGTAAGGGCAATCAGGATTTTTGTGATAACTGGAAGACTCGCCTTTGTGGCCTCAAAGATCTTTACTATCTTTGGCATTACATAGACAAAGATAAATAGCAAGACACCTGTTGCTACAAGGAGCATAATAGAAGGGTATATCATGGCATTTCTGAGTTTTGCCTTCAGGGCATCCTGAGACTCAAGATAATCAGCGATTCTTTCAAGTACAGAAGGAAGTTCTCCACTTAATTCACCAGCCCTCACCATGTTTATATAAAAGGCAGGAAATAGATCTTCATATTCTTCAAGAGCCTTTGAAAGGGATGCACCACCAGAGACCCTTTCCCTTATATCATTCAAGATACCTGATAGAGTCCCGGAGGACTCAAAGGATACTCCTTTAAGGGCATCTCGAAGGGGTATCCCGGCTTTAAGAAGGGTGGAGAGCTGTCTTGTAATGTGGCTCAGGCTATCCCTTCTATATCCTTTTTTCTGAATTTCATCAGGTTTAAGGACCTTTGGGAAAATACCGAGCTCTTTTAATCTTGTGCCTGCCTCAAGAAAAGAAGGAGCCTCGAGCCTTCCCTCTACCTTTGAGCCATCAGCCCTGTAACCTGCATACTTGAATACAGGCATCCTATTCCATGGAAAGGGTTAGATGGAATGTCTGACCATCCCTGTAAATAAAGAGGAGGATGTCTCCTTCTTTAAGCTTAGAGACAATCTTCTGATAATCCTTTGTATTGTTTATCCTTGTCCTGTTTATTGCCATTATCACATCACCCTTCTGGAGATAACCCGCTGCGGGGCTATCTTCTGATATCTCTGTCACAATCACACCGTTAATCCTTGAAGGAATCTGGAGGTTCCTTCTCATCTGAGGTGTGATGTTCTGAACCACTACCCCTCTGAGGGCATTTTCATACTCACCCCTTGCTGCTACAACCTCCTGCGGAAGTTCCTCAATAGTTACCTTTACAGTGAAGGTTTTTCCATCCCTGAAGACCTTCAGTTCCACCTCTTTGCCTGGAGGTGTATTCGCTACGAGATTCCTTAATTGTGTTGGGTCTGTTATGTCCTTGCCATTATACTGCAGGATTATGTCCTCTTCTTTCAGGCCTGCCTTTTCTGCAGGACTGTTTTCGAATATCTGATTGATAACAACACCTCTGTCCTCTTTAAGACCAAAGTGCTTCCTCATATCAGGTGTCAATGCCTGAATTGAGACACCGAGCCATCCCCTTATTACCTTTTTATTCTTTATAAGCTGTTCCATTACTGCCTTTGCCATGTTGCTCGGAATGGCAAAGCCAATTCCCTGATAACCACCCGTTGTGCTGAATATAGCTGTATTTATTCCAACAAGTTCACCCCTTGCATTCACAAGAGCACCACCTGAATTTCCAGGGTTAATGGCTGCATCTGTCTGGATAAAGTCCTCATAATCAGCAATCCCAACATTTGCCCTTCCTGTTGCACTAACTATTCCCATTGTTACAGTCTGGTTTAGACCATAGGGATTTCCTATAGCAATGACGAGCTCTCCAACCTTGAGCTTGTCAGAATCTCCGAGTTCAATATAAGGGAGGTCCTTTGCATCTATCTTTACTACTGCAAGGTCTGTCTTTGGGTCTGTTCCTATGACCTTTCCTTTGAATTCCCTTTTATCAAAGAGGGTAACCTTTATCTCGTCAGCTCCTCTTATAACATGATTATTTGTAAGGATGTATCCTGATGGGTCAACTATAACACCAGAACCGAGGCCTGTTTGTCTCCTTTCCCTCGGAATACCGAAGGGTTCACCAAAGAACCTCCTGAAAAAGGGGTCATCGAAAAAGGGATCCCTGAGTCTTACAGTTTTTACTGTGGATATATTAACAACAGCAGGTTTCACGGCCTCCACAACAGAGGCCATGGCCTCACCTGTCTTCATGAGTATGTCAATAGATTCCTTTGGAATCTTCGGGCTTGAATAACCGAGGGTATGGATATTAATGCTTGATGCAAGGATAAGGCCTACAAGCAAGCCTGCTATGATAGAGATAAAAACAATAGGAATAATATGCTTCTTCTTCATCTCTGCACCTCCTTGGATTATTTTAATTTTAACATAAAACCCTTGTTATATGGTATCGCTTTTTGTTAGGATATTAAAAATTTTAACCTTTATTCTGGAGGTCTTATGAAGGCTAAGGTTATTTATGTGAAGGGGCTTCAGTTTGTTGGTGAATCAGAGACCGGTCATGCCATTGTTATGGATGGAAACAGGGAATTTGGGGGAGAGGATACAGGACCGAGACCTATGGAACTTCTCCTGATGGGCCTTGGTGGATGCACTGGCATGGATGTTGTATCTATCCTTAAAAAAAAGAGGCAGGAGCTTGAGGGTCTCGAGATAATTATTGAGGGGAAAAAGGCAGAGGAGCATCCAAAGAGATTTACAGACATTACAATTGAGTTCAGGGTGAAGGGGAAGAATCTTTCTGAAGAGGCAGTAAAGAGGGCTGTGGAGCTTTCGATGGAGAAGTACTGCTCAGTAAAGGCTACCCTTGAGGAAAAGACGAATGTATCGTTTAAGTATTCTATTGTTAGTGATTGAGAGTTAAAAGAAAGGAGGATAAGGATGGTAAAGATTTACTATGACAAGGATGCAAACATATCAATCCTTAAAGGAAAGAAGATCGCAATTATGGGTTATGGAAGTCAGGGTCATGCCCATGCAAATAATCTCAAAGATAGTGGCATGGATGTGATTGTTGGTGTCAGAAAGGGTTCAAGCTGGGAAAAGGCAACAAAGGCAAACTTTCAGGTCATGACACCTCCAGAGGCAGCAAAGGTGGCAGATATTATAATGATGCTTCTGCCCGATGAATACATGGCAGATATATATAAAACAGATATTGCACCCTATATGAAAAAGAGTGTCTATCTTGGCTTTGCCCATGGATTTAATATCCATTATGGTCAGATAGTACCATCACCTGATACAAATGTCTTTATGGTGGCACCAAAGGGTCCTGGACATCTCGTAAGGTCTGAATATACAAAGGGAAGCGGTGTACCCTGTCTTATAGCTGTTCATCAGGACCCATCAGGAAATACAAAGGAGATAGCCCTTGCCTATGCCTCAGCCATTGGAGGTGGCAGGGCAGGCATTATCGAGACGACCTTTCGGGAGGAGACAGAGACAGACCTCTTTGGTGAGCAGGTTGTCCTCTGCGGAGGACTCACGGCCCTTATAACTGCAGCCTTCGAGACCCTTGTAGAGGCAGGTTATTCTCCTGAGATGGCCTATTTTGAGTGCCTTCATGAGGTAAAGCTCATTGCTGATTTGATTTACGAAGGTGGTATTAGCACCATGAGGTATTCTATCAGTAACACTGCCCAGTACGGTGACCTTACAAGAGGTCCAAGGATAATAAACGAAACTGTTAAGGCTGAGATGAAGAAGATCCTTAAGGAGATACAGTCAGGAGAGTTTGCGAGGGAATGGATCCTTGAGTGCAGGGCAAACAAGCCTGTATTCAATGCCCTTACAAGAAAGGGTGAAGAACATCCAATAGAGGAGGTTGGTGCGAGATTGAGGGCCATGATGCCCTGGCTCAAGAGAGACAGGCTTGTAGATAAGTCAAAGGCCTGATCTGGTGGCAAGAATAAAGTGAGGATAGCGTCTGAAGGTTATCCCTTTGTAGGAGTCTTTTTTCTCCTCTCTCTTTTTTTCCTCTTAGGAGGGGCAAAGATACCTTCTGTGATTGGTATCCTTATAACAGGTTTTATGCTCTTTTTTTTCAGAGACCCTGAACGCCAGCCTCCTCAGGAAGAAGGTGTCTTTGTCTCTCCTGCTGATGGTAAGGTGATTGTTATGAAAAAGGTCTTTGAAGAAAGACACCTTATGAAGGACTCCTGGCAGATAAGCATATTCATGTCACCCCTTGATGTCCATGTCAACAGGTCTCCTGTAAGTGGTATTGTTAAAAAGGTTGTCCATAACAGAGGAAGGTTTTTTGCAGCCTACCGTGATGAAGCCTCCTTAAAGAATGAAAATATAGAGATGGTTCTCGAGACATCTTATGGAGATATCCTTGTAAGACAGGTGGCTGGTTTTATTGCAAGGAGGGCTGTCTGCAAGGTTAAGCCTGGAGATAGCCTCATGATAGGTGAGAGATACGGTATGATAAAGTTCAGTTCAAGGCTTGATGTCTATCTACCTGCTCATGTAGAGATTACAGTGTCTCTCAATGAGAGGGTCAGGGCAGGAGAGACTATAATTGCAAGGGTAAAGAATTGAAAAAGGGCATGTACATACTACCAAATATCCTCACCCTTGTAGGGATGTTCTTTGGTTTTCTTTCCATTGTTGCCACCATGAAGGGAAACTACATCCATGCTGCCTGGGCAATAGTGATTGCAAATATCTTTGATGGTCTTGATGGATTTGTTGCAAGGGCAACGGGCTCTTCATCAAGATTCGGTGTTGAACTCGATTCCCTTTCAGACCTCATAGCCTTTGGCGTGGCACCAGCAGTGATGCTTTACCGATGGAGTCTTCAGGACTTCGGAAGGGTTGGATGGGCCTTTTCTTTCTTCTTCCTTGCCTGTGGAGCCTTGAGGCTTGCAAGGTTCAATATCCAGACATCACCTGGCCAGTCAAAGGCCTTTACAGGCATGCCAATTCCAGCAGCAGCCACCATAATGGCCTCTGTCGTGATATTCCATTACCAGTTTCATGATTATCCACCTGAAAAAAATTTCTTTATCCTGTTTCTTACGGGTTTTACATCTCTGCTGATGGTAAGCACCTTGAGGTTTCATGGTCTTAAAGAGATAAACCTCCGTAGCAGAAAACCCCTCTGGTTTCTCCTTGGTTTTATCCTTATTATGCTTGTTATAGTTGTCCATCCACCCGTTACCCTTTTTGTATTTGCAATGGCATACCTCATTATTGGTATAATTGAGAATATATTTTTATTCTTCAAAAAAAGAAGGAAGGTTCATGAGGAGAATAAAGATCTTTGATACAACCCTTAGAGATGGTGAGCAGTCACCAGGTGCCTCCATGAATGTGGAGGAAAAGCTCCAGGTTGCTGGACAGCTCCAGAGACTTGGGGTGGACATAATTGAGGCTGGCTTTCCTATTGCCTCGCCAGGAGACTTTGAGGCAGTAAAGAGAATTGCAGAAGAGATAAAGGGAGTGACCATTGCAGGCCTTGCAAGGGCAAAGGATGAGGATATTGACAGGGCAGCAGAGGCCCTGAGGCCAGCGGAACAGAGGCGTATTCATACCTTCATTGCTACCTCTGATATCCATCTTCAATACAAATTAAGGATGTCTCGTGAGGCTGTCCTTGATGCAGCAGTAAGGGCAGTAAAAAGGGCAAGACAATATACCGATGATGTAGAATTCTCAGCAGAAGATGCAACCCGCTCAGACTGGGATTATCTCTGTAAGGTGCTCGAGGCTGTAATAGAGGCAGGTGCAAGAACAGTAAACATCCCTGATACAGTGGGATATGCCATACCACAGGAATTTGGAGAATTGATTGAATATATAAAAAATAATGTCCCCAATATTGATAGGGCGGTTATATCTGTTCACTGCCATAATGACCTTGGTCTTGCTGTAGCCAATTCCTTAACAGCAATCCTTAAGGGAGCTGGTCAGGTAGAATGTACAATAAATGGCATTGGTGAGAGAGCTGGAAATGCAGCAATGGAGGAGATAGTTATGGCCCTCAAGACAAGGCCAAGGTTTTTTGAGGCAGACACAGGCATAGTTACTCAGGAGATCTATAAAACAAGCAGGCTCGTATCAAAGATAACAGGTATGGTTGTTCAGCCAAATAAGGCCATTGTTGGAGCAAATGCCTTTGCCCATGAGGCAGGCATTCATCAGGATGGATTCCTTAAAGAGCGCTCAACCTACGAGATAATGAGACCAGAGGATGTGGGCATCCCTCAGTCAAAACTGATTCTCGGTAAACACTCGGGCAGACATGCCTTTAAGGCAAGGCTTGAAGAGCTTGGCTACCGCCTTACAGAGGAGGAGCTTAACAGGGCCTTTGAGAGATTCAAGAGGCTTGCTGACCAGAAGAAGTATATCTTTGATGAAGATATAGAGACCCTTGTCTCTGAAGAGGTATCAAAGGTACCAGAGCTTTACAGACTCATTGACCTTCATGTAACAAGCGGTATAAACGTGAAACCAACAGCAATGGTGAAGCTGGCTATTGATGATAGTGTTATTGAAAAAACAGAAGAAGGAGATGGCCCTGTTGATGCTGTTTACAGGGCAATACAGGCAATTACGGAGACAAAGAGTTCCCTTCTTAAGTTCGAGGTTAAAAGCATAACAGGTGGTACAGATGCCCTTGGAGAGGTTACAGTAACCCTTGAAGAGGATGGCAGGACTGTAAGGGGCCATGGAGCTGATACAGACATAATTGTTGCCTCTGCAAAGGCCTATATAAATGGTCTTAACAAACTTGCAGCTCGGAGGCGACAACTCCATGGACTATAGAGAGACCCTGAATCTTCCAAAGACAGATTTTCCCATGAAGGCAAATCTTCCAGAACGAGAAAAAGAGATACTGAGGTTCTGGAAGGAAAAGCGGATTTATGAAAAGCTCTGTGAGAGAGATAGGTCAAGGACCTATATCCTTCATGACGGTCCTCCCTATGCAAATGGCCATATCCACATGGGCCATGCCCTTAACAAGGTCCTTAAGGACATAATTGTAAAATACAAGGCCATGAGGGGATTTTACACTCCCTTTGTCCCTGGCTGGGATTGCCATGGCCTTCCTATAGAGCTTCAGGTTGACAAAAACCTTGGTGATAAAAAGACCTCTATATCTGTCCTTGAAAAAAGGAGGCTCTGCAAGGAATATGCCCTTAAGTTTGTAGATATCCAGAGAGAAGAATTCATAAGGCTCGGCGTATTCGGAGATTGGCAGAGACCTTATCTTACGATGAGTCCTGAATACGAGACAGCTATTGTGAAGGAGTTCTTTGAATTCGTAAAAAGAGGAAGTGTGTACAAGGGCAGAAAACCTGTCCACTGGTGTCCTTCCTGTGTAACGGCCCTTGCAGAGGCAGAGGTTGAGTATGCTCCTAAGGAATCACCTTCTATATATGTGAGATTCAGATTAACTAATGAAGATGTAGAGAAGGTTTTCCCTGAGCTCAGGGGCTTATCTATTTATCTCATAATCTGGACGACAACACCCTGGACCCTTCCTGCAAACCTCGCCTTAGCAGTCCATCCAGATATAACATATATTGGTATCGAAAGGGGTAATGAAGTAATAATCTTTGCAGGCTCCATCCCTGAGGAAAGGAGGGAGAAACTTCAACTTAAGGGCAGGTGTGTACTGGAGGTAAAGGGTTCTGAACTTGAAGGCCTTAGAACCCAGCACCCTTTTGTTGATAGATTGAGTCCTGTTATCCTTGGTGATTTTGTCACTATAGAGGAAGGTACAGGCATTGTCCATATTGCACCAGGTCATGGAGAAGAGGACTATGAGGTTGGTCTTAAGTATGGTCTTCCCGTCTATGCACCTGTTGATGACAGGGGCAATTTCACTGAAGAAGCAGGTGACCTTAAAGGAGAGTTTGTCTTCAAGGCTAATGAAAGAATTATAAATATCCTTGAAGAAAAGAAGGCCCTTCTTTTTAAGGAAAAACACAGCCATTCCTATCCCCACTGCTGGAGATGTAAAAAGCCTGTTATATTCAGGGCTACAGAGCAATGGTTTATATCCATGGAAAAGAATGACCTCCGCAAGAAATGCCTTGAGGAGATAGAAAAGATAAAATGGATTCCTTCATGGGGTAGAGACAGGATACACAACATGATCCTTCACAGGCCAGACTGGTGCATATCAAGACAGCGCTCCTGGGGTGTCCCTATAACGCTTCTTACCTGTGAGGGTTGTGGTAGTTATCTTAATGACGATAGATTCTTCAATAAGGTAATCGAATTGTTTTTCCTTAAGGGATCTGATGTATGGTTTACAGAACCTATGGAGAACTTCCTTCCAGAGAACGCAAGATGCCCTAACTGTGGAGGTAATCGATTTAAAAAGGAGATGGATATCCTTGATGTATGGTTCGAATCAGGTGTAAGTCATGCAGCAGTCCTTGAAAGGGATAGCAGACTCAGCTGGCCTGCTGATATGTATCTTGAAGGAAGTGATCAACACAGGGGATGGTTCCAGAGTTCTCTTTTATCTTCCATAGGCACGCACGAAAGGGCTCCCTACAGGACAGTCCTTACCCATGGTTTTGTTGTTGATGGCCAGGGAAAAAAGATGTCTAAATCCCTTGGTAATGTGATTGCACCTGAGGATATAGTTAAAAAATCAGGTGCCGAGATTATAAGGCTCTGGGTCTCTGCTGAAGATTACCGTGAGGACATGAGACTTTCACAGGAGATAATCACAAGACTTGTAGAGGCCTATAGAAAGATCCGTAACACTGCAAGATTCCTTCTTGGAAATCTTTATGACTTCGACATGAAGGACTACAGTGGCAACCTCCTTGAGATAGACCGATGGGCAATGAGCAGACTCCAGAACCTTATTATAAAAGTGACAGAGGCCTATGAGAGATTTGAGTTCCACGAGGTCTTTCACAATATCTATAGATTCTGTGTTAATGATATGAGTGCCTTTTATCTTGACATCCTCAAAGACAGGCTCTATACCTTTAAGGCTGGCTCTCCTGAGCGAAGGGCCTGCCAGTGGGTCCTTTACAATATCCTCGTTTCCATGACGAGGCTTATAGCACCTGTCCTCAGTTTCACAGCAGAGGAGATATGGATGCATATACCAGGAGAAAAGGAAGAAAGTGTCTTTCTTTCTCCTTTCCCGGAACCGGACATAAGATTTATTGATAAAGACCTTGAGGAGAGATGGCAGAAACTCATAGCAGTACGAGATGAGGTGAATAAGGCCCTTGAGATAAAGAGGAAGGAAAAACTTATCGGAAATTCCTTAGAGGCAAAGGTCATAATCTATCCACCTGTGGATTATCTTGAACTTCTTTCCTCCTATGAGGACTTTCTTCCTTATCTATTCATAGTCTCACAGGTGGAATTAAGAAGGGACAGGAGTGAAAAAGCAGGATTTATGAGTGAGGTGATAAAGGACCTCTCAATAGATGTCCTAAAGGCAGAGGGAAGGAAATGTGAGAGATGCTGGAACTGGAGCCCCTCTGTTGGAAGATTCAGTGACCATCCTTTAATATGTGAAAGATGTTATAAGGTAATGAAGTGAAACTGATACCCCTTTTAATAATATTCACAGTCTTTATAGACCAGATCACAAAATATCTTATCAGGAAGAATCTTTCTCCCCATGAGGTTATCAAGATTCTGCCTGGCCTGAACATAGTACATGTCTCAAACACAGGGGCAGCCTTCGGGATTCTCAGAGGTGCTGGTAATCTTTTCTTTATCGGTATTTCTGTAATTGCTATAGCTGTTATTTTATATCTGTTAATTAAAGAAAAGAGACACCTTTTACCATACAGCCTGATTCTCGGTGGTGCCATCGGAAACCTTATTGACAGGATAACCATTGGTCATGTTACTGATTTTATCGATCTCTATGTAGGAAGATTTCACTGGCCCGCCTTTAATGTGGCTGATAGCTCCTTAACTGTTGGGATTATAATTCTATTTATAGAGATTTTGAGGACAGATAAGAAAAAGTCAGAAAAGATTTTGCCTTGATTTTTGAAAAAGAATAAGTTAAAGTGAAGCATAAGAAGGAATTGGAGAGAATCATAGCTGTCCAAAATAAATTAAAATGTTATTTTAAAGAGGGCATAAGGCCTCAAAAACACAAAAGAAGCGACAGGATTTATTTTTAAAGGTATAATGAGGTTATTCGAACTTCTGAGAGATATATTAAGGTGATGACAGGTTATTTAACAAGTTACATTAAGGAGTCGCCTTTTGTGTCTTTTCGGCCTCATGCCCTTTTAAGATTTATCTTGGACAGATGTGGGAGAGAATATATTTTAAGTACTCTGATGTCCTTCAATGGAAAGTTAATTATAGTAGAATCTCACAGAATAAGAATCAAAGAATGACCAGGGCAAAGGCATTATTTATAAAAGGTAAGGAGAGTCTTAAGAAGAACTGGCTCAAGGCCTACCAGTATTTTTTACAGTCAAAGGCCCTTGATCCTGAATTTATGCCTGCCTATTATGAGATTGCCGATATCCTTCACAAAAGAGGCTTTACAGAAAAAGCAATCTCTATTCTTGAAGAGGCCCTTGTTATAAAGCCTGATGACCATATAAACTTTTTTGTAATGGCTAATCTTTATCTTTCATCTGGAAGGCCCGTTCCTGCGCTGAAATATTATAGAAAGATTTATGAGAAACTTGAGAATCCCCCATCTGATCTCTATTTTTTGATGGGCCTCTGTCATAGTCTTCTCGGGCACTACAGAAAGGCACTGGGCCTTGTTAAAAAGGCAATCAGTCTTGATCCCTATTTTCTTGAGGCTTATGACCTCTACGGAAGGCTCTGTCTCGAGACTGGAAGATACGATGATGCAGAAGCAGCTTACAGATATATCCTTCAATACGACAGTGATGCTCCAAACACTCATTATATGCTTGGGGTAGTTTTTGCAAGGCAGCATAAATGGGATGAGGCGATAAAGGAATGGGAAAGGGCTATAGAGATAGCACCTGATATGGATGATGCCATAAGAGAGCTTGGCTGGGCATGGAACATCCTTGGAGATGTGGAGAGGTCAATCCATATGCTCAGGAAGGCCCTTGAACTCAATCCTTATAATATCCAGGCAAGGATTGACCTGAGTGCAGTCCTTATAGGTCAAAGATTCTTTAAAGAGGCAATGAGAGAACTTGAGATTGCCCTTGAGCTTGATCCAGAGAATTACCTTATTAAAGAGCTTCTTAAGGAGATAAAGGAGGGTATAAAACACTGATGCATCCAGACCTTTTCTCAATAGGACCAATAACAATTCATACCTATGGTGTAATGGTTGCCATAGGCTTTTTGCTTGGAGTGGCCTTAGCCTTGAGACAGGCAAAAAAAGAGGGCATTCCTCCTGAGAGGATATCTGATTTATCCTTTTATTTACTCCTTGCTGCCATAATTGGTTCAAGGATATTCTATATCCTCCTTAATCCAGAACCTTATATAAAGAATCCAGTGGCAATACTTAAGATATGGGAGGGTGGTCTTGTCTTTTATGGTGGTCTCATCTTCGCTGTTATTACAGGAGTGATCTACATAAAAAGACACAACCTTTCCCTCTGGCAGATAGCTGATATCTTTGCACCCTCCATTGCTATAGGCCATGCAATTGGAAGACTTGGATGTTTTTTTGCTGGATGCTGTTATGGAAGACCAGCAGAAGTTCCATGGGCTGTTACCTTTACAGACCCCCATTCCCTTGCACCCCTCGGTATTGCCCTCCATCCAACCCAGCTCTATGAGGCAGTAGGTGAGTTTATAAACTTTCTTATCCTTCTGTTTTTAAGAAAGAGGCAGACCTTCAGGGGTGAGGTCTTCTGGAGTTATGTAGTCCTTTATTCAATCCTTAGGTTCTTTGTAGAATTCTTCAGAGGCGATTCAGCAAGGGGCATGTTAACACAGGAACTATCAGTAGCCCAGGCAATAAGCGTAGTAATGTTCTTCATTGCTATTGGATTTATGACATTTCTGAGGAGAAAGAGGCTTTAAAACCTTAACTAAAGCGCAAGTACAATAAAATCCCTTCAGAAGGGACTTTCTGACTTCTTAGTGTCTGAAAAATTTATATTTTCTCTTTTAGTATCCCTGAAAAAAGTTTTAACACCTCCAGAGGAATAACAATCTTTGTAGAAGACGATGAGCCAACGAGCTTAAGGGCCTCAAGATATTGAAGCTGGAGTGTATTCTGGTCTATCTGTCTTGCTGACTCGAATATCTTCATCAACGCAAGGCTGAATCCCTCTGCCTCGAGTATCTTTGCCTGCCTTTCTCCTTCTGCCTTGAGTATCTGAGCCTCCTTGATACCCTCTGCCTCAAGGATCCTTGCCTGTTTTTCTCCTTCTGCTTTAAGTATCTGGGCCTGCTTTACACCTTCAGCCTCTGTAACCATAGCCCTCCTTGTTCTTTCTGCTGCCATCTGCTTTGTCATAGCGTCTTTGACCTCTTTTGGTGGTGTTATCTCTCGAATTTCAACTGTCGTCACTTTTACTCCCCATCTACTTGTTACCTCATCAAGCTTTACTTGTAAGTGTTTATTTATATCCTCTCTTTTTGAGAGGACATCGTCAAGAGGAATGTCACCAATTACTGCCCTCAGTGTAGTTGTTGCGAGACCTCGGGCTGCAATCTCAAAATTCTGGACACTCACTATAGAACTCACAGGATCTAAAACCCTCATATAGATTAAAAAATCTATAGATATTGGTGCGTTGTCTTTGGTAATACATGTCTGTTCAGGTATTTCTATTACAAACTCCCTCAGGTCCACCTTAACAGGCCTGTCTATGAGTGGTATAATGAAGGTAATTCCAGGACCTTTTGCTCTTTCAAGAACCCTACCAAGTCTGAATACAACAATCCTTTCATACTCCTGGGCTATTCTTATGGAAGAGATGAGGATAATAAGCAGCAGGGTTACAGTGATTAAAGGTATATAAAACATGCTTGTTACCTCCTGTTATTATAATTTATCACATCAGGTTATTCGTGCCTTTTGATAGACAGTCCAAGGCACACCTGTCCAAGATAAATCTTAAAAGGGCATAAGGCCAACTATTACTTACGCCATCCCTAACTATTACTTCCGCCATCCCTAAAAAGCACAAAAGGCGACTCCTTAATGTAACTTGTTAAATAACCTCTCATGACCTTAACATACCTCTCAAATAAGTTGATAACCTCATTATACCCTAATAAAATAATCCTGTCGCTTCTTTTGTGTTTTTGAGACCTTATGCCCTCTTTAAAATAACATTTTAGTTTATTTTGGACAGCTATGAGTACAAGGGTTCACTAAAATTTAGCACATCACCTGACTACTTTGTCAATGGTGATAGAATAACATTTACAGTCTTTTAAAAAACTAAAGTTCAAGACATACCGCATTTTAACACGATGAAATTAGATTTAAGCCTCTTTTTTTTCATATGGAAAGGTTCAGGATATTCTTTCGTTGTGTATATTGTTAACTACTCCAAATGCATGATAAATAGAGCAGGATTCAATCAGACCAGCAGTTTTTAAAGGGCTAAAGCCCCTTTAACTCTCCAATTTTTTAATTGAATAATTTGAATAATAGGGAGTTTGAGGGACTTTGTTCCATCAAAGAAATTTTCCTTAAAATCCTACTGCTTTGTTGCTCTACCGCACTGCTACTCTGTTATTGCAAGGGATGTCCTTTGGGACAATTTATGAAAGCTATGGAGCGTTTAGCATTCAGTTTCAGTCCCTTACGTAAGGGATGTCCTTTGGGACTCTACCCTTTGTAAGTTATTGATTTCAAAGAGCTTTTCAGGCCGAATTTTCCGACCCCCTTGCTTCTAAAAGTTACTAACAGTTTACTAACAGGGGTTGGAAAAGCCTTCACAAATTTATACCGCAAAGGCATGATTTTCGTCAATGTCTTTATCAGGTTTAATGCCAATGATTTCACTTTTGTAAGAATATTCCGGTCAGTAGATTTTTATAAATCCTGTTTTAATATTGAGTTCTTGGAGCCTCTTGATGAGTTCATTTTTTATTTTTTTATCCATCCTACATTCAAAAACACTTTTTTGTACCCTAAACCCAAAGCCCTGCAGAACTTTATCTACCTTTGTCCGCTCAAGATCATTTGTAATGTCATAAACAACAGCATAATCTGATATCCCTCTCATATACACACCTCTGAAAAAGGATGATTACCATCAAAGCTCTTTCATTCCTTAAATTGTTGTCTCTGATAAGATAGTCAGGTCATAAGATATCACCTCAAAGATCGTTCGTCTGAACGTATTGAAATCTCACACTGCTGTTAAGTGTTACGACAGCACCAGCAAGGTATTCATTTTTGAGGGGTGAAATTTTAGTTAAGAGCAAATAGGCTGTGTCGGCCAACCAACTACCATTTATGATAATTCCAATCAATGGCAGTATCCCGCTTCATGGAAATTTTTTAAAAATTTTCATGGATATCCATCAAGCACTTTATACCTTTGATGGTGATGGAAGTACCTTTCTTTTTTTGAACTCCTCAAGGTGAAGATATTCTGTTTTATTATCATTTGGTTTGTTATTAAAATCAAGCATTCTCCACAGCTCATTCATTCTTGGTATGTCCCAAAGGGATGTCTCATGATTGCCAAGATTTTTTAAGATGTAATTTTCAAAGTCTTTTTTGAAGGTGGGAATTTTTGCCGTCTTTTCTTCAAGTTTGTCCCATTCCGCAAATAAATCGCTGTATCTTTTTTGTCTGTTTGATAGATAAAGTTTGGGAGTAATTCTTACAGAACCGAGTCCGAGAGGTTTTCCCATGCCGAGCTTGTGGGCAAGGCCCTCAGGAAGGTCAATAGCAAAGAGGAGGGCACCGAGCTCAACTGCCGAGAGGTTTTCAAAACGGATTCTCCCACGGAATATTACACCTTCTCTTACGGGTGTTATAACAGTATGCTGATTTTCAAAGACCCCTATTGACTTCAAAATTTTTTCTTTTAGATCTTCGGGCAGGCTTTTGATGTCTATTCTGATTTTATTTTCTTTTTTGAGTGTATCTTTTTTAATTATATATTGAGCGAAATCTTCTTTTTTGAATTTAAAAGTTTCTAAGAATTTGTCGAATTTTTCCTTATCGTAGGAAATTTCTTCAGCTTCCCAGTTATTGCCACTTCTATGCCAGTAGAGTTTGTAGCCACGAATTGGGTTGTCTGAGTTATAGTGGGCAAGGTTTTTAGGATGGTTTTGAAGATTTTCTTCTGCTTGTTCGAGGTAGTGTTGAAAACAGGTCGGCTTTGGTCCTGAAAGGATTTCTGGAATAGCCGTCTTGAGCAAGGCCTCTTCAGGATTTCCCTCAAAATAGGCATCTTCAAAAAAGACCCTTGAGGCATGGGTCTTTTCATTTCCAAAGATCGCCTCTGCAATGTCTGTTACATTTGAATCTTTAAGGTTAGATGGAATGTGGTCTCCGATAGTCTTTTCATAGGCAAGGCGGAACATGCCTGTATGACCAAAGGAGATTCTCTCCCTTCCATTAGTATCTTTGTATCTTGTGTAAAAGCAGGGTACACCATCTTTTGCAAGGTCAAGTAAATTTGGAACATCTTTGCTTCTAAATTTATCGTTTTTATAGTTTAAAATATCTTCTTCCGGTATCTGAAATTCTTTTGCATTTTTATCAGGAAATTCTATAAGCCAGTCTCTTTTCTTATTATTCATTGTGCCTGAAACAACTATGTATCCATTGCTAACTTTGTAATATCTGAATTCTTTATATTCTTCCCCAATTTTTTTAATTATCTCCTTTGCCTTATGTTTTAAGATTTGCTTAAACCCCTTAGACGGAGTTATGAAATAGTGAAAACCTTTTTTATGTAAAATTCCAGCAGACATCTTATATTGTGTTGTCTTACTATTTTTATCAAAAGAGCTCATATGTCTTTGATATTCTTTGCGCAAACTGCTAATATCAGCAAGTCCCCTATAATACAGCCTTGCATCCTCAAAGAACCCGAACTTCCCAAAACTAATTATCTCTACCATTGTCCTTATCATTCCTCTCAAGGAACTACCAGGGATGCGGAGAAGACCTCCTGGAGAGAAGAAGTGTGGGTTTGTGTATTGCCCTTTGTCATCTTGTTTACTTTTTTGCTCCAGTCTAATTTTTTCCCTGTATTCTTTTTCTGTTAAGGTATCCCTGATGTAGAAAGGAGTTAAGGTCTTTATCTCTAACTCTATATAGCCCGTGTATCTATTGCTGTGGTATTTATTAAACTCGGGAATTTCTTCTGCTGGAACTACCGTATTATTCAGAGGGATAAAATTGTATGGTGCTCTGGAGTAAATATTGCCAGGAATGGGTGAAGGCGTGGAGCTCTGGCTCTGTTTCTGCATTGACTTTTGTTTGGAAGAAGATGAACCCTTTGAATATATCTCTTTGCCATCACAAATAATTTTTATAATCTGACCTTTCTCTCTTAAGACCTCTACTTCTTTGCCGTTCAGGGAGCTGTCTTTTAGTTTAAAATCTGAAAGAGGTTGTTTTTTGCCATTAAGGAATATTATATTTGCCACGAAATCTCCCTTTTTTGTTTTTATTAACTCAAGTTTTGCCTTTTCCATGGTGCCTCCTTGTTTATATAAAGTTTTTACTTTTTAATCTGTTCATAAGGTATTGCATTGCCCGCGAATTTATGGGCATCTTTAAGCCACTGGAACCATTTCTCAGGTATAAGCCTTGAGAAGAACCTTAACCTTTCAGTTGATAGGTTTAAGGAGTATTCAAGCTCTTCTTTGATTTTTATCATTTCTCCTCTCTTTGTTAGACATTATAATGGTTTCTCGGTAAATCCCGTAAATCTGCAATCTCCATATGATGCCTGATGTGTGTCAGGATGAAAGGTTATATAGTTTCTGGTTTTTAAAAATAGTCTGCGTTTTCTATTGTTTATTTCTATTTTTCCAAAAGGTAATATCAATTCTGTACCCCTCTCTTCATAGAGCTTGCTCCATCCGTTACCGAGGTCCTTTCTGTTTGTACCCCATAAGACCTGACACGCCTCTACTACAAAGGTCTCATCGCCTTCACCATCAATCCTCAGTCGGCCCTTCAGTCCTGAATTGTCACGCCATATGAGGAGTTCTTTGTCCTCATTAAATAACCTTAGCCTCTGGATATATCTTTCTTCAATTGCCTCACCATTGTAGAATTCAAAACTGTTGTTGTTTATCTTCCCGATTAGCACCCTGTAATCAAGATAGGCAACAACAAAGCCATCGGAGCCAAAATGCCTGAAGGCCTCACTTAAGTTGTTTATAGTAACAACTTCTGCCTTTGATCTTATCTTTTTTAGTTCAAGGCCGTTTGCCTTCATTGGGCACCCCCGTAGTTTACAAGACTTGATACGAATCTCTGTAGTTGGTTCTTTTGTGTTTCGTTTAATTGTGAGATATCTTCAAATTCTATCTTTTCTCCATTCCATGAGATGGAAGCCTTCTTTCCTGTTAAAACGCCCCTTCCTATTGCCTTTTCTCCACCAATGGGTAAATCACCTGTCCATAAGTCTTTAAGGACAAGAAGCATGAGACCTGCCTCGTAATCTTCGTAATTATTGACTGTAATCTTTATATTCAAGGCCTTTTTATCCCTTCCACTGAATAAGGGCTTTGTCTCAAGAAGGGCCCCTTCAATTACACCACCTGTAAATCGATCAATCTTGATCCTTGTCTGGACCTCTTCAGGATAACCCTCAATAAGGGTCTCTTCAACAATTACTTTTCCTTTAAAGGCCTCTTTTTTACTTTCATCTACATATCCAAAAAGGTTTTTTAAGAGGTCTTCAGATTTGCCCAGAGTATTAATTATCCT
>Ga0197143_1000690_pt1 | contig 33678 bp, 19 predicted proteins | sample GBS70_MetaG_FD_148603 | JGI IMG/M metagenome (GOLD analysis project Ga0197143, IMG submission 148603) | Sediment microbial communities from Great Boiling Springs, Gerlach, Nevada, United States - GBS 70_MetaG | ecosystem: Environmental > Aquatic > Thermal springs > Hot (42-90C) > Sediment... | reverse complement strand
TGAGTATTCCGATCTCCCTATGCAAAAGACATTCTCTGTAGAGTGGGCGCCAAACACCGCATTGGCTGACTTGGGGCTTCCTATTGGCACACTTCTAATAGGCAGCAACGACCCTCTTTATCCTTTACTTCCCATTCCCATCAGGGGAAGGGTCGCTGCACCTTTGATTGCGGTCGTGCCCGACCCTGTTTCTTTTGGGGTTGTCGCCCAGAGTATTACTGCTGAAAGGACACTTACAATAAGAAATGATGGGAATGCGGACCTAGAGTTCACCGCGCCTTTGAGGATTGAGGGAGATTTGCTAAACGAATTCGAGGTTGTGGTTGACTCCAAGTTTGCACCTACCTCTCCATCGTTCGACCCCTCCACTCAGTGTGCTGGGGCGGGTGGCTCGAAACCTGAGGAGTGCGTCATACATGGTGGAGAAAGCAAAGGTGTAACGCTTAGGTTCACGAACAAAGGGGGAAGCAGTGGGAGTGCGACCGCAACGCTTGTGATTAAGTCTAACTCGCCTGGCGCTGAGGAGATAAGGGTTAGACTCGAAGCTGTTAGGACAGGAATACCGACATGCGAGCCTATACTCATGCCTACATCATTGGACTTTGGGATTGTGCCGAAGGGGTATTACAAGGATATGATGATGAAGGTTGTGAATCAGGGATCAGGCTATTGTTCCTTCCAGAGTGCAAGGATAGAGGACTGCACAAGTGGTTTTGGCCTAGAGCCTACCTGTGCTGAGCCTGGACAAGGGCGGATATCGAACTATTTTGTCCTTCTTTCGATGCCTCCAGCTATCCAGGATGGCCTTGGTCCTGGCGGGTCTCTCGATTTCAAGATAAGGTTTATACCGCCACTTGAGGAAAGCATCTTTGCGGGCTTGTTCCCTTATGCTGCGTTGTTTAGCGTGAATATCTACGATTCCCAGCTGAAGCGGACTGAGGTTCTTGGGTGCGAGAAAAAAGGGATGCTTGGAGGTTGTGCCCCTAATCTCCGAGGACAGGGCGGTGTGGCAAAAATATCTGTGTTGCCTGGAGAGGTTGATTTTGGAGTAGTTACGATTGGGTGCTGTTCTAGAGCCGTTAGGATTTGCGTTTACAACACCGGAAACGCACCACTTACAGTTTCTGGCATCACGGCAAGTGGGTGCACAGCTGAGTTCAAGGTGAAGAACACGCCTGCTTTGCCTAAAGCTGTTTCCGCTGGTGTCCCCTTGTGCTTTGATACACAGTTCTGTGCACAGCAAGTTGGGCAAAGGACATGCGGTATAAAGATTGAGAGCACCGACACAAGCGCTCCATTGGTCACAGTTCGGCTAAAAGGTGAGGGCACAAGCGAGACATCACATGTTGATAGGTTTACTCAAGTTTCAGGCCAAGAGGTGGACATCCTATTTATCATTGATGATTCTGGCTCTATGTGCGAGGAACAGGATAGGCTTGCAGCGGGTTTTGATTACTTTATCCGAAACGCCAAGGTATGGAACAATGACTATCATATTGGGGTCATTTCTACAAATGTTGTGGCGGAGCCAGTGGTCGGTAAACTGAATGAGGGTGACCGCAATAGGGTGCCTCGTTACCTAACCCCGCAACATGGGACAAAGCAGAAGTTTGCAGAGTTCACAAAACTGGGTTGCGATGGTGGTCCATATTGTGGTGGCTTTAGCGATGCATGCACGGACACACAAGAGGCTGGGCTTCAGGCAGCGATGGTTGCGCTTTCTGCTCCCCTTACTACCGACACTGGGGTCCCTTGTAACTCCGACGCGGATTGCAAGGGAAATCCTAATATTTGTCCAGAACCAAATGCGTGTCCTTACTATTGCTTGGATGGCACATGTGGCGGGTGGAACAAAGGCTTTTTGCGTGACAATGCGCAGCTCGAGATAGTGGTGCTATCGGACGAGGAGGATCAAAGCGTTGACCAACCGGCTATTTACATTGACTTTTTGAAGAACATCAAGGGATATCACAATGTTAGCATGATGCACTTTCACTCGATCGTGGGTCAAAATCCGAGCACATGTGCGGAGGCTGAGCCGGGTAAGCGATATTTGATGGTTTCAGACGCTACAAACGGCATCAAGGGTGACATTTGCGCATCCGACTATGGACCGATAATGGAAGACATAGGCGATGTGACATTCGGGCTGAAGGTCCAGTTCTTCTTGAGCAGGCTTGCAAATCCATCCTCGATCTCCGTAAAGGTCAATGGACAGCAGTGCCACACTGGATGGACATATGACGGTAACTCGAACAGCATCATCTTTGATGGGAAAAATCCTAATGATCCGTGCAGTCAGCCCGCGCCGGGTCAAGTGATCGAGGTCTCTTACGAGATGCTCTGTTTGACGGAGTGATTTCTCGAGCAAGCTTGAACAATGGAGGCTTTATGGTACGGATACGGTTGCTTTTCACACTTGTAACCGCGGTTCTTTTTGGTTGTGCTAAGAGTGAGATTGGGTATGTCGGGGAAATCGCTGTCTTTGTTGAAGGGACCGAGATACATTCTGGGGACAGTATAGCCTTTCAAGACAAGATAACGACGAAGGTTTTCGATGTCAGAAACATAGGGGATAAGGTCTTGTTACTCAAGAGCATCGAACTCGAGCCATCCGAGATGGGTGCGGAATTGAATCCCGCCTTTGTCCTCGACTTGGCCGGAGTAGAGTTACCAACTGAACTCGAGCCCTCTGTGGGCGCGCATATCGACAATGTTTACTTCAGGGTGATATACAATCCCAGCAACGACACAAAAGTTCCTGTAAATCTTGTTATTGTTTCGTCTGACCGTACTAATCCTACCTTTGTTATCAGGCTTGTGCCTTCAATAGTTGGTCCGAAGATCGTGGTCAACCCTCCTAACGCCACTTTCAAAGGCACGATACCAGGTGTCCCACAGAGCCAGAGGTTCGTTATCACAAACGAAGGCACTGCGCCTTTGGTCATAACGAAGCAGGTCAGGTTCAAGTATGACACCCAAGAGTTCATAATTCTTAAACAACCTGATGTGCAAAGAGAGATCCACCCGTGGGGCTCCGCTGGCACTCCTCAACAAACGGATTTCGAGGTCCGCTATCTGGCTGAAGACGACCAGTCCGACGATAATTTTATTGTGATTGAAAGCAACGACCCAGTAACGCCCGTGTTAGAAGTGCCTGTCCGTGGCGAGATAAGCATGGGCGAGGTAAGCATCACCTATGAGGATATGAACATTACTGGCTATTTGGACTTTAGTAAAGTCGTAGATGCTGGTGCGACCTGCACAAAGCTGGTCACGGTCACGGTCAGCAACGGGTTTGCTCGTATAAAGAGACCTCAGGTTATTGGTGGTGGCGGTGCTTATGTAGCTCAGTGGTTCAAGGCGGGGGGCAGTAAAGCAGATGACTGTTCGCAATATGAAGGAATAGAAATCTCGAGCTCTTACGAGTATTATACTTTGTCTCCATTCGAGCCGACGCTTTATGTGGCAGTAACATACACCGCCCCAGGCGGCAAAGGCGTGGATGCTAGTCTCGTGATTTCTTACGACGCAAGAGAATCAAGGAGTGTCGAGATCATCATGAAGGGCGGCACCCCAAAGGGCTTATTTGATGTTGCTGGGGCTATAAATGGCCAAGTACTCAGATTTTCAGTCAAGAAAGGCGGGGATCAGGAAAGGACTTTGGTTATTTCAAACCTCGGCAATGGAAAACTGACCATAAGTAAAGCTGGAATAAAAAAGGCATATGATGTTGACCCCGATGCATTCGAGCTCTTGAATGCACCGCCATGGCCTCAAGAGATCGATGCCTTTGGTTTGTTACCCCTTGTGGTTCGTTTCACCAGCGCGAACATGGGTGAAAGGAGGCATGTGGACGCCGAGCTCCGTATCTTGTATGTAGACCCAGTTAGCGCTCAAAACATGGATCGCGTTGTAACGCTATCTGGTGATATAGTTGAGGATGACGTCATCTTGCCAGTCGCAAATCCAGGGTCACCTTCGGACTATCCTCCGCTTAGTGCAGGCGATTATTTGACGCTCGATGGCTCGAAAAGCACTGGAGGAACATATCCTATTCCCACCACGGGCTATTTCTGGTTCATAAAGTCAAAGCCTGCGGAGAGCCGCGCATTCATTCAAACCGTTGGCGTTCCAGAAAAGTTTCCTATGAGCATGCCGTTGGACATTCCGGGGACTTACGAGTTTGGTCTTTTCGTAATGGCTGGGGACAGGGATGCAGGCTGGTTTTGTAGCGATGAAGCGACTTTGAGTTTGACCGTTCAGCCTGCCCAGTGAATAGTGCGAAATCTTTTCTGGTTCCAAAAAAGTAAAACAAAAGCCTTGTCGCTTTTTCTCGCTTTTGATAAAACATGACTGTGTTCGCGATGGCCCCTTAATGGAGGAGTTTTATGCTGATGGAAGAAATCATCGAATCACTTGAGCATGGTGTTGCCAGTGCAGATGCAGTGGAACAGGCGCTTCTGGAGATGTGCAAAGGGTCGCCTGACGAGCTCAAGGATATGCTTGCTGCGATTGTGGCTAGACCCCTCGACAGAAAAGGCTTCGAGACGCTTCTTTCAGCTTTGGATAGGGTATATAGAAAGACGAAAGATCAGGAGCCTTCGTTTGTGGTGGCTTATTACGCGGGAATGATCGCGTGGAAGAACTTGCAGGACCATACGAAGGCAGAGTTTTATTTCAGGAATTTGGGCCAAAGGGAGGAGTTTGCGGATGATTACGAGTCGTTCTATTGCGAGTTTTATGCCCAAAGGGGCAATTTTTTGCGATTGGAGCAGTTTTTGTCGGAAAGGGGTCAGAAGAGGGGCATGAGTGCGGTCGAAACCGCTCGGAGGCTTGCAAGGATCGCAAGGCAGTTCAACAATCAGAGCAAGGAGCTTTCTTACTGGCAAGCGGTTTTAGAACAAGATCGTGATGACGAGGAGGCTAGGGGAAGGCTCGAGGCTCTTTACGAGAGCCTGCAAAGATGGCCATCCCTTGCAACACTGTTGAAGGAAACCGCAGACAGGTTGCCACCCGAAAGGACTGATGAAAAGATCGCTCTATTGAAGCGGGTTATCGAGATATACAGAGATAAGCTCAAACTCGAACCAAAGGTAGTTGCCACATACATGCACATATTGGAGATCGACCCGAGCAACAAGGAAGCGATTGAAGCCCTTTTGGACTTGTTCGAGAAGGCGCAGAGGTGGCCAGAATATGCCAAGATCCTTCAGAAGAAGATCGAATACACCACAGATAAGGAGGAGTTGATTCAACTAAGGGAAAAACAAGCGGAGTTGATGGAGCAAAAGTTTCCAAACCCCTTAGAGGTTATAAAGGCTTATGAGGCGATTTTGGAACTTGCACCTGACCGCGAAGACATCATGACAAAGCTCGAAGACCTCTATGATAAGAGGCGGGATTACGAGAACTTTATCAGAATAAGGAGGCTGAAGGTCGCCCGTGAGGTTGATGTCCAGGCGAAGGTAAAACTGTTGAGGGATCTTGCGGTGTTGGCGACAGAAAGGGCAAGGAAGGTGCCTGTTGCTATTGAGCTTTGGGAAGAAGTGCTGAGCTTCGACCCGAACGATGCCACCGCTTTGTGGAACTTACAAGTTTTGTTCGAGCGAGAAAAGAACTACCAGAGGCTCGCGGAAATACTTTCTAGAAGGGTCGAAGTCGCGAGCACAGTGCAGGAAAAGGTTTCGCTTTTAGAGGCGCTGGCAGTTGTTTATGCAACAAAGTTGCATCAGGAGGAAAACGCTATCCAGCAATGGCGGAGGGTTTTGGAGCTCCAAGGAACGCACGAGAGGGCTAAACGAGAACTGCGCGCTTACTATATTGCTAACAGGATGTGGGAGGAGCTGGAGTGGCTTTTGAGGACTTACTCGACCGTAGATGAGCTCGCCCGCACCCTGGAAAGCCAGATAGGTTCGATAGAAGATGCGTCGGAAAGACGAGACCTTTTGTTCAAACTAGCGTCCATGTGGAGGGACGAACTCAATCAGCCTTTACGGGCTGTGAAGAACCTAGAACAAGTCTTGACGGATGACCGGCAGAACCTGCGAGCATCTTTAGAACTTATCGACCTTTACAAGCAGATTGGGGACTTCAAAAAACTACCTAGGGTCTATGAGATAGCCATAGAAGGGATAGGGGACAGGAAAAAGAGGCTCGAATTGATGTTGGAGGTTGCCAAAGTCTATCGTGAGAGGCTTAGGGACATCGGACGGGCGTTCTTCTGGTTTTTAGAGGCTTACAAAGAGAACATGCTCGACCTTGCGCTGAGAGACGAACTCGAGGCGCTTGCTGGACCTTCGGATAACTGGGATACCTATGTGGCGGTGCTCGAGCAGGCAGCGGGGGTTATTGAAGACAAGAAGATCAAGGTGCAAACATGGCTTAGGGCTGGTGAGATCTATAGTGTCGAGCTCAAAGACAATGATAGTGCGCTGAGGGCATACAGGGAAGCACTTGAACTAGACCCCGAGAATATGATTGCCGTCGAAGCTCTCGAAAACATATACACCCAGACTGAAAACTTCGAGGAACTGCAGTCCATTCTTCGGCGCAAACTGGCACTCGAGGGCGATGAGGCAAAGAGGAGGGAGATCAGGCTTCGGTTGGCGTCCGTTCTTTACGAGAAACTGGGACGGGCTGAGGAGGCAGTCGAGGTTTATGAAGAGGTTATTCAATCCAATCTTTTAGACTTCGAGGCTTATGGGCTATACGCTAAGTTGCTGGTGAATGAACGCCAGTTCGATGCGCTTTTGAGCCTTCTTCTGCGAGAGGTGCACGCTGCGTTGGACGCTCCACAGGTTGACCCCAAATTCATATCTGGACTCTATACCCAAATTGGAGTTCTTACTTGGGCACTGAAAGGACCATCGTTCTCGGTCGTGGACTCGTTTGCGAAGGCGCTCTCTTTCGATCCTCAAAATGACGATGCCCTCGCGCTGGCTGAAGACCTTCTTGCTTACAAGGACTTGAGACTTGCGGTAGTAGGCATACTTAAAGGTCCATATACATCGCTTGAAAGGTTTGCGGACCTTGCGGACGCACTTGAAATCGAGGTCGCGGAGCGGGGTGAAGGGACGGACACGCTTGACCTACTTTGGCAGTTGTCTGATATGTATCTCTCCAAGGTTGGCGACAAGCGAAAGGCTTTTAGAACATTTGGAAGGATCATGCAGATTACGCCTGCCAACATGGATGTGTGGAACAAACTCGACGAGTTGGCAGCGGAACTAGATTGGTGGAAGGAGGTTGCAGAACTTTATCAAGCTAACTGTGAAGTAATCGAGGTCCCTGAGACAAAACGCGACCTACTTTTGAGGCTCGCGCAGATCTATATGGAACGGCTCAAGGACGAGGCGAGGGCACGGGAGGCTTTCCACGCGGTGCTTTTGATCGAGCCAGGGAACGAGACTGCCCTGGAGGCGCTGGAAGGACTTTACGAGGAACTTGGCGACTTCGAGGCACTTTTGGATGTGTACCGAAGGTGGTACGAGACCACACCTTATGTTGGAGTGAAGAAGGCTTATGCCTTCAAGATGTCGGGGGTCCTTGCGGACCGACTTGGGCGCACAGAAGAGGCGATAGACGCCATAAGTCTGGTATTGCAGGATGACCCGAATGACGCTGCTGCTTATAGGGAGCTGGATAGGCTCTATACGAGGGCAAAGCGATATGCGGAACTTGCGGACTGCCTTGAAAAACGGGTAGAGCTTGCTGAGACCCTGCAGGAAAGGTGTGATTTGAGGATGCGCTTAGCGGATTGCCTTGAAAACAATTTGGGGAAGAAGGGGGAGGCAGTGTCATGTTATCGGGTCATACTGGAGGATGATCCTACATATGAGCCTGCAGTGGTGGAGCTCGAACGGCTGTTCAAGGATGAAGAGGTTCGGGTAGAAACCGCAAAGATATTGTTGCCTGTTTACGAGCGCATCGGTGCGTACGAGAAACTGGTCCCTGTCTATGTTTGCCTAGCAGATGCGGCTGAGGATGTAGATACTCGGGTGCGTTATCTGACGACAGTGGCAAAGACATGCGAGGAAAACCTCGGTGACCTAGGATGCGCTATGGAACACATGGCTAACGCTTTCAGAAGCGCGCCCGAACGGGAAGATTTGACTTTGGAGCTTCTAAGGATAGGAAGCCTCGCGGGCAGGCTTGACGAAGCAATCGGGGTTTTGTGTGAAAAGGTGTCCGACATCGAGGACGAAGAGCGCCGGAAGGAGACTCATAGGATTATCGCCGAGAAGGCGAGAGAGATTGGAGAGAAGGAACTTAGCAAAAGGCATTATAACGAGGTGCTTCAAATCTATCCCGAGGACATGCCGGCCATAGATGCTCTGATCTCGATGTACGAGGAGGATGGGGAGCTTGATCCGTTACAGACGATGTTGATGAGAAAGGCAGAGATCGTCTCCGATCCTGAGGAAAAGGTGGAGCTTGCCCTGCGTGCGGGACAGATTCTGTTTGAGAAACTTGGAAGGAATGAGGAGGCTGCAAAGCGGTTTATGTGGGTTTTGGACATTGACCCGTCCAATATGAGGGCGATTGAGGCTTTAGAGGCACTTTTCGAAAAGACCGAAAAGTATGAGGACCTTGTCGATGTCCTTACAAGGAAGGCTACCTATGCGGTTAGCACCGAGCAAAAGGTAGAGGCTTTGTTCAAGAAAGGGAAAATCCTTCATGAGCATCTTGGGAATACGCAAGACGCGATAGACACACTCAACGAAGTGCTGGCGCTTGCGAGCGAAGACTTGAGGCCCATGAGGTTGCTCGATGAGCTTTATGGTATTCAGGAAGACTATATTAGCCAGATGGCAATCCTTGAAAGGATGTTGCCATTAGTCGAGCCAGAGCAACAGAAGCAGATAAGGCTAAGGATCGGAAGGCTTTTGCTTGAGAAGCTTAGCGACCCGATGAGGGCGGTCGAGACCATTGGGGGTATTTTGGAAGAGGAGCCCCAATACGAGGACGCATTGCGCGTGCTCGAAGATATGGTTCGCAGTGGAGAGGCGCGGACCTTTGGTTTTGAGGCTCTAAGGAAGGCACTTTCTGCTACGAACCAATGGGAGAGGCTGTATGTGAACTTGGAGCTGATGGCGGAACAGGAGGAGGACACTGCGCAAAAGGTAGCGCTTCTTTTAGAGATGGGCGATGTTGCAAGCAGGCAACTCAAAGAGCCTCTGCGGGCTTTCGAGGCTTACAAACAAGCACTGAGTGTAAGCCCCACATCAGAGATGGCTGTGCAGAGGCTTCAAGAGATCGCTATGGAGTTCGATTTGTGGGCGGATCTGCCGGAGACACTGGAGCGGGCATCCGATGCGATAGAGGGCACGCAAGAGGCTATCAACCTCCGACTTCTGGCAGGCTCTATAAGGCGTGATCGTTTGAACGACATGGAAGGTGCGGCGGCCTGTTTCGAGGGCATCTTGAAGGTTGCTCATGATAACAGGCCAGCGCTTGAGGCACTCGATGCGTTGTACCAACAACTTGGACGGCACGAAGACCTCGCGAGGATACTCTTGATGCGGAGCGAAAGTGCTTCGACGGTTGACGAGAAGGTGGAATTCTTGTTACGGCACGCGGAAGTTGCAGAGCGATTTATTGGTAAGCCAGAACTAGCGCTTGAATCGAGGCGAGAGGTGCTTTATCTGGTGCCGGGTCACGAGGAGGCGACGAGGGCTTTGCGTGAAATGCTGGATGCCGGCAAGCTCAGGGTCGAGATAGCAGAAATCTTGGAGCCAATCTACAGGGCAAATGGGGACTTCGAGCTTCTGGCAACCATGCTGGAAAGGTGCTACGATGCTTATGAAGATCCAGCGGAACGGCGCTTTGTTTTGATGAAACTTGGTGAAGTGTATCTGGAAAACTTAGCACGCAAAGCGGATGCGCTAAAGTGGTTTGGGGAGGCGTTTGTGCTAGACCCGGATGACGACGCAATTCTGGCTCAGATTGAGAGTCTTGCCGAGGAAACAGGCGATTTTGCAAGGCTTCAAGACATACTTTTGAGGGGTGCCTCTGCTGCACATGCGGATGAAAGGCGAGTGTTCTTGTGGCACAAGGCTGCTTCTTGCGCGTTAGAAAGACTGGGAGACCTTGAAAGCGCCGAGGCGATCTACAGGTGGATTCTGGATGTCCAGGAAGCCGATATGTATGCGCTCGAGCAACTAGACAAACTTTACGAGTCTACAGAAAGGTGGACGAACCTTTTGGATGTGCTCGAGAGGGAAGCAAAACATGCTGATACTGATTTTGCTAGGGTGAACTTTTATCTGAGAATTGCTAGGTTACAGCGCGAGAAACTGGCTGACATAGAAGGGGCAATAGAAGCCTACCTCGAGGCGCACAAATGCGACGAAACAAATACTGACGCACTGACCGGGCTTTTGGAACTATACGAGGTTCAGGGGAACTATCAAGAGATTTTCAAAACCCTGGGAAAACTTGCGGATCTTGCTGTGGACAAGGCTAAGAGGTCGTCTTATCTGCGAAAAATGGCAGAGATTGCGGAGCTCAAGCTTGGCTTGGCAGAAGAAGCCCTCAAGATATGGGACGAAGTCTGTGCCTTGGACCCAGAGGACACAATGGCGCTGAGACAGCTCCAGAGACTATACAGGTCAAAAGGAGATTGGAACGCGTTCGTGGATGTATGCGAAAGGGAACTCCCCCTGGTCCAAGATGACAAGGAAAGGCAGATTATGCTGTTGCAGGACATTGCGATTGCGGCGGAGAGAGAGCTAAAGGATGAGTATCTTGCACAGCATGCCTACACGAGGATGCTGGACATTGACCCGGAAAACAGGGATGCGATGGTGGCTTTGCGGGAACTGTTCAAGAGAGGAGAGCAGTTCGATAGGCTATCAGAGATACTGTACAAGATGGAAGGCAGTAGTTCGTTTACGCCTGATGAGGTCTTGGGATTTTACGAAGAACATGCCAGGCTTTTGACGGATGAACTAGTTCGACCTGAGGAGGCAATCATACTTTGGAACAAGGTGCTGGAGAGTAGGCCTGAAGATGTCGAGGCGATGAAGGCACTAGAGGGGCTTTACGAGACAACTGGGAGGTTCGAGAACTGCGTGGAGATCATGAAACGCAGGGCTAAACTCGAGACTGATACGGCGGTTCAAGCTGAGGTGTTGCACAGGGCCGCCCAGATCGAGGCAGACCAACTCCTAAATCTTGAGGCGAGTGCAGAAACACTAAGCGTGGTTCTCAGGATTGCGCCGGAGCGGTTAGAGACATATTCTGCCTTGCGTGACTTGTATTTGAGGCTTCAGGACTACCAGAGGCTTGCCGATTTATTGCTAGAACTGGATAAGGTCTTGAAGGACGAGAAAGAAAGGGCTCAGAATCTTGCTGAACTTTCCCAGATTTACGAAACGAAACTCGGTGACAAAGATTCTGCGTTCCTTGTGATGCTAAAGGCTGTACAGCTTGTGCCAAGCGACGATTTTCTGCTCGCAGAGACACAAAGGCTTTGTGAAGAAACTGGGAGGTTCGAAGAGTATGTCGGTGCCCTCGAGCCGGTCTTGCATCTGATGCCAGAAGAGGCCCAGCGAGAACATCTTTTGCGGTTTGGGAGGTATTTGTGGAAGAATGTTGGAGATGCAAGGACTGCTGCTGCTTACTATGAGCGGGTGCTGGAAAGGTGGCCCGAGGAGGAAGAGGCTCTGGAGGCGCTGAGCGATATATATGCAGAAGTTGGGCGGCTTGAAGACCTCGTCAATGTGCTAAAAAAGCGGGTAGAACTTTCGAGGGACAACTACGCGAGGGTATCGCTTCAGACAAAGGCAGCAGAGGTTTTAGAGCGTGACATCAGGGATAGAGAACGGGCGATCGAGGCTTACCGGAAGGTGCTAGACTACGATGAAGGGGATATGAATGCTTGGGCTAGCCTGGTCCGCCTGTACGAGGATAAGCAGGATTATAAGTCGTGTGTGTGGGCATTGGAGCACCTTGCATCGCTAGACATTGCGAACGAAGTGAGCCACCGTTTGCGCATTGCGAGGATTCTGGAGGAGAAGCTTTTGGATAGGCGCGGCGCGACAAAGGCTTATGAAGCGGTTTTGGATCTTCAGCCATCGAATATGGAAGCGCTGAATAAACTTCAGGCACTTTACGGAGAGGAAGAAAATTGGAAGGGTCTGGCTCAGGTGTTCGAGAGGATGCTGGATGTATCTCAGCATGTGGCGGACAAGATACTCTACTGTAATCGGTTGGGGCTTCTGTACAAAGAGGCGCTGAACGACAAGCTGACTGCACTGGACTACTATCGCAGGGCTTTCGACATGGACCCAACCGATGAGGAGGTTTTTGAGATATGTGTTCAACTGATGCTCGATACTGAAAACTATTACGACGCTGTGTCGTTCTTGGAGAGCAGGGCGGCTCAAATCGAGGACGTTCCAACAAAGGTGGCGTTCCTCAACAGGATCGCGGAAATTCAAGAGCATCGCATGGGCGACATAAATGCAGCCATAAGCGTTTACGAGCGGATACTGGATGTTGAGCCATCGCACGTACCTGCCTACAGCCATCTCGTGAGACTTTTCAAGCAGATGGAGGCTTGGGACAGTGTCGTGAAGGTGATCCTTCAATGGAAGGAACATGTCGATGAGAGTGAGTTTGTGCGACTGATGCTGGAGGCTGCGGAGATCTACAAGACAAAACTGGAACAGCCTGACCGCGCCTTGCAGGTGCTTGAAAGTGTTCTTGCTGTCTCCCCGTTGAATGAAAAAGCAGCGTCGATGATGAGAGAGATCTATGAGGATTTCGGGGATTACGAAAAGGTTGCCGACACCTATATGCGTCAGGCCGAGCATGCACCCTCAGAAGAAACGAGAGGTGTGCTCATCGCGCGAGCTGCTGATGTATATCTTACGAAGCTCAAGGATAAAGAAAGAGCGGTTCGCTATTACGAGAAAGCGCTTTCCATATACCCAAAGATGAAGGATGCAACTTTCTCGCTCGCAAAGACCTATGTCGAAATGGAAAAGTGGGAGAAGGCTTTGCCATTGTTAGAGATGCTGATGCGCGAAACGGATGCGGGTGCTGAACCCAGGAAAGCGGCTGATTTGCATTTCCAACTCGGGCTATGTGCAGAGAAGCTGCTTGATTATGACACTGCTATGCGGGAATACAAAGCTGCTCTCAGCGGATGGCAGGACCATGTAGGCGCGCTTCTGGGCTTTGCAAGACTTTACAAGAACAAAGGGCTGTGGCAACTATCCAAAGACCATTTCGAGAAGGCCCTGGGGGTGTTGGAACGGAGGGAAGCCGAGATGCCTTCTCAGCGGGAACTCGTGGATATTTATTATTCTCTCGCTGAGGTGTCTTTGAAACTGGATGACCTCGTAGATGCAACAAAATATCTGAACAAGCTTCTTGAAGTTGCGCCTGACCATGTGAAAGCGATAGAGGCTCTGATCTCTATAAGCGAGAAGAATAATGACTTTGCTAGCGCCATCAGATACAGGCAGGAGCTGCTCAAAGCGAAGCAAGACCCATTCGAGAGGTTTGCTTTGTTGCTCGAGATTGGAGACCTTTACAAGGACAAACTGGGCAATCCTTATGGTGCACAGGCGGCATACGAGGAAGCCCTGACAATCACGCCAAATGCCAAGGTTGCGATCTTGAAACTGTTCGAACTGCACCTAGAGCAGAATGACATCCACGAGGCGGTGGCTGTTCTTGAGCGTCTTGCGCTTGCTGAGGAGAATCCGACTAGGAGAGCGGAACATTACGCGAAGATTGCAGCCCTTATGAAGACCAAGCTCGGGGATTTGAAGCGCGCAGTAGACTATCTCAATATGGCTTTGGATGCTGACCCTGAGTATCTTCAGGCATTTAGAGCGATAGACGAGATACTGACTGAAACAAAAGACTGGAGCGCGCAGGCGGAAAACTACAGAAAAATGATTGAGAGGGTGAAGGATAGAGGTGTGTCTGATAGTTTGATGTTTAGGTTGTACTTCAATCTTGGGGAAATTTACAGGTCTCGTCTGCATCAGTATGACTATGCATTGTCTGCGTTCGGCATGGCAGAGAAGATTAGACCTGACGACATTAAGACCCACGAAATCCTTGCGGAGTTGTACGAAAAGGTGGCGGACCAAGCCGATAAGGCGATCGAGGAATACAGGGCAATCATCATGACTAGGTCGGTTGATGACGACTTTACTAGAGCCTTGCGCTCAATGCTGAGGCTGTTCAAGACAACTCAACAGTTCGATAAGGCTCTTATCAGCGCTTCAGTCTTGCATGGTCTGGGAAAGGCAGACGAGAGCGAGGCTAGCTTCTATAGAAGCAACATGGAGCCCTCGTTGCCTCGGTTTGAGGAGAGTGTGGACAGTGTAAAACTCGAGACGCATCTTGTGTCTCCTTCAGAGAACCTAATGGTTGGTCATATTCTGGAAGTGTTATATCAAGGTTTAGGGTCTGACCTTGGTGCGAGGGGTATTGGAGACTATGGGCTGAAAAAGAAGAGTGAAATAGACCTTGAAAAGCCTCTGTTTTTCAACAACATCTACAGGGCGGTGATACGGGTCTTGCAGCCGGTGCCACACAAAGTCTATAGAGACGATGGAACTGTAGGGCTGAAGATCATCTTCACATCCCCCCCTGGGCTCGTAGCTGGACCCGATATGTTTACCGCACAGGATGAGCGTGAGATGGCGTTCTTGTTGGGCAGTCATGTGATGTTCTTGCATCCATTACATTTCCTTGCTTCTGTCATAGAACCTACAACATTGAAACTGCTTATGGCTGCGTGCCTGAAGTTTGCTAAACCTGAGGTAGAGATTGCAACTGCTACTGATCTGATTAGGGAGCTCGTGAAGCGGATTGACAAAAAGATGTCTCAGCGTCAAAAAGCGCATCTAGTAAAGCTTGTAAGCGACCTGGTCGCTCGTGAGCGAGACCTCGATTTTGGAAGAATCCTTGGGCAGTTCTTTACAGGGATGGAAAGGACAGCGCTGAGGGCTGGCGTGCTCCTGTGTGGAGACGCTAGTGTCGCTCTAAAGACGGTTTCTGCTCATGAAGGTCTATTCCCGAACTTAAGCCAACGGGAAATAGTGGAAGAGATTGTGAGGTTCGCTTTATCCGAAGACCATTTCATTTTGAGAAAGTCGTTAGGCATAGCGATCGAAAACCTCCCAAAGCCTTAATAGCCAACTTTTTGGTGCACTGAAGGTTCAAGAGCCATGTATCGACAGTTTCCAATATGGTCGTGGACTTTGCATTCGTTCCCGACGAGTGCCACCTTTCCCGTTCCGCCTCGTTTTTGGGTGTCGGAAAACATCTGGGTTGACAGCAATGGCACCCTAGACTAGACTATTATTGGTAGCCTTCGAGCAACACTTACTTTTTGGGAAACTGCTCGAGGCTTTAGCCATGGGCTTTCTTTGGTGGAACGAGTGTATGGGATTTTTTTCAAGTCTGCAGAAGAACTAAATGAGAAAGGGCTGGAGCAGTTACGATTGGGGCGATACTCCAAAGCGATCGAACTCTTCAACAAGGCGATAAACAAATCGCCATCGACCGCCGTGTACCATTGGCATTTGATCAGGTCGGGCTAACGAACATTTACAATGCTCCGAATATGGGGTGTGCGGAGGCGCAGAGGTTTATTGAAGAACTCGAAGCGGAGGAGCAAGAGTCTGACGAGGATGAAGGCGAGGAAGGTTTTTGGGAGCACCTGGTTACTCTATGACTCCTTTTGCAAAAAACAACATTGGGCAGATGTTTTTGGTGACGATATCAACTGGCATTTGTCTTTTTCCCAGTGTTCCTAGGCAAAAAGGACGAAACATGTCCACAGATTGCACCCTTATAAGGGGAAGTTTATAGCGCAGTTGGTCGAATAATAAGTCAGTATCGTTTTGGGCAACCTGAACAAGGTTGAGGATGTTGAGAAAGTTCGGATGTTCTTGCGGAGCGCGGGGATGTCAACAGGGTAAAAACGGGAAAAACTGACCTAGTCTGTCTAGAGTAATCATAAATGGTCTATCATTCTTCATCTTTTATATATTGGCACAGGCAATAGCACTACATCCTTGCCTTTCTTTGCAACCACGAAACGCACCATGGGGCACTTCAGCTTCTTTTTAAGCCCCTGTTCTATAAACACAAGGCGTTCGATGAACTTCGGATAGTTTACCTGCTCAACAGGAAGCCCAACGGCTTTTCGTGCAGCAACGAACTCTGAATAGAGCCGCTTATAATATTGGTCTGCCGGCTCCTCTGATAAAGCTTTTACATCCACTCCTGCTGGAACCTGGAAAACAGGCTTCTTAACGCCTTCCTCCTCGACAGCTGGCTCGATAACCTGAAGCTCTTGAAGCCACTGTGCTTTTGATGCATCTTCTTCTTCTTCCGGCAGTGGCCTACCCTGTAGGATTAGGCTCATTAGATTCAAGGATTGCCCAAAACCCTTGGCGATATCCTCTTTGAAGTCGAATGGGAATTGGTAATCTAGGTTGCCGTTTATGACCTCATGGACGCCTTGTTCCAGCACCTCGAATGGCGCGTAAAACTGTCTTAAAAACCATAGGAACATGGCGATTGTAACCAGCAGCAATAACAGTCCTATGAGGACAAATGTCCATGCGCTAGCCCTTATTTCACGCATACTCCATTGGGGGTTTACCGATGCGATGACCTTCAGTCCGGAACCTTCGAAACCAGGCAAGACGAATGCCGGGGTAGCCATTCTGAACTCTTGGGTGCCCTGGCCCTTTACCAGTGAAAGAGCCTCTGCAGGACTGAGGTTCGAACTCACAACCTTATCACCGACCACATAGGTGGTCTCGAATCCGGTGACATCGATAACCTCTCCTGTGAGCTTGTCGTCAATCGGGTCGGCGACTGTGACAGCACCAAGCACTTTGTCTTCTGCCATAATTGGAAGGGATGTTGCAAGCATATAAACATCTCCAACTTGAACAACGCCCTGAGCTAATCCCCCTTTGGCTATTGCTTGCACGGGAAGAACTAGGGTGCGTGCGAAATCGGGCTGTTTCGACCACTTAGGGTTATGCGAATCAGCAAGCCCCATTCCAGTCACGTCAGTCACGAACACTCGCGATACGACTCTCACCCCATAGTTTCTTGTGATGACGGGAAACACCCTGAAAAGTGTGTTATATGTGTACTCCCACCTGCACTGGTCGATGTGGATCGCTATGCATTTCGCTAGTCTCTCGGTTTCCTGTTCTACAAACTTTGCCCGATCAATCTGTCCAAAAGCATTTGGACCAAACATTGCCAGCATCTCCTCTGCGTAGAACTCAACCACTTTTTTCACAAGTGGCACATCACGGTCCTTCGCAAAACTAAGGGCAAACTTTTGACGCTCCTTTTCACTTTCCGCTGATGAGCCTCCTGCTCTCATGTATGCCATAGTTTGGAGCTCAATGAGCTCATCCTCGAACTTACTCAAGGTTTTCATCGCGATAGACAGCTCGCTATGTGCGGTCAGACCGGCGATCAGCGCTTGCTTCACCTTGCGTGCCTCAATCGCATGTTGAATGGCTTGGGTCGCTCTTGTTAGGCGACGCTGGGCATCGTTCCGAACCGCATTTTCGATACCTTTGAATTGTAAGAACCCCAGTAAAACCAACACGAACGCAAAGAATACAAGCAAGGTCAGCGATTTGACTCGAAACATACAGCCTCCGTTTGTGCCATGGACAAAGCCCCCGATAGGATAACCTAAAAATGGGGTCACGGGAAGGAAAAAGTTTCCACCAAAAATGCCAAAAAATCTTTTTTCCTTCGGATTGTTAAAGTAACTAAGGTTTCAAAACTGGCATTTTTCTTCTGTGTAAGGCCTTGCGTGACAAGGAAATTCGGTGATATAATATTGTTGCATGTTGGGGCAAAACGACAAGCGGAGAGGTCTTATCGAAGCTCTTTGGAACATAAAACTCCCCCCTCTAGTCATGGGTATTCTTAATGTGACTCCCGACTCTTTCTTTGACGGTGGGAAATTTTTGGATACAGAGGTGGCAGTTGAGCATGCCCTTAGAATGTTTGAGGATGGCGCACAAATCGTAGATGTGGGAGGGGAATCTACAAGACCATGTGCCAAACCCGTAGATGTAGAGGAAGAGTTGAGAAGAGTTATTCCCGTCATCGAGAGGCTTGCGCAGAGAACCGAGATGCCAATCTCCGTTGATACCAGAAAGGCTAGGGTAGCGAAATCTGCGATCGAAGCTGGGGCAATAATGGTGAATGACATTTCTGGTTTCACCTACGATGAAAGGATGATCGAGGTGCTCATTGCTTATAAGCCTCTTGCGATTGCGATGCACATGAGGGGCACGCCGGAGGACATGCAAAGCAGGGTCAGATACGAAAACCTTATCGATGACATAAGGCGCGAACTCATGGAACGGGTGGATAGGGCACTTCAGGCTGGGTTTCCTAAAGAAAACATCTTGATCGATCCGGGTATAGGCTTTGCGAAGACTTACAAGCAGTGTCTGGAAATATTGAAAAACCTAGAAGCCTTTTGCAGCCTTGGTTTTCCAGTGGTTGTAGGACCGTCGCGAAAGTCGTTTGTGGGAGTGGTTTTGAATAAGGAAAGGCCTGAGGACCGCCTGTTTGGAACAGCTGCGGCGGTCGCAATCTCGGTTCTAAATGGTGCCAGGGTGATTCGGGTGCACGATGTGCCCGAGATGGTGGATGTCGTTAGAATGGCGCACTCTATCAAGTATGCTGGCAGCGAGCGAGACCAAAGATAGATGGACTTTATAACCAAGACATTGTCCGAGATTTCATGGAAGGAGTTTTTATCAACTGTTGTCGATCTGGCGCTGGTCTACTATCTTATCTACCGGATGCTCCTCCTTATCAAAGGGACAAGGGCTGTGCAGATGGTCGTTGGCATCATTATTGTGCTCGTTGTTTTCTTTTTGTCTCGTGAGGAGATGTTGAACCTCACCACCGTAAACTGGATACTCGACAAGTTCGTATCTTATTTCATATTGGTTCTAATAATATTATTTCAGCCTGATATCAGGCGTGGTCTTTCCGAGATGGGGCGTAATCCGCTGATGTTTGGGCTTGGGCAACGACAAGCACTATCTTTGCTGGATGAGGTGACGAATGCTGCCTGCAGACTGTCAGCTCGAGGCCTTGGTGCTCTGATCGTGCTAGAAAGGGAGGCAGACTTGAGACCTTATTGTGAGGATGCGGTCGAGGTGGATGCGAAAGTAACTGCGCAAAACCTGTTTGCTATCTTTATACCGGCGCATGAAAATCCACTACACGATGGAGCAGTCGTGATTAGAAATGGGAGGATAAGCCACGCAGGGTGCTTCTTGCCGCTTACCGAGAACCCCAACATTGACAGGCATTTAGGTACAAGGCATAGGGCGGCGATAGGTCTTTCAGAGGCGACCGACGCGGTTGTGGTGGTTGTGTCGGAAGAGACCCGTGTGATCTCTGTGGCATTTGGGGGGGAGCTGAAAAGGGGGTTTGATGGCCCAAGGCTAAAGGCGGAGCTTTCCAGGCTTTTTAGCGTCGGACCTCCAAAAGGTACGCACGATGAGCCAAGTGAACAACAGCCCTAATGGGCAACCACGGACCCCTACACGGTCCTACTATAGTCAAAAAAGGAAAGGGAGATGGTGGTACCTCCTTTTTATCGAGAACTACCGTTTGAAACTCCTTTCGATTGCGGTAACGCTTGCCCTTTTTTTTGTCGTGCGCGAGGACAAAGGCCAGGAGGTTGAGGTCGAAATTCCTGTAGTCTTGTCCAACATAGTCGAAAATCAGGTATTTGTTGGTGAGATTCCGAAGGCGCTGAAGGTGCGCCTAAGGGATAGGTGGTCGAGGCTTGTTCGGGTCTTGGAAAAGAAGCCTGAACCCTATTTGGTTGATTTGAGAGGATTTCACGACCAGACAGTATATTTTTTTGATCCAAAGCAAGTTGCAGAGATCATCGGGCTAAAAGGTGTTTCGATTCAGTCTATCCATCCCTCTGATTTTGTTGTTAGATTGGAGCCCAAACTTGAAAAAAGGGTTCCTGTCAAGGCTAACTTGGTAGGGGAGGTGCAGGAAGGCTATACCATCTTGCGGGACAAGGTCAAGGTCGACCCACGGGAAATAAAGGTCATTGGACCGCGGTCCGCGGTCAAAGAGATAAATGAAATACTTACATATCCTGTAGATTTGTCGTCCCTGGAAAGGGAGGCGCATGTTGAAACGAAGGTTCAGAAACCTGCAAACCGCTTTATCTTTTTGGAGAAGGAAGAGGTTGTTGTTACTGTTCCAGTCATACCCTTGGTTGGCAAGACGGTTCTTGAGAATGTAGAAATCGTAGTCTCACGGTGTCGAGAAGGATTTGCCTGCAGGGTTGAGCCCAATGTGGTGAAGGTAACTCTTAGCGGACCAAAACCCGTACTATTGAAAGTCGAAAAGGGTTTGGTTTCTGTTAGGGCGGTAGTGGAGGTTGATCCAGAGGAGACATCCGGAGGGCGCTCCACAAAGATTAGCGTGGCATGTGAAAGACCAGAAGGGCTAGAGTGCAGACTTTCACCTGCTGTAGTCACCTTATATACCTCAAAGGTAGAGTAAGGGGAGGAAAACAATGAGGCAAAAGAAACTTTTTGGAACTGATGGAATAAGGGGCGTAGCCAATGAGTATCCAATGACCGCCGAGATGGCGGTTGCTATTGGACAGGCGCTAGTGTCGGTGTTCAAGGGCGGAAAAGACAGGATTAGGGTTGTGGTGGGTAAGGACACCAGGGTTTCAGGGTACATGTTCGAGACTGCACTCGCGGCAGGTATCTGCTCGTTAGGCGGTCGGGTTTTGCTTGCAGGGACATTGCCAACACCAGGCATTGCTTATATGACTGTGAGTATGAGGGCGGAGGCTGGCGCTGTGATATCCGCTTCCCATAACCCTTATGAAGACAACGGTATCAAATTTTTTGGGGGGGATGGGTTCAAGCTACCTGATGAGGTCGAAAATCTCATAGAGAGCCTCATCGAGGATCCTAGTAGGTTGCCTGAAAAGGTGAAAGGTGCAGAAATAGGAAGAGCGGAAAGGATTGAGGATGCGGTGGGGAGGTACTGCGTAGCGCTAAAGTCCCTTTTTCCAAGGGATCTAAGTTTGGATTGGACCAAGATTGTAGTTGACTGTGCAAATGGGGCAGCCTACAAGGTAGCGCCGATGGTGTTCGAGGAGCTTGGCGCGAAGGTAATAAGAATGGGGGTTGAGCCCAATGGGACGAATATAAATGACCAGTGTGGTGCACTCTATCCAGAGGCAATGGCTCGTAAGGTGGTCGAGGAGGGAGCGCATCTTGGAGTTGCCCTGGATGGTGATGGAGACAGGGCGATTCTAGTTGACGAGAAGGGTGGTATTGTGGATGGGGACGGGATTCTTGCTATATGCGCCAAGTACATGCTAGACAGAGGAAAACTAAGAGGCGGGGGTGTTGTGGGAACAGTTATGACGAATCTGGGGCTTGAAAGATATTTGCAATCTCTTGGACTACGGCTTGTAAGGACTGATGTTGGAGACCGCTATGTGGTCGAGGCGATGAGAGCAATGGGGATGAACCTCGGAGGGGAACAGTCTGGGCACATCGTTTTCCTTGATGATAGCACCACAGGCGATGGGATTCTTTCGTGCTTGAAGGTGCTGGAGATAATGGCAAGGACAGGGAAATCGCTATCAGAGTTTGGAAAAGAGTTCCAAAGGTATCCGCAGTTGGTAGTGAGCAAGAAGGTTACTAGGAAGGTGCCTTTTGACAGCCTAAGGAACTTTTCTATTGCAATGCGGGCGAGCGAAGAGGCTTTACGGGGGAAGGGTAGGGTCCATATCAGATACTCGGGCACCTCTTGTGCTATAAGGCTAATGCTGGAGGGAGAGGATGAGTCGGAGCTTAGGAGGCTTGCCCATGAGATGGTGTGTGCGATCCAGAAGGACGGAATCCTCGGGGAGTAAGCATCAAAAGGCTTTTGAAAAAGCTTGCCCCTCCGAATGTGCTAAGCTCAACGAATATGAGCGAGATGCAAGAACGAATAAAAATGATAAAGTTTCTGTTTAGGAGGTGAGAATATGAGAATAAGGTTAGGAGTCAATATTGACCATGTTGCAACTTTAAGGCAAGCAAGAGGAACTTCATATCCTGACCCTGTTTTCGCAGCATACCTTGCAGAACTTGCTGGGGCAGACCAGATTACATGTCATCTTAGGGAAGACCGCAGACATATTCAGGAGAGAGACCTGGAAATATTGAGAAAGACTGTGTCCACATGTTTGAACCTCGAGATGGCCGCATCCCATGAAATCATCGAAATCGCGTGCAGAGTCAAACCTGATATGGCGACTCTTGTGCCGGAGCGCCGAGAGGAGCGAACAACGGAAAGGGGATTGGATGTGCGCTCGCAGGCGGATGTGCTAATGAAGGCTTCGGAGGTGCTCCGACAAGCTGGGATCAAGGTTAGTTTCTTCGTTGACCCTGTTGAAGAAGTCATTGAGGCATCAAAGTCAATGGGAGCTCAACAGGTAGAACTGCACACAGGTGCCTATGCTGAAGCAAAAGGTGAACGTCGTGCAAAGGAGTTAGAGAAGATAAGGGTCGCAGCAAAGTTTGCAAAGAAACTCGGCTTGGAGGTTGCAGCAGGGCATGGTCTCGATTATCAAAATGTGCGGGCGATTTGCCAGATCGAGGAGATCGAAGAGTTAAACATCGGACATTCCATCGTGTGCCGTGCTGTGTTCGTTGGATTTGAGCGGGCGGTCAGAGAGATGGTCGAGCTGATAGCAAGCATTCGCTCATAGAGGTTAAACCAAATTACCTAGGCAGGACCACATGCTGGAGCTATGCAACGGCGGGGGGTTCAAGACTGAGTAAAAAACTTCACCGTAAGGTTTCAGAACTTTTTTCGGATGAAAAACGCAGGTAAGCAGGATAAGGGTCTAGCTCGCTTACTCCTTCGTCTATGATGGTTTCCCCCGCTTTATTCAATGTGTGCTGTTTTGTAGTAAGTGGGACTTTAAGTCTCTCAAGGCCTCCCCGACTTGTCACAGATGGTCTTATTGCGTAGTTTGGCAAGCCTCTTGCGTCTTTAGGCAAAGACTTTGACGAACTCTGCTCGATTTCCACGACGCATTGGGTTGCGTCTTGGATTTCCTGGAGACCTGAAGCGATGATCGCAACTTTGATTTTGCCTTCGAGCTGGTCATTCTTTCCGTAGCCAGGGACAAGCTCACCTTCTGGAGACATGTATTCACTCATCTTCTGGAATACTGCTAACATCTCATCTGCCATTCCATCCGGGCCTTGCATCACATTGACTAGCAAATGTCGTGCGTTGATGACGGGCGTGTCTTCGAGAAGTGGGTTCATTAGGGCTTTTTCGATGGCTAAGGTTGCCCTGTTTTCGCCTTCTGCCTCGCCGATGCCAATCACAACTAATCCCTGATTTTGAAGCGCTGACCGAAGGTCCTCTAAGTCTCGGTTTATGTGACCAGGTCTAGAGATAAGTTCGACAAGGCCTGCTGTAACATCGCAAATATACACATCCATCGCCCTCCAGAAATCTACCGTTGGTGTGTTTGGTGGCACGACTTTTACTATCTTATCGTTTGGTAGCACTATGTAGGAATCCACATGGCTCTTCACCAGATCCAAAGCCTCCAGTGCCCTTCTTTCACGGATCGGCCCCTCCCACTTAAAGGGCAGGGTCGCGAAAGCTACCGTCAGGATGCCAAGTTTTCGCGAGATTTCACCCACGACTGGAGTTACGCCGCTTCCGGTGCCTCCCCCAAGGCCCGTAACGAGTATAATCAAATCCGCGCCTGCCAGCGCCTCTTCAATCTCAGAACGCGCGGCAAGGGCGCAATCTCGACCCTTGGATGGGTCACCTCCAACCCCCCTTCCTTGTGTGACTGTTGTAAGTTCAATCTTCTTGTCTGCAAGCGATGTATTTAGGTGCTGGATGTCTGTATTGATCGTTATAAACTGGACGCCATCCACCCCCCGCATTATCATAGTGTTCACGACATTCACCCCTGCGGAGCCGATCCCAACGATTTTGATGACAGCCAGACGATGGTTTTTCTCGTCTTGTGCTAAAGCGATCATGTTTTCCTCCTTTTAGTGGGTCTGTGCCATAAACAAATCCTCCTTCAACCCTGGTAGGATCAAAAGAGGAAAGAAACCGCCTTTTTGAAAAACTGCACAATGCCTTTAGGCTTAGTAAGCCTCCTTACAGGTAACATGGAGCTCGGAATTGCGGTGTTATACGGCAAAGACGCATAGACAGCCAGACCATACGCAGTTGACAATGCTGGGTCCTGTAAGAGGCTTGGAAGCCCTTTTACATTCCTCGGAAGTCCCACACGCACAGGCAAGTTCAGAACCACATCACCAAGTTCCGCCATTCCCGGCATCTGGGCGCTTCCTCCTGTGATCACAACACCTGCAGCAAGGAGGTCACCGTAGCCTGTATTTAGAATCTCACGGCGCACCAGGCGATATATCTCTGTGACCCTAGGCTCAATGATCTCAGTGAGGGCATGACGCGAAAGTTTTTTGTTTGGACGGCCCCCCACAGAAGGCACTTCGATTGTGTCGCCTTCGGGGACAAGGCGACTAAGCGCGACCCCCTGTTTAGTCTTGAGTTCTTCTGCGCAGGCGAGGGGAGTCCTCAGTCCAGTCGAGATATCTGAGGTTATGACCATCCCACCAGCCCCGAGCACACATGTGTGCAACAGACTACCTTGTGTCCAGATTGTTAGGTCGGCTGTGCCCGCACCTAAGTCCAGACAACACACCCCGATCTCCATCTCGTTCGGTTCGAGCACAGCCAGCGCAGAGGCAAGCGGGTTGGCCACAAGCTCAAGGACGACGAGCCCTGACCTCTCCGCACATTTGAGCACATTGTCTATGGCTGTTCTTGCCCCTGTTATCACATGCGTGTATGCCTCCAGACGCACCCCGGACATACCTACGGGGTCTCTTATACCATCGTGTTCGTCCACAAGATATTGGACTGGCAGGCAATTGACTATACACCGGTCAACCTGCATGGGTATCATGGATGCGGCTTCCAGGACGCGAGCCACATCCGATTCCCTTATCTCCCCCATTTTGGTTGTTATCATGCCACGGTTGTTCACACCAACGATATGCGTACCACCAACCCCCACGATCACTTCCCGCACCAGGTATCCCGACATCTGTTCCGCATCATGCTTTGCCCTTTTGATAGCGTCTATGGTTTTTCCTATACTTATCACAACGCCTCTTCTTATCCCATCTGTTTCCGCACGCCCGATGCCTAGCACTGATACCCCTTCTTGGCTTACTTGGGCCACCAGCATTGTAACCTTACTTGTTCCCAAATCGAGTGTTGCCACGATTTCTTCCTTCCTTATATTTTTCATAGCCCCTCCTTTCTTGCTGAAAGACGGTCTAATTGGTCCCTGAGGACAGGATTTTCATGTTGGCTGAAGCGCACTATTGCACGCTTAGGGTTTGTGGATTTACTGACATAGATTTCCTCGACAACGAGGTTTTCTTTGGCTGTAACCTCGAGAATTTGAGCAACCCGCTCAATCTTGGCATGGAACGGCGGGTAGCCTAGATGCACCTTCAATCCTGAGAGTATGACGAATCCTTTTGCCTTCGTGAACTCGACCGTGATAGGTTCTTCAGTCCCAGGAATCGGGTGGTCTCGCAAGAGCTTTAAAAGCTGAAGCATGCCAGATGTAGCCAAGGTAACATCCTCGGGCGACACCTTCTGATTCAAAACCAAAACGGACATCGGCTTTAGATCTTCAAGTGGGACTGGTCTTATGACCTCACCAAACTGGCTCACTTCGTACAATCCAAACTGGTTTGCGAGATAGAACACGGGTTGTCGCACCTGGACTCTTATGTAAACCGTGTCAGGCACCTCTATTTGGACCTTGGCCATCCTTATCCTTGAATCCCGCTCGCACATTGCCTGGACTTCCTCTGCTTTTAGAAAAACGGTGTTATCCTTTCCGGGGTGCAAGCCGCACAAGGCAATGACCTCTTCTCTGTCCAAACCTTCGTTGCCTTCAATCACAATATTCTTTAGTAGGAAGTAGCCGGAGCTTTTTATGTTGCGATATCCATGAATAGCCCCAAAAATCAACAAAGGAAACAGTGCAACAACGAAAACAGGCAGGAGCACCAACCTAAGTGTTGACATGATGGTTCTGATAGCCTCTTTAGCGGTTAGTTTTTTTCTATTACCTCGAAGCCACATGAGAGCCTCCCTTAGAAAGCCCGAGTCTTTCAAGATATTCCCCGACATTTCGTCCAACGATATGAACTTCAGGTTCAAGGGCGATCCCAGTTCTTTCCAGCACTGTCTCGCGAACCGCACAAGCAAGTTCCAGCACCTCCCTTGCGGTTGCCCCCCTCCTACATGACAGGAAGTTAGCGTGTAGTGGGGATACAAAGGCTTTCCCTTTAGCAAATCCCTTTAGTCCCGCATCTTCTATGAGTCTTCCTGCATAGATCCCTTTCGCCATGTCGGGGTTTTTGAAGAAGGAACCAGCATTCCCCTTGCCCTTTGGTTGGTTTTTCCCTCTATGCTCCATGATTTCGCTGAGAATCTTCTCTGATCTTTCGGTTAGACCGTTACATAGTTCGAATCTAGCCGCAACCACAACCGCTTGTTCTGGTAGTTCGCAGTGCCGATAAGAAAGATTCAGTGCTTCGGCGTCAATCCACCAAGACCCTTCTTTAGTGGCAACCTTGACCGCCCTAAGCGTATCCGCGACGCAACCCCACCTGGTTCCAGCATTCATGATAACCGCCCCACCCACTGAGCCTGGAATTCCCCATAGGCACTCGAGCCCGCTCAGGTAGCTTTGCCTGGCGGTTTGCACGAGTTTTTGAACGCTGTACCCAGCTGCCACTTCCATGGTGGAGCCAGTTGTCTCAACATGTCTTCCTAGACCTCCAACAAGTTGCACTACCGCCCCTTCCAGACCGTCATCGCTTACAAGCAAGTTTGTTCCAAACCCAAGTGTCATCCAAGGACAGTTTTCTTTGTGCAAAACTTTCAGCACTTCGATGAGCGCACGTTCACTCGCTACCCTGAGGAAAAGGTCAACTGGACCCCCAACTCCAAAACTCGTGTGCTTCTTCATGGGTTCGAAAACAAGCACCTCCACATCCGCAATGCTCTTCAAGGTTTTTTCCAGTTTCACTAGCCCGTTCATCACCCGACCATCTCTAGAACCCTTGCTGTTAGCTTTTCCAATGCGTCCCGCTTCCCAAGATTTCGTGATGCATTCGCTGTAGTGTTGAGCTTCACCGGGTCCATTAGCACATCACGGATCGCGCTGGCGACTTTATCGGTTGAGAAATCCTTTTCTTCAAACATTAGCGCAGCCCCTGCCTTCACAAGTATGCTTGCGTTTTGAACCTGATGGTTGTCCGCCGCCTTGGCGAAGGGAATAAGAAGGGCAGGGATGCCGATTGCGGTAATCTCTGCAATCGTGCTAGCGCCTGCTCTGGCTATTACGAAGTCTGCCCACTCATATGCGCTCGCCATATTGCTTATGAAGTCGACACATCGCGCTTTTAGCATGAGCGCGTCATATCTTTCTTGCACTTCCCTTGCACAGCCAGTGCCTGTTTGGTGCAGTATTTCTAAGGATTCGATGTCTTTGGCGACGAGCGCGAGCACAGGGGGGATGTTTGCGTTCAAAAACGAGGCCCCTTGTGAACCGCCTGTAACAAGAATGCGGTTTACACAGCTTGCGTATTGTTTCGGTTTCACAGTGGAAATCTCTTTCCTAATCGGTGTCCCGACAACCTCTACGCGCCGGACTCCGAAACCTCCCTTAGTGTTTTCAAACGATGTAAAAACCCTGTCCACGAGTGGTGCCAAAAGAGCATTTGTAAGTCCGAAGATAGCATTTTGCTCACAAACAGCAGTCCGTTTGCGCAATAGTACTCCAGCAAGCACCACAGGGCCTGAATCTGCCCCCCCAAACCCGATTATGACCGTTGGCGCTTCCTTGCGGACTATGGCAAGCGCGTGCAAGAGTAGCCAAGGAAGCCTCATAGTACCCGATGCCTTTTGCCAGAAACGCATTCCTTTGAGTCTTGGCGCACGCAAAGCGATGGTTCGAAAACTCTTTCCTTGAAAGATAAGGTTTTCTATCTTAGCGCCTCCTGTGATCAGCACAACTTCACAACCAGAGGTTCTAAGGTTTTCAGCCAGGGCTAGAGCTGGGAACATATGTCCCCCTGTCTTCCCAGCCGCGATAAGCACCTTTTTTCCCTTCGCATCAGGCATCCCGCTCACTCCTTCTTTGACGATACCTCCGAATAAAGCCTTTGAAGAACCCCCATGGTGAACATATTGAAAACCATAGCAGTGCCACCATAGCTCACCATTGGCAGGACCAGCCCTTTGGTTGGTAATATTCCGACACACACGAACATATGCAGGACCGCAGGGATAGCGATGCTTAAGCACAAAACGAAGCCAAAAAGCTGGTAAAAGGGGTTTGCAGTAGCCTTGGCTATTGCCGACACCCGAAAGATGATGGTGACGTATAGGAGTGCGATTACTGATGAGCCGAGAGCACCTAGCTCTTCTGATGCAACGGCAAAGGCAAAATCACTCGCAGCGAGTGGCAAGAAGTTTAGGGCGTGGTTCATGCCCATACCCAGTCCGGCTCCGAGGAAGTCGCCGTGCATAATAGATATTTGTGCGTTGACAAGATGGTATCCTTCACCTTGTCTCGTAAGCCAAGGTACGAGCCACCCCACCAAACGACCAAATCTTTCGGGCGAAAACCAAATCATAAAAAGCGAGAGCGCCATAAGGAAGGCGAAAATCGCTCCAAGAAACCATATTCGGGCGCCACTTACTGTCAAAGAGAGAACAAGCATCGTACCGAGGATTAGGATGGTTCCCGCGTCTGGTTGCGCATAGAGACACATTGCGATCAATGCAAAGACGATAACAGCGGGACCTATCGCTATCAGCTCTTTCAAAATTGTGAGCCTCTTAGACAGATAACTTGCGAGGTAGCAGGCGAACGCAAACTTAGTGAACTCTGAAGGCTGAAACGACAATCCAAACACCTCAAGCCACCTCCTTGCTCCATGCTTGACCTTGCCAATCCCGGGAACGAGCACGAGCAAAAGGAGAAGGACGGATAAGGGCAAGAGAACCTTTGCCCATTTCTCCCAAAATCGGATAGGTATAAACAACGCTATTGTGAATCCTATACCTCCCAGTGCAATATGGGCGAGATGTTGGTAAAGGCTCTGCATTGAGTCATCAAACTGCTTGCTTGTGGAGGAATAAACAATGAGCACCCCTATGCTCAACAAACCCAACATCGAGGTAAACATGACCCGATCGATCTCGATCTCGTATCGCTTTGGTTCGATGAGAGCTGCAGTCTGGTTTGAAGCCATATCTACCTCACCTTGATGGAAGCAAGGGCGACGAAAGCAAGTAAAAGGCTAACAATCCAAAACCTAACCACGATCTTTGGTTCTGGCCATCCTAAAAGTTCGAAGGAGTGATGGATCGGGCTCATCGGAAATATCCGCTTTTTTGTCAGCTTGTAATAGGTTGTTTGGGTAATGACTGAGAAGGCTTCGAATACGAATATGCCAAAGGGGATAAGAGACAAAAGCTCGTTTTTCGTCAAAAAGGCGATACTCGCTAGCATGGCACCCAAGCCGAGGCTTCCTGTATCCCCCTGAAATATCTCTGCGGGATAGGCATTGTAATATAAGAAGCCAAGGGTAGCGCCCATGATACAGGATGCGACCACCGACAGCTCCTGCGCCCCGACCACTTTAGGTATTAGAAGATATTTCGAGACATCAAAAGTGCCGAGCTTTGCGCCTGTTATATAGGCGAAGATTAAAAGTGTTCCAGCTGATGTTAGGACAGGTCCCGATGCAAGGCCGTCAAGTCCATCCGTCAGATTTACCGCATTTGCGATACCGACTATTAGAAGCGTACCGAGTGCAACATAAAGAGGAATACCAATGTCGAGCCAAAATTTTTCGACACTAACAAAGGGAACATAGAGCCTCGTATCGAAATGTAGTTTGGGACCAAAGTATTTCAAAAACATAAAGACCGCCACTGCGACGAAGGCAAGTTCGATACACAGTCTAAACTTGACCGATAGTCCTTTTGACGATCCGCTTTTCAGTTTTTTTAAGTCATCCACAAGGCCGATAACACTAAAGAAAAGCCCGATGATGAGGGTAAAGATCACAAGAATGTTCTTTATGTCTGCCCATAAGACACTGCTGAGCATTATGGAAAGGATGATTAGTGCTCCACCCATTGTGGGGGTGCCAGCCTTGGAGAAATGGCTTTTAGGTCCGTCTTCCCTTATCGGCTGATTCACAGACTTCGACTGCAAAGCCTTTATGAACCAAGGATACACTGCGAGGCAAACGACAAAGGAAGTGATAAATCCTGCCATCACTCTGAACGAGACATACCGTATGATGTTGAGCGAGGAGAACTCATCACGCAGTGCTTCTGCAAGGTACAGCAGCATTCCTTCAACTCCCTCCCTGGGTAACTACTTTTGCTGCATCCACAAGCAAAGAGGCTAGGTTGTCAAGCCCGACCTTTCTCGAGCCTTTCAAGAGGATTGTGTCACCCTCCATCATGAGGGCGCTCAAAAGCTCCGCCGCACCGTATGCATCTGCTGCAACGAACACATTTGAATAAGGCATACCCGAAGCCTTTGCGCTTTCTGCTACTATGTGGGCGTTCGAGCCAACTGCTATAAGTATGTCCACCTTTTTTTGTGCGCATAGCCTGCCAAGGTCCATATGGGCTTGCTCTGTATATGCGCCGAGCTCTAGCATATCTCCTAACACAGCAACCTTTCTCGAGTTTTTCCCGATTTCTGAGAGCACTTCCAAAGCAGCCTCCATGCTTTTTGGCGAGGCATTGTATGAATCATCTAAAATCTTGATACCGCGAGTCCTTATCAGGTTCATCCTGTGTTTTAGAGGAGGGCACGCCTGAATTGCGGCAAGTGCGTCATCCTTAGGCACCTCGAGCGTCTGTGCAATGGCAAAGGCGAACGCTGCGTGGATCGCATGGTGTCTTCCAAGCACCCTAAGATATATGAGTTCTTCCTGCCCTTTTGCGGATAGCCTGACCCTGGTGAGTCCATCCAAGGTTATCCCTGATTCCAGAATTTGAACATCTGCGTCTGAAGACCATCCTACCTTGACTATCCTTGCAGAGGTAACTTGTCGCATTGCCATGACAAGGGGGTCGTCCGCATTTAGGAATGCGGTGCCGTCTGGAGGCAGTTCCTCTATTAGTTCCCTTTTAGCAAGCGCAACCCCTTCGAGGGTGCCCAAACCTTCGAGGTGCACATGGGCGACACAAAGGACCGCACCAAACTTTGGTTTACATACGGAGCACATTTGCCTTATCTCACCTAGATGGTTCATTCCCATTTCGACAACAAGGATTTCATGCTCAGGAAGCAAGGAAAGGCATGTGAGCGACAGGCCGTATATGTTGTTCAGGTTTCCGGGACTTGCGCAGACCTTATAGCGTCGTGCGAGCGCTGATGCGGTCATTTCCTTTGTAGTTGACTTTCCAACCGAACCAGTGATGGCAATCACGAGTGGAGCCAAAACCTGAACCCAAGCATGCGCACAATCGACTAGTGCCTGGGTTGTGTCGGGAACAGCAACAAGAAAGACTTCTTGAGAGGCAATTTTACGAGCAATCTCTCTTGCCTTGGAGTTTTTAACTACAAGTCCAGCCGCACCCTTAGCCAGTGCCTCATCTATGAAATCATGGCCATCGTGGTGTTTCCCTTGGATCGCAAAGAAGACCTGTCCTTTTTTCAGGGTCCTTGAGTCAATGCTAGCGCCAGCATCTGCGGCGATAGCGCGTCCGCTAATGAGTTCGCCCGAGGTTGCTTCCGCGATAAACTCGGCGCTTAGCAGCATCTTCGAGGAACGCACCATCTCGTACTCCTATGACATAAACTCCTTTGCCACCTCCCTGTCGTCGAAAGGAAGCCTTTTGTCTTTCACGATCTGGAATCTTTCGTGTCCTTTTCCAGCGATGACTACGATGTCTCCGTCTTTTGCAAGGTCTAACGCCTTCTTGATTGCGAGCCTTCTGTCAACCTCCACCAAATATGCGTCTTTCTTTGTTTCTGGTATGCCTGCTAGTATATCTTCAATGATGGAAACAGGGTCTTCGGACCTAGGGTTGTCAGAAGTGACCACAACGAAATCCGCATTCTCTATGGCTGCCTTCCCCATCAAGGGTCTTTTTCCTTTGTCCCTGTCCCCACCTGCACCGAAGACAATGATGATCCTTTGGCCTCTTGCTAGACCCTTCACGATTCTAAGCACATTCTCGATAGCCTTTGGCGTGTGGGCATAGTCCACGAAAACATGTATGGGGCGCTTGCCTTTCACCTTTTCCAGCCGTCCCGGGATACATGAGATTGATGACAACGAAGGGAGCGCTTTCCTTACATCAATGCCCAACATCCCACATGCCCCTATCGCCGCCATGATGTTTTGCAAGTTGTGCGAGCCAATGAGTTTGCTCTGAACCTGATAATCCCCCCAAGGGGTCACTACATGTGCGCTAAGCCCGTCAAGGTTGAAATCCGAGGAAATGGGAAAGATGTGTGCGTTTTTGTCTTGTAAGGAAAAGGTGAGAACTGGGAGTGGACATTGTTTGATGATCTCTTGAGTGACTGGGTCTTGAGCATTTGCTACAACGCCTTTAGCTTTACAGGATTGCGGCAAAACCTCTACAAATAGCCTCATTTTCGCCATCATGTATGCTTCAAAGGTCTTGTGATAATCGAGATGGTCTCTCGAGAGCAAGGTAAATACCGCAACATCGAAGTGACAAAAGTCGGTCCTCCTCTGGTCAAGGGCATGCGATGATACCTCCATGATTGCCGCATCCACCCTTTTTTCCACCATCTCGGAGAACATCTGCTGAAGCGTCATTGCATCTGGCGTTGTCAGGAGCGCTGGCATCTCAAAGTCTGAAAAACGGTAAGCAACAGTTCCTATTAGACCTGTAGTTAGGTTAGCACCTTTGAGAAGTGCCTCGATCAGGATGGAAGTAGTGGTCTTCCCGTCTGTGCCCGTTATCCCGATGAGGCTAAGCCTCTTTGTGGGCTCGCCGAAGAAAAGGCTTGCCAAGGCTGCCAAGGCGACCCTTGAATCTTTTACGAGCACATAAGGAGTGCCTATCTCACCTCGGATTTCTTCGCAAACAATAAGCGAGGCATTTCTTTTTACAGCCTCGTGGATGTAGTTGTGTCCATCGTTACTTTGCCCTCTTATGGCAACGAAGGCATAGCCTGGCTTTACGAGCCTAGAATCCGAAGCGATACCAAAGAGTTGGAGTCCCAGCAGAGGACCTTTGTAGGTTATTGCCTGCATCATCTCTAGATGTCTGCTTTCAAGGACTAACGTTTTCGGCTTCTGTATCATCAGTTTTCCCTATCTTTTTCAACGCCAAGTAAGGGCAGTGCGCCTTCCACGACTGCCTTGAACACTGGGCCTGCGACCTCCCCAGCGAGATGGTGCAATTTTGGATTAATGATACTTATGACGACCACTATTCTTGGGTTATGGAATGGGGCAAAACCTGCAAACGAAAGGATGT
>Ga0197143_1000689_pt1 | contig 33678 bp, 28 predicted proteins | sample GBS70_MetaG_FD_148603 | JGI IMG/M metagenome (GOLD analysis project Ga0197143, IMG submission 148603) | Sediment microbial communities from Great Boiling Springs, Gerlach, Nevada, United States - GBS 70_MetaG | ecosystem: Environmental > Aquatic > Thermal springs > Hot (42-90C) > Sediment... | reverse complement strand
TCCTTCGGCTTGGAGGGGAAGCTCGAGATAGCTTCCCATCTCGATACCTTGGGGGTAGACGTAATTGAAGCCGGCTTCCCAGCGTCCTCTGAGGGGGAGAAGAGAGTAGTTAAGGAAGTAGTTAGGGCTGTGAAGAGGTTATCCAGATCGGCCTCCTCCCCTGAGATATGCGCATTAGCTAGAGCTATTAAGGAAGATGTCAAAGCAGCTATAGAGACTGGAGTTGATAGCGTCAATATATTCATACCAGCTAGTAGGTTGCTGCTCGAGAGAGCTCACGGGATGAGTGAAGAGGAAGCGAGGGAGAGAGTCCGGGAGGCGATAAGCTTAGCTAAATCTCACGATCTCATCGTCGAGTTCACATTTGAGGACGCTGGAAGATCTGATGAGCTCCTCTGGGATCTCTGCAAAATAGCTGAGGAGTCTGGAGCAGATAGGATAAATTTGAGCGATCCTGTCGGAGCGATGCTCCCTGATGATGCTAAGAGAATCGTTTTAGAGGCGAAGAAGAGGATAAGGAAGCCGGTAAGCGTCACATTCTCCAATGACTTGGGGATGGCGACCGCTAACTCTATATCAGCCGCTATAGCTGGAGCCGATCAGATACACGTATCTGTCAACGGCCTCGGCCCTAAGGCCGGTATAGCGCCCCTGGAACAAGTAGTAGTCGGGTTGAAGAAGCTCGCTGGCATAGGAACTAACATCAAGATGGAGCTCTTATCCAGCGTGAGCGAAGCTGTTGAGAGGATAAGCGGCATCCCACTCAATGAGATATCGCCCGTAGTCGGCCCCTTAGTCTTCACGTATGAGGCGGGTGTGCACGTCAGCGCTATATCTAATGAGCCCTCTAGCTACGAGATAGTGAGCCCTGAGGAAGTGGGAAGGGTCAGGAGGTTCTGGGTCGGGATTCACTCAGGGAGGAAGGCCGTTAAAGAGGTACTCAAGGAGATGGGATACTTCGCGAGTGATTCTGATGTCGAGAGGATACTGGCCAAAGTGAAGGAACTCTCTCAAGAGGGAGTCAGGATAACTGAAGCTATATTCAGGTCCGCAGTCGAGGAAGTCCTGGGGGAGAGGCCGAGGCTCTTCAAGGTGAAGGAGTGGGTAGCTGTAACCGGGAGCGGGATAACTCCGACAGCTACTATAAGGGCATCAGTCGGTGGGAGGGAGGTCATATCCTCCTCCACTGGCGTCGGCCCTGTCGATGCGATAACGAGAGCTATAAGATCGATACAAGGTATACCCAGCTTCAACTTGAGGAGGTTCAGGTTGATAGCTGTCTCATCCGGATCTGAAGCGATAGCTGAACTCAAGATAAGGGTCATAGGCCCGAGGGAAGAGGTCGAAGCCGCGGGGACCAGCAGGGATATAATAGATGCTTCAGTTAAGGCTATTGAGGAAGCTGTAAATAAGATCATTCCCAGGGGAAGTTGACCCCGAGTTCCCCAGCTATAGTCCTCATCTCCTCGAATACCTTCTTGTATATCGGTACTCCCTCCCTCCTCCTCTTCACAGATGTGAGGTAACTCTTCTCACCGTGCACCCATATCCTATCGAACTGAGGGTGGAGAGGCGCGTTCTTCAACTCAGCTCTCAACTTCTCCATCCTATCCTTGAACTCATCTATCGGCATGAACCTCGCTACATCTACGGCCATGAAGAAGTGACCCACGTTAGCTGGCTTAGGGGCCTCAGTCTGACCCACTTCCCTCAGCATAGCGGCTCCGCTCAACACACTAGTGAAGAGCTCGACGAGTAAAGCTAGACCGTATCCCTTATGCCCGCCCATCAGTTCACCCAATCCTCCCAGTGGAAGAAGAGCACCTTCCTTCATTATCTTATCGGGATCATCGCATAGATTCCCTTCTGAATCTATCCCCCAACCTAGGGGAGCTCTCTTCCCGAGCCTGGAGTACTCCTCCATCTTGCCTATGGGCGCGACACTCGTAGCCATATCTATTACTAAAGGCGGAGGGGCTCTCGTTGGAGCAGCTAGAGCTATGGGATTCGTGCCGAGCCACTTCCCGAGAGCTCCAGTATGAGCGACTAGGGGCCTCGAGTTCGTCATTGAGACGCCTATCATATCACGCTCTAACGCCATCATAGCGTAGTAACCGGCTATCCCGTAGTGGTTGCTCATCCTAGTCGTGACGAGACCTATTCCACTTTCTTCAGCTTTCTTTATCGCTAATCTCATCGAGAAGCTCCCCACCACTTGCCCGAGCCCTGAGTCACCGTCCACTAGAGCGAAAGATGGTCCTTCGCTCACTACCCTTATGTTGGGCTTCGCCTTCACGGCCCCCTTCCTCAACCCATCTACATACCTCCTCAACCTCGCGACGCCGTGCGACTCTATACCTCTCAAGTCAGCTGTGACTAAGTTATCCGCGACTATGAATGCATCTTCCTCAGGCACTCCCAACTTAACGAAGACAGACTTGACGAATGATAAGAGCTCCTCGTATCTCAAGATCCTGAAATCCTCAGGTGGCTGCGGTGGGGACTTATCGTAGAGCATGAGATAGCTCGATTCCATAGATTTTAAGCTTTACCATCCGCCACTATTGCATTATTTTAATGAGCCCCCTCAGGTTAATCTTATGAGAGTCGATGGGACGGGCTTCGGCTATATAATAGTGGATGGTGTCAGGTACGATCACGATATAGTCATAACGGATCGAGTCATGAGGAGGAAGAAGGAGATCTCAGCTGTAGAGCGTGGACATACTCCTCTCACGGGGGAGGAGATCATGCATTACTTCTCGGAGAGGCCTCCTGAACTATTAGTCGTGGGCACTGGGCAGAGCGGCCTCATGCCCCTATCAGGCGTGAGGGAAGCTTGCGAGAAGTTGAATATAGAGCTGATAGTCGAGAGGACCCCCGATGCGATAAAAACTTTCAATAAATTGCGGGAGAGTGGTAGAAAAGTTAACGCAATATTTCACGTCACTTGCTGAGCGCTGTGGAACTTCCTAGCCAGCAAGTATGAGAGGGAGTAGAGAATTAAGAACGGTACTGAGAGAGCTATCATAGAGACGGGAGTTGGATCTGGAGTCACGATAGCTAGGAGGATGAGCACTATGAAGAAAACGTAACTGAACTTCTCCCTCAGAGTCTCAGGGCTCAACAGATCTAAGTAAGATAGTATGGCTACGATCAATGGGAAAGTGAAGAAGAGCCCCACGATGACCAATCCCACTATTATGAATGAGAAGAATTGTTCAATCGAGAATATCAGTTTTATACCACTCGCTAGATATATCAATGAGAGGAAGAATATCGTCAGAGGCATGACGACAAAATAAGCGTAAATAACACCTGATAAGAATAGAATGGAAAAGCCCAGGACGAATGGAACTATCGTCCTCTTCTCTCTCTCCTCTAACGCTGGCTCAACGAAATCGTAGATCTGCTTCGCTACGTAAGGAGAGGATATGATTAAGCCGAAGAGGAGGGAGAGCATCAAGATCACTTCTATGGAATCTATCCAGCTGTAAGCTATCAGATCTATATTTATCTCCTTTATCCCGAAGATATTAGCTAGGGGCCTCAGGATCGGGTTATTCAAGTCAGTCATGTCCCTCCTCACTCTGTCCATGATTGAGAAGATGAGGGGTCTGTAGCTAGAGGAGGAGGGATCAGGGAAAACGGAGACAGCTATAGATGATATTATGACAGAGATCAATGCCCTCCTTAGCCTCTCCAGGAGCTCTATTATGTGATCTTGAACCGGTAGCTCTCTGTCCTTACTCGCGTTCATGCATCAACTCCCCCACGGCGAAGCTCTAACGATCGCTATCTCATCCCCTGGGAAGGGGGAGAGCTCGTATCCCGGACGGATCTCGCGTGAGGAGAGGCTATAGCTCCTCAATATATATTTTATCCCCCTAGGAGTGAGTAGCTTCGGCCTCATCTCATGATCAAACGGATCCACGCTTCCCTCGGATAGATCGATTATAGACCAATGTGTATCGAGATCGGCGATCCCTTCCATGAGATCTACTGTCCGCGGGCTCCCCTTCATAGTCAGAGAGCCCCCCGATCTCCCGAGCTCGGGGACCGGTACCTCATAGTAGACCCCCTCTATGACTCCGGAGGCATCTCGGGTGCTTGATGCGATGAGCCCTCTATCCATTGAGCTGCATTTCATAGCTCCCGGGGACTTCGTGAGCTGATCATCCGTGGAACTGACTGAACCGTGCGTAGCTATCGCCATGAGCCCCTTCAATTCTATGCCCGAGGTACCCCCGGCTGAGGATCTCGCGTCTCCCATTCCCTCAGCTTTCTCCCTCGCTCTATCGACTATATCCTCAGATACGCTTATGCCGACTACTCCATAGCCCCTCCTCTGCTCTACGCTTTGCATCCTCGCTCCGCGTCCCACATCGAGAGCCCTCTTCACCCCTCTATCATAAAATTTTTCAATAATTCCCTCTGAGGAGTCAGCTTCACCCCTCATATCTCCATCCTCATGAATTAGATCGTGATATCGAGCATATTGGTGCATTCGAGGTCCCGAACTCCCGGAATCCATCCTTAAAAACTTGATACGTCAGCTCAACCTACCATCATGTCCGCGAGGGGATCGTCTGCCCTCAGCATCGTCCTCACTATATCGATGAAGTCCTCGCTCAGATCGATGTTATCCTCCTTGAGCACATCTACTATAGTGGAAGCCACGAGGAGAAGGGCTAGCATTATCCTATGGAGGGGTTGCGCCTTCAGGAGATCGTCTCCCTTTATCAACTCGACTATCCTCTTAGCGACATCCCCTACGGAGGCCTCTTCCAATGGATCACCTCGACTGATAGCGGCTTCAATACTTAAAATTTTTCCATAAGAGGCCCCTGCTGAAGTTATGGAACATTTATATTATTCCGCTGTCATTTAGGTTATGCTGAGCAAGAACCCCATCGAGCTCCCGGAGGGGAGGAAGTTCTCCAGGGATGAGGTAGCTCAAGCCCTCAGGCTGGGCATAATAGCTGAGCTAGATGCCATAAATCTGTACCTCCAGTTAGCTAAGAGCATAGATGATGAGGCCGTTAAGAAGGTCTTCGAGGATATAGCTAAGGAGGAGAAGACTCACGTCGGGGAGTTCCTGGCTTTACTGAAGAGTTTGGATGAGGAGCAAGCCTTAGAGTTAGTTAGAGGTGCTGAGGAAGTTTCAGAGCTCACTGGAATGAGGGGAGAGGATCGCTCAGGCTCTAGGGAGGATCCCCCAGATCTCGAGGGATGGGAGGAGCTCCGCGATTCAATTAAGGGATATGCTAATTCAATCAGGAGGCTGAGGTCCCACCTCCCAGTCGCTCTAGTGGGCAGGGGAGTAGATGCCGTGCCAGTGGAGGAGATCTCCTTCGATGGGAGTGTGAAATCGAGGAGGTACGTAATACAATTGAGGGAGATATCTCAAATGTTTGAGGTAACGCAAGCCTCCCTCGATTACTCGAAGTCCATAGGGAAACTGGAAGTACCTCAAGCGCTTACTGCAGTGAGTAGACTCGTTTTCGAGGAGGAGAAGGTCATCTTAGATGGGATAAAGGAGAAAGCTGGGCTTAAGGTGGGAATATCATCATGGGATGAACCTGGATCCGCTGTCAATGAAGTCGCATCAGCCCTATCTAAGTTACTCTCTGATGGATTCCCTGGACCATTCTTACTGTTCCTCAGCCCCTCTAGGTTCGCGAAACTCATATCAGTGCATGAGAGGACTGGTGTGATGGAGTTACAGAGGCTCAAAGCATTGATCAAGGATGTAGTAGCCTCTCCAGCGATCAGCGATGAGGAAGCGATCCTCCTCTCATCCAATCAGCAGGTGCTAGATGTAGTCATAGGCGCTGATACCGTCCTAGATTACATAGGACCCATAGACGGGTCTCACGCTTTCAGGCTCTGGGAGACACTCGCAGTGAGAGTGAAGGATCCAAGAGGCATCATCTTACTGAAGCAGTGAGGGGAGTGGGGGCCATAGTCCGCCTTCTGTACTAGGGGGATTTGGCTTAGCGCCTACCTCCCGCTCGCCCCAGCTCCTCATCGCGGGAATTGGCTTGCACGCCGCCGGGGCCCCGTTTCACCGCTCCCCCAAGGATTCTCAGCCTCACCGGCATCATCGTCATCCCCCTGAGGACGTGCCGTTTCTGTGGGCCTTCCCACCCCTCTCAGGGTGCCTCCTTGCGGAGGGGCGGCGCTGGGGGCGTGGGCGGACCTTCCCCAGCTTCAAGCCGTAACCCCCGGCCCCCTCTCCCGGTTTAGAAGCAATTGTTCATATTAAAAATTTCCCTTGAATATCTCGGGGCACAAATTACAGCTATCGATCCCATCGATCGAGTGATGGAACTCGCAAATGAGTTTTCTCGCTAGCAGCTCCGATGCTATCTTATAAATACTGAAAGCTAAGTTCACTCTCTTTCCCGCTATTATGGATCCAGCTAATTCATCAGTGAACCTCAATGCTTCTTCTAAATTCTCAAGCCTCAATATAGCTCCTCTCTTCATTCTCAAGTATCTGGAGACATTTGATACTGAAATCCCTAAAATTCTCGCTATCTCAACCTCTAGAAGACCTCTCCCCCTTAAGTTCATGGCTAAGAGCCTGTAGAGACCTGGAATTATGTACCTATCCGCTAGGAAGAAAGGGCTCTTCATTCAGAGCACCATTATCTTCTTCCTAATTTCCTCAGGATTCTCCAATATTTCCGTAAGATCCTCGACTATCTCTAGAGTACCTAGATATCTTCCTTCATCATCTCTGATGCCAGCGATTATGACCCTCATCACCCTATCCCCGACCTTAGTCCAGAACTCCCTGTATGGGAACTCCCCTTCCTTTATCCTCTTGACGTTGAGCATCACGTAGCTCTCTATCCTCGGCGGGTGACAGAAGTTCAGCCTCCTCCCTATTATAGTCTTCGTCCTTATGAAACCAGTTCTCATAGAGGATTCAGTGTAGAATCTGATCCTATCATTCTCATCAGCGAATGTGAGCTCGATGGGTAAGTTCCTGAGGATCTTCTCTAATTCATTAACGCTCAAGAAACCAGTGCTCATCTCTATATCCCCTTCCCTCCTTATCTCATAATCATCTGGAGTCGCTGATGAAGCTAGAGACCTGAACTCCATAGGCAGCATAGATACGTCTTTAGCCTCCGGTATCAATTGATAGGGATATATGGGCTCAGCCTTAGGTGACCACTCCCCCCGCTCTACTCCCATATCCTCTAGGACCTCATGTATTGCTGCCCACTCTCCCTCTGAGAAGAGGGTCCAGCAAGCTGGATACAATATCTTATTCTCCCTGAACACCAGATCGATAATCTCCCTGGATAATTCCTCTGAGAGAGAGGCTATCTTCTCCTTAGCATCCTCCTTCCCGCTCTTGAACTCCCCTATAGCTTCCCTCAATTCCCTAATCTTCACTATGACTTGATCCTCCCTGCCCCACATGACCCTGGGAACAGCTATTATCCCTCTCCTCTCGAGGTAAGGGAATATCAACATCTGATTCTTCCTGTAGTGTGATCTTAACTTTCTCAATTCACCGAGGAGCTCCTCTATGAGATTAGCAGCATCTGACTTCCCCTCCTTCAGAGCTCTAGCATAGAGCCCCAGAGCCTCAGCGTCCCTAAGAATCTCCTCGTTCTCCCTTATGAGTATTTCGAGTGGGTGACCCTCGGGGACCCCTTTAAGCTCTCTTTTAGCTAAGGAATCCCTGAAAAGCGCTACATGTAGGTCGCAGAGGCTCAGGATCTCCCTTACACTTATCCCCTCCTTAACGAGCTCTTGTTCGATCAGAGGGATCTCAAATGGTGATATGCTAGATAGTAAATCACCGTACTTCTCCTTAAGCTCCTCAACACTAGATCCACTGTGTAGGAGCTTTATCACATTCTTCAAGATCTCCTTCCTCTCATCGAAACTACTCATCATATCACCACAGTTATGACAACTTCGCACCTTATAAATTTGTCGCGTGGCAAACCAGTTATTTAATGTAAGGAGTTATACGATATCAATAATAATATTTAGAATTTAACAAAAACTTATTTATATTGATTATTATATTGACATCATGAGAGCATATTTAGATCAATTGGGCACGACAACGATAAACTTTTTCAGTTATTGTCGCAGCTAGAGAGGATGCCGGGAAGTAACATCTACCCTCTGCCCCTCAAGAACCTCTACAAGCTCGCGACATCCATGAGGAATCCAGATGTAAATGGGATAATGTCCCTCCTGAAGGTTAGTAAGAGGAAAGCCGAGCAATATGAGAGGACCTTGAATTGGATTTTAGGAAGAGTCAGAGATGCTAAATCTATGGATGAGTTCTTTGAGAGAGTAGCTGAGGCTCTCTTGAGGGAGTATAAGTTAGATGATGCCTTCGCTCTCCTCACGGATAGGGGCATCCCCCTCTCCCCATCCAGCCTCTCATCAGTAGTGAAAGGGAGCGGTATCGATATCAATGATACTGAAGCTAAAGCCATAATTTCATGGCTTAAAGAGGGCGGATTCCTCAAGGAGAGGAGGGTCCCGATCTTAGCTCTCTCCCTAGAGGAGAGGGTTCTCGAGGACATAAGGGATAGGGGCTGCTTGACTTACTCAAGCCTCAGGAAGGTCTACGGTGATACTGCGAGGAGGATCGTATTTTCTCTATGGAAGAAGGGGCTTATAAATGTCCCTTCCTTCGAGAAGTACAGGGATCTGCTTGAGAGCGTCGAGGATATCGATAGGATACCTGGAAACGTTTCCGGGAAGATATTCTCGACTTGGCAAGATAGGATCAGTGGGAAGGTCTACAACGAGCTCGTGATACCGCTTAGGGAGAGGATATCGGCAAGGTGGCATTGATGAGCTTCGATCACTGGGAGGAGATAAGGCCTCTCTATGAGAGCTTCAGGAAGCTTGAGAACTCGACTATAAGATCGATATTAGAATTTTGGTCGGATAGGAGGCCCTTAGAACTCAAGCTGAACATAATGCAGGAGATATTAGTGGACTCAAAGCGTCTGAAGGAGACTATGGAGAGTATAATCAAGTACTTGAGCGAGAGAGATTGGAGGGGCGCGATAATCAGCGTAGTCGGGGAATATGGATCTGGGAAAACGCAATTCGGCCATATCCTCTTGAGGAGACTGAGGGAAGAGGGAGTATTCTCAAAGATAGTGACGATAAGCCCCCTGAGAGATATGAGGGAGCTCCTACTCGAGGACCTCAGTTATGAACCTATCGTCCTCATAATAGATGAGATAGATCAACTCTTAGATGAGTTTGAGAGAGGAGAGAGGAGAGATATCGAGCGTTTAGCTGATTTGATCAGGGGCATGACTGAGGGAAGTTATGGGAACCCTCCCAAGGGATCTGTGATCATGCTGCTATCTAAGAGAGCTAGCGATACTATGAAGAGGGATAGGGCCCTGGGGAGCAGGCTGATGGACAGATCTAGGGAGTTCAGTCTCTCCATGAGCGATGATGAGAGGGAAATAGCTAGCAAAGAGGCATTAAGGAGGATAATTGCCCTCTGGATGGCTTATTACGAGCAAGATGATGATATGAGGTACGCTATAAAGAGGTCACTCGATAAGATATATCCGTTCATGGAGAGGTTCGCTTCCGAGCTCTCTAGGACTAGAGAGATAGGTGGGGTAGTTAAGAGCCTCACAGATCTCTCATCAGAGATAATCAAGAATTTGGGGAGATTCGAAAGTATGGGGAGGATAGAAGAGGGGAAATTCGCTGAGGACCTTCTGAAGAAGTTCTTACTGAGCGAAGCGAGGAACATAAAGCTAGAGGTGAGGATAGGGGATGTAACGAAGGATTACATAGCTATATTCTCTGATGAGCCCCTGAGCGTTCCGGGAGCGAGGACTGATGCTCATTTCGATGTGTGGACTTTCGATCCCAAGGTAGGCATGAGGGGAGAGGCGCTCGTATCTAGAGTCGGGATCGAGATAAAATATGGTGAATACTGGAAGGAGAAGTGCGATCAACTCCTCAAGATCATGGAGAAGTATCCCCTCCTCCTGATATCGGTAGCTAAAATCGATCCTGATGATATAACGGAGATAAGGATTAAGATGGGAATGGGGTTTGATATCGTGAATTTGAGGCCTGATCTCTTCAGAGCCCTTGAAGTGCTCAAGGAAGAAGCTGTTATGAGTTTCCTGAGGAAGTACTCTACTCTCAGGAGGGACTTAGAGGAAGCCCTGGAGAACCTCATGAGGACCTCGGTTAAGGTCAAGGAAGAAGTCAGTGAGCAGGATATCCTATTGGAAGCCTCTGTTAACGTCTTAAGCTCCGTTTTAAGGGAGTTGAGGAGAGCTAAAAGCTCTAAGAGATACGGTACTCTCTCAAGCCTCATAGTTAAGGCTATAGAGGATACCTTCAGGAAGTACGGAGCTAGCCCACCTTCCCTCTCGAGTAACGTGATCCTCGGGATAGTTAAAGTCCTCGAGAGAGAGGGTATGGGGAGGATAAGCCAGAGTGGGAAGAGCTTCAGCATAGATAAAGATTGCAGGCTCAGGATCGAGGAGATAGAGCAGGATGTAGAGAGAAAGAGGAGGATAGAGAGAGTGATATTCGATACTATATCTAGGCCTCTAGGTGTTACTCTTGAGCTCTGAGAAACTGGAAGAGCTGAGATCGAGGATCCTAATTTCCTGCGCAATAGCTTCCTTCCTAACGCCCTTTTCATCGTCCTCAATAGCCTTCCTCCTCCCTGAGATCTCCTCTGGATTCGGAGTAGGGTTAGCTATATCTAACTGGTCAGCTACAGCTTATCTAGTGGCCTTAGCGTCTTCAATGGTCCCCTTCGGGAGGATTGCTGACTGGAAAGGCAGAGCTAAGGTCTTCCAAGCCGGCCTCGTTATATTCGCGATATCCTCTATCGCGACTACCTTAGTGAGGGATTTCCCTTCCTTCATAGCCCTCAGGGTCCTACAGGGAGTGGGCTCCTCTATGATATCAGCGACGAGTGTAGCTCTGATCTCCTCTATCTTCAGGGAAGGAAGGGGAAAAGCCATTGGGATAAATACAGCAGCAGTTTACATAGGGCTGAGCTTAGGGCCTCTTCTAGCTGGCTTACTATCTGACCTCATATCTTGGATCTCGATATTCCCGCTCATAGGCATATTATCCGGGATCTCACTGCTCCTCTCTCTGAACCTCCCTGAGCTAGGGGAGGCGGGATCGAAGCCCAGTTACTCCTCTTCCTTCCTCTTCACTGCTTCCATGATCTGCTTGGTCTATGGGATCTCGAATCTCGATAATATGTTGGCCCTAGGGTTCATGCTGATGATCTCCTGGCTCCTCATAGAGTTGAGGAGGGGAGGCCTCATAGATCCCAAGCTCCTGAGGAATAGGAGCTACATGGCTTCTTCTACAGCTGCTCTACTCAATTACAGCGCTACTTATGCAATTACTATAATCTTGAGTAATTACCTGCACGGCTTCCTCTCTTCGAGTGAAGCCGGGCTCGTCCTCACAATTCAACCAGTTATTCAAGCTATGCTCTCCCCAATAACTGGCCAAGCTTCCGATAGGAGATCTCCACATCTTATAGCTTCCCTCGGGATGATCGTGATAGCTCTAGGAATAGCTCTCCTCACCCCCCTCGGATCCGAGGACCTTTTGAGAGTGGAAATATCTTTAGTCGTCCTAGGAGCGGGGTTCGCACTCTTCGCATCCCCGAATACAGTAGCTGCGCTGAATTCATCCCCTCCCGAGCTTTATGGATCGGCTACAGCTTTCTTAGGGTCTATGAGGTTCATGGGTCAGGCGATAAGCAGCTCTATAATAACGGCTTTGATGATGGTAGAGGAGCCCCTCCAAGCTATGAACTCCGCTCTGATCATATACATCGCGATAAGTATCTCAGGCGCTATCCTCTCAATTATCGCTAGATTTTGGAGGGCTCAAGCGATTTAGAAGAGATGCGATAGCGGGAGATCAGGGGTCTCTATAATAAATTAACTGCATATCCCTGAATTTTCGCTGTTAATTCTATACAATACTACGCTTTTGAAAATGGATTCACCTTCTCAGGGCCTCTTAACTCACAATTTTACCGTAAAACTTTTTTTATCATGAGTCCCGCTACCCTTATGAGCTCCTATCCCCAGATCTCATTATCAGGTAAAGTAGCTCTAATTACAGGGGGTTCTTCCGGTATAGGGAGGGCTATAGCCCTCAAATTCTCTCAAGCTGGGGCTAAAATAGCTATTTTGGACATAAAGGGGTGTGAAAGCCTTTTGGATGAGATAGGGAGGGATAAGGCTAAATTTTACAAGTGCGATGTCACTTCAGCTGAGGAAGTCAGAGAAGTGGTTAAGAGAGTTTATGAGGAATTCGGTAGGATAGATATTGTCGTAAATGCTGCTGGTGTCATAGTTAGGAAGGATGCTGTTGAAACTAGTGAGGAGGAGTGGGATAAGGTCTTGGACGTTAATCTGAAAGGTCCCTTCCTAGTCTCCAAATATTCAATACCTTATATGAGGGGAGGCGGTAGCATAGTCAACATAGCCTCGGGGTGGGGGCTGAAGGGAGGTCCGAAGGCAGTAGCTTATTGCGCCTCCAAGGGAGGTCTCGTCAATATGACTAGAGCTATGGCGATAGATCACGGTAAGGACGGGATAAGAGTTAACTGCGTCGCCCCCGGGGATGTGGATACCCCAATGCTCAGGAGCGAAGCGGAGCAACTCGGTATGAGTTGGGAGGATTTCCTGAAGGAAGCTGCGAATAGGCCTCTCGCTAGGATAGGGAAGCCCGAGGATATAGCTAATGCAGTCCTCTTCTTAGTGAGCGATATGGCCAGTTGGATAACTGGGGCTACTCTAGTCGTGGATGGAGGTGGTACGGCATGAGTCATCCCTATATCCCGAACTCGATAGAAAGGGTAAAGAGGGAGATGCTCTCTTACATAGGAGTATCGAGCATAGAAGAGCTTTACGCGAGCATACCTGAGGAGATAAGGTTCAAGGGGAAGATGAACTTACCTGAGCCACTCAGATCTGAATATGAGCTCTATAGGCATATGAGAGAGGTCCTCTCTAGGAACGTGAGTTGCGAGGATTATTTATGCTTCAAGGGAGGGGGGACTTGGCCCCATTACGTCCCAGCGATATGCGATGAGATAGCTGGAAGGGCTGAGTTCCTCACTGCTTATGCTGGGGATCCTTACGAGGACCATGGGAGGTGGCAAGCTCTCTTTGAGTTCGAGAGCCTCATGGCTGAGCTAGTGGATATGGATGTCGTCACAGTTCCTATTTACTCTTGGGGGCACGCTGCAGGTACTGCGATGAGGATGGCTCATAGGATAAACGGGAGGAGGGAAGTGCTTATACCCAGAACGATATCGCCCGAGAGGTTCTCAGTGATAAATAACTACGTTGACCCAGCTCTCAAGCTGATCAAAGTGGATTACGATAAGGAGAGCGGGATGATGGATATAGAGGACCTGAAGAGGAAGATCTCAGAGGAGACAGCAGCTGTTTATTTCGAGAACCCATCTTACCTCGGGTTCATAGAGACTAGAGGGAAGGAGATTTGCGAAATCGCTCATGAAGCGGGGGCTATATGCATAGTCGGGGTGGACCCAAGTTCTTTAGGCGTTTTGGAGCCCCCGAGTCATTATGGGGCTGATATAACAGTAGGGGATCTACAGCCGCTAGGGATCCACATGAACTTCGGGGGAGGGCTGGGCGGCTTCTTAGCCACTAGGGATGAGGAGGAGTTCGTTAGTGAGATCCCGTACAGGATATTCGGTCTAGCTAAGACAGTGAAAGAGGGAGAATACGGTTTCGGAGATGTGTTATTTGAGAGGACGTCTTTCGAGAAGAGGGAAAAAGCTAAGGAATTCGTCGGAACAGCTGCTGCCTCTCATGGGATAATTGCGGCTGTTTATCTATCTCTCCTCGGCCCTAATGGCATGAGAGAGCTCGGAGAAGCGATACTCCAGAGATCTACTTACGCTATGAAAGTGCTCTCAAGCATAGGCCTCAAGGCGCCTAAGTTCAAGGCCCCTCACTTCAAGGAGTTCGTCGTAGAATTCCCCGGGAGGAAGAGCATTGAGGAGATAAACAAGGAGCTCCTGAAGGAGGGAATATTCGGGGGTATAGATCTTAGGAAACACTTCCCGGAGCTCGGGAACTCAGCCCTTTACTGTTTCACTGAGGTCCACACTAAGGAGGACATAGATAGGCTCGCTGACGCTCTAAAGAGGATTCTGGGGTGAGAAGATGGGTGTAGTGAAGGTCAGGAAGGGGTTCCACGAGGCCAGGTGGGAAGAGCCTATAATATTCGAGTTGAGCAATGAGGGGGAGAGGGGAATCTTAATACCCCTCGATGAGAGGATAAAGAGGGAAGTTGGCGACGTTCTATCCTCGATACCAGAGCACATGAGGAGGAAGGATCCACCCAAACTTCCTGAAGTATCCCAAATGAGGGTCCTGAAGCACTATCTGAGGTTATCTCAGGAGACCCTAGGGGCCGATCTGAACATAGACATAGGACAGGGCACTTGCACTATGAAGTACAGTCCTAAAGTGAATGAGAAGTTCGTGGCGATGGTCAGAGAACTTCATCCATACCAAGATGAGGAAACTGTCCAAGGAGCTCTAGAAATAATGTACAAGCTCGATCTCTTCCTGAGGGAGATATCCGGGCTCGATAGGTTCAGCTTCCAACCTGGAGGAGGGTCTCAAGCTATATTCGCTATGGCCTCCATAATAAGGGCTTACCACAAGAAGAGGGGTGAGGAGAGGGATGAGATAATAACTACGATATTCTCACACCCATCTGATGCTGCTGCTCCAGCTGTGAAGGGATTCAAAGTGATAACTATATACCCAGACCCCGAGACGGGCGTGCCTGATGTAGAGGCCCTAAAGGCAGCTGTATCTAAGAGGACAGCTGGCATGATAGTAGCGAATCCTGAGGATACTGGTATATTCAATCCGAGGATAAAGGAGTTCTGCGATATAGTTCATGAAGCTGGGGGGCTCTGCGGTTACGATCAAGCGAACGCTAACGGCATAATAGGGATAGTAAGGGCTAAGGAGTGCGGCTTCGATATGGGCTTCTTCAACCTCCATAAGACCTTCTCATCCCCCCATGGATGCGGAGGGCCAGCTGTAGGGGCTTTAGGGGTTAAGAAGGAACTGGAGAGCTTCCTGCCGGTCCCTGTAGTCGATTATGATCCCGAGAGGAAGACCTATTACCTGAATTACGACCTCCCGGATACGATAGGGAAGGTCAGGGAGTTTTATGGAGTCTTCCCAGTCGTAGTGAGGGCTTACGCTTGGATAATGGCTTTGGGGGAGGAGGGATTGAAGGAAGTCGCTAGAGTGGCTGTCCTGAACAATAATTACGTGATGCATAAGATACTGAGGGAAGTCAAGGGAGCCGATATATCGTACCCAGCAAATAAGAGCAGGATAGAGCAAGTCAGGTATAGCCTCAAGAAGCTTAAGGATGAGACTGGAGTCGGAGCTGAGGACGTCATAAGGAGGATGGCTGACTTCGGGTTCCACCTATGGACTAGCCACCATCCATGGATAGTGCCGGAGCCCTTGACGATAGAACCGACTGAATCTTACTCTAAGGAGGAGCTCGATGAGTACATAGAGGCCCTAAAGGAAGTAGTCAGGGAGGCGTATGAGGAGCCTGAGACCGTTATCAATGCACCGCATAGGAGTGTGATCCATAAGATAGAGGATAATAGCTGGTTCTCCGATCCTAAGAAGTGGTCCATAACTTGGAGGCTCTTCCTAAAGAAGCACGGTGGTAAGCTTTGAGATTAGGGCTCATAGTGAATCCTATAGCTGGAATGGGAGGTAGAGTCGGCCTAAAGGGCACTGACGGACCTGAGATGCTCAAGAGAGCTATAGAGTTGGGAGCTAAACCTTGGGCTGAGGATAGAGCTGTAGATGCATTGAAGGTGCTCTCACCCATTAAGGATTCCCTGATCATCTACACTTACCCACATAAGATGGGGGAGAACGCTGCGAAGAGAGCTGGTCTCAACCCGGAGGTCTTGGGAAGCATAGGTGAGGAGACTACAGCTGAGGATACTGTTAGAGCTGCTGAAGATATGAGGAGAGTGGGGGTGGATATGCTGCTCTTCGTAGGCGGGGATGGGACGGCTAGAGATATCTGTAGAGCTATAGGGACGAGTTTAGTCACGCTCGGCATACCGGCTGGAGTCAAAGTCTACTCCTCCGTATTCTCAGCGAGCCCTAAGGCAGGAGGGGAGCTCGCTCTCAAGTTCTTGAGGGGGGAAGTGAGCGAGGTAGTAGAAGCTGAAGTCCTGGATATAGATGAAGATTCTTTCAGGGAGGGGAGATTATCGGTGAAGCTCTACGGCTATCTCAAGATACCTTACGATTCCAATTATATCCCAGGGGGGAAGGTGCCCTCATCCCATTCTGAGAGTTACGATAGGGAAGCCATAGCTGCTGAGCTCCTCGACATAATGGAGAGAGATGTCATATATCTGATAGGGCCTGGGAGCACGACTAAAGAAGTGATGAAATCTCTCAACTTGGATTTCAGTCCTCTGGGCGTTGATGCCATTCTGAACCGCGAGTTAATAGGGAAGGACTTGAATGAGAGGCAGATAATAGGGCTAATTTCAGGGAGAAAGGCTAAAGTCGTCGTAACTCCGATAGGAGGCCAGGGCTATGTATTCGGGAGGGGGAACCAGCAGATAAGCCCTGAGGTCTTGAGGAGGATAGGGAAGAACAATATAGTGATAGTAGCTACGAGGGGAAAGCTCGAATCCCTCAGGGGGAGGCCCCTCCTCATAGATACGGGGGACGAGTCCCTCGACGTAGAGCTCTCAGGTTACTACAAGGTGATAACTGGGTATAAGGAGTACACTATGTATAAAGTCGTTCCAGCATCGACTCTAGAGAGCTGACTTCAAGATAGAATCGCTAGAAACCCCTAATTTTTTCTATCTTCTGCTCTCAGGCCTCGATGACTCAAGATGTTCGAGTTTAGGTCCAATTGAGGGTCATCCCCCGGGGCTTGAGGATCTAGCTGCGGCTCTATAGCTTCATCGCGCATCTTCTTCATAGAGATAACGCTTGAACATTCTTCTGATGGGCGGGAAGGTCATAGCTATGGATATTCCAGTAGATCTAAGTGAGAATGCGCGCCCCCATGCGGATATCGTGAGCTCATGACTTTCACAAGCTAGTGGATCACCACTCGCAACGCACCTCAGCCCTCCTGAAGTTAGCTGAGATCGTGACGCTCCGCTCTAACACTTTGGCCGTTCTACCGCTCAAGGATCCGGCATCTATCCTAATGATGTTGATCGGACCGGTCTCACCGTAAAGCGTCAATATCACTCTCACGTTCTCAGCTGTCTCATGACCAGCGTTGAACAGGATTATGTGGAACTTGACGCTAGCCGTACCACAGGGCACGCAACCGAAACTATCGTACCACCAATGGACTACGTAAACTCTAGCCCTCTTGAGGGATGAGAGTTCACCTCTGCAGCTCGCTAGCTCCCTCTCGCATATTGATACATCCTCAGTCTTGATCTCAACTGGTTGTACCTCCCTGGAGAGGCATGAGGAAAGCTCATCTCGCGTTACTTTCAGTTCTTCTCGCAGCCTCACTATCTCCTCCTCAGCTTCACTTAACTCTCTCCTCAGGGCAGCTGCATTACTCTCGGCATCAGATAGGAGGAGTTCCTTCTCACTAATATCCCTCTTGAGCTCCTCTAAACTCTTCTCGTACTCTAATATCTTTGCTTGGAGCTCCTCAGATCTGTTATAGTAGTAAGCGAGCGCTAATATCGAGAGGATTAAGAGGCCCGCGAGGATATACCTCATAATCCGATGGTACTCTGATGTTATAAGAAGCTTCTCTTGAGAGGACGCTACCTCTTCAATCTCGAGAGATAAATCTGAAAAGTGAGTTGTCAGTCAGAGGATCTAATCATCCATCTAATTAACGCTTTCCCTTGATCCTCCTCAGTTCTCTCATGTACTCCTTCTTGAGCTTCATATAGACGCCTTCTGGTATCTCTCCCCTCTTCCTCATCTCCTCTAGTTTCGATATCTTCTCCCTTATCCTCTTGACCCTCTCATCCGATGGCCTCGCTCTCCCCCTAGCTCTGTACTTGAGCAATAAGTAGAATGTAGTGAGCCCGAATATCACCGCTAGGGATATGCTGAGGATCGTGATCACGTAAATCGGATTCAGAGTCCTCTCCCACTTAGCTGAAACTACCTTGGGCCCGTCCATCAGTATTGGATTAGATAGGAGCTCGCTCCCATTCGCATCCCCTTCCCACCCCTTGAAGACGTAGACCCAGGGGAACTCCTCTATCCTCCCCGTCTTGAGTCTCGCTCTCGCGTAACTTCCGGCATCGTACCATCCGGAGCCCTCGACTTCCCCTAGCTCGGATGTGACATTTAAGTAATACTGGATCTTATACTCAGCCACGTAAGAGCTTGGCTCAGCTTTCACTGAGATGGAAGTCGAGTTACTCACTCCCCTCCATCCCTTGAAGATGTACCTCCTCCCGCCCTCAGTCCTCTGAGCGTCGACAGAGAGGCTGTGGATACTCCCCTCCTCCCAATCGAAATCCCCTCCCCCTGGGTAAGCCTTACCATCGACGTAGACAGTCAATCCAGGTGGATCAGTCCTAACGCTAACTTTTAACGGGCCTTTCTCGATTTCGACATCGATCCAATCGCTCGAGGATCCTGAGAAATCCTTATCTCCATCCCAGACAGCTCTGAATCTCCAAGTCCCGCTCGCATTCAGGAGGAGTGAGTGGGAGAAGTTCCCGTTCTCGACGATCAGCGTCAAGTTCCCCTTAGCTCCACTTGGACTGATGACTTCGAGGCTGAGGTTAGCTCTCTCCGGTTTCATAGAGCCGAATATCGTTATCTCCTCCCCTATCCTCGCTTTCCTCGGGGAAGCGTTCAAGTATATGTGAGATACTCCTTTAGTTACGTTGACTTTGACGTCACTGCTCTTAGCTATTAGAGTGGTCCCGCAGTATAACTCGAGCCTGAAGGTGTGAATACCCGCTCTATCAGCGTTGAAGGTCCTCTTTATACCGAGCGGTCCAGGCGCTTTCAGAGGCTCTCCGTATCCCTCCGCTGGATACCTCACTACCTCTCCGTTCGGGTAAGTCCTGTAGATGACCAAATAGTACTCCTTGCAACCTAAATCCCCCCAGAGGACGTTCAGCTCTATCTCCTCCCCAGCTCTCAGAGAGCCCTTAGAGGCCCACACCTTTAGGTCCTCCGCTGAGACCGCTTGCACTACTATCAGGAGCATCAAGATAGGGATTAAAGATTCCTTCCTGCTCATCCCTCGATCCGACAGGGCACTATAATAAACGTTATCTTCACAAAGTAGGGGTCTCATTTAAGGCGCGAGAGGTCAGCTTTTTAAGGCTCCCAGCATGGGAGAGAGGATGAGCAAAGGTCCAGTGAGGATGAAATACGATAGAGGTACTATATTAGTGGAAGGCCTCGATAAACTGCCTTACTGCCGATGGGACGCTAGAGTTAGGGCTCTGAGGGCCCCGGCCTTCAGGTACCCTGAGATAAGGGAGCTCCTCCCTAACGCTATAGATGAAGTCATGGACCCTCTACCGATGCCCGAGGTCAGGGGGAGGGTCGAGCTCAAGCCCTTCCAAATGGAGGCATTCAACTCTTGGATTGAGAAGGGGAGAGGGATAATAGTCCTGCCCACTGGAGCGGGGAAGACTTACATAGCTCTCAAGGCTATAGAGAGGTTGAGGAAGAGCGCTCTAATAGTAGTGCCCACTATACCCCTCTTGAATCAGTGGAGCAGTCTGTTGACTGAGCTGGGGATAGAAGCAGGTATAATAGGAGGGGGGAGATCTGAACTGAGGCCAGTCACTGTGATAACTTACGATTCAGCTTATCTCAGGTCTGATGAGCTCGGGAATAAGTTCGAGCTCGTGATATTCGATGAGGTCCATCACCTCGCCGCGACTGGCTACATAGAGATAGGGGAGTCTTTAGCTTCCCCCTACAGGATGGGGCTCACCGCCACACTGGAGAGGGAGGACGGGAGGCATGTCCTACTCTTCCCCATAGTGGGAGGCGTCATCTACAGGATGGGGCCCAAGGAACTAGCTGGGACTCACCTCTCGGAGTTCGATACTATCAGGATAGGGGTCGACCTCAGTGAGGAGGAGAGAGCTGAGTACGATAGATGCCTGAGGGAGTATAAAGAGGCCCTCAGGGATCTCAAGCTCAAGATCACCGGAGTAGAGGACTTCATGAAGTTGATAAGGATGAGCTCAACGAACCCAACAGCTAGGAAGGCCTTACTAACTTGGCATAAGATGAGGAAGATAGCTCTAAACTCTAAATCTAAGTTAGATATCCTCCAAAGCCTCTTAGAGAGCCATAAGGATGATAAGGTCATAATCTTCACGGAGTTCAATGATATGGCTGAGGAGATAAGCAGGAGGTTTCTGATACCATTGATAACCCATAGGACGGATAAGAAGGAGAGGAAGGAAGTCCTAGATGCGTTCAGAGTCGGCTCGATAACTAAGATAGTAACCTCCAAAGTTTTGGATGAGGGCTTGGACGTACCTGACGCTAGAGTGGGGATAATACTCGGGGGCACTGGGAGCAAGAGGGAGTTCGTGCAGAGGCTCGGGAGGATATTGAGGAAGAGGGAGGGGAAGAGAGCTGTGTTATATGAAGTTATATCTAGAGGGACTAGCGAAGTGAGGGTATCTAGAAGGAGGAGGAGAGCATTAGATTGATTTCATTGGCGAGTTGATGCTAGATGCTGCCATCTCAACTGCTCAGGGGGAAGGTGGTCGGAGGGAAGCTCTCGCTCAAGTGGGCCCTGGGTAGTGAGGAGGAACTCGAGCTAGCTGATGATCTGATAAGGATCTTCAGGATCGGGAGGGAGCTCAAGGAGATAGAGGAGGAAGAGGAGGAGATAGAGGACTATTACTCAGGTTTATTCGATTACAAGCTCGTGAGGGGCTTATACATCATATTACTGAGGAAGGGGAGGTTCGAGAGACCTAAGAGCGCTCTAGACCCGTTGGAAGTCAGGAAGAGAGTTTACATGATCGTGAATCGGGAGTATCATGGCTTCGTCAGATATGAGGAGAGAGGTGATGCGATAAGGAGAGCTGCTGAGGAGATGGGAGTGAAGGAGGATGATTTAGAGAGGTCTTTATGGTCCGATTTTGAGTTAAAACTCGTTGATTTCGATAAACCTGAGCCAGAAGATTTACTGAAGGAGTACAACTTGGCTCTACTCCAGACAGCTTTATTCAAGTCCTCGAGGATGCGTGTGCTCACTTCCTCCTCGGGAGGGGAGGTGAAACGCTTGCTGAGAGCTCTCAAGGGCTTGGGCCTCATGTACACAGCTAGCAAGAGGGATAAGCTAGAGCTCACTATAGACGGCCCAGCATCGATACTCAAGCTCACCACTAAGTACGGGGTGGCTATGGCTAAGCTAATCCCATTCATAGTGAAGATGAGCGATTGGGATCTGAGGGCTGAGATCCTGAGGAGGAAGATGATAAGATTGGAGGTCTCTCATGAGATGAGGCATCTCTTCCCTGAGTCAGAGGCTACTATCGATTACGATAGCTCTATCGAGAGGGAATTCCCCCAGATATGCCCAGGAGGGTGGAAGGTCTATAGGGAGCCGGAGCCCCTGATATCGGGCAACTCGATCTTGATACCTGATTTCATGCTAGAGAAGGGGAGGATCAAGATATACGTAGAGATAATGGGGTTCTGGACACCCGAGTACGTCGAGAGGAAGGTAGAGAAGTTGAGGGACGTTAAGGAACCGCTCCTTATAATAGCTAGGAGGGACCTCATGTGCTCGAGGGTTGAGAAGATCAAGAAGGACATCCTATACTTCGACAGGAAGATAGATCCGATAGAGTTAGCTAAGAAGCTCAAGGAGATAGAGGATAGATATTGGTCCGATGAGAAGGATAGGATCAAGGAAGAGATAGTTAACTTGAGGATAGATGGTAAATTCTTAGAGGTGAGCGAACTGAAATCTATCTTAGGGATAACGGAAGCTCAACTCAGGGAGGTCTGCTGTCCGGAGGGCTTCGAGTTGATAGGGGATTACTTGATCTCGAGCGAGGCGATCTCATCCCTTAGGGAGGAAGTCATGAGGAGGAGACCAGCTAAAGTCGGGGAACTGAAGATGATATTAGCTGATATGGGACTTCCCCCGGAGATAGCTACGTACGTCCCTGAGAGGATGGGGATTAAAGTATCGTGGAGCTCCTTAGATGAGGATAGCGCTGATTTAATGTATTGAAACTATTGATGACGATTAAAAGCATTAGCCCGTTCCCGTTACGAGGCGACCTATATGAAGCGGGCTCTCCTGATCTCAGCTTTACTCATAGCGATCTTGATCTTCGCAAGTCACCCACTCATGGAAGCTCAGCGGAAAGTGAGTTGCGTCTTAGTATACTATCATAGCAAACCTATCCCTCCCGAGATCCTCAAGACGCATGATTGGATCATAGTGGACCCAGATAATCCATACGTAAAGCCCAAGAGCGGGAGAGCGAAGCTCATAGCTTATATAAGTGTGGGGGAGATAGAGGATTACAGGAGTTACTTCGATGAGATAAAGAAGTATGCGATCGGCTATAACCCAGTTTGGGGATCTTATGTAGCTGATGTGAGGAATCCTGAGTACAGGAGGTTCTTGTTAGAGAGAGTAGCTAAATCTATAGTTGAGAGGGGTTTCGATGGCTTCCTCTTAGATACTCTAGATTCCTACAAGTTAGTCGCGAAGGAGAGTGAGGAAAAGAGTTTCGTGGATGCTCTAGTTGATTTCGTGGTAACTCTGAAGAAGAAATATCCGGATAAGCTCATAGTGATAAATAGGGGATTCGAGATATTCGATTACGTTCAACAGTACGTAGATGGCTTCCTCTTCGAGGACCTCTTCAGGGGGTTGGATGAGGACCTGAATTACGTTTTGGTGAGTGAGGAGGAGAGATCTTATTACTTAGATAAGTTGAGATACATAAATGAGAAGGTCCCAGTCATAATCGTGGATTACGTAGATCCTAGGGATAGGGAAGAAGCTATTAAGGTGATGAAGGCCATATTGGAGCTCGGCTTCGTACCCTATATAGCTGATAGAGAGCTATCTGAAGTAGGGGTGAACCCGTGCACCTCGGGGCTCGCTCCAACTGAACCCAAGGTACTCATATACTTCGACCCTAGGTACGGGAGCAATTGGATAAGGAGCCCAGAGGAGTACAAAGAATATCTCTCATCTATATTCGATGAATATAACGTGAATTATGAGGTAGTAGATGCTGATTCTCTCGCGAAAATATTATCAGCTGGCGAGAAAGTTATATTGATCCCCACGAGTGATGTCCTGCCTGATACAGTCTGGGACGGGACTGGGGATAGCCTAATAGTGAGGTGGTTGAGGAGGGGAGGGACTATCGTATGGACCGGGGATTGGGAGTTCTATTACATAGGGCATAAGGGATGGATCGAGCGTAAAGCTGGGATAGAGGAAGTTCCTTTCGGGAGGAGAGTCACCTCAGATAGAGCAGTTCAAGTCAGAGTCACTGAAGCCGGGAGGAAGTACATACCCAGCCTGAGGGGATTCGAGAGCATGAGGCCCTTCATAGCTCGGGAAATGCTAATAGAAGCTTATGGTGAATCTGGCGGGGCTTTCGATCCCGCAGCTATGAGAGTGGGAGATGGGACCTTCATAAAGGTCGCATCCTCGACAGATTCGCTCGGGTTCCTCTACGTAGCTGAGCTCGTCCTCAACAAATTCTACGGTTTGGGAGTTAAGCTATCTGAGGAGCCCCGAGTGACTTTCTGCGGTATAGTCTACATACTCCCCTCTAAGGCCTCCTCCCCCAAGTGGCAGAGGGAGTACGGCGATAGGATATATTTCTACGTTAAGGAGAACTTATCAAAATATATCAAACTAATAGATGAAGATTTAAAGATAATATCATCAGCCGGTTATAACTTCGTAATATTATTGATACCTTTAGATAATGACCCTCAATTCCTGAGGAACCTCGAGTTAATGGATGAGCTCGCTCGGGAGAGGGGGCTCGGGATATTCTACGCTATACTCCCGAAGGAGAAGTATGGAAGGGAGTGGGATTACCTCTCAAAAGGAAGTAGAGTGAATTCAGCTCTCCTGAAGTTCATGAATTTCCTATCGGATCTCAAATCGACTCAGGGCATAGCGGTCTGGTACGGTTGGAAGGACAGGAGGTTCGATCCCGGGGAGATAAGGGAGTTCTACTTATCCCTCCCGGAGAGGATCAAGAGGATTTACTGGGTTTGGCTCGATGAGGCTTACGTAGTTGAAGCTGTGAGAGCGGGGCTCCCCTATGATACGCCTGTGGTGACGGAGCTATATGACCCCCTCAGGTTAGCTTTGTACATCAGGGCCTTCGAGAAGCAGATCGTAGTGACGGGCATATGGGACGCTGAGAGCTCTTCTTCTTGGTCGGAGAGGATGAGGGAGAAGCTGGGGCTGGGAGCTAGCGGGAGGATAGTTGGCGTATGGATATTCGACGACACTAACGATGGCTCCGGGGAGAAGTACAGAGCTTACATAAATGGGAAGCTCTCCAGCCCTCTGAAGTTAGAGAGGATAGGGGACGCTCTGATAATCCCATCTTTCAGCGTGGAGTCTGAAGTAGACCTTGAGATAGTGAGAAAACACTTTCCGAATGCTTTGATATCGAATGGAGGAATTATAGTTGTTGGAGGACCTCACTCCAATAGATGGAGCAAGATAAAATGGGTATCGTTCACGAGAGATTCGATGATAGTGAACGGGACTGAGTACAAGAGTGTGTGGGGTAAGACGGATCATTGCTTAGTGAAATTGAGTAACGGAAGGGTCTACGTGATGGGGACCCACAGGTTCGGGACTGAGGCTTGCTCGATGATCCTACCTGAATTGGGGCAGCTTAACTACGCTATAGCTCAATGGATGGATAAGAACGGGAACGGTACCGTGGATAGAGATGAGATAAAGGTACTGAGAAGTGGTTAAGGGACTATCTCCTCAATCTGAATATCCTCAACTTGGGCTTCTTCGTCTCGATAGGCTCTAGTATCAGCTTCAGAGGTATCTCCTTCCTCAGAACTAAGTCTATCACTGAGCTGAGTTGGAACAGCACCTCCTCCTGCTCGCTAGATTCTATAGCCCCTGGCCTCACTCTCCTCACTTGATCTATAGCCGCTTTAGGAGTCATCCCCTTGAATATCAAGTAAGCTGCAGCTACAGTGCCCGCTCTCCCCACTCCAGCGAAACAATGAATAGCTACCGGCTTCCCTTTAGTGGCCCTCGAGGAGATCCATGTGAGTAAATCTATCAATTCCCTGATATCAGGAGCGCCTTTAGGCTCCACCGGTAGGAAGTAGAATTCCATACCCTCTGAAATTACATTAGCTTCATACGTGAGTATGCCTCCCCAGAACGGGTGTATCTCCCTCTCCGTCGCTAAGCAAACGATAGCCCTTATCCCCAGAGATTTAATTACCTTTATGTCCTCTTTCTTCACTGGGATCCTCGATATAGCTATCTCGTTCGGGATAACCCACGTTATCAGATCGATCCCCCATTACCACTCCATATCCTCATCTATTGGGTAGAACTGGCTCTTAGGAGCGCCACAGACGGGGCATCTCCAACCTGGAGGGAGCTCCTCGAAGGGAGTACCGGGCTTAATTCCCCTACTCTCATCCCCCATCATGGGGTCATAGATGTATCCACATACGCCACATTTATACCTTATCATAACGTTATATCGCACCTATACATTATAAATTTATCTGGAGAGAGCTCTAGAGAGGGCTAGCTTCCTCACGAGCTCGCTCTGGTCATTGGAGAGCTTAACTAATACTTCGAGTGGGGTAGATGGATTGAGAGCAACTGCCAGTCTTATCTCCTCATCTCTCTCCTCAGCGAACTTCTCAAGGATCTTAGCATTTGTACTCGGATCTAAGGCCATTCTCAATTTCATGAGGGGGGTGGGCCTCTCAGATAGCTTAGCCATGAGCTCCAGGTTCAATTTAGGGTTTAAGAGTAAAGCGTCTCTGACCTCCTCATTATCATCAGTTGCCAGTTTCCTCAGAACTTCAAAGCTCGTCCTAGGATCTGAAGCAGCCAAAATCCTCAAATAGACATTAGCAGACTTTGCTAATTCGTCGAGGATTTCTGAAGTCGCATTAGGATTCATAGCTGCTGCGTTCTTTATCTCTAAGTTATCCGATCTGACTAAGCTTAAGAGCACATCCTTAGGACACTTCTTGTTCTCAGCTACAGTCAGCTTGATATCATCGCTGCCCTCCGCAGCTAACCTCCTCAGGATAGCCTCTGGAGCGTTCTGATTCGATGCTACAGCCTTAGGAAACTCCTCAGCTAATTTCATCAATATCTCAGGGGGAGAGGATGGGTTCGATGCGACAGCAGCCCTCACATTCGGGCTTGTATCTCTAGATAACTTCTCCAATAAATCCCTTGGGGCTGATGTATTAGATGCGACCCCTCTCCTCACCCACTCACTTTCATGATGAGCTAACACCTCCAAGACCTCTTTCTTGACGGCAGGGTTCCTAGCTAAGGCTTCGAGGACATAGATCGATCCTTTATTCACCAACTTCTCCTGTATATCCTCTGAAATCATCTTATTACTCGCGACAGACGCTCTAACGACCTCCTCACTGTCCTCAGCTAGAGCTCCCAGCAGATGAGCGGCTGATGGGTTAGAGGCGAGGGAGGCCCTGACCTCCGGGCACGGATCTTTAGATAAGTGAGAGAGAGCTTCTATCGGCGTTTTCGGGTTGGAAGCAACAACCTTCCTGACGTCCTTACTCTCATCGAGCGATAAAATACTCAAAATCTCGGGATAACCTAATTCCGCTAGTTTAGCCCTGACCTCAGCCTGGGGGTCCCTCGAAAGTTCATCTAAAACGTCCCTGGGCACATTAGGGTTCTCAAGCACAGCCCCCCTGACACGCGGTGAGGGATCCCTCGAGAGCTCCCTGATCTTATCTGGGGGGCAATTCGGATGGGAAGCCACGTAGATCTTTATCCCCTCATCACCCGAATCAGCTAACTTATCGAGGGCCTCCGGAGGAGTCCTAGGGTTCTGAGCTAAGAGCCTCCATAACCCCTTGTCCTCGAGCTTGGAAATCGAGATGAGGAGTTCAGGCGGGGATCTCGGATTCGAGGCTACTTTCCTGAAGAGAGTCAGTTTCGGCATACGTATATGCGCACTTACAAAATTTAAAGATTTGCGTATATTTCATGAATCTTTGTATGAGTAGGGCCCCCTCAGACCTTCAATTTTAATAAAAAATGTATACATCTCGCCCCTCAAGAACGTCAGTTTAATAAAGCATCTAAACAAGATCCACAGTCATTAAACATCCTTAAATGACTAACGGCTTAATTTCCCTAAATAAATTCTAACATTTCCCGCCTTGAGCTTGAAGAGCGGCCTCCAGTTTATTCGGGCATATTGCGAGCGATCCTGAGAGAAGCTCTAACATAAATTTTTTCTTATGACTGCAGGGGATACCTTATGTACCCGGATCTCCAGGGTAAGAGGGTAGTTATAACGGGAGCAGCTAGTGGCATAGGTCTAGCTACAGCGAGGAGGTTCGTCGAAGAGGGGTCCGAGGTCTTCATAATAGATGTGAATGAGGAAGGCCTGAAGAGAGTACTTAGAGAGAATCCGAGGATCTCTGGAGGGACAGTAGCTGATGTCTCATCCCCAGATCAAGTAGCCAGAGCTTTCTCTGAAGTAGAAAGGGTGTTAGGGGGTTTAGATGTGTTAATAGCTAATGCTGGCATAAGTTACAGGACTCCCTTCTTGGACATAAGTTATGAGGAGTGGAAGAGGGTCATAGATGTCAACTTGACAGGCGCTTTCCTATGCGCTAAGGAGGCGATAAGGATTATGGAGAAACAGAGAGAAGGAGTAATATTGTTCACGGCATCGACTAACGGTATGAGGGGTCATCCTTATTACGCTCACTATAACGCCTCTAAGGCGGGATTGATACTCTTAGCGAGGACTCTAGCTCTCGAGTTCGCTCCTTGGCTCAGAGTAGTGGCTGTCTGCCCGGGCTACGTCCTCACTCCCATGCAACTAGCTGAGTACACCCCGGAGATGATAGAGGAAGTCAATAAGACGATACCCATCGGGAGGCACGCATCCCCTGAGGAGATAGCTGCCCTCTTCGCCTTCCTAGCGAGCAAGGAGTCCTCTTACATAACTGGGACTTGCGTAGTCATAGACGGCGGCGAGACCGCTAGATGATCACTCGAACTCTATAGTCGCGGGAGGCTTATCCGTTACATCGTAGAGGACTCTAGAGACCTCAGGAACTTCCGATATTATCTTAATCGAGATCCTCCTGAGCCTCTCGTAGGGCACCTCGACGAATCTAGCGCTCATAGCGTCCTCTGATGAGACCACCCTCAGAGCCACTATATAGCCGTAAACTCTCTTCCCGTCCCTTATCCCAGTCGCTCTCATATCTAAGAGGACAGCGAAACTCTGGAAGGACTCTATGTCTGATGTCTCCTCCTCGACAATCTCAGTCACCTTCCTGAGGAGCTCCAGCTTCTCCCAAGTCACCTCCCCTAATATCCTTATCGCTAACCCCGGTCCAGGGAAAGGCTTCCTCTCGCATACCTCAGCCGGTAGCCCGAGCTCCCTAGCTACTATCCTGACTTGTGGCTTGTAGAGGTCTTTTATAGGTTCTATAAGCTTGAACCCGTACTTATCCGCTATCCCGAGCTCCTCGAGGACGTTATGCTGGGTCTTTATGCCCCCGACTGTCTCTACTACATCGGCAGCTATAGTCCCTTGAACTAAATACTTCGCGTCTATCTCCCTGATTATCCTCCCTAAGACCGTGTAAAATGCCTCCCTGAACGCTTTTCTCTTCTCTTCTGCATCTACTTTACCCTTCAAAGCTTCTAGAACATCTTTCTTAGCGTCATAAATGAATGCAGATAAGCCGAGCTCGTTCAAGATTTTCAGGACTCTCTCAGGCTCACCCTTCCTCCTCAAGCCATCGTCTATGTAAACAGCTTTTATAGGCCTCCCTAAGGCTCTAGCAACTAATACAGCAGATACTGTACTATCTACACCACCAGAACATGCTGCTAGGACTTTATCGCTCTCTTCAGGCCTCAAAATCTCCCTTATATCTCTCAACTTGGACTCTATGTACTCCTCAGGATCGAACTGCATAATGAGACTTCGAGGTCCCATTTAAAATCCTTGCCCTGAGTTCCGATGAGCTCAAGGTCCTAGCGCCGCTCCGGATCTCGAACTCCCATCTACTTCACTCAGTTGGACTGAGCATCTACCATCTTCCCGTTAGCGATCCTCCGTGAGCTCTCACTCGAGCGACTTGATCTCGGGTCCCTCGGGCTATCCAGCTCTCTACTAACATTTATTAAAGATAAGCTGATAGCGCCCGGGGGAGATCATAGGGAGAAGGGCCGTCCTATTTACGCTTATGATATTGCTCATATCCTCATCAGCGTCCCTCTACCTCCTGCGAGATGTGGAAGTGAGGGAAGGATACATACTCTCCCGAGATGCGACGCTCAGATACGTATCTTGGTCCCCTAGGGCTGAGCCCAAGGGCCTGGCTGTCCTCTACCATGGGTTCGGCGGGAGCTCGGAGATGATGGGGTGGATAGGCTTCGAGCTCGCTCGCCAGGGTTACTTAACTGTCTCTTACGATGCGAGAGGTCACGGTAAAAGCTCCTCCTCTCTATCTTTTAACACATCAGTTTTATTACGAGATTTTCGCTTAATAAATGAGGAGTTTAACTATAGTGGCGGGGAGATACTGCTGATAGGTCACAGTATGGGGGGCAGAGCTGTACAAGAGCTAGCTCCCCTCATAAGCCCCTCCAAGATAGTGGTTATAGCATCTCCACCCTCAGACGGCATAGACTCGGGGAAGCTCTTAGTCCTAGCTGGTCTCGATGAGATATTCCCCAGCGATATAGCTGAGGAGCTGACTGATTGGCACGTCTACATCTCGACTTTCGATGATCACTTGACGATCTTGTACAGCCCGAACGCGATTGAAAAAATCGTTAACTGGATCTCCGGAGATTCTGAAACTACCGTACCTCTGAGGTTAGCTCTCACGCTAATCTCAAGTATATCAGCGGTTTCGTTGCTAATCTTACTCCCGCTAGTACTCACAGAGGGGTTAGAAGTTAAGAATGCATTAAATGAAGGGATGTCCGCTAGAGACCTGCTAATCGTAATTTTATTCGCCCCAATTTCCTTCATATTCTTAATATCACTCACTAACCTCCTGAGAGCGCCTATCGCTAGTTTCGTACTCGGGATATTCTACAGTCAAGCTCTAGGACTCGCCCTCCTCCACAGGAGAGGTCTTTCGAGAGTTAAGAGGATATTCTGGGAGATGAAGCCCTCATCTCTAGGATTAGCTATACTGTTATCTCTCTTCGCTTACTTAATGATGCGTTCCGCTCTACAACCCTTCCTCAACGTAGAACCGAGTGCCTTCAGGCTCCCCCTCATAGTAGAACTCTCGCTCCTCTTCATCCCAGCGGTCCTCGTATTCGAGATCTCGATCCCTCAAAGCTACGGGAGTATCCAGCGGACTTTCCTCCAGAGACTCGCTTTAATGCTAGCTAGCTTCATTACGGCTTCACTCACGCTTCAAGCCCTCGTAGGCGGGGGATATGCGGGTTACTTCCTCATAGTGACGTACATGAGCCTCATATTGCTGATCCCCATAGAGCTCCTAGCTTCAGTCTTAGCCTCTAGAGGATTAGAGGCCCTAAATCCAATCTGGATATCGATATTACTGAGCCTCTTGCTAGGGGCTGTGACTCCGGTAGTATGATTATGAACTCAGGAGATTAACGGAGATCTTGAGTTGAGAGAGGGATGAAGTATCCGTTTACTCCCCTCATTGCGTCGGAGAGGTTAGGGAAGACCTCACTTATTTAAGGGAGATACCCTAACTAATGGGGGGAGTTAGTAACTAATGGGGGGAGTTAGTAATGTACTTCGATGTGAACCCGAAGGAGAGGAGGGAGGACTTATATGATAGAGAGGAAGAGCTCAAGAGCATCTCAGAAGCGTTAAACTTAGGGGAGAGATTGATCGTAGTCTATGGAATAAGGAGAATTGGAAAGACGAGCGTAATAAGGGTCTCCCTGAGAGATCTTCCTCACGTCCTCTTGGACGTGAGACAGCTTTACTTCAGTGAGAACAATGTGACGATGCTTCTCCTAGTCAAATATATTTTAGAGGGGTTTAGAGAACGCATGAAAGCGAGTGAAAAGCTTTATTTAGGCTTAAGGGATGCTATGAGTAGGATAAAGGGGCTGAGGATCGGGGAGATCGGGATCGAGATAGAACCGAGTGCTAAGATATCCCTCACGGATGTCCTCTCTAGAGTTAATGATTGGTGCGAGGAGAGGGGTGAGAGGTTCATCTTCGCGTTCGATGAAGCCCAGTACCTCAGGTTTTCAAACGTCAGATACGATGGGATAATCGCTTGGGCAATCGATAACTTAGAAAATCTCACTTTCCTGCTCTCAGGGAGCGAAGTTGGAGTTTTGAGGGATTTCTTAAGGCTTGATGAACCTGAAGCACCTCTATTCGGGAGGTACAGGAGGGAAGTTCATGTCGATAGGTTCACGGAAGAGGAGAGCATTAACTTCCTTCATAAAGGCTTCAGGGAGTTCGGGATAGAGCCAAAAGCTGATGAGATAGAGGATACTCTGAAAGCCCTCGATGGGATAGTTGGATGGCTCACCTTATACGGTTATATGAGGGCTGTGAGGAAGTTCCCGCATGGAGATGCGTTAACTGAGGTATTAGAGGAGGGATCGAAGTTAGTGATGGAGGAGCTCGGTAAGTTGATCTCCCCATCTAGAAAGAGATATTTAGCTATAATGAAAGCTGTTGCACATGGATCAAACTCTTGGAGCGATATAAAAGCGTATGTAACAGTTAGAGCCGGGCCCATTCCTGACAGCAGGCTCAATGAACTCTTGAAGAACTTAGTCAAGTACGGTTATCTGGAGAGAGAGGATGATGAATATAAGATACCGGATCCCATCGTGAAGCGTGCGGTCATTAACATGAAGCCGCATGCGTGAGGGCTTAAGTGATGCTCACTCAAAATTGAACCGATATCGCTCTCAGTACTCAGGGCTACATAGACTCGGTCGAAGTTAATTTCAATGTCGACACGACTCAGTTTGAAGGGCTACATTTCAGGTCTGTAGATGCGTTTCCTAGCGTAAAGATAGCGAGAGGAAGGGGCCCCTGATGGGAGCCCTCAAGATGATAGATCCAATGGCTTGAGCGAGTCCTAATTAGATTAAAGTGCTAGGATTAGACAGCCTCAGATCGTGAAGATGGAGAGGATCGCCTGAGTGTATCGCGTGAAACCTGGGGGGCCTCTAGTTTCGATGGATCTCATTTCACACTCTGAAGAGCTAGACCTCCGATTGAGGAGGGGTCGCGAGCCTTAAGCTGCCTGACCTTCAGCTCTGTCTAGAGGGAAAGCATTTGAGAACTTTTTATAGTGCCCTCCCTAAGTTCGATTGTGGAGTACGATCCTATCGCTCTCGCTGAATTCACTAAGAGGATCGTCGAGAGGGATGGGAGTAGGAAGTACTACAGGTTCAGGGGAGGCAAGTGGTACGGTGGAATAGCTACTGCTGATTGTGTCGGCTGCAACTTAAGATGTATCTTCTGCTGGAGCAATACGCCTAGGGATAATCCAGCTATGAGTTGGGAGTTCTATAGCCCCGAGCGTGTCTATCGTAACTTAGTGAGGATAGCTGAGAGGAGAGGGTACAAGTTGCTCAGGATATCTGGGAACGAGCCTACTATATGTTGGGATCACTTAATCAAGATTCTCGAGCTCGTAGAGGGGGATGGACGCTTCAAGTTCATCTTAGAGACGAACGGTACGTTGATAGATGAGGGTAGAGCTGAGGACCTCTCTAAGTTCAGGAGGGTTCACGTTAGGGTATCTTTGAAGGGGACGTGTGAGGAGGAGTTCAGCCTCCTCACGGGAGCGAGACCTGAGGCTTTCGAGCTACAGCTCAATGCATTGAAGAATTTAGCTGATCATAATGTCCCAGCTCATCCAGCTGTCATGCTCTCCTTCTCGAGAGAGGAGGACATAGAGAAGCTCATAGAGAGGCTGAATGAGATAGATCCAGCTTATGTGAGGGAGCTGGAGGAGGAATACGTCTTCCTATATCCTCACGTCAAGGAGAGATTGAGGAGAGCTGGAATAATGCCTAGGATAGCTTATGAACCCGATAGAGTGCCTGATGATCTCGTATAGTTAGAGGTAAGATAGCAGATCTCTCGAGAGACGCTTCTTGAGTGAGTCGTTAAGGGCATGTCCCTAGAGCATTCGGAGAAGTTCACTTCCAGAATGGATTTAATGCCGCCTTTAGAAAGTTGAAGATTAAGTTGGGGCCGAAAACCGCGAAAGAATCCCGGAAATATTATAAACGAGAGCCCTTTGGTCGGGGAGGCATCATCCAGTATGCCCACTGGGGAGCGCCTAAGACTACTATTGGCCTCGAAGTTAATCCAGCTAGCGCGGGGCTTGAGCT
>Ga0197143_1000688_pt1 | contig 33728 bp, 34 predicted proteins | sample GBS70_MetaG_FD_148603 | JGI IMG/M metagenome (GOLD analysis project Ga0197143, IMG submission 148603) | Sediment microbial communities from Great Boiling Springs, Gerlach, Nevada, United States - GBS 70_MetaG | ecosystem: Environmental > Aquatic > Thermal springs > Hot (42-90C) > Sediment... | reverse complement strand
GGTACCTGGCGGGAAGGGCCGGGGAGCTGGGGGTGAAGCTGGGCGTGGAGAACGGGAGCTCCCCCTCGAGCCCCTTCTCCACCCCCGAGGAGCTCAGGAAAGTGGTGGAGGAGGTGGGGGCGGGCATAGTCTACGATGTGGGGCACGCCAACCTGAGGGAGAGGGAAGAGGGGAGGAGGCTGGACGTTCGTTCCCAGATCAGGGCCATGGGGAAGAGCCTACTGCACCTGCACGTTCATGACAATCGGGGGAAGGATGATGACCATCTGGTTCCGGGGGAGGGGGAGATAGACTTCTACGCCCTTTCGGAAGCTCTGAGGGAAATGGGGTACCGGGGAATGATCATAGCCGAGCTTTGGGATCCGGATAGGCCGGTGGAGACGGCTAGAAGGGGGATGGAGAGTCTCCGGAGGTACTTCCCATAGCGCGGGAGAGGAGAACCTCGAAGCACCCTTTTAGATTTCCCTCCACCCTGCAAGTTTCGGCGGATAGACCAGTCCCCCAACCCTAACCCCTAAGAACCTCACTCGAATTCCGCCGTGATGGTGGTAAAGACCGGCCCCCTCACGTCAATTCTCTTCCTCTGGGAGGTGAGGTACCTCTGGGCCACCTCCTCCACCACCACGTTGATGTCGGAGGGGGACTTCACGTTCCTCACCCTGATCTTCACCGGCTTTCCCTCCCTGGCAGCCTCCTCTATCCTCCTGGCCGCCAGGGCCGCCAGCGCCCCGAGATACGTGATGCCCGTGCACACCCCCTTCTCCCTCACCCGGCGCAGAAACTCGTCGTCCTTCCATCCGGCGGGTGGAAGCCCCACCAGGTTTCCCTCGAAGACGTAAAGGGTGTTGAAGCCCGCCGGACCTATGAGCTTGGTTCCCTCCTCCGGCTCCACCAGCTTCACCACCACCCTCCTCCCCCCCACCTCCCCCCGGTAGGCCTCGAACTCGCAGGGGCTGGGGGCATCCGCGTGCTCCCTGGCCACCCTCAGGATGGCCTCCGCTATCCTGCGCCCCTCCTCGGTGAGGGGCTGCTCCCCCACCCTGACCATCCCTGCCAGCTCCCGATCGGAAAAGGAGGGCTGGGTGTAGAGGTAGGGGTAGACCAGCCTCCTCACATCGTCCTCCCCCGTCCTTATCATCAGCAACCTCTCCAGCCCTATGCCCAGGTTGAACACGGGATAGGGGATCCCGTACCTGCTCAGGGCCACGGGGCTGTACATTCCCCCGTCCGCCACCTCCACCTCCTCCCCCCCTGAGCTCAGGAAGACCTCGAACTCCATCCCCGGGGCGTAGTACTTGGAGGTGGCCCTCTTCGTCCTCAGCTCCACCTCCCCGAAGCCCAACCTCTTGAAGATTCTCCGGGTCAGCTCCTTTCCGTCCTCCAGGGAGAGGTCCTCATCCATCTCCACCAGCGAGGCCGTCCAGGACTCGTAGAGGTGGGTCCTGTCCAGCCTCTGCTCCCTCCTGAACTTGGGACCTATGGAGAAGAGCTGGATGGGAAGGGGCTCCCTCCTCAGAAACTCCGCCAGGGCGGGGAACCACAGGGAGGTGGTGTGGGAGCGGAGGGAGAGGGTGGAGGAAACGGGTTTCATCTCCTTGAACTGGGGAAAAATCCTTCCCACGATTCCCGAGGCCTGCTCCTCGGAGATCCCAAGCTCGCTCATCATCACCTCCAGCAGATCGTCGGCGCTCACCTCCCCCTTCTTGTACCTCCTCAGAATGGCCTGCAGCTCCTCGAACTTACTGAAGCCCGGGATCAGCTGAAGGATGGCCTCCTTCTTCCTCTTGCTCATACCTATATCCGGCCTCTCCAGCCCCGCCAGGAAGAAGACCCTGTCCAAGATCACCGCGGCCTCGGGACCGTACTGCTTCACCACCTCCGAGGAATCCACGATCATGGGGAGTACCACCTCGGTGAAGCCCTCCTCCAGAAGCACCTTCCTCACCTCCACCACCAGATCCATGAGGGGATGGGTCTTGGTCTTCCGGGCGTGGCGGTGCGTTCCCTTCTCCACCCTCAGGAGCCTGGCACTTTCCCTCCAGGCCTTCTCGAAATCCTCCTCGGCCTGGGCCCTTATCCTTTCCACCTCAAACCTCAAGCTATCAGACCGACGGGGCGTGGAGCTACTTCACCCTCTCGATCTTCCGTCTCCCGAGGGCCTCGATGTACTCGACCTCCACCCCCTCCTTTATCTCACCCCTGAGTTCCATGGGAATGGGGAGCTCGAAGGTTTCATAGGTGGTGAGGTCCATGAGCTGGGCGTTGTTCTTGACCACCGCCAAGACCTGGGCGTTCCCCCTCTTGACGATGGGGACCTCCACCTTGGCGCTCGTGGGCTTTATCACCGTTCTCTTCTGCCCGTCGAAGAAGCTGATGGCATCTATCTTGGCCTTCGCGTGCCCGTGCTTGCCGGGGGCGGAGGTACTGTATCCCACGATCCTGCAGGGCTCCCCGTCTATGATGATGAACCTGCCCTCCCTGAGCTTGCCCACCTCCACCACTTCTTTCATGGGAATCCTACTACTCTAAGCCGCTTCCTTTAAAGAGGTTTTTGATGAGCCTACCCCACGAATGCCTGGGAACCCCTCGGTGGGTTAAAAAAGGGCCCTCCCCGAGTAGAGGGTGGTGACGGATGAGGGTGGGAGTAGTAGCTCGCCTGGATCTCCCCTCCGCCTTGGAAGTCGTCGGAAAGCTACTAAGGGTGGTACCCAGGGACTCGCTGGTGCTGGAGGAGAAGCTGGCGCAGAAACTGGGGGAGGAGGGCAGGAAGGTGGAGGAGATGGAGGTGGAGGCCCTCCTCACAGTGGGAGGGGACGGGACCCTTCTGGGGGCTCACCTCCTGGCCCCCCATCTCCCCCTGCTGGGCATCCGCTTGGGGAGGAGGGGCTTCTTGGCTCAGGTCCCCCCCTCCGAGGCCGAGGAGGCCCTGAGGAAGATGGTGGCGGGAGAGCTGGAAGTAGAGAGGAGGATGGCGCTGGCCACCAGCGTGGGAGGGGAGAGACTTCCGGACGCCATAAACGATGCCTGCCTCACTTGGCTCCAACCGGGGAAGTCCCTTTCCTTCAGGGTGTCTCTTGACGGGGAACCCCTGTACGAGGCCAGGGGAGACGGACTGGTGGTTTCCACCCCCACCGGCAGCACCGGCCATTCCCTCTCCGCCGGCGGCCCCGTGGTGGAGCCGGGGATGGAGGTCCTGGTGATCTCCCCCCTCTGCGTCTTCCCCCACCTGCCCCCCCTCGTGATCCCCAGCTCCAGGAGGGTGGAGGTGGAGGTGACGAGGGCGGACAACCTCGCCTCCGTGGTGGTGGACGGGCAGTTCCTGAGGAAGGTGGAGCCCGGACAGAGGATTCTCTTCTTCAGGTCGGAGAAACCCGTCTCCTTCTTCAGGTGGGAGGGGAACTTTTACGGGAGGCTGAGGGAAAGGATATGGTGAGGAAGGTGTACGTTCTGGACACCTCCGCCCTGATAGGGGGCTTCTCCCCGGGAAAGGAGGAGGCCGAACAGGTGACCGTACCCTCGGTGTGGGAAGAGCTGAAGGAAGGGCTGTCACGCTCCAGGCTGGAGGCGGGACTGCTCGGAAAGAAGGTGAGGATAGTGGAGTCCCCCCCGGAGGAGGTGGAGGAGGTGAAGAGGCTGGTAAGGAAAACAGGAGACAGGCTCTCCAAGACGGATGAGGAGCTGCTGGCCCTGGCCCTCTCCCTGAAGAGGGAGGGGAGGGAGGTGGAGGTGATCACGGACGATTACGGCATCCAGAACCTGGCCTCCCTGATGGGAATCCCCCATCGCGGCCTGTTAATGCCAGGGATAAGAAGGGTGCTACGTTGGTCCAAGGTCTGTCCGGCCTGCGGAAGGAAGTACCCCGTGAAAGCCCTTCGCTGTCCCTTCTGCGGATCAGAGCTGAGGAGGGTGGGGAGGGAGGAGTAGGAATGTGGAGGAGGAAGGAGAGGGAAACGCTCAGACTACTGCAGCTGCACTCGGAGGCGGTTCTGGCGGCGGTGAGAAAGTTCGAGGAACTGGTCCGGGTCTTCTCCTCCTTCGAGTGGGAAAAGGCCTGCGGCCTGGGTAGGGAGGTCACCATGCTGGAGAGCCAGGCTGACGACAGGCTGGGCAAGTTCAACCGCGCGCTGGCCGGGGGGGCCTTCCTGCCCGCCTACCGTGGGGATCTGGCCAGGCTGGGGGCGCAGGTGGACAACGTGGCAGACGTGACGGAGGAGGTGAGCAGGACCCTTCTCAGCAGAGAGAAGACCTGGCGGGTGATGAGGAGGGAGAGGAGGAGAACGGAGGGTCTGAGGGAGGGAATGGTCAAGATGGGGGAGCTGGCCACCAAGTGCGTGGAGGCCCTCCACTCCTCCGTGAAGACCCTCACCTCCAACATAGACCTGGCGGAAACCCAGGCGAAGGAGGTGGGGAGGAGGGAGCACGAGTCGGATCTGATAGAGCAGGGACTGATCGTGGACCTCTACGAGAGGGAGAGGGAGCTGGATCCGGTGACGGTCATGCAGCTGGACCAGATCATCCACGGGATAGGGGACATCTCCGACCAGGCAGAGGAGGCCAGCCACCTCCTCCTCATCCTCATCTACGGCCTGAGGGCCTGAACTCAGAGGAAGTAGAGGGCGTAGAGGAGGGTTCCCAGAAGGAAGGAGAGGAGGGGGCATAGAATCCAGATCAGGACCAGCCTTCTCACCCCTTCCCCCCTCACCGTCGAGACATCCATGGCGAGGCCAGCCCCCACTACACCGCATACGATGGCGTGGCTCATGGAAACGGGAAGACCGTACTGGGTGAGGAGGTGCACGCTCAGGGAGGCGCCCAGCTGGGAGGCTATGGCGCTGGTGGGGGAGAGGGGGGCCAAGCCGCTGCCCACCGTTCTCACCACTTCCTCCCCGAGCGCGAAGGCCCCCGCCACCACCAGCACGGCCCCCGCCAGCGCCATGGTGCGCAGGAAGGAGGGGGTGAGCTCCCCTCCCCTGCTGGCGAAGAACCCCCCTATCACCGTTCCCAGACCGTTGGCCCCCATCACGTAGGCCATGTAGCAGCCGCTGGCCAGCACCCCTAGGGAGAAGAGGAAGTTCAGGCGGGAGGGGTTCTTCACCGCCAGAAAGAGGCGACGGAAGAGGAGACAGAGGAGGAGGGAGAGGAGCAGGGAGAGGAAGGGGGTGAAGCACCAGGCCAGGAGAACCTGGAGCACCTTCCCCGTCCTTATCCCCACCTCCGCGGATCCCGCCAGAAACCCCCCCGCCAGCCCTCCCCCCAGCATTCCCCCCACGATCACCTGATGGGTGGAGAGGGGCATCCCGTACCAGGCGCTCAGGAGCACCACCAGGCCAGAGAAGAGGAGGACCAGAGAAAGGGGGAGGGGATGCTCCTGAAAGAGGGGACCCGAGACCATTTCCCTACCCACCGGCTCCACCAGTTTTCCCCCCTCCGCCACCGCCCCCAGCAGGAGGAAGAGGGCGAAGAGGAGGACGGCCCTTCGGTAGGAGAGGATCCTGGCCCCCACTGCCGTTCCCATGGCGTCCGCGGTGTCGCTGGCCCCCATTCCCGCCGCCAGGAGGAGGGAGGCCGCCAGGGAAAGGAGGAGGGAACCCTCCATGGGCTCACCGGGGGACTTCCGCCCCCGCGAAGCGGAGGAGGGCCTTTCCCAGCTTCTCCAGGTTGGGGAGCTCCATCCGCTCGGGTAGATCCTCCTCCGTGTGAAGGTACCTCCACCCCCTCCGCCCCGCCCCCCGGAGCCCGAGGAGCCTGAAGAGGGGGGAGTCCCTTCTCAGACCAGGATCCGCGGTGAGGGTGGTGGCCGAGAAGCCCCTGCGCAGGAGGGGGAGGTGATCGTGGAAGGAGAAGACCGTCCACCAATCCCCAGGCTTTAATCCTTCCCTCCGAAGGCAATCCTTAACCTCCTCGTTGAGCCAGGAGGGGGTCCTCTCCCTCCGCCATATCCCTCCCCCCACCACCACGTAGGTCCTCCCCACCCCCACCGTGTCCACGTTAAGAATCCTGTCCTCCCTCCTCAGGTATCCCCCCGAGGCCAGCGCCCTGGCTCCCCAAAGCCCCTCCTCCCCCGCCCCCGTGAAAACCAGCAGCAGGGGGGGCCTAGGGTTCAGCCGGGAACAAACCCTCGCCACCTCCAGAAGCAGGGAAACCCCCGAGGCGTTGTCGTTGGCCCCCGGGGAGGCCCGAGAGGAGAGGGAAAGGAGGGGAAGGGAGCGGGGGATACCGAAGAGGAGGAGGGCCAGAACCCCTCCCCAGGGCCAGAGGAAGGGGAGGAGAAGCCGGAGGAGGAGGAAGAGGGTGGGGAGGAGGAGGGAAGGGAGCTGCAACAGGTGGTAAAGCTCCAGCAGGCGGGGGCGGGAGACGCAGGGGGCCGAGTCCCTGTGGGCCAGCAGCACCCTCCTCTCTCCCTCCCCCTCCAGCTCCGCCAGCAGGTTGCAGGTCCTCTTACCCGGGAGGAAATCGGGCCTACAGGTGAGGAGGAGGGTCAGGGCCCAAGGGAGGAGGGAGGGAAGGGGGGGAAGGAGGAGGGAAAGGAGAAGGGAGAGGAGACCAAAGAGGAGAGTGAACCCAAGCTTGCGTCCCCTGTCCACGAATTTGAAATCCTGCCGCTTAACCTCCAGACCGTATTCCTTGAGCTTGGAGGAGAGGTACTCCAAGGCCCTCTCGTCTCCCCGGCTACCTGCTCTCCTGGGCCCTATCTCGTAGGCCAGCCTGTCCAGGTGCTCAAAAACGTTCTTCACCTCAAAACCGTTCATGCACGACTCCCATCGAAAAGACAAAATTTAAATATGAAATCACAAAAGGAAAATGGCCGTTTTATAGGAGTTGAGCTGGTGGAGAGAAACCAGAAAAAATTCACCGGTACCACCACCGTGGGAGTGGTATGCAAAGACGGCGTGGTGCTGGCCGCGGACACGAGAGCCACGGCCGGTTACCTCATCGCCAGCAAGAGAGCCAGGAAGCTCTACGAGATAACCGACAGGGTGGCGGTCACCATGGCGGGAGGGGTGGGGGATGTGCAGGCTCTGGTTAGGATGCTCAGGGCAGAAGCCCAGCTCTACACCGTAAGGGAGGGAAGGCCCATCCCGGTGAGCGCGGTGGCCAAGATGGCCTCCAACCTACTCCACTCCCAGCTCCTCCTTCCCTACCTGGCCCACCTGCTGGTGGGAGGGGTGGACGAGAGTAGGCCCAGTCTCTACTTCGCTGGTATGGAGGGAACCCTGACGGAGGAAAGGATGGTGGCGACGGGATCCGGATCCCCCGTGGCCTACGGTGTGCTGGAGAACGGATACAGGGAGGGAATGAAGGTCGTGGAAATCCTCCCGGTAGCCGTCAGGGCCGTGAGGACCGCGATGAAGAGGGACGTGGCTACCGGAAACGAGGTGGAGGTACTGGTGATAAGGAAGGAGGGAATCCAGCGCCTCACGCCCGAGGAAATCCTGAAGCTTTCCTGATCCTGTAGCGTGAACCCCATGGCAACGGAAGATCTGCTGCAACAGGTGAAGGAGCTGGTCAAGCAGGACCCCGTGCTGTCGGAGTCCGTTTCAGGTGTGGACTTCGAGGGACCCAAGCTCGTCCTATACTGCAAGAACCTCAACCTGCTCGCCGAGGGGGGGGAGGCCGTGAAGGAGCTGGCCAGAAAGCTCCACAAGCGCTTCATGCTGAGGCCCGATCCCCAGCTGCTGATGGAGGAAGGGGAGGCCGAAAAGAAGATCAGGGAGCTAATACCCCCCGAGGCGGGGATAACGGCCATCCTCTTCGACAGGACTACCGGGGAGGTGGTGGTGGAGGCCCAGAAACCGGGCATGGTGATAGGGAGGGACGGCTCCACGCTCAGGATGCTGATGAGGGAGATAGGATGGGCTCCCAGGGTGGTGAGGACCCCTCCCATCAAGTCCGACCTCATCCAGGGAATACGCTTCTCCCTCCTCCAGAACAGCGGAAAGAAGCTGGACACCCTCCAGGCGATAGGGAGGAGGATCCACAGGCCGGCTAGGGCGAGGGGGGACTGGCTCAGGGTGAGCCTGCTGGGCGGGGCCAGGGAGGTGGGGCGATCCTGCCTTCTGCTGCAAACCCCGGAGAGCAAGGTGATGCTGGACTGCGGGGTTAACGTGGCCTCGGAGGACAGGGCCTATCCCCACCTTGAGGCCCCGGAGCTGAGGCTGGCCGAGCTGGATGCGGTGGTGATCTCCCACGCCCACTTGGACCACGTGGGCTTCCTCCCCTACCTCTACCGCTACGGTTACGAGGGGCCCGTTTACTGCACCCCTCCCACCAGGGACTTGGCCGTTCTCCTCCTCCAAGACTACCTGGAGGTGGGGGAGAGGGAGGACAGAAACGCCCCCTTCACCCAGAAGGAGGTGCGCGCCTTCGTACAGCACTGCATCACGCTGGAGTGGGGAGAAATCACCGACATCTCCCCCGACCTGAAGATAGCCCTCTACAACGCCGGGCACATCCTGGGCTCCTCTGTGGTCCACCTCCACTTCGGGGAGGGCCTCCACAACGTGGTTTACACGGGAGACATCAAGTTCGACCGCACCAAGCTCTTCCTGCCCGCCGTGACCTCCTTCCCCAGGGTGGAAACCCTCATCATGGAGAGCACCTACGGGGGGCCCGACAGCATCCAGCTCCCCAGGCAGGAGGCCGAGGGGAGGTTCTTGCAGCTGGTGAGGGAGACCATGGAGGGGGGAGGGAAGGTGCTGGTTCCCGTCTTCGCCGTGGGCAGATCCCAGGAAATCATGATGCTCCTGGAGGAGGCCCACCGGAGGGGGGAGTTCGAGGGGGAGGTCTACCTGGACGGGATGATATGGGAGGCCACCGCCATCCACGCCCTCTACCCCGAGTACCTCTCCCCCGTCCTCAGGAAGCTCATCTTCCAGGACACCAACCCCTTCCTCTCGGAGATCTTCATCCAAGTGAAGAAGCCGGAGGAGAGACAGGAAGTCGTGGAGGGCAAGCCCTGCGTGATCTTGGCCACCGCGGGCATGATGACGGGGGGACCCGTCCTGGAGTACTTCAAGAACCTGGCCCCCGACCCCAAGAACACCCTAGTGTTCGTGGGGTACCAGAGCGAGGGCTCGCTTGGAAGGAGAATACAGAAGGGATGGAGGGAGGTACCCCTCAGGGGGAAGGACGGCAGGGCGGAGGTGGTGGAGGTGAAGATGAGGGTGGAGACCATAGACGGCTTCAGCGGTCACTCGGACAGAAACCAGCTCCTCAACTACGTCAGGAGGCTCTCCCCCAAGCCCTCCCGGGTGGTATGCTGCCACGGGGAGGAGAACCGGTGCCTCAGCCTAGCCAGCACCCTCCACAAGCTCTTCCGGGTGGAAACGAGGGCGCCTCCCAACTTGGAGGCCATAAGGCTCAGGTGACCGGACCCGTACCCTGCTCCCTGAACTGGATGGTAACGTACTTGGGGGTGGCCACTATCCAGGAGTCCCCCAGCCTGCCGATGTCCCCCCCTATGGCGTAGCACATCCCCTTCAGCTGGGCTATAGCCTGCTTCAGCCCCTCCACGTCCCTGCTCATGAAAGAGGCTATGTTGAGGATCACGATGTTCCCCGCCCTGAGTTCGTCCCCCACCTTCTTCAGGTCGTCGGAGGACTCCAGGTTCATGCTCTTTATGTAGATGGGCTCTATCCCCAGCCTCTCCTCCTTGACCTCGCTCTCCACCACCTGAATTCCCTCCGGGGTTTCGGAGGGTCTCTGGAAGATCCTCTTGAAGACCTTCATGATGCCCAAACCTCCTTTCCCTCCCTTTATTTAAGGATTTAAGTTTCCTTCCACCCTCCCTCTCCGCGACCTCAATCCGCGCGGAAGCACTTTGAAGGTACAGCGGAGGGGCGTCTCCTTCTCTATCCCGTAGACCCGGGAGACGTCTACCTGTAGCACGGAGAGCCTAGCTCAACCCTTTTTTAAGGCTTCCTCAGCCAGCCTCCAGCTCCTGTCCCCCACGTGATGCAGGTTCCTCACCGCCTTCCCCCTCCTTCCCACCATCTCCTCCCCGGACACCAGGGCTTCCCCCACCGCCAGAACCTTCCCGTGCCTTTCGTCCACCACCGCCACCACCTCCCCGGGCCTTATTTCCCCCTCCACCCTCACCACCCCGGGAGACATCACATCAGCCCCCCTAGCCAGGTGGGGAACCGCTCCCATGTCCACCACCACCTTCTTCAGCCCGAAAGTCTCCGCCCTTCCCACGAAGGGCAAGAGCCTTCCCCCCTCCTCCAGCAGGAGCGCTGAGCCACCTACCAGGATGAGCTTCCTGCCCTCCTCCTCCACCACCTCAACCTCCCCCTCCACCTCCTTTCCCAGCTCCCGGACCACCCTCTCTTTCAGCTCCCTGATCTGGGACTTTCTCAGGCGGTACCTCTTCATCCTCCCACCGCCGCTCACCGCTGGTCAAGGCACTATATTAACCCTGGGGCTTCGGGGAGCTTCAGAAAGGGATTTAACGTAGTGGGTTAAGATAAATGAACCCAATGGCTGCACAGAGACCGATGGACCTGCTGAACCGCGCACTGGGATCCTCCGTCCTGGTGAGCCTGAAGGGGGGAAGGGAGTTCAGGGGAAAGCTGGTGGGCTTTGACGTGCACGTGAACCTGGTGCTTGAGGAGGCCGAGGAGATCCAGAACGGTGAGCCGGCGAGGAGATTCGGACTGATGATGATAAGGGGAGACAACGTGGTCTACATCTCCCCAGCGGAGTGAGGGAGTTGACGAAGGGAACTCCCTCGATGGGAAAGAAGCACAAACCCGTGCACACCAGGTGCCGCAGGTGCGGGAGGAGATCCTTCCACCTCCAGAAGGGGGTGTGTGCGGCCTGCGGCTTCGGCAGGACCCGGAGGATCTACAGGTACAGCTGGAAGAACAAGAAGGTCCAGGGACTCAGGCTCAGGTGAGTCAGCCGGCCTCTGGAGCCTTTGAGCGGTTCTCGCCTAGCGGTAAGCATAAATTGGGAAATCCAAAGGTTAGATGGGCCGGTAGATCAGCCTGGTATGATCGCCCGCTTGGCATGCGGGAGGTCGCGGGTTCAAATCCCGCCCGGTCCACTCAAATTTTAAGCGAATCCTTCTGAAGCCTCGCAAAATGCCCAAGGCCTAAATGGAAAACTTCTGGCAGGTTTTTCGACACCACTGGCTTAACTGCCCATGGGGCATGAAAATGCCCACTTACACTATTCAGTTAAGTAGTATTTCTTCACCATATTCAAGATTTCTTTTGCTGAGTGGGAATGATGCCTTGCATGGTGCCTTTTTACATGTTTTTTAACCCATTCAGGCAAAACTACTTTTCCTTTAGGCTTGTCGTACCACGGTATATACGGTTTTATGTCAATAACTGGGGTGTTTTCTTCCGCATCAAGGCCTTCAACAATTAGTACGTCTTCTTCCCTCTTGATTAGTTTGACTACCGTCAAACCGATGGGGTTGGGCCTTGCTGGAAACCGAGTTGCAAAGGTGCCCAAGGTTGGTGTGAAATCATATGGTGGCTTTATTTTGATGGTTAATCGCTCCTCTGGGGCAATTTTGTTTAGCCAATATAGAATCACAAGATGGGAATAATTTTCTATGTTGGTTAAGCCCTCAAGGTACTTTTTGAAAATCTTCACCTTCGTTGGGGTGGCAGAATTTACGACTTTGCCTATGGGTTTTAGGTCAGCCTTCATGACCTATCCCAAGATTTTGTTAGAGGATTTTAAAGTTGACCGGGCTACGCGGGATTTTTGTTTTTAGTCGTGTTCACGTTATTTTGACCGCAAGCATTTTTGCGCCCAGCTCTTCTCCCTGTAAGCGGGGTCGCACTCCCCGCAAAGGTGTGAGGATTCACCCCTCTTTTCACCCTTTACCATGATGACGCCTATTTTTTCTCCCCACCTCTCCTTGAGCCCGTTACCTCCAGAGGGGGTTGCTACTTGGAAACTCCCGGTGTAAATAAATAGCCAAAAGAGGAGAAAAATGGGGCCCGTGGTCTAGCGGCTATGACGTCGCCTTGACGAGGCGAAGATCCTGGGTTCGAATCCCAGCGGGCCCACCTTTTAACCCGAGGAAAGGGTGGGTAGGGAGATGAAGACGATGGTGCTCAAGGTGGATCCGGAACATCCGGATCCCCAGAAGGTGGAGCTGGCGGCTAGGAAGCTCAGGGAGGGGGGACTCGTGGCCTTCCCCACCGAGACCGTCTACGGCTTGGGAGCCGACGCCCTCAACCCCCGGGCCGTCCTCTCCCTCTTCGAGGCCAAAAAGAGGCCTCTGGACAATCCCCCCATCGTTCACGTGGGGGCGCGGGAAGAGATGCACGCCCTAGCTAGGGAGGTGCCCCCGGAGGCCGAGGAGCTGGCGAGGAAATTCTGGCCAGGCCCCCTCACCCTGGTTCTTAAGAAGTCCCCCTCGGTACCCTCCGTCACCACCAGCGGCCTAGAGACCATAGCCCTCCGGATGCCTAGGCACGAGGTGGCCCTGGCCCTCATAAGGAGAAGCCGAACCCCTGTGGCGGCCCCCAGCGCCAACCTAGCCGGGAGGCCCAGCCCCACCAGGGCGGAACACGTGCTACAAGATCTGGACGGAAGAATAGACCTGATCTTAGACGGAGGACCAACCGCGGTGGGAGTGGAGTCCACGGTGCTGGACCTCACGGTGGATCCACCCCAGATCCTGCGGCCAGGAGGAACGCCACCTGAGGCCCTGGAGGAGGTGCTGGGGAGAGTCACCTTTCATCCCTCCGCGGTGGCCGAGAGGGAAGTGGAAGTGGAAAGGGCCAGATCCCCTGGCATGAAGCACAAGCATTATGCTCCCAACGCCGAACTGCTACTGGTGGAGGGAGAGCCCTCCGCGGTGGCGGAGAAAATAGCAGAACTGGCGGAGAAGCTGAAGAAGCAGGGAAAGAGGGTGGGGATCTTGGCCACCCAGGAAACCCTCCTGCGATGTCGGGCGGAGGTGGCTAGCTCGTTGGGAAGCCGGGATAACTTGGAAGAGACGGCAAGGAGGCTCTTCGGGGCCCTCAGGGAACTGGAGGCTAGAGGGGTGGAAGTGATACTTGCGGAAGGGGTGCCCCTGCGCGGGCTGGGGGTGGCCGTGATGAACAGGCTCAGGAAGGCCTCAGGATACAGAATCATTAAGGCCTCCCCATGAACTACCTCATCTTTTTAAGCAAACAGAGAAATGGGGAAGGATGCCCCTGACTCTGCCTATACAGCTCCAGAAGATGATGGAGCTGGGGAGGAAGAACCCCGAAAAGCTCTGGGACGGGGTAGCCAAGGAGCTACACTGGTTTCAGCCCTACCGGAAGGTCTTCGAGAGGGGAAAGTATCCCTTCTTCAAGTGGTTCGTGGAGGGAACCACTAATCTCTCCTACAACTGCCTGGACCGGCAGGTAGAGAAGGGCAGGGGGGACAAGCCCGCGCTGATCTGGGAATCGGCTGAAACCGGGGAAAGCCGCGTTTTCACCTACCGGCAGCTGCTGGAGGAGGTGAAGAGGTTTGCCTCCGTCCTGCGGGCGATGGGGGTGAGGAAGGGGGATAGGGTGACCCTCTACATGCCCATGGTCCCGGAGGCCGCCATAGGGATTCTCGCCTGCCTCAGGATAGGGGCCATCTACTCCCCCGTCTTCGCCGGCTTCGGTTACCACGCTCTGGCCGAAAGGATATCCGACGCCGATCCCAAGGTGGTGCTCACCGCGGACCTTGGTTACCGGAGGGGCTCCCCCATCCGCCTGAAGGAGATCGTGGACAGGGCCCTGGAGTTTCCCAACCGGGTGGAAAAGGTGGTGGTCCTCAAGAGGGGGAAAGAGGGGGTGCCCCTCAAGGAGGGAAGGGATCTCTACTGGGAAGAGGCCCTGAAGATGGGCAAGAGGGAGGACGCCGAGGTGGTGCCCATGGAAGCCAACGACCCAGCCCTCATCCTCTACACCTCCGGAACCACCGCCAAGCCCAAGGGGGCCCTGCACACCCACGGTGGCTACCAGGTCTACGTCTACGCCATGGGGAAGTGGGTCTACGGCTTGGAGGAGAGGGATGTCTGGTTCTGCCTTTCGGATATAGGGTGGATCGTGGGATCAAGCTACGTGCTCTTCGGCCCCCTGCTCGTGGGAGCCACCACCCTGATGTACGAGGGTACCCCGGACTATCCCTCCCCCGAGATCCTCTGGAAGCTGGTGGAGAAACACCGGGTGACCAAGATGTGGGTTTCCCCCACCCTCATCCGCACCCTGATGAAGTACGGGGAGGAGCCACCCTCCAAGTACGACCTGAGCAGCATCAAGTTCGTGGCCTCAGCCGGGGAGCCCCTGAACCCACCTGCCTGGGACTGGCTGCAGAACAAGGTCCTGAAGGGGAGGGCTCCCGTGGTGGACCACATGTGGCAGACCGAAACTGGGGGGCCCATCGTGGGGAATCCCTACGGTATCTCCCTCCTACCCATCAAACCAGGGTCGGCCACCATACCCCTTCCCGGGGTGGAAGGGGAGGTGGTGGACGAGAAGGGGAACCCCGTACCACCGGGCGTGGAGGGGATCTTCGTGGTAAAAAAACCCTTCCCGGGGCTGATTCAGACCCTGTGGAGGGCGGAGGGAAGGTACGTGGAGGAGTACTGGAACAGGATCCCCCCCTACTACTACACCGGGGACGCGGCAAAGAAGGACGAGGACGGGTACCTCTGGTTCATCGCCCGGACGGATGAGGTGATAAAGATCTCCGGGCACCGGATAGGGGCCATAGAGGTGGAGAGCGCCCTGCTCTCCCATCCGGCCGTGGCGGAGGCTGCGGTGGTGGGAATGCCGGATCCCGTGAGGAAGGAGGTGGCTTGCGCCTTCGTGGTGCTGAAGGGGGGCTTCTCCCCCTCCGAGGAGCTGAGGGAGGAGATAAGGGAGAAGGTGAGGAGCCTGCTGGGGCCACTGGTGGTCTTCGGGGGCTTTTTCTTCGTGAACAGGCTGCCCAAGACCCGCAGCGGCAAGATCATGAGGAGGCTCCTGAGGGCCCTGCTCTCGGATCAGCCGTTGGGGGACTACTCCACCATAGAGGACCCGGCGGTGGTGGAGGAGATCAAGGAACTCCTGAAACGTGGCTGATCCATGTATTATCCCGAACCGGCAAGAGAAGAGGGGTTGGGGGAAAGCCTGCCCAGGCTGCTTCTGGCCCACAGGGGGGATCCGGCCGCCCGCAACATCTGCCATCACCTCCTCAAGCTCTACCCCTTCCGTCCCTGGGGAGGGGCCTATCGGCTGGGGGAACTAGTGCTACTGCCGGTGGAGGAGGATCCGCTGAACCTAACCTCCCTCCCCCTTCCGGCCAGCGAGGTTCTGGTCCTGTCCCGGCACGCCAGCACCTCCGGCCTGCCCACCCTCTCCGTGCACGCCCCAGGGAAACCCGAGGAGGGAAGGCTGGCCCTGGCCAAACCCGAAACGATGGGCACCCTGCTGCGGGCGCTACAGCTGGCGAAGGAGGAAGGGGACCTCCCCCACCGGGTGTGCCTGGAGGCCACCCACCACGGACCCGTCGACCTGCCGGTTCCTGTAACCTTCGTGGAAATAGGGAGCGACGAGGAAGAATGGACCAGGGAGGAAGCGGGGAAAGCGGTGGCCAAGGCCGTCCTCAGCCCGCTGGGAAAGGGTCGGAGGGCCGTGGGGGTGGGGGGACCACACTACGCCCCAAGGCACACGGAAGCGGTGCTCAGAACCCGCTGCTGGGTGGGTCACCTGCTTCCCAAATACTTGAAACTCACGGGAGAACTCCTAGAGGAGGCCGTCCGAAAAACGCAGGGAGGTGCGGAGCTCATCCTCTCAGACGAGGAGGGGCTGAACTCCTCCCAGAGGAGAATAGTGGAAGAAACCTCCTCTAGACTGGGGATATCCAAGCTCACCGTCAAGCAGGCTCTTGCTCAAAAGCTTTAAAACCAAAAAAGACCCCTCTTCACTGATGAGATGATGACCTCATCTCCGGTTAGCTCCACCAAGCCTGGGATCTCCGATGTGGGAAAGGCTGAAAGGAAACCTGGAGGGAAGGGGTACACCGACCAGGAACTGAAGGAGATTCACGAAAAGGCAACGGTTAAAATTCTGGTGGTGGGGTGCGGTGGGAGCGGTGGAAACACGCTCTCCAGGATGATGGAGGTGGGCATCTACGGGGCGGAGACCATAGCCGTGAACACGGACGCCCAGGATCTCCTCTACACCCTGGCGGACAGAAAGCTCCTGATAGGAAAGCAGACCACGGGGGGACTGGGTGCGGGAGCCGATCCCTCCAAGGGGGAGCAGGCTGCCAGGGAGGATGAGGATCTGATAAAGGATCACCTTTACGGGGCGGATATGGTCTTCATCACCTGCGGGCTGGGAGGTGGAACGGGAACGGGAGCGGCGCCCGTGGTGGCCGAGATATCCAAGAAGCTCAACGCCCTCACCGTGGCGGTGGTCACCCTGCCCTTCATGGTGGAGGGAAACCGGAGGATGCGTAACGCCAGGGAGGGGCTGGAGAGGTTGAAGCAAAACGTGGATGCGGTAATCGTGATCCCCAACGACAAGCTTCTGGAGCTGGCCCCCAACCTTCCCATGGGGGCGGCCTTCAAGGTGGCCGACCAGATCATCATGAACGCCGTGAAGGGGATAACGGAGACCATCACGAAGCCTGGTCTCATCAACCTGGACTTCGCAGACCTGAAAACGGTGCTGAAGGACAGCGGAACCGCCCTCATAGGGATAGGGGAGTCCGACACGGAGAACAGGGCCGAGGAGGCTGTGGAGGAGGCCATCCACAGCCCCCTGCTGGAGGCTGACATCTCCGGGGCCAAGCGGGCCCTGATCAACGTGGTGGGTGGACCCAGCCTCACGCTGGCGGAGGCGGGAAAGGTTTTCGGAAAGGTCTCCGAGGTGCTGGATCCCGACGCCTATGTGATATGTGGGGCCCAGATCTCGGAGGAGATGAAGAACAACCTCAGGGTCCTACTGGTGGTCACGGGGGTCTACTCCCCCCACTCCGCGGCCAAGCCCGCCCTGCCCAAGCTTAAGCCCGAGGAAATAGATCTAGGGTTGAAGACCCTATGACCCTCAAACTGAACGAGATCAGGCGGGTTCTCATGGTGGCTAGGAAGCCCACGCAGGAGGAGTTCGCGGAGGCCTCCAAGGTAACGGGTCTGGGAATCTTGCTCATAGGGGTGGTGGGCTTCCTCCTCATGTCGCTGGGCTATCTCATCCTAGGGGGTGCCTAGCTTGGAGGAGAAGGAGGAGATCCAGCGGTCTTCCATCTACGCCATAAGGGTTACGGTGGGGCAGGAAAAGAGCACGGCGGATGTGCTCATGGCCCACGCCAAAAAGCAGAACCTCCCCATCCTGGCCGTGATGGCCCCTGCCAACCTCTCCGGATATCTCTTCGTGGAATCCTACGGGAGGGAGGCGGTGGAGAAGGCCAGGGCGGGGGTTAAGCATGCGAGGGGCATGGTCTCGGGGGAGCTGTCCCTCTCGGACCTGGAGCAGTATCTGGCCCCCAAGCCCTCCGTGGTCAAGATGGAGGTGGGGGACCTGGTGGAAATCTCCTCCGGACCCTTCAAGGGAGAGAGGGCCCGCATAGTGCAGGTGGACAAGGAAAAAGAGGAGGTGACGGTGGAGTTCTTCGAGGCCACCGTGCCCATACCCGTAACCGTAAAGTCCGAGGCCGTGAAGGTAATACAGAAGAAGGGGGCGGAGGAGAAGTAGCCCTAAAGGGGAAGCCTTTTTTAGCCGTGAAAGGGTGGTGTTTCGATGAAAGCCAGGATAAAGCTGCTGGTGGAGGGGGGAAAGGCCAACCCGGGTCCCCCCCTGGGGCCAGCCCTGGGCCCCCTGGGGGTCAACGTGGCACAGGTGGTGCAGAGAATCAACCAAGAAACCGCGAAGTTCAGCGGGATGAAGGTTCCGGTGATCCTCACGGTGGACAGGAAGACCAAGGAGTTCCAGATCGAGGTGGGCTCCCCGCCCGTCTCCGTTCTGGTGAAGAAGGAGCTGGGGCTGGAGAAGGGGGCGAAGACCCCAGGCAAGGAAACGGTGGGCAATCTATCCCTTTCCCAGGTCATCCAGATCGCCAAGCAGAAGGGGGGAAGGGACCTGAAGGCCAAGGTGAAGGAGGTGCTGGGAACCTGCAAGAGCATGGGGGTGACAGTGGAGGGGAAGGACCCCGTGGAGGTGCAGCGGGAAATGGAGGAAGGAAAGCACGAGGAGGAACTGAAGTGATCTCCAAGGAAGCCCTGGTGGAGGCCGTCAGGCGTGCGGTGGAAGCGGGAAAGGGGAGGAAGTTCAAGCAGGGGATAGAGCTGCAGGTTACCCTGGAGAACCTAGACCTGAGAAAGACGGAGGAGAGGATCTCCTTCGAGGCCCTCCTTCCCCACGGGAACGGGAAGGAGAGGAAGGTGGCCTTCTTCGCCGAGGGGGAGATGGCCGTGAGGGCCAAGGAGGCGGGGGCCGACCTGGTGCTCTCCAGAGAGGAGCTGGAGGCCCTGGGAAAGGATCCCAAGAGGGCCAAGAAGCTTGCCGAGGAGTACGACCTCTTCCTCGCCCAGCCCGACCTCATGCCCCTTGCCGGAAGGCTACTGGGGCGCATCCTGGGCCCCAGGGACAAGATACCCAAGCCCGTTCCCCCCACCGCTAACCTTTCTCAGGTGCTGGAGAGGTACAGAAAGCTCCTCTTCCTGAGGACCAAGGATCAACCCGCCATCAGGGCCAGGATAGGGAGCGAGGACATGCCTGAGGAGAAGGTGGCGGAGAATGCCCTAAGCGTGCTGGAGGCCCTAGAACTGGCCCTCCAGAAGGGAAAAGGGCGTCTCAAGGCCGTTTACCTGAAAACCACCATGGGCAAACCGGTGAAGGTGGAGGTGAAGAGATGAAGAGGACCTCCTATCCGGCCTGGAAGAGCGAGGTGCTCGAGGAACTCAGGGGAAAGCTCCTTTCCTCCAAGGTGGTGGCGGTCCTGGACTTCGAGGGCTTTCCCTCCGATCTCTTTCGCTCCATCAGGGAAAAGCTCAGGGGGGAGGCGGAAATCCTGGTGGCCAGGAATACCCTCATAAAGCTGGCCCTCTCCGAGGCCTCCAAGGAGAGGAAGGGCCTGGAGGAGCTCTCCAAGTACGTTAAGGGACAGAGCGCCCTCATCTTCACCGACCTCCCTCCCGTAAAGCTCAACCGCCTCCTGAAGGGGTGGGGCAGAAAGGCCCCGGCCAAGCCTGGAAGGATCTCCTCCACGGACGTGGTCCTCAAGGCGGGAGAAACGGACTTTCCCCCCGGACCCATGGTAAGCGAGATGCAGAGGGCTGGAATAAAGGCCAGGGTCCAGGCGGGAAAGGTGGTGATCTCCGAGGACTTCACGGTGGTCAGGAAGGGGGAGGTGATAACGAAGGAGAAGGCCGATTTGCTCTCGAAGCTGGGGGTGGAGCCCGTGGATCTCCTCCTGAGGCTGAGGGCAGCCTGGGGGGAGGGCCTGATCTTCTCCGGGGACCTTCTGGAGCTGGACGAGGAGAGGCTCTCGGAGGATCTCCGCAGGGCCCATCAGGAGGCCCTGTCCCTCGCCCTGGCCCTGGAGTATCCCACTCCCCTCACGGTTCCCCAGCTGCTCCTCAGGGCGCAATCCGAAACCCTCGCCCTGGCCCGGGCCCTAGCCCCGGGCTTTCCCACCAAGGAGACCCTGCCCGAGCTCCTGGCCAGGGCGCACCTCCAGGCCCTCCAGCTGTCTTCCCGGCTTGAAGGGAAAGCTTCATAAAGGGGGAGGAGTAGAGGGATGAACCCAATCAGGAGGTAGGAGAAATGGAGTACGTGCACGCCGTGATGCTGCTTCACGCCGCTGGAAAGAAGCCCGACGGGGAAAGCCTGAAGAACGTCCTCAGGGCGGCGGGGGTGGAGGTGGACGAGGCCAAGATCAAGACCCTCCTCTCCGCTTTGGAGGGGGTGAACATAGAGGAGGTCCTGAAGGGGGCCTCCGCCGTGACCGTTTCCGCTACCCCGCAGGCGGCTGCCGCTCCTCCGAAGGCTGAGGAAAAGAAGGAGGAGAAGAAGGAAGAGGAGGAGAAGAAGGAAGAAGAGGCCATGGCCGGACTGGCCGCCCTCTTCGGCTGAGCCCCATCCCCTGGGGGAGGGGGGAGGGGCCATGAAAGGGCAAGCCGTTAAGGACCTCAGGATTTCCTCCGGGACGGGGATAAAGGAGCTGATGAAACAGATGAGGTATTGCGGGGGCTTCAACGCGCGGCTCCTCGCTAGGGGATGGGAAATCCTAAGGGAGATGGTCTCTGACAGGGAGTGCCTCAGGATGTTTTCCTTTCCCGCCTGCCTGATGGCCACCGGAACCAGGGGGGTGATAAGGGACTTCGTGAAGGATGGGTTCTTCGATCTGGTCCTCACCACCTGCGGGACACTGGATCATGATCTGGCCAGGAGCTACGCAAAATACTATCACGGAAGCTTCCACGCGGACGACGGGGAGCTCAGAAGGAGGGGGATAAACAGGCTTGGGAACGTCTTCGTCCCCCACTCCTCCTACGGCCTCCTCATCGAGAAGAAGATGCAGAGGTTCCTGGAGGAGATCTACCGCTCCGGGAAGAGGGAGCTCTCCACCCATGAGCTATGCTGGGAGCTGGGCAGGTGGATCGGTAAGGAGGACTCCTTCCTATACTGGTGCTACAGGAGGAAGGTCCCGGTCATCGTTCCGGGGATAACGGATGGGGCCGTGGGCTACCAGCTCTGGTCCTTCTGCCAGGACCACCGCCTCAGGATCGACCCCATGAAGGACGAGAGCCTCCTGAGCGAGAGGATCTGGTCCGCCCGCAGGACCGGGGCCCTGGTGGTGGGAGGGGGGATAAGCAAGCATCACCTCCTCTGGTGGGCCCAGTTCGGGGGAGGGCTGCACTACGCCGTTTACCTCACCACCGCCCAGGAGTACGACGGGAGCCTGTCCGGGGCCAGAACCCATGAGGCCATCTCTTGGGGGAAAATCAGTAAGGGGGCCAAGCACGTCACGGTGGAGGGGGATGCCACCCTCTGCCTCCCCCTCCTGCTGGGAGCCCTGAAAGGAAGGTAGTTTTAACTCCCGGAGCGGAGGATTCTGGGATGCGGGCCACGGGGAAGGCGGGGAACCTCTACCGGGTCGAACTCTTCAGGGAGAGGGGTTTCGAGAGGAGGAGGTGCGGGAGGTGCGGGAGGTGGTTCTGGACCCTCAACCCGGAAAGGAAAACCTGCGGGGACACGCCCTGCGACGAGTACTCCTTCATAGGAAGACCCTTCACCAGGAGGAGGCTCTCCCTCCGGGAGGCGGAGAGGAGCTTCCTGAGGTTCTTCGAGAAGAGAGGTCACAGGGTCATAAGGAGATACCCGGTGGTGGCCAGGTGGAGGGAGGACATCCTGCTCACCATAGCCTCCATAGCCGACTTCCAGCCCTGGGTGACCAGCGGGCTGGTTCCTCCCCCCGCCAACCCCCTAGTGGTGAGCCAGCCCAGCATCCGCCTCAACGACATAGACAACGTGGGGAGGTCTGGGAGACATCTCACCCTCTTCCACATGGGCGGGCACCACGCCTTCAACTCCAGGGGAAAAAGGATCTACTGGAACGACGAGACGGTGGAGCTCTGCCACACCTTCTTCACGAGGGAGCTGGGGATAGGAGAGGAGGAGCTGAACTACGTGGAGGACTTCTGGGAGGGGGGAGGAAACGCAGGGGAGGATTTCGAGGTGAACGTGGGCGGGCTGGAGCTGGCCACCCTGGTCTTCATGAGGTACGAGGTCAGGGGAAAGGAGTACCGGAAGCTTCCCCTCCAGATCGTGGACACGGGTTACGGGCTGGAGAGGATCTCCTGGATCTCGCAGGGGAGCACCTCCGTGTACGAGGCCATCTTCGGCCCCCTCCTGAGAAAGCTGGAGGAGAGGGCAAACGTAGAGAGGCCGCCGGAGGAGGTGCTGGAGCTGCACTCCAAGATAGCCGGCCTCATCGATGTGGAGAGCGGCAGGGACCTGGCTCTGCTGAGGGCGAAGGTGGCGGAGCGCTTGGGGTTGGACAGAGGGCAGCTCGACCGCTGGATGACCCCGCTGGAGGCCCTCTACGCCCTGGCCGACCACCTGAGGTGTCTGGCCTTCATGCTGGCGGACGGCATCACCCCAAGTAACGTCAGGGAGGGCTACCTGGCCAGGCTGGTGATAAGAAGGGCCCTCAGGCTCCTGAGGGAGGCGGGGTTGGGGCTTCCCCTCCCCGAACTCATGAGCCTGGAGCTGGAGTTCCTCTCCCACCCGGAGCTTGAGGAGAAGAGGGAATACATCCTGAAGGTTCTGGAGCTGGAGGAGAGGAGGTACGCCGAGGCCCTGGAGAGGGGGAGAAGGCTGGTGGAGAGGACCCTTTCCTCCCTTCCCCCGGGAAGCAGCCTGCCGCTGGAGAAGCTCTTCGAGTTCTACGACAGCCACGGCCTCCCTCCCGAGCTCGTGAGGGAGGTGGGAAGGGAGAGGGGGGTGGAGGTGGAGGTGCCGGAGGACTTCTACATAAGGGTGGCCGAGAGGCACTCCTCCCCGACGAGGGGGGAGGTGGAGGAAAGGAGGGAGGAGAAGCTCCCCCGCACCAGGCTCCTCTTCTACGAGAATCCCTACCGGAGGGAGATGGAGGCCAGGGTGGTGCTCAGCCGGGAGAGGGAGGTGGTGCTGGACCGCACCGTCTTCTACCCGGAGGGAGGGGGACAGGAGGGGGACTCGGGCATCCTGGAGGGCGACGGAAAGAGGGCGGAGGTGGTCAAGGTGGAGAAGAGGGGGGAGGCCGTGGTTCACCATCTGAGCTCCAACCCCTTCAAGGCGGGGGACCGGGTGAGGGGGAGGATAGACTGGGAGAGGAGGAGCGCCCTCATGCGCCACCACTCCGCCACCCACGTGCTGCTGGAGGCCGCCAAGAGGGTGCTGGGAGACCACGTCTGGCAACACGGGGCCCAGAAGTATCCCGAGTGGTCCAGGCTGGACATAACCCACTTCAAGAGGCTGGAGCCCGAGGAGGTGGCGGAGATAGAGAGGAGGGCCAACGAGGTGATCCTCAGCAACCTCCCCATCCACACCCGCTTCATGGACAGGAACGAGGCGGAGAGGAAGTACGGCTTCGTGCTCTATCAGGGAGGGGTGGTGCCCGGGAAGAAGCTCAGGGTAGTGGAGGTGGAGGGCTGGAACACCCAGGCCTGCGCCGGGACCCACTGCAGGAGCACGGGGGAGATAGGGATGCTGAAGATCCTCCGCACGGAACGCATCCAAGACGGGGTGGAGAGGCTGGAGTTCGTGGCGGGCAAAGCGGCGGTGGAGGAGGCCCGGAGGAGGGAGGAGGAGAGGGAGCGTCTGGCCTCCCTGCTCGGCGTTCCGAAGGAGGGACTGGAGCAGGCTGTGGGGAAGCTGGTGGAGGAGAGAAAGCTTCTGCAGAAGGAGGTGGAGACTCTGAGGAGGAAGCTTGCCAGCCTGGCCTCACCGGTGCTGAGGGAAAGGGGGACCAGGGTGGGGGACTTTCTGGTGATAAAGGAGGAGATGGAGGGAATGGGGACGGGAGAGATGATAAAGCTGGCCGAGGAGATGGCCAGGGACCCCCTCACGGTCGTCATCTTGGGGGGCCCTGGGAAGGTGGCCAACTTGGTGCTGGCGGCGGGGGAGAAGGCTGTGGAAAGGGGGGTGGACTGCGGGTCCCTAGCCTCCCTAGCGGCCAGGGCCATGGGTGGAGGGGGAGGGGGCAGGAAGAACTTCGGGCAGGGGGGAGGGCCCAGGGGAGAGGGTCTTAAGGAGGCCATGGAGAAGGCCTTCGAGGAGGTCAAAAAGATCCTGGAGGGATGAGATGGATTTCAGGGAGTGGGAGAGGAAGTGGCAGGAGGAGTGGGAGAGGGCCGGGATCTTCCAGGCCGAGCCCGACGGGAGGCCCAAGTTCTACCTGACCGTGGCCTATCCCTACGTCTCCGGCCCCATGCACATAGGTCACGCCCGAACCTACACCATACCCGACGTGGTAGCCAGGTATAAGCGCATGAGGGGATACAACGTGCTCTTCCCCATGGCCTTTCACTTCACCGGCACCCCCATCGTGGGAGCCTCCAAGAGGGTGGCGAGGAGGGAGCCCTCCTACGTGGAGCTACTGACCAAGCGCTACGGCGTCACCCCCGAGCTCCTGCCGAAGATGGAGGATCCCAAATACTTCGGAACCTACTTCGCCGAGATCAGCGACCTAAGCTACAAGAAGGGGATGAGGTGGCTGGGCCTCTCCATAGACTGGAGGAGGGACTTTACCACCGTGGATCCCCCCTACAGCAGATTCGTCACTTGGCAGTATCACAAGATCTTGGAGGCCGGCCTGATCGTGAAGGGGAAGCACCCGGTCAGGTGGTGTCCCAGGGACGGCAACCCGGTGACGGACCACGACCTGCTGGAGGGGGAGGAGGCGGAGGTGCTGGAGTTCACCCTCCTGAAGTACAGGCAGGGGGAGAGGGTCTTCCCCGCCGCCACCCTGAGGCCCGAGACCCTCTTCGGAGTCACCAACCTCTGGCTGAACCCCCGGGTGACCTACGTGGAGGTGGAGGTGGACGGGGAGAGGTGGGTGGTGAGCGAGCAGGCGGTGCCCAAGCTGGCGGAGCAGGGGTACCGGGTGGGGGAGCCCAGGCCCTTCAGGGTGGAGTTCGGCTCGGAGGTGGAGGTTCCCCTCACCCGCAAGAGGGTTCCCATCCTACCCGCCGACTTCGTGGATCCCGACAACGCCACAGGGGTGGTGGGATCGGTCCCCGCCCACGCCCCCTACGACCACGTGGCCCTGGAGGAGCTCAAGAAGAGCCCCGAGAAGCTCAGGGAGCTGGGGGTGGATCCGGAGAGTCTCAAACCCCTTTCCCTGATCGAGGTGGAGGGGTACGGGGAATTCCCGGCGGTGGAGGAGGTGGAGAGGATGGGGATAAAGGGGCAGCTGGACCCCAGGCTGGAGGAAGCCACCTCCAAGGTGTACAGGGCGGAGTTCGCGAAGGGGAGGATGAGGGACTGGATACCCGGCTACGGGGGGAGGGCCGTCTCGGAGGCCAAGAACCTAGTGAAGCGGGACCTCCTCTCGGAGGGGGAGGCCGCCCTCATGTACGAGTTCTCCCTCAAGCCCGTGAGGTGCAGGTGCGGCTCCCCTGTGGTGATAAAGGTGGTGGAGGACCAGTGGTTCCTCAACTACGCCGATCCCGGCTGGAAGGAAAAGGCCAGAGAGGTCCTGGCCAAGATGGAGCTCGTTCCCCCGGAGAGCAGGGCGCAGTACGAACACACCATAGAATGGCTGAGGGAGTGGCCCTGCACCAGGAAGGTGGGGATGGGGACCAGGGCCCCCTGGGACCCCAACTGGATCATAGAATCCCTCAGCGACTCCACCGTCTACATGGCCTACTACACCATCTCCCATCTCCTCAAGCAGCTGGACCCCGAGAAGCTGGGGGATGAGGTCTTCGACTTCGTCTTCTACGGGAAGGGGGATCCGGAGGCCCTCTCCCGTTCCTCCGGGATTCCCGTCCAGACGCTGAAGAACATGAGAGAGGAGTTCGAGTACTGGTATCCCCTGGATTACCGGATGTCGGCCAGCGAGCTCATCCCCAACCACCTCACCTTCTTCATCTTCCACCACGCCCTCCTCTTCCCCCACCGCCTCCCCAAAGGCATCGTCTGCTTCGGGATAGCGGTGCTAGAGGGGCAGAAGATGTCCTCCTCCAAGGGAAACCTGGTGGAGGTGAACAGGGCCGTGCAGGAGTACGGGGCTGATGCGGTGAGGCTCTACCTCCTCTCCTCCTCCGAGCCCTGGCAGGACTTCAACTGGAGGAGAACCGAGGCGGAGAGCATGGTCAGGACCCTGGAGAGGTTCTTCTCCCTCTGCGAGGAGATCCTCTCCCTCCCCCCCTCCTCCCTCCCCCTGGAGCTGCCCGAGAGGTGGCTCCTGAGCAGGCTACAGGGTAGGGTGGAGGAGACCACGAAAGCCATGGAGAGGTTCGAGATCAGGAGGGCCCTTCAGCAGTCCTTCTTCCTCCTCCAGCAGGATGTGAGGAGGTACCTCTCCTGGAGGGGTAAGGAGGTGAGGGGGGAGGTACTCAGGAAGGTCCTTCACGTATGGGTGCGCCTCCTCTCCCCCTTCATTCCCCACCTCTGCGAGGAGGTATGGAGGAGGATGGGGGAGAAGGGGTTCGTCTCACTGGCCCCCTGGCCGGAGGTGGAGGAGGGGTTGAAGGACCCGGAGGCCGAGCTCGCTGAGGAGTTCCTGTCCTCGGTGGTGGAGGATGTGGGAAAGATCCTGAAGGTGATCAAGATGAAGCCCAAGGTGGTACATCTCTACACCCCCTCCGCGTGGAAGAGGGAGGCCTACCGGGAGATCCTGAGGAAGCTCTCCCAGGGGAGGACGGACAGGGGTGAGATCCTCAGGCATCTGGAGGGGATGCTGGGTAGACCCAAGGCGGAGCTGGCGCCCTTCCTGGAGAGGTGCCTGAAGGAGGCCAGGAACCTCTCCGAGGAGAGGATGGCCCTGCTGGCGGAAAAGGGGGTGGACGAGAAGGAGATCCTCAGGTCCTCCCAGCTAGACCGGATCCTAGGGGTGGAGGTGAAGATCCACGGGGAGGACGACCCGGACCTCTACGATCCCAAGGGAAGGAGCAAGATGGCCCTCCCCCTTAGACCCGCCCTCTATGTGGAGTGAAGGGACGAGGGAAGCCATCAGGGATCTGAGGTACCTCCTGAACAGGGGATACCCCAGGGAGACGGCGGTGAGGGTGGTCTCCAACCACTACTGCCTCTCCTCCGAGGAGAGGCATCTCCTCTCCCGGTGCGTCTTCTCCAGGGAGGAGGGGGAGAAGCACAGGAGGAAGCTCGTTCGGCTGGAGGGGGTGAGGGGAAAAACGCTGGGCGTAGACGGATACAACGTGCTCATCACCTGCGAGAGCCTCCTAGAGGGATACCCCGTGGTAAGGTGCGACGACGGGCTGCTGAGGGACCTCAGGTCGGTACGTGGAAAATACCGGAGCGGGGAGCACACGGAGAGGGCACTGGAGGAGATAGCCCTCCTGCTGGCGGAGGCAGAAGCCAGGGAGGTGAGGTTCCTCTTCGACAGCCCCACCAGCAGAAGCGGGGAGCTGGCCAGGAGGACCGCGGAGGTCTTGGAGGAGCAGGGGGTGAGGGCGGTGTGCAGGGCGACGGTGGGGGTGGACGGGGTGGTGGGCTCCTGCGAGGTTTCGGCTTCCAGCGACAGGGTGATCGTGGAGAGGGCCAGGAGGGTCTGGGACCTCCCCGCGGAGCTGCTGGAGCGGAGGGGAGGAAGGGTGTTGGACCTAGCGGAGGTGTCCGGGCCCTAGGTGGACTCCCAAGCGGCCCTTATCCCTCCCATCACCAGATCCACCGCTATCGTCACCAGCAGGAGTCCCATCACCCTGGAGAGGATCTCTATCCCCTCCCTCCCCAGCACCCGGTGGAAGAAGGAGGAGAGCCTGAGCACGATCCAGCTGGAGGCCAAGAGGGGCAGGGAGGCCAGGAGGGTGGGGAGGTAGCCGTAGGTCTTAACGAAGATCATGGTGGAGACGATAACCCCCGGACCGGTGAGCATGGGGGTGCCTATGAGGGCCAAGGCGGAGGAACCCCTGCTTGTACTCCCCAGCATGCTCTTTCCCAGCACCAACTCCATTCCCAACAGCCCCAGCACCGTCCCTCCCCCTATTTGGAGGGAGGTGAACTCTATTCTGAGGAGGCGAAAGAGAGAGTCTCCCAAGAAGAGGAAAAAGAAGAGAACCAGGGCCGCCACCCCTACGGCATAGGTAGCCGCCTCAGCCGTTCCTCTTTTCCCCCTGCCGCTCGTGACCAGCAGGAAGATGGGAATGCTACCGAAGGGATCCATGATCACGAAAAGGGCGATGAAGATCTTGCTGGCCTCCCCGATCATCCTTCACCTTAAGACACGCCTCTTTTATTTTATCCTAGCTGGTGGGAAGAAGGGAAACTTCCGCCTTTCTTTTTAGGGGGACTGACTTGAAAGGCTTCGGTGTTCTCAGAGGGTGCTAAACCCGAGGGGTTCTTACTTGACCAACCTGTATCTCAGCCAAAAGGGAGTTATCAAGGTGGTGAGGAAAGCGACGGCCACCATCAAGGTCAAATGAACCTCCGTCAAAATTCCCATTTCCATACCCACCGCCGCCAAAATTATTTCCACCATGCCGCGCGCGTTCATCCCGATCCCCACCGTAAGCGCTTCGTCCTTGCTCAGCCCTGCCAGGTAACCCACTCCACCCCCACCGATCAATTTTCCCCCCACGGCGGCCAAGAAAAGCCCTATCAGGAACCAGAACTCGGTGATGAACACTTCAAGCTTCACGTGAAAAGCCAAGCTAACGATGAAAATGGGAGCCAGGAGCCCGTAGGCTATGGTTTCGAATCTCAAGTCGATCTTTCTGAACTCCCTCTCCTGCAGTTGCTCGCGGACGAAAAGACCCGCAAGATAGGCCCCGATGATGAAGTGAATCCCTATGCGCTCGGCGAGAACGGCGAAGAGGAAGCCCATTAGGAGGGCTAGGGTGAAGACCCTCATTTCAGTGCGCATCACCTTCCCGACCCTTGGATAAACTAAATATCCTATCGCCAGAACCACGGCGAAGAAAAGCGCCACCTCGAGGATGCTGACCCCAACGCCCCAGGGGGTAAACTTCCCGGTTATCCCCTTCAAAACCGCGGTGAGGATGATGAAAGACAGGAGATTGTCCGTGACCGAGGCCCCCATCATGATGTAGCCCACCCTAGAACGAAGGAGGCCTAGATCCGTGAGGATCTTCACCTTAACCGCCAGCGCCGTCCCCGAAATGGCTATACCTACCAAGAGGGCCTGGTTGATATCTCCCCCGAAAAGGAGGGTCACCCCGGCCCCCAGCAGCAGGGGCACAAACGTTCCACCGATACCCACCCCGAGAAAAAGCTTGGACATTTTCAGGAGTTTTTTCAGGTCCGTCTGTAGTCCTGCGTAGAACATCAGGAAGAACATGCCGAGCCTGCCTAGGAGTTCGATGGTGGGTGAGAATTCCACCAGGTTGAGCACGGAAGGTCCGATAACTATTCCCGCCAGCAGCTCTCCCAGAACGGGGGGCTGATTTATCCTCTCAAAAAGCAATCCCACCCCCCACACGGCCGCTAGGATGAAGAGAATTGAAAGTAGCTCCATTATCCCGCAACTCTGCTAAACATCTTTTGCACCGCTATGCTCCTTTTGACTAGATGACTAAAATCTTTCTCCCCCCATCCATCCCTCAAAGCCGAAAATTCGGGAAAAACTATGCGCAACCTGGTCCTCCTCCTCAAGCCTCCCATCTTCCAACGAACTAGAGAAGGGATTCCCCCGTATTCTCCCCCCGACCACCCCCCTTTCTCAACCCCTGGAACTAATCCTTTCGGAGTATTCGGAAGGCTGTCCGGCCCTTTTTCCTAGGAGCTATAAGACCGCGGGGACGGTATATAGCATCGCTCCCCCGGTTTAGTGGATGCCGGAAATTCCCCGCAGGGAGGGAGGTCTCCCGCACGTGGCGGCGGCCCAGCTCTTCGCCTCCCTCTCGGGCTTCCTCTTCTGGATCCTGCTGGCCCTCCTCCTCCACCCCTTCGCCTACGGGGAGGTGGCCTGGAAGGTCTCCCTCGCCATGCTCCTCTCCGGTCTCTCCCTTTTGGGGGTGGGGAAGACCGCCCTGGCCCACTACGCCCGAAGGGGGGAGGCCCTGCTGCGCGGCTGCCTCCTGCTGGGTCTTCTCTCGAGCCTGGTGGCTGGTGCCCTGGTTTCCCTCCTCGTGGATCCCTGGACCGGCTTTCTGCTCCTCTCCCTCTCCTCCTTCTCCCTCAGCTTCCACTTTGAGCTGGCAAGGCGCTCCTACGGTCGCTACCTCCTCCTCTGGGTGGGAGCCAGGACCCTCACCCTCCTCCTCCCCTTCCTCCTCTACCTCTGGCTGGGGGAGGTTAGGGGGCTCCTCCTCGGTCTCTCCCTCTCCTACCTCCTCTTCGGGCTCCCCCTGCTGGGAACCCTCAGGGGTAAAATCTCCCCTCCCCCCCTACCCTTCACCCTACAAGTCTGGCTGGCCGATGCGGGGGCGGCTTCCTTGAGCCTGCTGGACAAGGTCCTGATAGGGGGTCTCTTCGGTAACGAAAGGCTGGCCATGTACCAGTTCGGAAACAGGTTCTTCCTCCTTCTGGCCGTCCTCCCCCAGCTCCTCCCCTTCTACCTCCTTCCCGAGAGGGCGGCGGGGAAGGCGACGGGGAAGGTGGAGAGGGGGGCCCTCCTCCTCTCCCTCCTCCTCCTTCCCCTGGTCTTCCTCCTCTCCTTCCCCCTCCGCTCCCTCTTCCCCGAGTTCGAAGAGGGGATAAAGGCCCTCCTGGTGATGAGCCTGGCCCTGCCCCTCTCCACCCTGGCCCAGATTGAGCTCTCCCGCCTCTACGCCAGGGGGGAGTCCTCCCCCGTCCTTCTCTCCTACCTCTCCTCCCTGGCGCTGGGAGTCGCCGGGATCCTTCTCCTGGGGAGGGAGTTCGGGGTGGTGGGCATGTCCTCGGGTTTCCTCCTCTCCCAGCTGGTACTGGCCCTCTCCCTCTTCTCCCTCCCCAGGCTTGGGAGGGAAGACCGAAGGCTGGCGGCCTCCGCCCTCACTCTGGGCGCCCTCACCGCCCTCCTCCTAAGTTCCCTCTCCGCACCCTCTCTGAACCTCCACGTGAAGGGAAAGCTGGTGGTGGGAGAGGGAACGGCCATGGACACGCTGGTGGAGATCAGGGTGCTGGACGATAACACCGCCAGGGCCAAGGAGGCGGTGAAGGCAGCCTATGAGGAGATAAGGAGGGTGGAGGGCCTCATGTCCGCCGAAAAGGAAGGAACTGAAATCTACCTCCTGAACCACAGCGGGAAGGGCTGGGTGGAGCTCTCGGAGGAGACCCTCTCGGTCCTCCGCTCCTCCCTGGAGTACTCAAGGCTCTCGGGAGGAGCCTTCGACATCACGGTGAAGCCATTGGTGGACCTGTGGATGAGAGAGGTCAAGAGGACGGGAAAGCTTCCCTCTCCTGAGAGGCTCTTGGAGGCGAGGGGCAGGGTGGGGTGGGAGAGGCTGGAGGTGGAGAACGGGAGGGCCAGGTTCCTAGAGGAAGGGATGGAGGTGACCTTGGGGGCCATAGCCAAGGGCTACGCCGTGGACAGGGCCTATCAGGTGCTTAAGGAGAAGGGGGTGGAGGCCGGCCTGGTGAACGTGGGTGGGGAGATAAGGGGCTTCGGGAAGGTGTGGAGGATAGGGGTGCAGCACCCAAGGAGGGAGGAGGTGATGCTGGAGCTGGAGCTGGAGAACTTCTCCATCGCCACCTCCGGGGACTACCGTAGGTTCTTCCTGCTGGGGCCCACCAGGATCCACCACATCATAGACCCACGCACCGGCGAGCCCGCCAGGGACTGCGTGGGCGTCACGGTGATAGCGGAAAGCTGCCTAGAGGCCGACGCCCTGAGCACCACCCTCTTCGTCTTGGGGCCGGAGAAGGGAAAGGAGCTGGTGGATAACCTCTGCTCCTCGGGGAAAAAGGTGAAGGCCATGCTGGTGGGCTCGGACGGAAGGATCCTCTACTCCGAATCCTGGGATCTGCGCAGGATAGAGAAGCTACCCTGAGAGTGCTGGGGAGGGGGGAGCGGGTGGGGCCACGCCCAGCTTCAGCACCTTGCGCGGGCACTTTTCCACGCAGGTTCCGCAGGCGGTGCAGAGGGAAGCGTCTATCACGGGGAGGGGATCGAGCTTGAGGGCCTGGACCGGACAGGCCTTCTCGCAGATCCTGCACTTGATGCACCCGCTGGCGCAGGAGGCGTTCACCTCCTTCCCGGGAGCGGGGGAGTTGCAGAGGAGGAGTACCTTGGTCCCCACCGGCTGGAGCTTGATCACGCCCCTAGGGCAGGCCTGCTCGCACAGCCCGCACCCCGTGCACCTCTCCTCCTCCACCACCGGCAGCCCCCCCTCCAGCCTGAGGGCCCCGAAGGGGCAGGCCCTGACGCAGTCCCCCATCCCCAGGCACCCGTAGGGGCAGGCCAGGGGTCCCCCGACCAGGTCGGAGAGGGCGGAGCAGGTCCTCTCCCCCCTGGCCTCAAAGAGGACCTTCCCCTGTCCCGTGCACCTCACCCGGGGGAACCTCTTCTCCTCCTCCTTCACCTCCACCCCCAGCATTCTCCCTATCTCCCTCTTCTCCTCCGGCCCCAGGAGCCTGCACCTCCCGAGCAGGGAGGGATCCTTCACCAGCTCCTCCGCCAGCGCATCGCATCCCCCCCTCAAGCCGCAGGCCCCGCAGGAGGCTCCAGGCAGCTTCTCCCTGATCTTCTCAATCCTCTCATCCACTTGGACGGCCAGCTTCCTGGAGGCCACCACCAGCATGATGGCGAAGGCCGCCCCCACCATTCCCAGTACCCCCGCCTCGTGCAGCATCTACTCCACCATCCCTCCGAAGCCCTGGAAGGCGAGGGCCAGCAGTGCGGCGGTGATGAAGGCTAAGGGGAGACCGCGGAAGGAGGAGGGGGCCTCGCAGATCTCCAGCCTTTCCCTCATCCCGGACATCATGAGGATGGCTAGGGTGTAACCCAGCCCCGTGGCGAAGCCGTTCACCACCGAGGCCACGAAGGAGTACCTCTCCACGTCCACGTTGATGAGGGTTACCCCCAGAATAGCGCAGTTCACGGTGATGAGGGGGAGGTAGATTCCGAAGGCCCTGTAGAGGGGCGGAGAAAGCTTCCTGATGGTGATCTCCACCAGCTGGACGAAGGAGGCTATCACTAGGATAAAGGCCACGATCCTCATGTATTCTATGTGGAAGGGCACCAGGAGGTACTGGTAGACGAGCCAGGTGATGAGGGAGGAACATGTGGCTACGAAGGTGACCGCCATCCCCATCATCACCGAGGTCTTGACCCTGGTGGAGATGCCAAAGAAGGAACAGAGCCCCAGGAACTTGGTGAGCACGATGTTGTTGATGAAGATGGCCGCCACCGCTATTCCAAGCAGGTTCTCCATCTCATATCACCCCTGCCTTCTTCATCACGGCCAGCAGGATGCCCATCACCAGGAAGGCCCCGGGAGGCAGGATCATCCCCACCGGTGGGGAGGAAAGGATCCCGGGAATCACCTGATGGCCGAAGACCACCACCTTCCCCGTTCCGAAGAGCTCCCTCAGGAAGGAAATGACCAAGATGGCGAGGGAGAAGCCCACGCTCATCCCGAGCGTGTCCAGGAGGGTTTCGGAGACGGGGCGCTTGGAGGCGAAGGCCTCGGCCCTCCCCAGCACGATGCAGTTCACGGTGATGAGGGGGAGGAAAATCCCCAGCTGCTCGTAGATGGAGGGGGAGTAGCCGTGGATCAGCATCTCCACGATGGTCACGAAGCTGGATATGATCACGATGAAGGTGGGTATCCTGACGTCCCTGGGGATGAACTTTTTCAGGAGGGAGATGAGGAGGTTGGAGAGGACGATCACGAAGGTGAAGGCCAGGGACATTCCAAGGGCGTTCTCCACCTTGGTGGTGATGGCTAGGGTGGGGCAGAGACCCAGCAGCAGCCCCAGCACGGGATTCTTCCTCAGGATTCCCTTGGTGAACTCCTGCAGCTTCATCCCGTCCTCCCCCTGAGGTTCTCCAGCCCGCTCCTCACCGCCCTAACCACAGCTCTGGAGCTGATGGTGGCCCCCGTCACCCCCTCTATTTCTCCCCCGTCCTTCTTAAGAGCTATCTCCTCCAGCCCCCTCCCCCTGAACTGCCCCAAGAAGTCCTCCTCCGCCACTTTGGCC
>Ga0197143_1000687_pt1 | contig 33762 bp, 27 predicted proteins | sample GBS70_MetaG_FD_148603 | JGI IMG/M metagenome (GOLD analysis project Ga0197143, IMG submission 148603) | Sediment microbial communities from Great Boiling Springs, Gerlach, Nevada, United States - GBS 70_MetaG | ecosystem: Environmental > Aquatic > Thermal springs > Hot (42-90C) > Sediment... | reverse complement strand
GAAAAATTTCACCCCCTGTAGGTAAATCAATACATCCTATTATATTAAGCAAAGTAGTTTTTCCAGAGCCAGAAGGACCTATTATGGCTGTAAATTCACCCTTTTCAATTGCTAAGTTAACACCTTTTAATGCTTTTACAAAAATTTTCCCCGTTTTATAAATTTTTTCTACATTTCTTAATTCAATAATAATCATATTTAATTAAATTTAATTATAAAGAATTTATTATAAATTTGACAAATTTTAAAAAGATTTTAGACCTTTAAATAAAAATAAATGATTTTCTAAATTGAACTAAACTAATAAGTTATTAAAAGGAGATATTTTAACATAAAGAGATTTTTAAATGGTGAGGAGGATAAATATGGGTTAAAGGCTACGCGGGAAGCTTTTGGAATTGCAAAAAGCACAACATATGACTAAAAAAGAAGAAGTGATTTTTCTCCAGGTGTCCTCTTTTCTGGTTTGGTCCAAAACTCTTCCCTTAAAAAGTTTTTCCTACTTGAATTTATACTTAACCAATACATAAAAAATAAACAAAAAATCCAAGATGCTATGGCATTATACCACCTTTAATTTATTTAACTCTATAAAGAGCATAACCAGATAGTAAAATCAAGGTAACAATTCCTAAGAAAGGGCTTGTAAAATTGAAATTTAATAGAGAAATACCTCCAAGAATTAAAATAGCAAGTACTATACCACTTATTGCATCACCCGCAACAAAACCAGAAGCAAGCAAAATACCCTTATCTTTTTTACCTATAAACTCTGATAAAACTCCCCCTATAGCAATAGGTGTTGAAAGAGAAAGAGGGAGATAAAGTCCAACAGCAACAGGAAGCGAAGATACTCCAAGAACCTCAAGAAAAATCGCTATCATCACCCCTGATAGAAAAAGATTGTAAGGAAGATTACCCTCAAAAATACCTTTCACAATCAAGGACATTAAAGTTGCCTGTGGTGCCGATAATTTTTCACTCCCAATCACATAAGCTTTATGAAGTATAAATAAAGTAAACCCTATAAATATGGCAGATGTGATAACACCTATTATTTCCCCTATCTGCTGAAACTTCGGTGTTGCACCCACAAGATAACCTGTTTTTAAATCCTGTGATGTATCACCCGCAATTGCAGCACTTATACAAACAATTGCCCCTACAGTTAACGCAGAAAGCATCGCTACCTTACCCCTCTCCCCCATCGCATACACAATCACACTAACTGTGAAAAGAGTAGCAATCGTCATTCCTGAAACAGGATTTGATGAAGAACCTATAAGTCCCACTATTTTAGATGAAACAATAACAAAAATTAAGGTAAAAACAATAATTAAAAGAGATGTAAAGAAATTCTGATTAAAGGTAGGAAAAAGAGATATAAAAAGATAAATTAAAACAAGGGAAATTAAAACAAAGGAAAGAGAGAGGTCCTTTTCACCTGGTTTAAAAGATAAAATTTCCCTTTCACTAACTAAAGGAATAATTACCTTCATAAAAGAGATAAAACCACCAGCAAATACTGCACCTGCTCCTATGTACCTTATATACTTACTCCATATCTCAATGGGTTCAAAAAATCTTGCCTCAGGAACAAAACTACCTATCAAGGGAATCAAAACGGACCATCCCAAAAGACCTCCCCCTAAAAGAAAAAAAGATGTTCTTCTTCCTAAAATTATTCCAACACCTAAGAGGGCAGGAGAATTTTCAAACCCAAGATCAAATTTACTCTTAAATTTAAAACTAAAAACATCAGGAAATAGTTTAAGACCAATTGCTAAGAATCTGTAAAAAAAACCCGCAAATAAACCTTCAAAAACAAGTTTAGCCTTTTTACCTCCTTCATCACCTGCCTTTAAAACCTCAGCACATGCCCTTCCCTCAGGATAAGGAAGCTCCTTCTCCTCCTCAATAAATTTTTTTCTTATAGGTATCATAAACACAACACCGAGCAATCCCCCTACAAGAGATATAAGGAATATATAAAAAATTGTCGGATTTAACTCCAATAAAATAAGTGCAGGCACAGTAAATATAACACCCGCTGCTAAGGATTCACCTGCTGATGCAATTGTTTGAACAATATTATTTTCAAGAATTGTTCCCCTTTTAAAAATTCCTCTTAAAATTGCCATTGAAACCACAGCTGCCGGAATAGAAGCAGATACCGTCATCCCTGCTTTAAGACCAAGATAAGCATTTGCAGCCCCGAAAATTATTGAAAGAATTATCCCTAAGATAACTGCCTTTATCGTGAGTTCCTTCATGATTTAATTATAAGATATGCTTTATAATTGATTTATGTTTTTCAGAAAACCCTTCAAACCCGATAAAAAGGAAATAAAGCCAGAGGTCTGGAAAAAATGTGATAAATGTGCTGAAACCCTCCATATTGTGCAACTTGAGAAAAATCTCTGGGTTTGCCCCAAATGCTCCTATCATTTCAGAATATCTGCAAGAAAATATATAGAAATTATATTTGAAGAAAATTCTTTTGAGGAAATTTTTGATAATATTGAATCAGTTGACCCTCTTGAATTTCCTGATTATAAGAAAAAACTAAAAAATGCAAAGGAAAAAACCCAATTAAAGGAAGCCTGTATAACCGGAAAAGGAAAAATAGAGAGATTCACTGTGGCTGCCTTTATCTCAGACTTTTCCTTCCTGGGCGGAAGTATGGGTTCTGCCTACGGTGAAAAATTTTATAGAATCTGTGAATATGCAGTAAAAGAAAAATTACCCTTAATTGCAGTCACATCATCAGGTGGAGGAGCAAGGATGCAGGAGGGTGTTCTTTCTTTAATGCAACTTGTTAAAACAAATATAGGAGTAAAACTCCTTGAAGAAAATAGGTTACCCTATATAACAGTTCTTTGTGACCCAACAATGGGCGGTGTTATGGCATCTTTTGCAGCACTCGGTGATATATCCCTTGCTGAAAAAGGAGCTCTCCTTGGATTTGCAGGACCCAGAGTTATTGAACAAACAATAAAACAAAAATTGCCTGAAGGATTTCAAAGAGCAGAATTTCAACTTGAACATGGAATGATTGATGAAGTCATTGATAGAAGAGAATTAAAAAACAAACTCATAAGGATTCTCTCCCTTCTTTGGGATTAATAATTTTTTTTATCTTAACAAAACCAATAAAATTTCAAGCAGACTCCCTCTCCTATGATAGAGATAAAAAACTTTTTTATCTTTTTAAAAATGTAAAAATTGAATATGAAAATATAACCCTTTTTGCTGATACTGTCCTTTTTTATCATGAAAGAAATCTCTTATATGCTTTTGGGAACGCAAAACTAAAATCAGGAAAAGACTCTTTAAAAGGAGAAAAAATTACTTATAACCTTGACACACAGAAGGGAAAAGTAATCGAAGGTAAAACAAAAATAGATAAAGGTTTTTTATGGGCAGAAAAAATCCATAGAGTTGATAAAAACACCTTTAAAGCATTTGAAGGACATTATACAACATGCGATTTAGAAGAACCCCACTATTATTTTCTCTCAAATAAGGTTAAATTGATACCTAAGAAAGATATAATTGCAGAACCTGTCATCCTTTACATCAGAGATTTCCCTGTCCTTTTCTTACCCTTCTGGATCTTCCCTGCTACCAAAGAGAGAAAATCAGGATTTCTAACCCCAAAACCCGGAAGAAACTCAAATTTAGGCCTATATATCAAAAACCTTTCCTATTACTGGGCAGTGAACCCTTTTATGGATTTAACAATAGGTGTTGACCTTTATGAGAGAAAGGGAATAACAATTTTAACTAACTATGTTTACAGAATTTTTAAAGTTCTCGAAGGAAACATAAGCGGAACCTTTACAAGAGAAATTAATCCAAAAAGGGAAAGATGGAATATAAATGGAATTCATTCCCATAATTTACCCTTTGCATTTAAACTTGGAGCAAAGGCAGATTTTACATCCGACCAGACATACGCAACCGATTATTCTGAATACAGACCTGAGAGACTAAAAAGCGAAGCCTATTCCTATTTAACACTATCAAAGGGATTTAAAATTGCCTCTTTCAACTTAAATCTTGATTACAGGGATAACTACATCACCAAAAGAAAAGAAATGAAATTACCTGACCTTTCCCTTAAATTGTTTGGAAAAGAATTCGGACCTTTAAGAGTTTCAGGAGGAGGAAGTTTTTTAAGATATATTTCAAAAGATACTGTTTCAAGTATAGAAGATAAACACCTTGTTTTAAATGAAAATGGACTTCTCCAGAACAATTTATTTGGAATTTTTAATATAAATAACTCCTTTTCCCTTTCTCATAAAATTTATCCTGAAGATACACTCGGAAATAAATACCCTGTTCTCAATACCTTTTCTTTAAATACAAGTTCTGCAATCACCTTTTACGGATGGTCCTTCATAAAACCACCCTATTTTGATAAATTTTATCACTTTGCAACTTTCTCCTTTGGCTACAGTTACTCCCCAGGATTTAAAGCAATACACGTTAAAGGTGGAAGTGGAAGGAAACCCTCATCAAAAATAAATTTCAATTTAACAAATGATTACTTCGCAAAAAAGGAGGACAAAAAGCATTCCCTTTTAAAATTCACCATCTCAGGAAATTATGATTTTTTAAAAGAAGAAAATAAACTTTCAAAGTTGAATCTCCAAGCAGTGCTACCTTTGCCTGGCGGATTCTCAGGCTCAGGAAATTCTACTTATGACCCCTATAAAGGAATAATAGAAGAATCAGGATTCAGATTATCCTTTAACATACCCCTCTTTTTAACAGGACTTATGTTACCCTCTGAAAAGGATTTGAGAATCAACGGAACTTACAACTATTCAAAAAGATTAAAAAAGGAAACACATATAATTCAGGGGACAACATCAGGAAACATAACAAAATCCTGGAATATGGGATATACCTTTATATATTCAAGTGAACAAAAAAAGATAACATCCCAAAGTGTAACCCTTTCAAAAGACCTGCATTGTTTTGCCTTACAGATAAGATGGTCAAAAACAGGAAAATTCTGGGATTATCAGTTTCAAATATGGATAAAAGAATTACCCGATTTAAAGGTGGAAAGAAATCTCTTTGAAACAATATTACCTTCCCTGCAGGAATAATTATTTCTCTTCCTTCTCTTCCTCCTCTTCTTCAATATTTGAAATTTTTTCAAGTTCTGCCTTTAATAGTTCTCCAAGGTTTATCCTTGCAGGACCACTTTTTATATATTTTGCAATCTCCTTTTTCTGCATAATTCTTTCATATTCTCTTTCTGATAAAAGAATCCTTTTCCTCTGCGGTTCCACCTTTAAAACCTTGAGATTGATCTCTTCACCCTCCTTATAGTTTTCTGTCACATTTCCCTTTTTAACAAGATGTGATACAGGAACAAATCCCTCCAATGCTTTATCAACCTCTACTGTAACACCTTTTTCCGTAACTTTAATTATCGGAGCTTTTAAAGTTGTATCAGGTGTAAGCTTTTTCATTATTTCCTTCCATGGATCGGGTCTCAAATGTTTGAGAGAAAGTGTTATTAATCTTGCCCTCTTATCAACATTTATTACCTTTAATCTCAATTTCTGCCCTATTCTGAGCGCCTCTTCAGGTTTTGAAAATTTCCTTGTCCAGGATATATCAGAGGTGTGCAAATAACCTTCAATTCCATCACCAAGGTCAACTATTGCTCCAAAATTATCAAATCCTATAACAGTCCCCTTCACAATAGAACCCCTTGGAAATTTATCCTCAACATATGTCCATGGGTCTGGCTGTGTGTGTTTAACCCCAAGCGCTATTCTCATTTTTTCCTTATCCACATCAAGAACAAGCGCTTCAACAGTTTCACCTTCCCTTACTACCTCTCTTGGATCTTTAATTCTTTTCCATGTTAGTTCACTTATATGAGAAAAACCAAGAACATCCTTTTCAATCTCTATTAAAACACCATACGGCAAAATCTTTTTAATAACACCCTTTACCCTTGTTCCTATAGGATACTTATTTGCAATCTCTTCCCATTTTTCAGGAATTAAATCTTTTAGTGAAAGAATAACTCTTAATCTTTCTAAATTTTTATCAATAACCTTTGCCCTTACCCTCTCTCCCACTTTTATAATCTCCTTCACATTCTTAACCCTTCTTGTAGAAAGCTCACTTAAAGGTATAAATCCTTCAACCTCACCTAAGTCAATTATAACCCCTGTATCTGAAACATGAGTTACCTCAGCCTCAACAATCTGCCCTTCTTTAAATTTTTCTTCAATAATTTTTTTCTTCCTTTCAAATTCTTCTTCAAGGTATGCTTTTCTTGAAACTATAATGTTCTTTTTTTCCTTATTTACCTTTATGAGTTTAAAATGAATTGTCTTCCCTATCAAAAGATTCATATTTCTTACAGGTTTTACATCTATCTGTGACCCAGGCATGAAAGCATCAACCCCAAAAACATCAACAATAAGACCCCCCTTAACTCTCCTTAAAACCTTTCCTATTACTGTTTTGTTATTTTCATAAGCATTACTTATATTATCCCAGGCAAGCTCAAAATCTGCTTTGTGCTTTGATAGTATCACAAATCCATCAGGACCATCAGGATCTTCCACATAAAGCTCAATTTCATTACCCACTCTGAGCTCTTCAGGATTTTTGAATTCCTCCTTAGGACACACACCCTCTGCCTTTACACCCAGGTCAAAATAAACCTCCCTTTCCCCTATTTTCAATATCTTACCCTTTATAAGATCACCCTCTTTTATTGTTTTGAAAGCCTTGTTTATAAGATTCTCAAAATTTTCTATGTTTACTCCTTTTGCTTCCATTAAAGATAAACCTCCTTCTTCCCCTCTCCCTTTCTATCGGAATTGAACCATACAGGGAGAAGGATTTTTTTGTGAATTCTATTATTAAGCAATTTTTATTTAAATTTCAAGTTGACATTAATTTTTTAATCCTTTCTTCAATTTTTTTGTTAAACTCTTCCACATACTCTTTTGTATTATCATAGGGTAAAAGGGGTTTGTCTATTTTAATTCTTAATCTTTTTTTTCTCGTTATCCATTTTAAAGGTCCTTCTTTCACATTTTCAATATAAACAGGATATACAGGAACTTTTGTTTTACATGCAAGAGAAGCTGCCCCTTTTTTAAAAGGTAAAAGTTTCCCTGTTTTACTCCTTGTTCCCTCAGGAAATATTACAATAACTCTTCCTTCCTTTAAAAACCTTTCTGCATTTTCATATGCACTTACAGCTCCTGCCCCCTTTCTGAGTGGAATTGCATTAAAGGTTCTTATAAGCCAGGCAAATAAGGGATTTGTAAGGAATAAATCAATTTTTGCAAGAAAATAACACTCCCTTTTTACAGCAAAACCAACAAAGGGTGGATCCCAGAAGGTAACATGGTTTGGTGTTATAATGCAGGGTCCTCTTTTTAAAAGGTTTTCCCTACCCTCTATCTTCATACCTAATAACCACTTTATAATCGGATATGTGATTACATAGCCAATTTTCCACCTTAGTTTATCCCTTATTGAGGTATATATTTTTTTATAGGCAAGTTTTAGAATTTCATATAAAACTTCATCAATTTCTTTATCGGTGGTATCAATAAAATATGCATCCTTTGCCTTTTTTAAAGGAGCATTTATCCTCTCTTTGTCTCTTTTGTCTCTTTCTTCAAGTTCCTTTAAAACCATCTCATAACTCATCTTTCTACCCTTTTCTTTAAAATCCTTTAACCTTCTTTCAGCCCTTGTTTTAATATCAGCATCCATGTAAATTTTTAAATCAGCATCAGGAGCTATCACAGTTCCTATATCTCTTCCCTCCATTATGACCCCTTTTTTCTCAACAAAATTCCTTTGAAGGTTATATAAAAAATCTCTTATTTCCTTCAATTCAGCAATTTTTGAGGTTATCTTTTCCACCTCAGGATCAGAAAGCTCTTGTGTGAAATCTTTTTCATTTATAAAAATTTTTGGTATATTTTCCTCAAATTTATACTCAATTTTTAAATCTTTTATCTTCTCTTTAATCTCCTCCGGTTTTAAATTGTGTCTTTTTATGTAAGCTCCTACTCCCCTGTAAAGTTTACCTGTAAGCACAGGAATGTAATCTAATAAGTATGCAAGTCTTAAACAAATAGTGGTTTTTCCACTTCCTGCTGTTCCATCAATTGCAATTACAATTTTTTTCATAAGTTTCTATCGATATATTTTATTATCTCACTTAACCCTTTCTCTGCAATTTTTTTTGCTTTTATTACTGCCTTTTTCGCATTTTTCCCCCAACTCTCTAAATTTCCCTCTTTAATTTTCTCCTTCATTACCTTATAAAGCTCCTCCCAGTTTTTTACCCTTATTCCTCCCTTTTCTTTTAAAAGAATTTCTTCCATACTTTTTACATTTTCAGTAAAAGGACCAAAAAATACAGGAACACCAAATTGTGCCGGCTCTAAAAGATTGTGTCCTCCATAAGGTGCAAATGTTCCTCCCACAACCACAGCATCACTTATAGGAAATACTTTTATTAAATCACCAAGGGTATCAAGAATTAAAATCTTTGAGCCTTTTTCCATTTTACCTTTGTTTTCCGAAAATTTTTCAAAAACAATTTTTTTTGACCTTAAAAGACTTTCAAGAATTAAAAGGGTGTTTAAGTGCCTTACCGCTATTATAAAACCTAGATTTTTGAAATCTCTTAAAATATTCTCAATGAAATTAACTCCCCCCTTAAACTCCTTTGACCTAAGACTTGCTATTGTTATTGTCAAATCAAAGGGTTTTTTGAAAAGAGGCTCTATAATTTTGTTTAAACCTAAAAATTTTAAATTACCCGAAATTGATATTTTTTCTTCATTAACACCAAAAAATTTAAGAATTTTTTTACCATTTTCATCAATAACAAAGAATCTGTCAAAGGCGGAAAGTAGAAGGGAAAATGTCCCTCTAAATGCCTTCCATTTTTTAAAGGATTTTTCAGAAATTCTTCCGTTAACAAGTATGAGTTTTTTCTTTTTTCTTTCTATTTCAGTTAAAGTATTTGGCCAAAATTCACTTTCTGCAAAAATTACAAGTTTTGCCTTTTCTATTAATTTTTTAATTAAAAGGGGATTATCATAGGGAAAAAGATAAACATCTTCTTTGAATTCTCTTTCTGCTTTCTTCTTCCCTGATTCTGTCATTGTTGTGATAAAAAAGTTTTTTTTTCTTTCTATCATTTTCTCAATAATTGGCTTTATTGAAGCTATTTCTCCAAGAGAGGCAGCATGAAACCATATTGAATTTTCCTTTACATTAAAATTCTCTATCCTCTTCTTTGCAAAGGGATAAGTTAATAAACTTAGCGTTTTATAAAATTCCTTTATTACTCCCATTCAATTGTACCAGGTGGTTTTGAAGTTATATCATATACCACTCTATTAACCCCCTCTACTTCACCAACGATTCTTTTTGCAATCTTATCAAGCAATTTATAGGGAAGTTCTGACCAATCAGCTGTCATTCCATCAACACTTTCAACAGCTCTTATTGCAATCACATATTCATACGTTCTTTCATCACCCATAACCCCCACGGATTTGAAAGGTAAAAGAACAGGGAAAACCTGCCAAAGTCTTTCATAGTAACCTGCTTTTTTAATCTCCTCTTCAACAATTTTATCTGCTTTTTTAATTATTTTTAACTTTTCCCTGGTTATTTCTCCAATTATCCTTACAGCCATTCCTGGACCCGGGAAAGGATGTCTTTTTATTATTTCATTAGAAACCCCAAGTTTTTTACCTATTTCCCTTACCTCATCTTTAAAAAGTTCTTTGAAGGGCTCAAGCAGTATAAAGGGATGCTTCTCAGGAACACCTCCAACATTATGATGGGTCTTTATCTTACTTGATGGTCCTTTATAACTTTTTGACTCTATCAAATCAGGATAAAGGGTTCCCTGAGCTAAGAAACCTATTTCCCCCTTTTCACACCCCTTTATTTTCCTTGCTTCTCTTTCAAAAATCTTGAAGAATAAATTTCCTATAATTTTTCTTTTTTCCTCAGGATCTTTTACCTTCTTTAAAGCATTTAAGAATTCCTCCTCTGCATCTACAATCAAAAGATTTCTGAAATTTTTGAAAATCCTCTTTACTCTTTCTTTTTCTCCTTCTTTTAAAAGTCCTGTATCAACAAATATTGGATAAAAATTTTCTGAAACAGCCCTTTCAAGTAAAAAAGCAAGAACAGAAGAATCAACACCTCCTGAGAGGGCAAGAAAAACATGTTCCTTTTTAACCCTTTCCCTTATTTCTTCAATTTTTTCTTTTATAAAATCTTTAAGTTTCCAATTCCTTTTCGCCTTAACAATCTTAAATAAAAAATTTGATATTATTTTTTTACCATATTTTGTATGATACACTTCAGGATGGAACTGGAGTCCGTATATTTTAAGTTTTTCATTTTCAATTGATGCAAAAGGAGTATTTTCAGTATAACCCGTCCCCACAAAACCATCCGGGATTTTCTCTACATAGTCACTATGACTCATCCATACCTGAAATTGTGAAGGAATTCCCTCAAAGAGTCTTGATTTTCTCTTGATTTTAAAAATAGCAAATCCGTATTCCCTTTTTTCACTTTTTGATACCTTTCCACCAAGTAAATGAGCAATTAACTGCTGTCCATAACATATCCCGAGAATCGGTTTTGATAAATAAAAAATTTCCTTAGAAATTTTTGGTGAATCTTTATTATAAACACTTTTTGGACCACCAGAAAGAATTATTCCTTTAATATCAGATGATTTAAGTATTTTTTTTAGTTCTCTATCATAAGGAGAAAGTATCATGGAATACACATTCAACTCCCTTATTCTTCTTGCAATAAGCATTGTATACTGGGAACCAAAATCAATTATTGCTATTTTGTCCATTATCATAAATTATACCTCCTCCAAGAAGTATTTCATCATCATAAAAGGCAGCAATCTGCCCTGGTGTCGGAGCAAACTGCGGTTCAAAAAATTCTATCTCTGCATAATTATCATAGAACTTAACCCTTGCAGGACTTTCTCTATGCAGATTTCTTATCTTAACCTTTAATATTTTTTCACCCTTAATATAAGTAAATAGATTGAATTTACTTACATAAATTTTTGTTTTCATTAATTCCTCTCTCCTATCAACAATCACAAGATTTTTATAAGGGTCTATTTTCTTTACATAAACCTTCTCACCAAGAGAAAGACTCAACCCCTTCCTCTGACCTATCGTAAAATTATAAAATCCATTATGTTCAGCTACTTTCTTACCCCTAAAAAAAATATATCCTGGCTTTTCCCCTATTTTTTCCCTTAAAAAATCATTCACATCAGTATTAATAAAACATAAATCCTGAGATTCCTCATAACCCGGCAAAAATAGTTTCTCCTTTCTGGCAATTTCAATTACCTCTTTTTTTGTTAGATCTCCAAGAGGAAAAATTAAATGCTTTATCACCTCCCCTTTTATCATTGATAGAAAGTAGCTCTGGTCCTTTTCCTTATCCTTTGCCTTTCTTATAAAATATTTCCCATTTTCCTTATAGGTTCTTGCATAATGGCCTGTTGCAAGAAACTCACAATTCCTTTTTTTCATCTCCTTGATAAGAATTCCGAATTTAAAGAATCTGTTGCAGAAGACACAGGGATTTGGTGTTAAACCCTTTTTATATTCTTCTACAAAGTTTTTATTTACAATTATTTCTTCAAACTCATTTCTTGAGTCAATTGTAAAATGTTTAACATTATATCTATAACATATTTTTCTTGCTCTTTGCACAGCCTCAAGAGAACAACAGGACCTTTTATGAGAATTTCTATCCCATAAGAAAAGTGTAATTGCCTCAATATCAAATCCTCTCTTCTTTAAAATATAAAGAGCAGTACTTGAATCAACACCACCGGAAACTGCAAGTAGAATTTTCATTTAATTTCTATTATGGCCAATTTTTTTGATTTTTGCAAGAATAGTTCTATTATAATTATAAGGTCTAACCCATAGGGTCCAAATCCCCCTTTAAATTTATAAGGAGAGTTAAAATGCATATACCTGAAGATTTGAAATATACAAAAGAGCATGAATGGGCTAAAATTGAGGGTGATATTGCAATTGTAGGAATAACTGACTTTGCACAGAGTGAACTATCTGATATTGTTTATGTTGAACCCCCAGCAGTTGGGCAGGAAGTTATCCAGAATGAACCATGTGGAACAATAGAGGCGGTTAAAACTGTTGCAGACCTTTATTCCCCTCTTTCAGGAGAGGTAATAGAGGTTAATGAGGAACTGGAAAATGAACCTGGTATTATTAATAATGACCCTTATGGACATGGGTGGATTTTTAAAATAAGAATAAAAGAACCGGAAGAAATTAAAAATCTTTTGTCAGCTGAGGATTATAAAAAACATATCGGAGAAGCATAATGCCCTTCATACCAAACATAGAAGAAGCACGTAAAAAAATACTTGAATTTTTAAATATAAAGGATGTTGATGAGATTCTATGGGTAATTCCTGATGAGCTCAAATTAAAGGAGGAAATTCCTATTCCTTATGCTCTTTCAGAAAGAGAAGTTGAAAAATACGTGAAAAAACTTGCTTCAGAGAATAAAATACTTAACGTCTTCGGAGGGGCAGGTGCCTATAACCATTATGTTCCACCTATTGTGAGGTTTGTTTTAAGAAATCCCTCTTTTTTCACAGCATATACCCCCTATCAGGCAGAGGTTTCTCAGGGAACCTTGCAGGCTATGTATGAGTTTCAGACAGCAATATGTGAGTTAACAGGAATGGATATAGCAAACTCCTCAATGTATGATGGTGCATCCGCATTTGCAGAAGCGGTATTGATGGCAAAAAGAATTAATAAAAGGGATAAGGTTTTAATTGCAGATAATATAAATCTTTTTTATAAAAATGTCTGCCAAACCTATGTACAACACACCCTTGAGATAGAGTATGTGAGATACGATGAAAAGAGAGGAACAGTTGATTTAGAGGATTTAAAAGAGAAAATAAATAGGAATGTATCTGCCTTCGCCTTTCAGCATCCAAATTTTTTTGGAATACTTGAAGACCCTTTTAAACTCCGGGAAATAACAAAGGAAAAGGATGTTCTTTTAATTTCTATTTTTGACCCTATATCCGTCTCCTTAATAGCTCCCCCTGGGGAGTATGATGCTGATATAGCAGTTTGCGAAGGACAACCCCTTGGACTTCCCCTTTCCTATGGAGGACCCTATGTAGGAATATTTACAGCAAAAAGGGATTTTATAAGAATGATGCCCGGAAGAATTGCAGGAAGAACAGTTGATACAGAGGGTAAAGAGGGTTATGTGATGGTTCTCCAAACAAGAGAACAACATATAAGGAGGGAGAAGGCAACAAGCAATATATGCACTAACCAGATGTTATGTGCTCTTGCTATACTTGTTTATATACTTTATATGGGAAAAGAGGGATTACAAGAAGTTGCTTTAAAAACTCATAATAACACTTTAAAAATCAGAAACGCCCTGAAGGAAAAAGGATATAGTTTCCCTTTTGAAGGAGATATTTTCAGGGAATTCCTTGTTGAATTAAAAGAAAACGCTGAGGATTTTGTGAATAGGTGTATAAAAGAAAAGGGAATAATGCCAGGTATTCCCTTGAAAAAATTTGGATTTAATGATAAATATTTATTGTTAGGTGCAACAGAAAACCATGGAGAAAGCGAGATAAATGAGCTTATCTCTCTTTTTTAAGAATGGCTGAAAAAAGCATAGAGTCGATAAACATAAAGTATCCTCTTGCCCTCTTTACACTGCTTGATGTACCTGATAAAATAGGTGTTATACTTGATGTTTTTGAAAAAATAAGTGAAAGAGGTATATCTCTTCCCTATCTTTTGACTTCACCTTCCGCAAGAGGAAAAGCAACAATCACTGTTTTAGTTCCTCCTTATTTAAAAAAAGAGGCAAAAGAGGTTTTTAATGAGATACTTGAGAGTATAGAATGGGGATTCCTGCGGACCTTTGATGATGTGGCTCTTGTATCCTTTTATGGAAAAAAATTGATGGAAGAAAAAGGCGTTGTATCCTCCCTTTTGAATTTATTTATAATAAACAGGGTTAAAATAATTGCTACCTCTACAGCAATGAACCATATTGCTTTTGTTATACCAGGGGAGATGCTTGATAATCTTAAAGAATGTATTAGAGAAGAATTCAAAATGGAGACCTTCTGATGTATTTAAAAATATTAAAGGCAAAGCTCCACGGTCTTTGTGTTACTGATACAAATCTGAATTATGAAGGTTCAATAACGATACCTGAGAGTATTTTGAATGAAGCAGGTATAAATGAATATGAGGCAGTCTATGTTGTTAATCTATCAAATGGGAAAAGATTTGAAACATATGCAATAAAGGGAGAATATAATGAGGTGGTATTAAATGGCGGAACAGCAAGGCTCGGAATAAAAGGAGATAAACTCCTTGTTTTTGCCTTTGTTTATATTGAACCAGGCAAAATAAAAGCATTTAAACCCAAAATTTTATTTTTCGATGATAAAAACAATGTTGTAAAAAGAAAATGATATACCCTGTGATTCTTGCTGGAGGTAAAAGTTCAAGATTTAAGTCAACAAAAACAAAGGTATTCCATGAAATACTTGGTAAGCCTATTCTGTTTCATATCATTGATACTCTTAAAACGCTAAATTTAAGTCCGATTTTTGTAATTTTAAGTAAGAATTATAAAGAACTATTTATTGATTTACCTCAAGACATTGTTCTGGTTGAACAAAAAGTCCCCCTGGGAACAGGTGATGCTGTAAGAACTGTTTTTGATTATATTGAGGATGATAATAGTGATATACTTGTCCTACCAGGTGATGCTCCTCTTATAACACCCAATTCCGTTAAGTTATTGATAGAAAAACACAGAGAAGAGAAAAATACCTGCACTTTTTTAACCGCAATTCTCGATAATCCCACAGGATACGGTAGGATAATAAGAAAAAAGGGTTTTCCCTATAAGATAGTTGAAGAAATAGATACTACTCCAAAAGAAAGAGAAATTAAAGAAGTTAACACAGGCATTTATATTTTTAAAACATCTGTTTTGAAAGAGGTGATACTTGATATAAAGCCTGATAATATGAAAGGAGAATATTACATTACAGATTGCATTGAGATACTCGTAGCAAGAAAAGAAAGGGTAAATGCCCATACCCTTGAAGAACCCGAAGAAATGCTTGGAATAAATACAAGGGAAGATTATGAAAGAGTGTTTAAGGTAATGAGAGATAGAGTTCTGAAGAAATGGATGGATGAAGGAGTAACAATAATGGATAAGAGTACAACATATATCGAAGTTGATGTGGAAATAGGAAACGATACAATTATATACCCCATGGTTTATCTTATGGGAAAGACAAAAATAGGGAGAAACACAAGGATAGGTCCTATGGTTATAATAAAAGATTCTGTTATTAAAGATAACGAAGAAATAAAGGGACCCCAGCTTATTGAAAATAGGACCTTATAAACAATATCCGTAAGACTCGATTTACTCCTCTATATCAATCTTTATTTCCTTGGGTTTTACCTTCTCACTCTTTGGAATTTCAATTTTCAGTATCCCGTCTTTATAGGTTGCTTTTGCCTTTTCAGGCTGAACTTCTTTTGGAAAAGGAATATACCTCTGGAATTTTCCGTAACTCCTTTCTATCCTGTGATAGGTTTTCCCTTTTTCCTCTTTTTCTCTTGTTCTCTCCCCGGATATTGTGAGTCCGTCTTCATCAACAGTTACCTTTATATCATCCTTTTTCATTCCAGGGAGCTCCGCAGTCACAATGAATGCCTCTTCGGTTTCCTCCAAATCACAAGCAGGAACAAAGGTTTCCGCTTCACTAAGAAGAAAGCCCCTCTTGCCAAAAAAGGAATCAAAAAGTTTATCAATTTCTTCTCTGAGCGAAGATATTTCTTTGAAAGGATCCCATTTTATAATTTCCTTCATTTTTTCCCCCTTTTTTATTTTCTTCTTTTAGGGATTTGAACCCTTTTTTTCTATATTTTATATATAATCTATCTTCCTTAATTTTTCAAGATTTTTTTGAATCCAAGAGATAGCTTTTTTGAATAGATATCAACATTATCTATATAAATAAGGACTTTATCTCCTATATCTATTTTTTCTCCCTTTTTCATATGTATCCTTTTTTCTTCAAGGTCAAATTTTGCTTTAAAGGGTAAAAGGTCTCTGCTTACAAAACCCTCAAAATAAAATTCAGGAACATAGACAAAAAGACCACTGGATGTTATATCTGTTACAATACCCTTTCCTATTTCTCCTCTTTTATCCTTTAGATGTTCAAGTATCTTCATATCCACAATATCCCATTCAGATTTCTGGGCTATTCTCTCTGTTTCTGAAGCCCTTTCTGCAATTTCGCTTAATTTTTCCTCGTCAGGATATTTTCCCCATTTCTCATATAACAGGAAGTTTAAAAGATTATGGACAATTAAATCCGCAAGCCGCCTTATAGGTGAGGTAAAATGGGTATAGTAAATTAAAGCAAGACCATAATGTCCTAAGTTTTCAACCGAATACCTTGCCTGCTTCATTGCTTTTAAAATACTTTTAATTACAATAAATTCTTCCTCCCTTCCTTTTGTAGAGTCAATTATTTCAAGAAGGTCAAAAGAAGATAGTTTATCCTTTTGAAGTATTTTTTCTGTTTTTTTGTTTTTCAAAATTTTCAAGAGGGTCTTTTTTAACTCTTCAAGTTTTCTTATATCAGGTTCTTCATGAACTCTGTAAATAAAGGGTAACTCTTTTTTTGCAAAAAACTTTGCAACAGTTCTGTTTGCAAGAATCATGCATTCCTCAACAAGTGAATGTGTAAATACCGCCTTTTCAAGACGCACGAGTTTTACCTTCCCCTCCTCTGTGAAAAGTATTTCGGGTTCAGGAAAATCAAAATCAAGGGACCCCCTCCTTCTTCTCCTTTCCTTTAAAATCCTTGATATTTCTTCCGCAATTTTTAGGGATTGATATAGATTTTTATTTTTTATTTTTCTCTTTTTATCAATTATATCCTGTGCCTCTTCATAGTTGAGACGCTTGTTTGACTTTATTATACTGTTATAAAATTTAAATCTTTTTACATTTCCTTTCAAATCAAGGGATATGTGGATAGTTTTTGCAAGTCTAACCCTGCCTGGCTGTAGAGAGCATAGATTCTCAGATAATTCTCTGGGAAGCATATGTATCACATCTTCAAGAAGATAGTAGCTTGTTCCCCTTTTAAAAGCCTCCTCAAATAGTTTTGATCCAAGAGGGACAAAGAAGGAGACATCAGCAATATGAACATAGAGCTCATACCCCTTTTCACTTTTAAAGGCACTTATTGCATCGTCAAAATCCTTTGCATTTACAGGGTCAATTGTAAAGGTATAAAGAGACCTTAAATCTTTCCTTTTCTTTATTTCCTCCGCCATTTTTCTTTTTAACTTTTCTATATCAAGGAATTTTTCAGGGTAGTTTTCAGGTAGATTATATATGAATTTTATAAGATTATAGGGGGTTTTTGGCTCATCCGGATTTCCCAGATCTTTCACTTTTTTTGCTTTATCCCCTTTTATTAAAATAAATCCCACCTTATTACCAGAAGGGATATCCTTTACATTGTCCAAGGGATACACCCTTAAAGGCAAGCCCTCCTTGTCTGGCTCAATATATGTATCCTTGTACTTTTTCCATAAAGTTCCTGAGAATCTTTTCTCCACCTTTTTAATTATTTCAATAACCCTGCCTTCCGGTCCCTTTTCCTTTATTTTTGTAATAAGGACCTTTACATAATCTCCATCCATTGCCCCCTTAAGGAATCTTTTAGGAATAAATATATCCTTGCCTTTATTCACAAGTAAAAATCCAAAACCAGAAGGCTTTACCTCAAGTTTTCCTTCAAGAACCTGATTTTCAAGGAAAATAATTGACTTTTTATTCAATATCCTTATAATACCCTCCTTTTCAAGTTCCTTAAGAATAGGGATTAACTTTTCTTTCTTCAATTTAAGTATTTTCAACAACTTTTTTATTCTGTGTTTTTTGTTTTTCCTTTTTCTTAAAAAATTTAGAAGTTCCCTTTTAAAATTCATTATACTTTATTTTATAATTTTATCTATGAAAAAAGCATTAATTTCTGTTTTTAATAAGGAAAAACTGGAGATAATTACAGATTATCTTCTTAAAAAGGGATTCGAGATTTATTCAACTAAGGGAACAAGAAAATATCTTGAAGAAAAGGGAATAAAGGTTAAAGGTCTTGAGGATTTAAATGTATATACAGAAGGTCTTGCAGATGGAAGAATTAAGACAATGCATCCTACCCTTCTTGAGAAATTGCTTTCAAAAGAAGGTGATGTTTTTGATATTCTCATATGCAATTTATATCCCTTTCACGAGAAACTTAAAGAAGGACTTGATATACCCGAAATTTTTGAGTTTATTGATATTGGAGGTGTAACCCTTATAAGGTCTGCCTGCAAGAACATTTTAAGAACCCTTCCAATTGTTGAACCTGAGGATTATGAAATTTTTATTGAAAAATATGAAAAGGGACTTACCTTTGATGAGAGAATGTATTTTGCTGCAAAGGCATTTGAATATGTAACAAATTATGATGCCCTTATTTCTGAGTTTTACAGAAGAAAAGCAGGTGGAATGCCTTTTTATTTTGTTTTTCCAGGGAAAAACATATTTGAATTGAGATACGGAGAAAATCCACACCAAAAAGCATCTGCTTATGGGGAAAAGTTTATTGAGCCACTTCATGGTAAAAAACTTTCCTATAATAATTTGCTTGATATAGAATCTGCCTTTTTATGTGTTAGTGAATTTGAAGAACCCACATGTGTGATTGTCAAACATACATCACCCTGTGGGGTTGCAAGTGGTGAAACCCTTGATGAAGCCTTTGAAAGGGCTTTTCTTTCAGACCCTGAATCTGCATTTGGAGGAGTAGTTGCACTTAATAAGACTCTTGATAAGGTTACAGCTGAAAGAATAGTGGCAAACTTTTTTGAAATCATTATAGCCCCTGGATTTGAAGAAGGAACCCTTGATATTCTCAAAAGGAGGGGAAATTTAAGAATAGTAAATTCAAAGGAACTTTTTGTCCCTGATTACGAATTTAGATCATGCCTTGGAATGGTCCTTTATCAGGAAAGAATGAAAAATACGCTTTCTCCTTCAGAGTGGGAACTTAAAACAAAAAGGGAGGCAAGCGAGGGAGAACTTGAAGACCTTTATTTTGCTCTTAAGGTGGTTAAATATGTGAAATCAAATGCAATATGTGTTGTGAAGGCAAAAAGAACACTCGGGATAGGTTCGGGTCAACCTTCAAGAATAAGGGCTCTTGAAATTGCAATTGAAAAGGCAAAGTCCTTTGGACTTTCCACTATCGGTGCTGTTCTTGCCTCTGATGCTTTCTTCCCTTTCAGGGACTCAATTGATAAAGCAGGAAAAGAAGGAATAACCGCAATTGTTGCACCTTTTGGCTCTATAAGGGATGAAGAGGTGATAAGGGCTGCTGAGGAAAATAATATCTCCCTTTATTTTATAAAAGAAAGATATTTCAGGCATTAACATAAAAATAGAAAAAACAGTATATCCCCCTCTTTTTGTAAATACCTATGTGGTATTTGACAAAAAGGGCAACTCTATATGCATAGACCCTGGAGGTAAGTTCGAAAAAATAGGAGAAATTCTTGAAAAAAATAAATTACATCTTAAAGCGGTTTTAATAACCCACCCCCACTTTGACCATGTGCTTGGAGTTCCTGAAATTAAAAAGGATGTTTCTCTCTATGTTCCTGAGGAGGATATTAATTTGTATAATTCTGCAAGGGAATTTACAAAAAATCTTCTTGGTTTTGACCCCGGAGAGTTCAGGAAACCTGACTATCTTCTGAAAGGAGACGAAGAGCTTGAAATTGGAAATATAAAGATAAAAGTTCATTATGTTCCTGGCCATACACAAGGACATTTGATGTATGAGATAGATAAAAACCTTTTCTGCGGAGATTTGATATTTGCAGGCAGTATAGGAAGAACAGATTTTCCAGAAAGTTCCTGGCAAAAAATGAAGGATTCTCTTTTATATGTTATAAGAAATTTTTCCGATGATTATGAAATCTATCCAGGACATGGACCTAAAACAAATCTTGGAAATGAAAAGAGAGAAAATCCTTTTTTAATTGAACTTCTCTAAAATTTTACCTATAAAAGGGGTATCTTCTCCATATAACCTCTTGCCATTTTAAATAACCTCTTAGCTCTTTCTTTGATTTTTTCCTTGTTTTCTATATGTGGGTCACTTAATAGAAAACCTGTTACCTTTGCCCTTACATAGGCTCTGTAAGATAAATAAAAATAATAAAGGGGCTTTATTTCATCAAATTTTTCCCCTGTTTTTGAAATCCATCCCTTAATGAATTCATCACCGAGTTCTTCTTTACCCATTTCATCAAGTTCCATTTTTAGAAATACTGCATCAAGAATTATATCCCCAAATCTGAACCTTTCATTGAATTCTATGCAATCAATTATTCTTATTTTGTTTTCAAAAAAGGTTACATGGTCAAGACGGATATCACCATGAGAATCCCTTATCTTACCTTCTTTTACCCTTTTTCTCATTAACTTATCATACTTTTTATAAAATTCATCTGTTTTTGATTTTAAATATTCAAAATCTTTTTTGTTTATTATATCTTCAGGAAAATCCTTTGTTTGTTCAAAGTTTTCATCTGTGTTTATTTTGAATTTTTCAGGTTTTCCAAATTCACTTATTCTTTTATCTTTCTTTGCCTTTAAATGAAATTCTGCAAGAAATTCACCAACTTTTAATAAATCCTCCTTCTTAGCTTTTCCTTCTTTGACCATAAAAGAAAGCAGGGTATCATCAGGAATCCTTTTCATTTTAACAGCATATTCAAGGGGTTCTCCTTTGTTAAAAAATAATTTCCCCTTTTCTTCTCCTATATAAATCACACCTTCATAAAGTCCTTCTGCCATTCTTCTGTTTAATTCTACCTCCTTTTCACAGAAATACTTTCTCTTTTCAAGGGTGGTATAATCAAGAAACCCAAGATTCACACTCTTTTTAATCTTATAGGCGTATTTATCTGTAAGGAAAACAAGGGATATATGGGTTTCTCTTTTTTCAATTTTTTTTGGTTTCTCCTCGTAATTTGAAGGATTTTCCAAAAATTCAATTATTCTCTCCATTTTCAAATTCAGGGAAAAATGCCCAGGATTCCATCATTTTAAGATATTTAATTTTCCATTTTCTTGGCTCATAAACCCCTATATCAATAAAATATGTTTTACCATCTCTCTCTATCACAAGAGACTCAAAACCACCTCCCACTTTTAAATTATAATTTCCCCATACACCACTTAAATAAAGGGATAAATTTCCATTGATTTTTTTATACTCATATTTCACAAACTCCATCATAACACTGTCTCCTCTATATACCTCTTTTGAAAACTTATTTCTTAACTTTATGACTTCTTGAGGAACAAGATTTATTTTTTTATCTATTTTCCAGAAAAAAACAAATCTGTCAGGATAATGCCTTAAAAGCACAATATAGTTTTCTCCTTCCTTAAAGATATTATAACCTTTTGGTATTTTAATTTTTATTTCTGTTTTTTCCTTTACTTTTTTTGAAAGGTCCTCTCTTATTCCGGGAAAATATGCTATTTCTCTAAGGTTTGAGAGCATCTTATTATAAAAGATTTTGAAAATTGTGTCCTTTCCTTCAGAAATAATTCTTAAAATTTCTTCCTCCCTTTCTCCGTATATCCCTATAACAAAGGAACCAAGCAGGAAGGGGTTTTCCTTTATGTAAATTCCGCTTTCTTTTACCTTTCCAAATATGCTTTTAAAGAAGTTGAAGTTCTTTGAAGAGGGAGTTGAAACTATTATGTAATACCTATACAAAAATCTTTCATTTTTTTTAAGGGAATCAAAATCAAATATTTCAAAAATTTTTTCCTCTCTGGGTGTAAATTGCACTTTTTCAAAAATGTTTTTTATAAACTTTTTTGTTTTTTCAAGGTTTTCTATGGAAAGTATTATTGTATTGAAATCTCCCTTGAATATAATTGTTTCCTTTACACAGGACAGAAAAAATAAAAGAGGGATTATGCATCTTTTCAATATATATCCTCAGAACGTTCCTCAACATTAAAAGGTTCGTAAAGATGCAAACCCCTTGGCACAACCACCTCTTCAATTTCATTCAGATTGTAATATTCATCGGAAACCCTTATAAGTTCAAGTGATGTTGCCCCTTTCATAGGTCCAATTGTTATTACTCTACAGCCCTTCCTATTTAATTCCTCAACAAGCGGAACAAAGTCTCCATCACCTGTTACAAGTATTATTGTTTCAAGATAGTTTGATGCTTTTATGATCTCAAGACATATTTCAAGGTCCATATTTGCTTTAACAGAACCATCGGGAAGATGTTTTATGTGTTTTGTTACGACCCTGTAACCCATTAAGGCAAGTGCGTCAATCAATCTCTTTCTGTGCTGGTCTTCAGGATTGTAGGGAACAAAGCAAACTGCTTTGAAAGGCTCTCCATATTTTTTTCTCAAGTAATCCAGGAATTTGTCATACCTTACATGCTGATTGAATTTTTCAAATGTTACCTGTAAATTTTGAACATCTACATATATTCCGTATTTTTTATTCATTATTTTTCTCCTTGCTTTTAATTTTTATTTTTGCTTTTTCCCATAATTCATCCATTTCCCTTATATTTAATTCATAAAATTTTTTACCCTCTTTTTCAGAAATTTCAAGCATCTTATTGAATCTTTTTATAAATTTTTTATTCACCTTATCCAAAGCAACCTCGGCTGAAATTCCAAGGTGCCTTCCAAGATTTACAAGAACAAAGAGTATATCCCCGAACTCCTCCTCTATTTCCTCCCTTCCTTTTTCTTTAATTGCTGATTTTAACTCCTCAATCTCTTCCTTTAACTTTTCAATAACTTCTTCTACATTTTCCCAGTCAAAACCCATTCTTCCTGCTCTTTTTGATAACTTTTCAGCCATTAAAAGAGCAGGAACTCCCTTTTCTTCCTCAAATCCCTTTTTGTTTTTCTCCTTTTCCCATTTTCTTAAAAATTCTTTTTCTGAAAGTTTCTGGTTTTCAAAAACATGCGGATGTTTTTCCACCATCTTTTTTATAACATATTCTATGATATTCTCCTTTTTATCTATACCCTCTTTTTCGATTGCATCAAGCATCATAAATATAGTTAAAACTAAATCTCCCATTTCCTCCTTTATTTTATCCTTATCCTTAAAATTTATTGCATTTATAACCTCATAACATTCTTCAAGGAGTTCTCTTCTGTAAGTAAAAAGGTTCTGTCTCTTATCCCATGGACAGTTTTCTCTCAATATTTTTACAAGGAGTTCAAGTTTCTTTAATATTTCTTTCTCTTCTTTCAGTATTTTTTTGAAATTCATCACCTTCCAACTGCAATTTTACCTATCTCTTTCTTTTTTTCTCCTTTTCTTTCTGCCTTTAGAAGAATAAAATAAACTCCATTTGAAACCTCATTTCCATATCCATCCCTCAAATTCCACGTTATCTTGTGTTTACCTTTTAAATTAAGGGGTAGTCCCTCGTCATCTGTTTTAAATACCTTTATAACTCTGCCAGACATTGTAAATAGTTTAACTTCCATTTTTTCTGCTGGTTTTGTCAATTCATAAAAGATGACTGTTTTTTCCTTTGCAGGATTCGGATAATTACCATAATATATTATGTCAAAAGGCACATATACTTCAAGTTCATAATTTTTCTCTGTTTTATTTCCCATTGCATCGTAAGCACTAATTTTTAAACTGTATTTTCCCTCTTTAAAAGGTCCCTGTTTTAGGTTTATAATTGCACTTTTTTCCTTTTTTATAAGTGAATTTTCATAATTATAGGAGGTATTATTTATTAATATTTTTGGTTTTTTAAATAAAAGGTCAATACCCGAGGAATCCTTAAGAACAAGTTTTAAATTTACATATCTTCCACTTCTTATTTTATTTTCCTCAACTTTTATGTTATTGTAAAAAACTTCAATTTCAGGTCCTTTAGTATCATTTATATTATAAAGAGCTATCTCACCTTTTTCTGTCAAGAAAAACTCTATTTTCTTTTCTGTAGAATCATAGATATAATCAATTTTATGCCAAAGGGAATCCTTTTCGGTTTTTAAAATTATATCTTTTTTCTGATGAATATTCCCAAAATAAAATTTACCGATTGTGTCATTTTTCTTTTCCTCTTTTACTTTTATAATTGAAATAGTTGAATCATTAATTTCTGAATTTTTTCCCCTTTTTAAATAATAAATTGAGAGACCTTTTGAAGGTTTGAAATCTGTTTCAAAGGTCATAGAATTGAATTCAATTTTACCCTTAAATCCCTGTGTATCAACATATATATAGGGATTGTATATTACACTTGAATCCCTATTGTTATCAATTTCCCTCTGTTCCCTCACAGTATTTGTAAGGTCAAAAATTATTTTATATCTATAATAGGTGGTGCAGGGTATAGGAATTTTCAGTATTTTTGTTTCATGAGGTTTTAGAGAATTTATAAAAAGGGTGTCACATTTTAAGGATCTTCCCGATTTTGTTTCTATCCTATAAAAAACATAGAAGCTCTTTGCTTCTCTTTCCCCTAAGTTTGTGTAGGGAAAATTTATTTCCGGAAAGTTACTTCCAGGTGTAATATTTATAAGTGTCTTTTTGAGAGCAATATCTGCATATGTTTTATTCTGGATGTATGAGGTATCCGAATAATAGGTATTGAAAGAAATATCAGAGGCAATGAAAGCATAGTGAAGGTATCTTTTGTTTACATCATAATAAAAAGGAGGGAGCACAGAATCTGATTTAAAAACATTCTCTCCAATTTTTGTCATTGTGATCCTTTTCATCACCCCTGGCTCAGGGGAATTACTCATTGAATAAAAAAGTTCACAGGTCTCTAAGGGATTTTTTGCGCTTAGTTTTACATAAACACGGAAGGTGTCATCAGAAAAGATATCAGGTATAAAATAAAGACTATCTATATTTAAAAGTGAAACACTGAAATCGGTTTTTCCTATTATCTCCTTTAATGGGTTTTCACCTGCAGCGTATAAATTTACCTCTGCCTTTGCTTTCTGAACTGTATCAGGTATTTTAAACTTTATTTCAAGGTTTCTGTTATCAAAAACTTTTGTGAAGAGGTCTCTTTTTATTATTCTGTCCTTCAAGTTTCTGTAAATGATTTCCCAGACAGAGATTCCTGAGTATATGGGTGGAATTTGAACATAAGCCCTTATACTATCAGAGGGTGAGGCATAATTTTTATCGGTTTTTAATATTATTTCCTTTAAGGAGGGTAGTTCAAGAAGGGGGTCTCCAAGAAGATTTGAAGTTTTAAGGGTTGTTCTTGTGAAATTGTCTTCAATTGAGTGTCTTGAGAGAATATAAAACTTAGAATAAAGGACAAGGTCTCCTATTTTTGTTATTGAATCTTGAAGATAACCTATAAAAGCTGCCTTTGTATAATCTGAACTTATGTCAAAATTTACATTACCAGGTTCTTTTCCACTTCCTGAAAGTGAGATTGAAGCAATACCCCCTCTTTCAGGTAAGAGAAGAACCTCTTCACCGAAAGCTCTTGCATCCCACATGCCGAATTCACCTGTCCAGCATGAAAGCGCTGTGAAGAAGTAATATTTTCCATAATTTTCTGTTTCCCAAAGGTCTTCCTGTCTGAAAGCTCCCTTTGCCCATAGTGTGTGATGTCCTCCATGACCTATGAAGTTAAATATAACACACCCATCCGAGAGATATCTTATGAGATTTTCAGGATTTTCATTTTCATCAGGCTCAAGATAAGTCATACCTTTTTTAAAAAGGGATTTTAAGAAATTGTTTATCTGTGTATAAACATCACTATGTTCACCTGTTTTTCTTTCTGTTGCTAAAATGAAGTGCCTTCTCCATATGCCTGCTTTTTTTTGTGCGTAATCCTTGTTTTTTTTAAAAACAATTTTTATTTCATTTTCATTCTGGACAGGAATTCTTGATACCACTACATCAGGAAAAGGGTCATCACCGATTATATTTGAATAATAAAAATCAGAGGAATAAAAACCTGTAAATATTGCGTTTGATTCAAACTGGTAGAAGGAGGAGGGATGATAAAATGTTGGAATATAATCCTTCATGGGCTCATCCAAAATATTTCTTGGGTCTTTACTTGCATCTCCTATTAAAATAACATAGTTAAATCTTGGATTTTTGTTTACCCAGAAATATTTTAAGAAATTTCTTATCGCAAAAGGACTTTTTATTCCATTATTGAACTGAACATAGATATCCTTTACTGAAAAGGTTTTTACCATATAATTACCACCTATGGATGAGGAATGAAAGAGGGCAAGGGAATCAGCATATGCTTTAAATTTGGGGTGATAAATTATAATAACTTCACCACCCACCTCTTTTCTTATTTTCTTTTCAATTGTGTATAATTCTAAGGAATCAGGTAAATTTGTGCCTGTACATGTAAAATATTCAGAAGGCTGATTCTCTTCAATTTTTGCTCTTAACCCATAAAATACTTTTCCTTTCTCATAATAACTGAATGTTTCAAAATTAACATAATTTTTTCTGTTAATATTTATAAAATACTTAGGTTTCTCCTTAAATCCCCTTATTTCAATATTACTATTGATATTTTCTATTTTAAATTTTAAATTGTTTATGCCCTTTGCATTTAATAGGAATTCCCCTTCAATTTCTATCCAGTTTAAATAGTTTCCCACTTCGGACTTTTCTTCCAGAATTAAAAGAGAATCAGAGTTCAATATATAACCAGGTATATGAGTTTCAAGTGTTTTAGGAGTTCTTGATTCATAATAGAAACTGTCAATAAAATTATTTCCCCATTTTATATGTATCGTATGTTTATAAATTGATGCTCCTACATCTTCAGTATCAAAATTTAATCTCAATGTATAACTTAAAGAATCATCTGCTTCAGGTAATTTTAAGATTGTTGTATCTTTTTTGTACTTTTTAAGATACTTCCAGAACCATATATCTTCTGTATCAGAATTTGCAGGATCAAGGTTAGGGAATAATTTTTCTTCCTCAAAGTGAAATTTAAAATTTGCTTTTTTTAAATTCAGGGTATTGTTATCTGGATTTACATCTTCTTCCGGTAATTCAACCTTGTAGTTTTTATTAAAAAAAAGTATATACACATTCTCAAAACTGTAAAGATTGTAGTAAGAATTATTCCCCTGCAATCTATTTGCATAAAATATAATCTCATCTTGCGGATTAAATTTTCCATCATTTAGACCTCTTAAAATAAAGGGAATTCTTCCCTCTCTTGAGAGAAGTGTGATATATTCTGGATCGATTGTATCAAGATTTACTCCTTTCGATTTAAGCATATATCCTGGAATTGAATAAAGTCCTTCCTTTCCTGTGTAAATAAGAATCACCTTTTTAGGTAAGGTGAGAGGTGTGTCGGTGGTGGTTATAATCTCTTTTATATTTATTTTTTCTGCATTTTTTAGAGCAGATGGATTTAGGGAGATTCTCTTTAAAATTCTTGCATAAAAATCCTCATTTATAGCACTTTTTATTTGAGTATTTTCCTTTTCAAAATTTCCGTAAAACTCACCTATTGCAACTTTATATGGTCCAAAATACCCTTCTTTATAAATTTTTATTTTGTTTTTAAAATTCTCATTTATTATAAAAATTCCGGTCTTTAAGAAAATCAATAAAGTAATATACATTTCCGTTTTTCTCCCTCTTTATTTATAAGAAAATATATTCCCTTCTTAAATTTATTTTCAACTTTTCTTCCGGTTATATTGTAAATTTTTATGTCTCTTCTTTTAATCGGAAACGTAAATATATTTACCTTTAATTTATTTTCTTCCTTAAAGAAAGTTCTTTTCCGATAATATATGTGCTGAAATTCAAAGGTTTCCTCTCTATATCTTCTCCTATCACTTTCAAAAAAAACAAAAAATTCTCCTTCAGAGGTTATTAAAGGAATTGGATTTGTGTTTTTACCTATACTGTTTACAAAGATTTCTTTTGAAATAAGGGAATTTTTATATTTTGCCATATAAATCTGTGAATTTATGTTGTTTCCCTTTTCATAGAAAACAAAGAGTGTGTCGTATAGAAAAACTGAAGAGGGATTACCTATATAGTTTCCTTCTCCTGCGTCGATTAATATATTTTTAATTTCATTAAAATTATAATCAAGTTCTTTTAAAAAAAGGGAGTCATTTCTTATATAGGTAAAGTAAATTCTATTATTCTTAGATATAGCTGAATACTCATACCCCTTTGCTATTTCATATGGGGATGAAAGATTGTTATCCTTGTATTTTCTTGTAAATAATTTATTACTCATTACTTCATAATAAAAAATGAGTTTTTCATTGTTTTCAAGGGTTATGATTAATGGATTTTCAGCAATTTCTCTTTCATCTGTTATTCTTTTATTTTTCCAGTTACCGAAATTATCCCTTTCTGCCATGTATATACCTTCTTCACTTCCTTTTATTTTCCAGTAGACCAAATAAATTTTATTGTTCAAATCACATGTTGCACTGGGAAATAAATCAAAAGCATTTTCATCCTTTGAAACATTTTCAATTTGAGGGAAGTTTATGTAGGAGCCAACAGAAAAGGAATAGAATATGTCTGTTTGCCACCAGAAGGGATCTCCTCCTATGTTTCTTTCAGAGTTCCAGAATATATGAAGGGTGAAGTTAAAGGAAGAGTCAATTACAAGCACAGGAGAACCATCGTAAGGTGGGTTTGTTGAAGGTGGGTCTTCAAAGATTTTATAGGGTGTATCTATAAAAGCTGTATAAGGTGTTCTGAAGATGTAGTAAATATCTGAATTTAAATAATTAAGATAACCCGTAAAAACTATAAATGACCATCCTCTTTTTTCTGCTACACTTATTCTCTTGTTATCAGTGAGATAATAATTTCCCCTTATATGAGGGGAATAGAGAAGTGAATCAGATGAAAACATTAAAGATAAAAGTAAAATCACGATTTTAATTTGATATTCACGGTTTGTATTTTCCCTAATTCATGTAACCTTAAAGAGTAATGTATTTCAAAATTATTAAAAGTTATACCTGCTCCTATTCGGGGTTCTGCTTCATATCCGAAAAGAAGGGAAAAAGTCCCTTTTATTTTCATCTCAAAACCTGTTGAGTAAAAAATTTCAACATCATACCCGAGTTTTGAGGCGAAAAGAAATTCTAATAGTTCAGAAAATCTTTTTTTAAAGGTTAAAAAGTAAATGAATTTTATTCTTTCTTCATCCTTTTTCCCTGAATTCCATGAGATTTTTGCTCCAAAGGGATTTAATATTGAGAAACCCGTAAATAACTTTACACCTTTTAAATTAAAATCCTTTCTTGCTCCGATATCAAAACCAATTCCCTTTCCTTTCAAATCCTTTAATCTTTTTTTTATTATTTTGAACTGCATTGCAAGAGGGAAATTTTTATATTTAAAAGGTATAATAAAGGCCTCTTCTATACTTGAAAATTCTCCTTCTTTTTCTTTTGGAATTGTGTCATTTTCAGGTAATTCTGGATATTCAGGTATATGGCTTACATTTGCTCTTACCCATAGTATCCCTGTTTTTAAATCTTTAAAAGGTAAGGAAAACCCAACAAGATAGAAATCAGAAAGGCCAGCAAAATCTTTTGTTCCAAAATCAAAGCTGAAAAAATTAGGTAATAGAATTGGATTTACTCCGATCATTGTGATGCTATTCTCTGAGATATCTGAAAAGGCAAGGGAAACTCCTCTTGCGTCTGGAACTTCCTTTAAAAAATCTAAGGAATAGATTGATATTATTACAAAGAATAACATACTCTATTATATTTTACTTAAGTCTTAAAATCAAATTTGCTTACTCTTTGTAGGTAAGTGCCCTTTTATTCCGATAATTTATAAACTCTCTTTTCAATTTCTTCAGGCTTTATAAGGTAGGTACATTTGAATTTTTCTTTGTTTATACATCTTGTTTTTAAAAAATTATAACAGGGAAAACAGGGAAGTTGGGGTGTGATTTTTATTGATTCATAGAGAGTTTCATTTTTTTTAGGGTCTGTTGAAGTATATATTACAATTCCCTTTAAACCAGACCAGCTTGCAAGATGAGTGACTCCGGTGTCATTTCCTATGTAAAAGATAGATCTTTCAAAAAGAGATAAAAGATTTTTCAGATTTTTTGGTATATAAACTTTTATTTTGTTATCTTCAAAAACTTTTTTAAGATCCATTTCCTCGGGTCCGAGCACACATAGAATATTGAAATCCTTTTTAATTTTTTCCCCCAATTCTACAAAATATCTCCATCTTTTAAAATTTTTAAATTTTTTTGAACTTCCTGGGAATAAAAGTACATACCCTTTTTTATTTTTGATTTCAGGAGGAACCCATTTCAGATTTTTTATATTTAAAGGTTCAATTAACTTTAAGTTTCCTTCCTTTTCTTTTTTTATAAAGGGAACAACTCTATTATAAAATCTAAGATAATTTTTGTTTTTAAGTCCTATTCTAATTTTTGTTTTTAGAAAAAAATAAATAAACTGATGTTTTTTATAAGGGGCGTAAAGACTGTGGGTTGATGCATATCCCCTTTTATCTTTTAATTTAAGAAGAAGTTTAGAAAAATTATCTAAAAGCTCTATTTTAGCATTAATGCCTGAGATTTCAAGAAATTCCTTCTGTAAGGGATTTAAGAGAAAAATTTTTGTTTTGAAATTTTCAGAGAGAACCTTTATTGCAGGATATGCAAGTATTGAATTTCCAAGACCTCCGTATAAAAAATAGAATACCTCAGCTGATTTTATATCTTGTTCCCTCTTTTGTATCAAGGAGTTCAATTCCAAAGTTTTTCAATTTATCTCTTATTTTATCACTTATGTCGAATCTTTTTTCCTCTCTTAAATTTTGTCTTATTTCAATTATAAGTTCTATCAGATTTTTAGAAAGTTCAGAGTCAAATTTTTTACTTTCAGGTGTAAAGCCAAGGACACTTTTTATAAAAAGAATTGCATTTTTAACCTCATAAAATTTTTCGTTATTTTCCTCATAAAATTTGTTTCCAAGTCTTGCAAGTTCATGGAGGATTGCAAATACCTTAGGAGTATTTAAATCATTTTCCATTGCTTCTTCAAATTTTTTTATATAAATTTTTATTTCCTCTGAGAATCCTTCAATTTTCTTATTTTCTCCCTTTTGGAGGATTTCCTTTATTCTTTCCCAGGATTTCTTTGCTTCTTCAAGGGAATTTTCCTCATATTCAAGAGGGGATCTGTAATGGGATTTTAATAAAAAGTATCTGATTGTATTTGGAGAGTATTTTTCAAGAGCATCTTTTACCCTAAGGAAAAGCCCTGTTGATTTGCTCATTTTTTCTCCCTTCATTCTTAAAAGGCCTGTGTGGAACCAGTATCTTGCAAATTCCTTTCCTGTTGCTCCCTCACTCTGTGCTATCTCATTTTCGTGATGTGGGAAAATTAAGTCCTCTCCTCCTCCATGAATATCAATTGTTTCTCCTAAATGTTTCATGCTCATTGCGGAACATTCAATATGCCACCCTGGCCTTCCTTCTCCAAAAGGTGAATGAAAATAAGGTTCTGCCCCTTTTCTTTTTTTCCATAGAGAAAAGTCCATAGGGTCTTTTTTTGTGGGGTCTGGTTCAACTCTTGCCCCTTTTTCAAGTTCTTCTAAGGATTTTCCAGATAATTTTCCGTAATCCTCAAATTCAGACACATCATACCATATATTTCCCTCTGAATTATAGGCAAGCCCTTTTTCAATCAGTTTTTTGATTATTTCTGAGATTTCTGATATATACTGGGTTGCTCTGGGATAAATATCTGCTCTTCTTAGATTCATTTTTTCCGTGACTTCAAAAAATTCTCTTTCATATCTTTCTGAAATTTGCCTGTAATCTACTTTTTCCTTTATTGCCTTTTGAATTATTTTATCATCAATATCTGTTATATTAAGAACAAAATTTACCTTGTATCCTTTATATTCAAGGAATCTCACAAGAATATCAGCAGCAAGAAAGGCTCTCAAATGCCCTAAATGGGGAGAATCCTGAACAGTCATTCCACAGAAATAAATCTTCACCTTTCCCTCCTCAAGGGGTTTAAAATCTTCTAATTTTTTTGTGAGTGTGTTGAAAATTTTCATATAATTATTATACAATAAAATTCTAAGGTTAAGAGGAAATTTTGCTGAAAAGTTTGATAAAATGTATTATAGGATTTTAAAATTTAAACCTATAAAGTGTGGCCCCGTAGCTCAGGTGGTTAGAGCGTGCGCCTGATAAGCGCAAGGTCGGTGGTTCAAGTCCACCCGGGGCCATAAAAATTTTAATAGGAGGTATTATGAGGAAACTAATTGGAATAGCAGTGTTGCTGATAGGGGTATTATCAGCAACAGAAACAAGAGTCACGACATTCGGAGGTGTTTTGGACTTTCTGAAAGACGATGCTCTTCCTCTTATCTACCCTTCCCAGATGGTAAGCTTTCCCAGTTTGCTTGTTCTTGAAGCTTATGATGAAAATACCCTTACATCAGGTAATGCTTACTTTAAAGGATACTTCGGTCTGGGTGAAAATCATTCAATGGGTGTTTTGGGAACATATCTTAATATACCTATCTATGATTATTCCTATAGAACAATAAGGGGTCTTATGTTATCCTATGGAAAATATCTGGGTGAGAAAATTGCCTTTGGTTTGAATCTCGGTTTTGGAATGTATGATAGCACCTATGAGGATACAACAGGTGCTGGATTTAAAAATGAAGAAAGTTCAAACATGTTCTCTTTAAATCCTGGTATAACCTTTTATCTTTCAGAAACAGATTTTGTTGATGTTGCCTTTAATTTTGCCATGCATTCTTTTGAGGTAAAATTTGCTACCCCTCGGGATACAGCAAAAGCTAAGGGAAAATCAGATATCTCCTTAAATGCAAGATACTGGAAGGGTCTTTCAGAATACACCTCCTTCATTGCTGGTTTCCACTTCTTTACCTCTGATAAATCAATAGAAAGAAAAGTGGGGGGTGAGACACGTGAAGTTACAGACAAATACTCAATGTTTGGACTCAATCTTGGAATAAACACACAGCCCATTGATATTTTGAATCTTGTTCTTGGTTTTTCAATTTTAAATCTTTCCTGGGATTATGGAAATAGAGGTAAAAAGGGTCAGCTCTCATTCGGTATCGTTGGAGGAATTGAAGCTGACCTCGGTAAATGGTTTATTTTGAGACTTGCAACAAGGAAAGACCTCTGGGCTACATACACGGATGAATACATTTCCTCATCAACCGGAAAATCAAGTGTTTCAACACAGGATCTTCTTCCCCTTACACTTGGTTTTGCTTACAAGAGAGGGAATCTCAGAATAGATGGTGCTGTTTCACCTGATATTCTCTACAAGGGTCCTTACTTTATCACAGGAAAGGAAAGCGCTCTCTTTTATTCAATAAGCATACTTTATTCCTTTTTGAGTTACTGATTCTATAAAATAAGGGGAGGGGAATTTATTACTTTTAATAGTACCCCTCCCCTT
>Ga0197143_1000686_pt1 | contig 33775 bp, 31 predicted proteins | sample GBS70_MetaG_FD_148603 | JGI IMG/M metagenome (GOLD analysis project Ga0197143, IMG submission 148603) | Sediment microbial communities from Great Boiling Springs, Gerlach, Nevada, United States - GBS 70_MetaG | ecosystem: Environmental > Aquatic > Thermal springs > Hot (42-90C) > Sediment... | reverse complement strand
GCTGCGGATGACGAGCGCCCCTTCGGGGGGCGGCATCGTACCGAGGACCACGCCCTCGCGGTCGATGGTGTAGCGGAAGCCCGCTTGCTCCCACGTGCCCCAGGGAGCGCGCTCTTCGATGAGGATGCGGACCCCGCGGGGCCAGGCGCGCTCGATCCGCACGGCGCCGACGAGGGGGAGCGTGAGGATAGCGTCCTGGGCGGCCGCGAGGTCGACCGTGAAGATGTTCTCCCCTCGGAGCCCGCTTCGGTCGGCAATCGTCTCGGGGGAGAGGCGGCGCGCCCCTACGACCTCGACGTCCGCGATTTCGACCAAGGGCGAGTGCCAGAGCCACCAGCCGCCCCAGGCGAGTGCAGCGGCGGCCACGGTAGCCGCGGCCGCTGCCGCCCACCGAGGCAGCGCTCGCGGGGAGGGCGGGTTGGAGGGCGGCTCCGTCGGGGTGCGGCGGACGATCGCCCGGGGGCGGCGCTGGCCGACGGCGGGGCGCGTGCGCCGAACGATGCGTCGCGGCCAGCTTCGGTTCGGTCCGCCCTGGCGCCGCACGATCATCGCCGCCTCCGTTCGTGGCGCGCGAGCGCCAGCTCGAGGATTCGGCTGATGAGCTGGGTGTATGGAATTCCCGACGCCTCCCAGAGCTTCGGGAACATGCTGATGTTCGTGAAACCCGGAATCGTGTTGATCTCGTTCGCGAAGACCTCCTCGCCCCGCACGAAGAAGTCCGCCCGCGCGTACCCCTCACCGCCGATGGCCCGGAACATCCTCACGGCCAGCTCGCGCACGCGCTCTGCGACCGCGGGCGAAACGCGGGCAGGGATGTGGAGCTCGGATTTCGAATCGGGCGCGTACTTGCTCTCGTAGTCGTAGAACTCCCGGTCGGGAACGATCTCGCCGGGAAGACTCGCTTGCGGGTCGATGTCGCCGAGCAGGGAGCACTCCACCTCCTGCCCGGCGATACGCTCCTCCACGAGGGCTGTCTCTCCGTAGGCGAATGCGGCCCGGAACGCCTCCGGCAGCTCCTCCCGAGAGCGGACCAGGCTCACGCCCACGCTGGACCCTCCGTTCGCCGGCTTCACGAAGCAGGGGTAGCCGATAGCCCGCTCCACCGCCTCGCAGGCGGCCGCCGTGTCCTCCGCTTCCCAGGCCCGGACGATGACGTACCGGGGGACAGGGATTCCGTTCGCTTCGAAGAGCTGTTTCATCAGCGCCTTGTCCATGCCGATAGCGCTCGCGGCAACGCCGCAGCCGGCGTAGGGCAGGCCGCACAGCTCCAGAAAGCCTTGCAGCGTCCCGTCTTCGCCGTACGTGCCGTGCACCAAGGGAAAGGCGAGGTCGCACCGGCCCAGTTCGGCCAGCGCCTCCGCCGCTGCCGTCAGCGGATGGCCGCCCTGGAGGGTGCGGACGCCCGCCGCGAGCTGCGATGCAGTCTCCTCGGGAGTGAGCCAGCGGCCGTCGCGCGAGATGCCGAACGGCACCGGTTCCCAACGTTCACGGTCGAAAGCCGCCATCACGTTCCGGGCGCTCACGACGCTCACTTCGTGCTCGCCCGACTTGCCGCCGAAGATCACCGCGACGCGTCTCCTCATCCCCACTCCCCCACGAAGGCGACTTCTCGTTCGAGGCGAATACCGAACTGCTCGAAGACCCGGCGCTCGGCCTCCTCCACGAGCCAGGCGACGTCCGCTGCCGTGGCCTGGCCCAGGTTGACGAAGAAGTTGCAGTGCCGTTCGGAGATCGCCGCGTCGCCGCGCCGCATGCCCCGAAGGCCCACGGCCTCGATGAGCTTCCAGGCGGGGGCGTTCGCCGGGTTCTTGAACATGGAACCGGCGTTTCGGCCCCGGGGCTGCGCTGCCAGCCGCCGGCGGTCGTACTCGGCGGCGAGGGCGGTGAGCTCGCGTGCGTCCCCCGGTTCGAGCGCCAGCTCCACCTCGAGAACGGCCTTTCCCGCGAACGCCCCGCGCGTGAACACGCTGCCGCGATACACCAGGCCCAGCCGCTCGGCCGGCACCCAATCCTCGCCTTCACCTGGGGCGTAGATGCGGACGGCCGTGAGCACGTCGGCCAGGCAGCCGCCGTAGGCTCCGGCGTTGTAGACGACCGCTCCGCCGAGCGTCCCCGGAATGCCAACGGCCCAGGCAAGCCCGGCGATACCCTGGCGGCAGGCTCGGCGCGCGAAGGCAGCGAAGGGCACACCGCTCTCCAGTCGGAACCGGAAGTCGCCGGCGCTCCGCTCGGCCCGGGCGCGGTTGTCGATGACGATGCCTCGGATGCCCTTGTCGCTCACCAAGATGTTCGAGCCGCTGCCGAGGACGAAGACCGGGAGGCCTTCCTGCGCGGCAGCTGCCATTGCCCCGGCGAGCGCCTCGGCGCTCCGAACGGTGACGAAGAGGTCGGCCGGCCCGCCAATGCCGAAGGTCGTGTGCCGGGCCAGGGGTTCATTCAGGCGAACCTCGCCGAACGACGCGAAGGTTCGTGCCAGAGCCTCGAAAGTGCTCACGGCGCGCCCTCCAGGATTCGCCTTCCCACTTCGAACACGTCTCCGGCCCCGATGGTGAGGATGACGTCGCCCGGCCGCGCGACGGACCAGGCGAGCTTGGCCGCGGTCTCGAAATCGGGCGCGTAGTGGGCGGGCGGCCGTCGGATCGCGGCCGCCAGGTCGCGGGCGCCCCGGCCAGGCCGCGGCTGCTCGCGCGCGGCGTACGTCTCGAGGACGACGAGGAGGTCGAGCCCGTCCCAACAGTCGAGCCACGACTCCCACAAGTAGGCGATGCGGGAGTACGTGTGCGGCTGGTGCACGCCGATGAGCTTCGCGTTCGGGAACATCCGTCGCGCAGCCGTGAGCGTGGCGCGCACCTCGGCCGGGTGGTGCGCGTAGTCGTCGACGATGCGGACGCCATCGCGCTCGCCGAGAAGCTCGAGCCGCCGCTTCGCCCCCGCGAAGGCAGCGACGGACGCCACACACTCCCTCGGGTCGACGCCGAAGGCCGCGGCCGCTGCGACGGCCGCTGCGACATTGCGCGCGAAGTGCTCCCCCGGAATCCGACAGGTGAAGTCGATGCGCTCGCCCGCCGGCGTCGTGAGCGTGAAGCGCGCGCCGGTTGGCTCGGGCCGGAACGCGCCGATTTGCCAGCGGGCCGAAGGGTCGAAGCCGTACGCCTCACTGGCGATATCAGCCCGGCCCGCCGCCTCCACCGCGGCGCGCGCGCCAGGATCGTCGGCGCACCAAATCAGCGTCCCACCCGGTTGGACCCGCCGCACGAAGGCGGTGAAGGCCTCGCGGTACGCGGCCTCTGTTCGGAAAAAGTCGAGGTGGTCCGGCTCGACGTTCGTGACGACGGCGACGGCGGGCTCGTAGGCGAGGAAGGCGTTCTTGTATTCGTCCGCCTCCACGACGCACTCCGGTCCGCCCCAGGCGGCGTGGCTGCCGAGGTCGCGGGACTCGCCCCCGAGAAGGTACATGGGCGTTCGTCCCGCCTGCCGGAGGAGGAAGGCCAGGAGGCTCGAGGTCGTGGTCTTCCCGTGGGAGCCGGCGACCGCCGCCACCCGTTTGCCGGCGATGAGTTCGGCCACCATCTCGGCCCGTCCCCGAACGGGGATTCCGCGTCGGGAGGCGGCGACGATCTCCGGATGGTCGTCCGGCACCGCCGCGGTGCGCACGAGCATCGTTACGCCCTCGACGTGGGAGGGGTCGTGGCCCTGCGTGACGGGGATGCCGCGAGCGGCGAGCCTCTCGATGAGCTGGGTGGTTTGCAGGTCACAGCCGCTCACCGGAACGCCCCGCTCGTGCAGCAGGAGCGCGATGGCCGACATGTGGATCCCCCCGATGCCCATCACGTGGACGGCTTGCTGCTCGCTCATCGCCGCGCCACCTCCAACACGAGCCGGGCGATGGCCTCGGCCGCGTCCGGGCGGGCGAGCCTCGCGGCGGCCGAGGCCATCGCCCGGCGCCGCTCCTCGTCCCCCAACAGCTCGAGGACGGTGGGAACGAGCCGCCCCAGCTCTCGCTCCTCGAGGACGACGGCCGCTCCGGCTTCGGCGAGCCATCGGGCGTTCGCCCGCTGGTGGCCGCCCGCATACGTCCCGGGTACGAGCACCGCCGGGAGCGCCGCTGCCGGAAGCTCGCCGAGCACGGATGCTCCGGCCCGCATCACCGCGAGGTCAGCGGCCCGCATCACCACTGGGAGGTCCTCCCGGTACGATGCCGGCAGGTAGCGCTGCCGGAGTGCAGGAGGCAGCGCCTCCCGGGCGGCGTGGGCGGCTTCGATGTCGCGTGGGCCGGTGACGTGGAAAACCAACGCAGCCCGGCAGAGCGTCTCGAGGCCATCGAACACCGCGCGGTTGATGGCCTGCGCTCCCTGCGTGGCCCCAGCGACGAGCAGCACCCGTTCTCCTTCGGCGACGCCGAGCGCCCGTCGAGCCGAAGCGCGGTCGAAGGCGAAGAACGCAGCCCGCACCGGGTAGCCTGTCACCCGCGTCTTCTTCGCCGGCAGGTGGCGCAACGCTGCCTCGGTCGCGGTCGCGATGCGAGTTGCCAGCCATCGCTCCACACGTACGGCGAGTCCGGGCTCGACGTCGGGCAGGTAGACGACCAGCGGCCGACGGAGGAGGCGGGCGGCGAGGGCTGTCGGGAAGCTCCCGTAGCCGCCTGTGCTGAAGACGACGTGGGGGTCGAACCGCCAAAGGGCAGCGGCGGCGGTCGCCGTCCCCTTCGCGACGGTGAGCAGATTGCGGGCCAGCGCTACCGGGCGCCGGCCTCGCACCGGCGCTGCCGGCACCCGTTCGAAGGCGAGGCCGGTACGCTCCGCGAGCGCTCGCTCGCCGCGGTCGTCCGGCCCGAAGAAACGGGCTTCGGCGTCGGGCCGAAGGGTGCGGAGCGCCTCCCACACCGCCGCTGCGGGGAGGATGTGGCCGCCGGTGCCGCCAGCCGCCAGCGCGACCCTCATCCGGGGCGCCTCCTGATGACCTGCCGCCGCGATGTCGGCTCGTGCTCGCGGTCGAGGTATCCTCCGCGGTCGCGGCCGAAGCGGGAGATGTTCACGAGCACGCCGAGCGCGAGCAGCTCGGCGGCCAGGGCACTTCCTCCGTAGCTGAGGAACGGGAGCGGGACTCCTGTGAGAGGGATGAGCCGCACGATGCCGCCGATGTTCACCAGCGCCTGCGCCGTGAGCCACGTCGTGATGCCCGTCGCCACCAGCAGCCCGAACTGGTCCCGGGCGCGACGGGCAGCCTGGTACCCCAACACCATCAGCAGGAGCAGGAGCAGGAGCACGCTCGCCGTGCCCACCAGGCCGAGCTCCTCCCCGAGCACGGCGAAGACGCCGTCGGTGTGGCTTTCGGGGATGTAGAAGAACTTCCCGCGGCTGGCGCCCAGCCCGACGCCTGTGGGCCCGCCGTTGCCGAGGGCGATGAGCGCTTGCAGCGTCTGGAAGCCGTGGCCGAGCGGGTCCCGCTCCGCGTCGAGGAACGCCAGGATGCGGTTCATTCGGTATCCCTCGGTGGTGGCCAAGAACGCCAAGGCCGCAACGACGGTCGCGCCGAGGGTAGCCATCTGCGCCAGCGTGGCGCCCGCCACCCAGAACATCACCACGGTGGTGATGACGATGATGGCGGTGGTACCCAGGTTCGGCTGCATCATGATGAGCACGCCGACCCCGCCGACGATGAACACGAACGGCAGCAGTCCGTTCTGCATGCTGCGGATGCTGCTGCCTTTCGCAGCCAGCCAAGCGGCCACGTAGATGATCACCGTCAACTTGGCGAATTCCGCCGGCTGGACCGAGAACTCGCCGAAGCCGAGCCAGCGCTTCGCTCCGCCCGCCTCCTGGCCCGCCAGCAGGACGGCCAGCAGCGCCGCAATCGTGCCGCCCATGATCGGCAGTGCCAGCGTCCGGTAGACGCGGTAATCGGTACGCATCGCTGCCACCATGAGCACGAGGCCGAGCGCTGCCCACATCGCCTGGCGAACGGCGTAGTACTGGCCGTCGCCGAAGCGGGCGAGCCCGATGACGAAGCTGGAGCTGTAGACCATCACCAGCCCCAGGGCGGTGAGGACGCCCGCCACCACCACGATGGCATATTCGGGTCGGCCCGGACGCCACTCGCCTGTCCGCTCGATGGCGGTCATTCCTCGACCTCCTCGAAGCCCGGGAGCGCGCGGACCAAGGCCGCGAAGGCGTCGCCGCGGGCCGCGAAGTTCGGGTAGGCGTCGAAGCTCGTCGCCGCCGGCGAAAGGAGAACGGTGTCTCCCGGCCGGGCGATGGCCGCTGCCCGCTCCACCGCGGAGGGGAGGTCTGGAGCGACCTCGGTCGGCAGCGCTCCGCGAAGCGCCTCGGCGAAGAGCGGCCCTGCTTCGCCGAAGCAAACGGCGGCGCGGCAGCGCGCCGCCGCCTCGCTGCGCAGCCCCTCCAGCGGCAAATGCTTCTCGCGGCCACCGAGCAGCAGCACGACCGGCCCCGCGAACGACCGGATGGCGGCGATGGTGCGCTCGGGCGTGGTGGCGATGCTGTCGTCCACGAAGCGTGCACCTCTCACCATCCCCACCACCTGCAGCCGGTGGGGAAGCCCGCGGAACGTTCGGAGCACATCCGCCGTTGCCTCGGCCCGATATCCCGCTGCGGCGGCGATAGCCGCCGCCATCACGGCGTTCGCCAGGTTGTGGGCGCCGCGGAGCCGGAGCTCGCTGGCAGGAACGATCGGCTGAACGCTGCCGTCCTCCGTGCGCACGACGATCTCCCCTTCGGCGCACCAGGCGCCCGGGCCGCGCACAGGGCCCCGCACGGACGTCCACCACACGCTGCTGGCGTACGTCCCGGCGAAGGCCGAGCTCACGGGGTCGTCGGCGTTGAGGATGGCGACATCGTCGCGGCTCTGGAAAACGGCGATGTGACGCTTCAGCTCGACGTACTCCTCCCAAGTGAACTGGTCGAGGTGGTTCGGCGTCACGTTCGTCACCGCTGCGATGGCCGGGGACCGGTCCGTGTACTGGAGCTGGGTGTGGCTGATTTCCAGGACCACGTCGGCGTCGAGCGGCGACGCTTCAATCCGCTCGAGCAAGGGTTCACCGAGGTTCCCGCCGACGAGCACCGTCGACCGGCTACGGCGCGCGATCTCCCCGACGAGAGCGGTTGTGGTCGATTTCCCGCTCGAGCCCGTGATGCCGATGACGCGACGCGGCGGCGCCAACCGCAAGAGGAGCTGCATCTGGGAGATGACCGGGATGCCGAGTTTCCTTGCACGCTCGATAGCGCGGTCGGACCGCAGGACGGATTGGGAGACCGCGACGAGGTCGAACCCCTCGGGGTCGACGAGTGGTTGGCCGATGACCGCGCGCTCGATGCCGGGCGGCGGCTCCGCTCCGGCGGCTTCGAGCTGCTCCGCCGTGCGGGTGTCCGACATCGTCACCCGAGCTCCGCGCGCCAGGAGCCAACGGGCGAGGTCGCGCCCCTCGATGCCGAGGGAGTACACGACGACTCGCCGTCCTTGAAGGTCGGCTAGCAGCCGCTCCAGCGATGTCCGTTCGCCCGTCATCATTCTGGCACCGCCAGCGCGAGGGCCACGCCGAGGAAAGCCGCCGCGATCGCCACAACCCAGAATCGCGTGACGATCTGCGTCTCGGCCCAGCCGATCTCTTCGAAGTGGTGGTGGAGGGGGGCCCGGCGGAAGACGCGCCTCCCCCCGGTGAGCTTGAAGTAGGAAATCTGGATGAGGTTGCTTGCCGCTTCGGCCACGAAGACGACACCGATGACCGGCAGGAGGAGCCAATGGCCCGTCATGAGCGCGACGATGGCCAGGCTCGAACCCAGCGCCAGGGCGCCCGTGTCGCCCATGATGATTTGCGCCGGGTGGGCGTTGTACCACAGGAAGCCGAGGTTCGCCCCGGCGACGATCATGGCGAAGGTAGCGACGAACTCCTGGCCCTGGGCGAAGGCGATGATGCCGTACGCCACGAAGGCGATGAGGGTCGTCCCGCCGGCGAGGGCGTCGAGCCCATCCGTGACCGCGACCGCGCTGGTGGTCGCCACGATGGTGGCCAGGGCGATGGCTATATACGCCGGGCCCAGGGCGTACTGTCCCAGCCAGGGTACGTTGATCGACTCCACGCCGATCTGGTCGTAGAGCAACCACGAAGCGGCGCCGCCAAGCAGCGTCAGATACGCGAGCTTGAACCGCCAGGAGAGCCCTCGGCCCCAGCGGCGACCCCGCAGGCTGCCCAAATCGTCGATGAACCCGGCCGCACCGGTGGCGCTGATCATCGCCACGGGCAACAGGATCGAGCGGTGGTTCCACCAGTCGACGGCGACGGCCGCGACCAGGAAGGTCGGGACCCAGATGATGAAACCGCCGAAGGTCGGAGTCCCGGCCTTCTTCTGATGCGTGGCGGGTTGGTACTCGCTGATTTCTTTGCCGATTCCCCGCTCCCGCAGGTAGCGCACGATAGGCCAACCGAGCGCTACGGATACGAGGAAGGCGATTGCACCCGAGATGAGGGCGTGGATCACGCGCCTTCCTCCAGTCGGGGGATGACGGTCTCGAACGCCTGGCCGCGCGACGCCTTCACCAGCACGACGTCGCCGGAGCGGAGCTTCGGCGCGAGCCACGCCGCCGCCTCCTCCTTGCTGGCGAACCACACCACCTGGGCACCGGCCAGCTCCGCCTCGTCGGCGAGCGGCCTGGCGAGCTCGCCGGAGGCTACCAGCAGGTCGCAGCACTCGGCGGCGACGCGACCGATGCGACGGTGCTCCGATTCGGAGTAGACCCCGAGCTCGGCCATTCCGCCCAGGAAGGCGATGCGCCGGCCCTCGCGGGCCGCCAGGAAACGGAGCGCTCCTTCCATCGAGGCCGGGCTGGCGTTGTACCGGTCGTCGAGGATGAGCCAGCCGCCTCGCCCCCGGCGGGGCACCATGCGCCCAGGAGGCCGCGCGCGTCCCAGAAGCGCGGCACCCTCCGAGAGGCTGAGGCCGAGGGCGAGGCACACGCCCAGGGCGGTGAGGGCCGCCGCGAGCGTGTGAACTCCCGGCAACGGCGAGCGTGCCGCCGCACATTGTCCTCCGAAGCGGACCTCGAACCCCACGCCTTCGAGCCCGAGGTCGCGCACGGCAACGGCGCGGAGGTCGGCTTCGGAGCCGGTGCCGAAGGTGATCACGCGGCACGCCAGCGATTCCCGTGCCGCCGCGACCCGGGGGTCGTCGGCGTTCAGGAGAGCGATCCCGTCAGGCGGCAAGGAGCGGACGAGCGACAGCTTCTCCCGGGCGATGTCGTCGATGGTGCCCACCTTCTCGGCGTGGGTCACCCCGATGTTGAGCACGGCACCGATGCGCGGTTCGGCGATCCCGCAGAGCTGGGCAATCTCACCCCGGCGGTCCATGGCCATCTCCAGCACCGACACCTCGTGGTCCCGGCGCAGACTCATGAGCGCCAGGGGGAGTCCCTCGTACGAGTTGAAGTTCTCCTTGCTCCGATGGGTGCGGAACCGCCCGGCAAGCGTCGCGGCAGTGAGCTCCTTGGCGGAGGTCTTGCCCACCGTTCCGGTGATCCCCACGACCGTGACGCCGCACGCCCGACGCCAGGCCTGCGCAAGCGCTGCCATGGCGGCGCGCGTGTCGGGCGCGATGGCTACGGTGCGTCCCGGCGGCGATAGGGCATCGGCACGCTCGCACACGACCGCGGTCGCTCCCCGCTCGAGGGCGTCGGCGACGAATTCGTTCCCGTCGAGATGCTCGCCCCGGAAGGCGGCGAACAGGTCGCCAGGCTTCGCCTGGCGCGAATCGGCCACACCGTCGCGGATGTCGGCGCTCCCGCCGAAGCGGACCTCCGCCCCCGCTGCCGAGAGGACATCGCGCACGAAGTCGGTCTGCAAGTGGTCCGTCATCGGCCTCCCTCCGGCTCCTTCTCGGGCGGCACGCCGAGGTAGCGGAGCGCCTCGTCGACGACGCGCGCGAACACGGGGCCTGCCGCTTGGGTGCCCGTCTGGAGGTCGGCATTATCGTCGAGTTTCACCATCACGAGGATGCGGGGATTCTGGAGCGGCGCAAAGCCCACGAACGAAGCGATCTGGCGGTCGTTGTACCCGTTCACGACGGGAACGTTCGCCGTTCCCGATTTGCCGCCCGCCGTGTAGTACCGGGGGTTGGCCGGGTGGTACCAACCGGGGTCGACGACGGCGCCGAGCATCTGCCGCAACGTGGCGCTCGTCTGAGGCGATATCGCCTGGTCGATAACCTTCGGCTCGACCGGGCGCCACGTGCCGTCGGGGAGCACGTATCCCCTGACGACGTGCGGTTCCAGCAGCCTCCCCCCGTTGATGGCGGCGGCGAAGGCGACGGCCATCTGTAGCGGCGTGACGCTGATGGCTTGTCCGAAGGACTGTGTGGCGAGGTCGACGGGCGACCAATCGGGGTCCGATGGGCGGCGGAAGATGCCGGGCGTCTCCCCTTGCAGCTCGACGCCCGTGCGGCGACCGAAGCCGAAGGCGTCGAGGTACTGGTGGAACCGCTCCGCGCCCAAGCGTTCCGCCATGAAGATCGCGCCGGTGTTGATGCTGTGCTGGAGCACGCCGGTCATCGTCTGCGTCCCGTAGACGTTGTAGTCCCAGTTCCGAATCGGCACCCCGGCGACCCAGGCGACGCCCGTGTCCACGTACGACGTATTGGGGGTCACGACCCCCGCATCGAGTGCCGCTGCCGCGGTGATAACCTTCATCACGCTCCCGGGCTCGTAGAGGTCGGTGACGGCCCGGTTCCGTAACAGCTCGAGCTGGTCCTCGCGGGAGAGGTCGAGCGTGGAGTAGCGGAAGGACGGTTCCGAGGCGAGGGCCAGGATCTCGCCGGTGTTCGGGTCCATGATGATGAGCGCCCCTCCCGTCGCCCGGTGCTCCTCGATGGCGTTGCGCAGCTCCCGCTCCGCGAGCTCCTGGAGCCGCCGGTCGATGGTGAGCACCACGTCCGCGCCGGGCACGGGCTGACGGGCCACGTACCGTCCGAGAGGAATCGGCCGGCCCGCGCTGTCCCGTTCGAAGATCGCGCGGCCGGGCGTTCCGCCGAGGAGGGAATCGAGTGCGGCTTCGATGCCCGCCAGGCCGCTGTTGTCCGCTCCGATGAAGCCGATGACCGACGCTCCCAGGTCGCCCTCTGGATGAGCTCGGCCGATGTTCGGCAGCAGCGTCACGCCGGGGATGCCTTGGCGCTCCAGCTCGCGCCCGACTTCGAACGGGATGTCCCGCGCCACCAGGATGTCCCCCGACTCGTGCTCGCGGACGCGCTGGCGGATGGTGAAGGCATCGCCGCCGATCGCCTTCGCCAGCGCTTCGGACGCGCGCACGGCGGCGGATTCGTTCCGCCAGGCGCGGGCGCTCACGTACACGTCCCATGTGTCCACGGTCAGGGCCAGGGGGTGGCCGTTGCGGTCGAGGATGGCGCCTCGGCGAGCGTACAGCGTGTCGGCGGCCACCATTTCGGAAGCGGCCTTCGCTGCGAACTCCGGGTGGTCGAGCACCTGGAGCTGTACGAGCCGCGCCAGCACGAGCAGCCCGAACAGCCCGAAGCCGGCTGCGGGCAGCCAGACGCGGCCAGTGCGCTGCGCCGGTTCGAACGCCATTCCGAACGCGCCTCCTGCCGGGTGGCGGTGAGCCCCCGGCGGTGTCCTACTCCGGCAGGGGCAGCCACTTCAGCAGCGACCGCCACCACGAGTCGGGCCGCTCCGGGGTCGGAACGGCCTCGGGGAGATACTCGGCCGGAATCCTCGCGGGCTCAGGGCCCGGGACGTCCACACTTACGACGATCGGCTCGCTCGATGGGCGCAGGCCCATCGCTTCGGCCCGCTGCCGGACCCGCTCCAGCGAGCTCTGGGCGGCGATCTGGGCTTCGAGGGTGGCGATCTCGCCCCGCAGCTCCGCCTGGCGCTGTTCGACGGCGCGAATGTCGAAGCCGCGGCTCGTGGTCGCGCTGCTCTGCAGAACGGGGAGGGCTGCGCCGATGGCGAAGACGGCGATGGCCGCCACCAGCCACCAGTTCACCGCCGGGAGGCGTAGCCCCTGGCGTCGTGCCCCCGCGGTACCACCCTGGGCGATCGGCCGGCCCAGAGAAGCCATCACGCCCCTCCGACAACGCCGGACTCGCGCTGCTCCGGGAGCCGCTCGGCCGCACGCAGCACGGCGCTGCGCGCGCGCGGGTTTCGCGCTATCTCCTCGGCGCTCGGACGCACGGCTCTCGGGGTGAGCACCCGGAGCGTGGCCCGATGACCGCACCGGCACACGGGCAGCCCAGGCGGACAGAGACAGTCCCGTGACTCTCGCTGGAAGTACTGCTTCACCAACCGGTCTTCCAGCGAGTGAAATGCGATGATAACCAGGCGGCCGCCGTGGCGGCCGTCTGGCCCAAAGCCGAGCAGGCTGTGGGCTTGCGGAAGGGCTGCGTCAAGGCTGTCGAGTTCACCGTTGACGCAAATCCGAAGCGCGAGAAAGACCTTGGTGGCGGGGTGGATTTTGGTTTGGCCTCTCGCGCTCCCCACAGCCTGCTCGACGGCTCTGGCAAGCTCCCAGGTGGTGCGCAGCGGCCTCGCCCGGATGATCGCCCGGGCGATCCGGCGTGCACCGCGCACCTCGCCGTAGCGAGCGAGCACGTCGGCGAGTTCCGTCTCGCTCCACGTGTTGACGATGTCCGCTGCTGTCAGACCCCCGCTCGAAGGGTCCATCCGCATGTCGAGGGGCCCCTCGAGCCCGAAGGCGAACCCCCGCTTGGCTTCGCCGAGCTGGAGCGACGACACCCCCAAGTCGAAGAGGATGCCGTCGACCCCCTCGAACCCGTATGCCCGGGCGATCGCCCCGAGGTCGCGGAAGTTCCCGTGCACGAGGTTGGCCCGCCTCCCAAACGGCGCCAACCTCGTGCGCGCGAACTCCAGCGCCTCGGGGTCCTGGTCGATGCCGAGCAGCTCCCCATCGGGCGCGCTCGCCCGCAGGATCGCCTCGGCATGGCCGCCCAACCCGAGGGTCGCGTCGATGTAGCGGCCTCCGGGACGAACGTCGAGGAACCGGAGCACCTCCTCCCTCATCACCGGGACGTGCACGGGCGGCTGCGTCATCACTGCCACGTTAGCCCCCCTCGCCCCGCTGCGCGGTCCGCTCCATCACGGCCGGGATCGCCGCCCACTGCTGTGCCTCCTGCTCCTCCCAACGCTCGCGGTCCCAAATCTCGAGGCACTCGTTCACGCCGACGATCACCACCTCCGCCCCTCGCCGAATCCCGGCGTGCTGCAGCAGCTTCTCCGGAAGCAGGATGCGGCCTTGCGCGTCCTTGGCCACGTCGAAGGCCGACCCCCAGAAGGCGCGACGCGCCAGCCGTCCTTCGGCGGTCTCGAACGGCAGGCGCTCGATGACCGCCGCCCGCTGGTCGAAGCCCTCCTGCGTGTACACCTGGATGCACGGCTCGGCGCCGGGAAGGAGCACCGCGCCTGCCTCGAAGGCGGCACGGTAGCGGGGCGGCAAGGCGACCCTCGCCTTGTCGTCCACCGTGTACTCGAACCGGCCCCGAAACCGCATGCCTCATTCGCCCTCGCTTCCAGGAGGAGCGTGGGAGGGTGTCTCTGCCACTTGCATGGGGTGATTCCCCATTTCTCCCCACAACTCCACACCGGGACTCTAGCGTCGCCCACCCGAGGTGTCAATACATCCCCGCAATGAATTTCACTCCCGCCGACCACGCCGCCCCGCCGTACCATGGAGACGTGGCACGCGTCGCCGTCCTCACCGTCTCCGATTCCGCGGCCGCCGGAACCAGGACTGACCGCTCAGGGGATCTGCTCGCCGAGCGGCTCGCGGCTGCCGGGCACCACGTCGTGGCGCGGAGCGTGCTGCCCGACGAACGGGAGGCGATCGCTGCCCTGCTCCGTCAGTGGTGCGACGCCGGCGGGTGTGACGTGGTCATTACCACGGGGGGAACCGGGCTCACCCCCCGCGATGTCACACCCGAGGCGACCCTCGAGGTCGCGGAGCGTCTCGTCCCGGCTCTCCCGCTCGCGATCGCCCTCGAGGGCCTTCGCCACACCCCGTACGCCGCCCTCTCCCGCGGCGTGGCCGTCATCCGGGGTCGCACGCTCATCGTGAACCTGCCAGGCAGCCCCAAGGCGGTGGAGGATGGGCTCGCCGTGCTACTCCCTCTCCTCGACCACGCGGCCGAGCTCCTCGCCGGCCCGGTCGACCACGATGTCCGGGCGCCATGAGAGTCGACGTTCTCACCCTCTTTCCCGAAGCCTTCACCGGCCCACTCGACATATCGATCATCAAGCGGGCCAGGGAGCGGGGAATCCTCGACCTCCACGTCCACAACATCCGCGATTGGGCCCTCGATAAGCACCGAACCGTCGACGATTACCCGTTCGGCGGCAGCCACGGCATGGTGATGCGCGTCGACGTCCTCGACCGCGCTCTCGAAGCGGTCCAGGGGATGGCCGAGCCCCGTGGGCTCGTGATCTACCTCTCCCCTCAGGGCGAACGGTTGAACGACCGCATCGTCCGCGAGCTGGCCCGCGAGCCGCGGCTCATCCTTGTGTGCGGTCGGTACGAAGGAGTGGACGAGCGATTCATCGAGCACTGCGTCGACCGCGAAATCTCGATTGGCGACTACGTCCTCACCGGTGGTGAGCTCCCCGCCATGGTCCTCATCGATGCGGTGACCAGGCACATTCCGGGTGCGCTCGGCGACGATGCCTCCTCCCTCGACGAGTCCTTCGCCGACGGATTGCTCGAGCATCCCCAATACACTCGCCCAGCGGAGTACAAGGGCTGGCGTGTGCCGGAGGTCCTTCTGAGCGGTCACCATGCTCGCATCGCCGAGTGGCGGAAGCAGCAGCGGCTTCTGCGCACGCAGCAGCGGCGCCCCGACCTCCTCGCCGGGCGCGGCGGCCCCGAGGAAGGCGGCGACTCATCCTGACGCGAGGAGCAGCGACTCGAACACGCGGTTGTTCAGGGCACCGGGGCGGGCGGCTCGGATGCGTGTCACGGCCTCTGCCGGCGAAAGGCCGGCTTCGCGCAGGATGAGCCCCGCTGCGAGCGCGCTCCGGTTCATCCCGTGGGCGCAGGTCACGACCAGGTGAGGCGGCTGCTCCCGGAGGAGGTCCGCCGCCCAGGCACGGCAGAGGTCCAGGAGCCGCTCGAAGCCCGAGGGGACCCGCTCCAGATCCTCGAAGACATGCTGCGCGAATCGCCCCGCTCGGGCCTCCCACCGTTCCTTCACCAGCCCCGCGCAGTCGAGGACCCAGGCACCCTGGTCGACGACGCCGTCCAGGGCTTGGCCACCGAGGGCGTGGGCGCCGGCGACCCAGAGCCGTCCTCGCCACCGCAAGCCCGCGTCGGCGAGGTCGATGGGCCACCCGCAAGGCTCCGGTTCGGCGTGCGAAGCGGCGGCGTTCGTCAGCATAGTCGCCTTCCCAGTATCGCGGCCGATTGCGGCTCGCGGCAGAGCCGATTCCGCGGTATCTTCCCCGCATCAGACGACGTCGGGAGTGGAGATGACCCCGGAACTCGCCACGTTCTTTATCGCCGCGGCCGTGGCGCTCCCGGTTACCGCGCTCCTCGAACTCCCGACCAAGCAGGGCCGGCATGTGGGCCCGGTGGCCATCCCTCGGATCGGGGGCTTCGCCATCGCCGCCGCCTTCCTCATCGCCCCTGCCGGTGCGGCGCTCGTCTCGGCGGAGGCCCGGCGCTTCGTGACGGAGGACTGGGTGCCGTACGTAGGCCTTGCCCTCTGCGGCGGCGTCGTCTTCGCCGTGGGCGCTTGGGACGATTTCCGCGACCGACCCTGGTGGCTAAAGCTGGGCGCCCAGGTGTGCGCAGCGGCTGCTCTTTGGGGCGTAGGCTTCCGGGTCGGCGAACTAACCCTGCCCACCGGGTCGGTGTTGCACCTCGGTCCCGCCGACCCGTTCGTGACGGTCTTCTGGCTCGTCCTCGTCACGAACGCCATGAACCTCATCGACGGGCGGGACGGGATCGCCGCGGGGGTCGCGATCCTCGCCTCGGCCACCATGAGCTACGTGGCCTGGGACCTCGGCCACGACCTCATCGCCATGCTCTTCGCCGCGCTGGCCGGTGCTGCCGCCGGGTTCCTCCCGTTCAACTTCCCACGGGCGCGGCGCTTCCTCGGCGATTCGGGTGCCTACTTCCTCGGCTTCTCCCTCGGAGCCTTGAGCATAGCCGGGTTCGTCGACAGCACCGGCCGTGTGCCGCTCTACATCCCTCTCGTCGCGCTCGGACTTCCCATCCTCGACACCGGTGTGGCCTTCCTCCGCCGATTCCTCGACCGGCGGAACCCCTTCGAGCCGGACCAGGACCACGTACACGACCGGATAGCCCGGCTCGTCGGCGATTCGTCGCTGGTCGCCCTCGTCATCTATGGGCTGACGGCGATCTTCTGCGCCGCCGCGCTCGGACTTCACCAGTGGTACAAGGCCGCCGGCTCGGCGGTTGTCGGCGGGGCCGTCGTCGCCTTCACCGTGGGCCTCATCGTGCTCCTCGGCTACGCCTCGACCTTCTGGAACTCGCGCCGCGTCCTCTCGTGGCGGCTACGGCGTTCGGCCGACCTCGGCCCCCGCGAAGCCTCCTGAGCCGGAGCGCCAGCGTCTTCGCCCTTCCCGAACCGCGTGGGCGGCGAGGTGCACCCCGAAGCGGGCGGCGATGCCGGCTGCGGTGGCCACGTCGAGCCACCAGGGGCCCCGTTGGTGCTTCCGGTAGTACCGCCACATTCCCGCGTGGTGTGCCGCCATCGCCCGGATCGGCGCCTTGCCGGAGCTTCTCCCGATGTGGTGCACGACTCGCGCGTGGGGCCAGTACACCACCCGGAGGCCCGCGTTCCAAACCCGCCGGCAGTAGTCCACGTCTTCGATGCTGAAGAAGAAGCCGGGGTCGAGGACGCCCACCCGCTCGAGCGCCCGCCGGTGGATGAGCATCGCCGCACCCGAGACCCAATCCACGTCCCGCACCTCGTTGTGGTCCCAATCGCTCATCAGGTAGTCGCGCGACCAGCGGTTGGTGGGAAGGAGACGGGTGATGAAGGAGTGGCGGTTGAACAGCGCCGTTCGGTGGCTTGGGAAGCGGCGGCACGAAAGCTGCACGCTGCCATCGGGGTTTTCGACGCGCAGCCCGAGCACACCGATATCCTCGTGCTCGTTCGCGAACGCCACTGCGGCCGGGAGGCCAGCGTCGGCGAGGGCGGCGTCCGGGTTCAGGAGGAGCACCGCCTCGCTCTCATCCAGCAGGCCGATGCCGGCGTTCGCCGCCGCTGCGAACCCCAGGTTCCGCCGGTGTTCGACGACTCGGACCTCGGGGAACCTCCTCCGGATGGCCTCCGGCGTGCCGTCGCCGGAGGCGTTGTCCACCACTACGGTCGTCGGCAGCAGTTGCGGAACGTGGCGCTCGACCGAGGCGAGGCAGGCCAGGGCCTCGTCCTTGCACCGGTAGGTGACCACCACGATGCCCGCGCTCATCGCCCTGCCACCTCCCGGTACACCGCCGCTGTTTCCGCAGCCGTTCGCTGCCACGAGAACGCTGCCGCGTGGTCGCGCGCGCGTCCGGCCCATTCTTCGCGCCAGGACGGCTCGCGCAGCAGTCGGGCGGCGGCCTCGGCAATCGCAGTCGGGTTTCGGCGGGGCACGAAGATGGCCGCGCCCCGGAGCACCTCGTTCATCGCCGGAGCATCCGTGCTGATGACCGGCGTCCCGCAGGCCATCGCCTCGAGCGGCGGGAGTCCGAAGCCTTCGACGAGCGATGGAAAGACGAGCGCCACGGCGCCCGTATACAGCGCCCGGAGATCGTCATCGGTCACGTAGCCGAGGAAACGGACGCGGCCACCGACGCCCAGCCGCTCCGCTTCTCTCGCGAGCGGAAGGGTCAGCCTACCTGGATTGCCCGCCAGCGCTAGGCGGCAATCGAGCCCCTGCTCCAGGAGCAAGGGGAGCGCTCGCACCGCATCGACGGCCCGCTTGTTCGGCTCCCCGGTGCCGACGCAGAGAAGGTACGGCGGTTCGACCCCGTGCCGCGCGAGCGCCTCCGCGACCTCTTCGTCCGACGCCGGCCGAAACACGGCCGAGGGCGCTTCGGGCACCACCCGGATGCGACCGGTGGTCAGCGGGAACCGCTCGGCGAACGCCTCGGCCACCGACCGTGATGGCACGATGATGCGGTCCGCTCGGGCGGCGGACTCGGCGAGCACGCGGTAATACCACCGGTGAACGGCGTCGTATCGCCGCGGCAGCAGATAGAAGGTGAGGTCGTGGACGGTGGCCACCGTCGGCCTTCCCAGTCCGGGCGGAACAGTGAAGTGGGTGCCGTGATACACGTCGTACTCCATCTTCCGCACGCGCCAGGGCAGGGCCGAAAGTTCCCAAGCGGTGCGCGCCGGGGCTCCCGCCGCCGGCGCTTCGAGGGCGAGAGGAATGCCGTAGGCCCTCAGCCACGGCGGACCGGCAGCGAGCACCCGCACGCCCTCCGTATCGGAGAGGGCCCGCAAGAGCTCGATAGCGTACCGGCCTGCGCCCGCCGGTCGCGGAGGCACTGACACCGCGTTCACGAGGACGGTCAGCACGAGCCGCGATCGTACCCGGCGCGTTGCTTGACCGCGAATCGGCCCGTATCCTCGCGCGTCGTGAAGGCAGTCGTGCTGGCGGGCGGCAAGGGGAGCCGCCTGCGCCCGTTCACCTATTCCGGCGCGAAGCAGCTCCTCCCCATCGGGAACACGCCGGTGCTCTTCTTCGCCCTTCGCCAGATTGTGGAAGCTGACATCGTGGACGTCGCCATCGTGGTGGGAGACACAGCCGACCAGGTGATGGCCGCCGCGGGCGACGGCTCGGCGTTCGGCGCGCGATTCACCTACCTCCGCCAGCCGGCGCCGCTCGGGATCGCCCACGCCCTGGGGCTCGCCCGCGACTTCGCCGCCGGCGAGCCCGTCCTCCTCTACCTCGGCGACAACATGCTCCGGGGCGGCATTCGCGACTTCGTGGAGCGGTTCCGACAGAGCGACGCTGCCGGTGCCGTGATCGTCCGTCGTGTCCCCAACCCCTCCGCCTTTGGCGTTGCCGTCTTCGAAGGCGGCCGGCTCGTGCGCGTGGTCGAAAAGCCCGCAGAGCCCCCCTCCGACCTCGCCGTCGTCGGCATCTACGCCTTCCGTCCGGTCGTCTTCGATGTCGTGGCAGCGCAGCGTCCGAGCGCTCGTGGCGAGCTGGAGATCGCGGACACCATCAACGGCCTTCTCGAGCGCGGGCTCCGTGTCGATGTGACGCACACCGACGCCGAGTGGGTGGACACCGGCAAGATGGAGGATACGCTGGCGGCGAACCGGATCGTCCTCGACGATATGGAGCCCTCCATCGCTCCCGATGCCGTGCTCCGTGATTGCCGAATCGACGGCCGTGCCGTCATCGAGCGAGGGGCCATCGTCGAACGCTCCGAAATCGTCGGTCCGGTGGCGGTCGGCGTCGGAGCCCGGATTCGCGATTCCCGTGTCGGGCCGTACGTCTCGGTCGGCGCCGGAGCGGAGATCGTCGCCTCGGAGGTCTCGAACGCCATCGTGATGGAGCGGGCTCGCGTCGAGCGGTGCATGGGCCTTTCCGCATCGATGATCGGGCGAGATGCGAGGGTTGCGGGGCTACCGGCCGGCGCGGCCGTCACCTTGGGCGACCACTCGGCAGTCGAGCTCCCATGAAGCTGCTCGTTACCGGTGGCTGCGGGTTCATCGGTAGCCACGTTATCGACGCCCTCATCCTCGACGGTCACGAGGTCATCAATCTCGATGCCCTGACTTACGCCGCCGACCCTGCGAACAACGCTGCGGTCGCCGGGAGCCCCCGCTACCGGTTCGTGCACGGGAACATCTGCGATGCCGCACTGGTGGCCGACCTGGTGAACGAGGTCGACGTGGTGGTGAATTTCGCCGCCGAGACACACGTGGACCGCTCTCTGCACGACCCTGTGCCGTTCGTCCGTACCGATGTCGAAGGCGTGGCTGTGCTCTTGGAGGCTGTCCGCCGCCGCCCGGGCTTGCGGCTCGTCCACATGTCCACCGACGAGGTCTTCGGCTCGCTCCCGCCGGGTGTGGAGGCGGACGTGAATCGCCCCTTCGCCCCGGCGAGCCCGTACGCCGCCAGCAAAGCAGCCGCCGAGCTCCTCATCGCCGCCTACCGTCATACCTACGGGCTCCCCATCACGGTAATCCGCGCCTGCAACCTCTACGGCCCACGCCAACACCCGGAGAAGTTCATCCCGCTCTTCATCACCCAAGCGCTCCGTCGCGAGCCGATGCCGCTGTACGGAGATGGACTGCAGGAGCGCGAGTGGCTGTACATCGATGACTTCGTGGATGCCTTCCGTCGCGTCCTCGCCGCGCCGGATGGAGGGCCGCTGGTCGTCCACGTCGCCTCCGGCGAGCGGTTGCCCAACCGTCGGATTGCCGAGCTCATCTGCGGCCTCACGGGGGCTCCGCTGTCGCTCATCCATCCCGTGGCCGACCGCCCGGGCCACGACCGGCGCTACGCGCTCGATGCCTCCACCGCCCGCGCGCTTGGATGGGCGCCGAAGGTTCCTCTCGAGGAGGGGCTGGCGCGGACGGTGGAGTGGTACCGCGTCCACGGGCGCTCGCGGCTCGAGCGAGAGGAGTACCGGCGGTGGTTCGTGGCCCAGTACGCGGAACGCCTCGGCGCCGGAAAAGGGGGGGAGTCGGGGTGAGGCGCAGTGCTCCGGGGGGCCACCATATGCAACCATGGAGGTATGCTCGGCCTCCTGGAACTGCGTCGCCGCCGTCTCCAGTTCGCCCTCATCGGGCTCATCGTGACGCTCATTTCGTACCTGGTCGCGATGATCAACGGCCTCGGCCTCGGTTTGAACGAGCTTGCCGGTTCGGCCCTGCGCAACTTCAACGCTGACGCCATCGCCTATTCGGACACGGCCGGGCTCAGCGTCATCCGCTCCGAGCTCTCCCAGGAAACGATCGACGCCATCCTCGCGACGTCAGGGGTGCGCGAAGGGGCTCCTCTCGGCTACGTGGCGGCGAACATCCGGACGGCCGATGGGGTCATCGACAGCGCGGCGTTCCTCGGCTTCGATCCTGGGAGCATCGCGGAACCAAGAGTCGTCGAAGGCCGTTCGCTCGCTCCGGGCGAGAGCGGGGCGATGCTGGCCGACCGCGCCTTCCTTCGCGTCTCCGGGTATCGCCTCGGCGACTCGGTGCCCGTCTCCCTTCGGCTCCAAACCCGCGAGTTTCGCATCGTCGGCGTGGTCGAGGAGGGGTACTTCTTTTTCCAGCCGGCCGTGTACATCTCGCGTACCGACTGGCGCTCGCTCCGGTACGGGGAGGCTGCCTCCGCACCGCAGGCGAGCATCGTGCTGCTGAAAGGCCGAGGCCTGCCGGGGATGCGCGGCCGCGGCTACGAGATCGTCGACAAGGACACCGCCTTCGCCAACATCGAAGGGGTTGCGGGCCAGCAGTCGACGGTCTCGGCGCTGCGAGCGTTCGGCTATCTCATCGGGTCCCTCGTGGTGGGCGTCTTCTTCTACGTGCTCACGCTGCAGAAGGTGCCGAACATCGGGGTCCTGAAGGCGCTCGGCGCCTCGAACGGCTACGTCTTCCGCCAGCTTATCGTCCAGGTCCTGACGATCTCGGTCGCGGCCGTGGCCATCGCGCTGCCGCTCGCGGTCCTCACCGGGAGCGCCATTCAGCGGCTACCCGACCCCGTTCCCATCGCGTTCAACACGCGGACGGTCGTCACCACGGCGGTCCTGCTCCTTACGGCGAGCTTGGTGGGGGCGGCGTTCTCGTTGCGACGGATCCTCGGCACCGACCCGATCATCGCGCTGGGGCAGCAACAATGAGCAGGCCAGCCCTCGAAGTGATCGCGCTTTCGAAGACGTACTACGGTGCAGCCGAGCCGGTGGAGGCTGTGAAAGGCGCGACGTTCTCGGCCTCGGCGGGTGAGTTCCTGGCCGTGGTCGGACCCAGCGGTTCGGGGAAGACGACCCTGCTCGCCATGATCGGCGGCCTCCTAAGCCCGACTAGCGGCACCATCCGCGTCGACGGCATCGCCATCGACCGGCTGGACCGCCGGAGGCTCGCCGCGTTCCGGCGAGAGCGCGTGGGTTTCGTCTTCCAGGCGAACAACCTCATCCCCTACCTCACTGCCCGGGAGAACCTGCTCGTGATGGCCGATATCGGGGGCGTCGACCGGAAGACGGCCCGCGCGCGGGCCGGCCGCCTCCTGGAGGAGCTCGGCCTCACCCACCGCGCGAACGCGCTCGCCACCGAGCTGAGCGGCGGGGAGCGTCAACGCGTCGCGATCGCCCGGGCCCTCATGAACGATCCGGCGCTCATCCTTGTTGATGAGCCGACGGCCGCGCTCGATTCGGCGCGTGGGCGCCAAGTCGTGGAATCGCTCAAGGCCGAAATCAAGTCGCGGGAGAAGCTCGGCATCATGGTCACGCACGACATGGCGATGGCTGCCCTCACCGATCGCATCTTGGAGATGCACGACGGCGTTCTGCGGGAGCTCTCGCCGACTGCTTCGATGGAGTAGTGCCCTTCTTCAGGGGGCGTGCTCCCAGTCCAGCATCATCACGGTGATTCGCTCTCCTGGCCGTGCGAGGGGGCGGTTCTCGGGGAGGACGGCCAGCCCATTGGCGGCGCTCATGCTGGTGAGGATCCCGCTCCCCTGCGGGCCGGTGAGCCGGGCGTGCCATTCGCCGTCCTCGTGCCGCCACACGATGCAGCGGGCGAAGAACCGCCGCCCATCGTCGTTCGCGACCGTGTCCTCCAGGACCGCCTCGACCGTGGGACGCTCCCAGTCGCTGCGTCCAAGCATCTTGAAGATGGCCGGGCGCCCGAAGAGCTCGAACGAGACCATGGAGCTGACGGGATTTCCCGGAAGCCCGAGGTGCGGCACGCGCCGGCCGTCAGGTGCGGTGAAGGCGCCGAAGGCCAAAGGCTTCCCGGGCTTCATGCGAACGGTCCAGAAGGCGATCTCTCCTTCTCGGGCGAGGACGTCTTTCACGACGTCGAAGTCGCCCCGCGAGACGCCGGCGCTCGTGACCAGCATGTCGGCATCCAGCCCCTCGCGAATCTTCGCCGTCAGGTCCTCGATGGTATCGCGGGCGACCCCGAGGAGGCGGGGGATGCCCCCGTTCGCCTTCACCATGGCGGCGATGCTGTAGGCGTTCGAGTCGTAGATGTGCCCGGGCTCGAGCGGCTCACCGGGCTCGGTGACCTCGTCGCCCGTGGAGAGGATGGCAACCACTGGCCGCCGGAAGACCGTCACCTCGCGCAGCCCCAGGCTGGCCAGCACGCCGACCTCCGCAGGCCGGATGACGCGCCCTGCCGGGATGACGACCGTCCCTGCGCGGACGTCCTCGCCTTGTCGGCGGATGTTCGCCCCCGGCCTCGCCTCTTTGTAGACGCGGACGATGCTTCCGCGTCGGGGGGCCTCGTTCGGTCCCCGAAGCGGTTCGTCCGTTTCCTCGAACGGCACGATGGCGTCGGCCCCGGGCGGGACGGGTGCGCCGGTCATGATTCGCACCGCCTCGCCGGGCTGGACCACCATGTCGAGCACAGCGCCTGCGGCGAGGTCGGCCACAACGCGCAGTTCGCGCGGGCTGTCAGGGCTCGCGCCCGCCGTATCCGCTGCGCGCACCGCGTACCCGTCCATGGCTGTGTTGTCAAGGGGTGGGATATCGAACGGGGCGACGACGTCTTCGGCCGTCACCTGACGCAGCGCCTCGAGGATGGGCACGCGCACCGGCTCCAACCGCGAGACGTACGAGAGGATGCGGTCCCGGGCCTCCTCGACCGGGATCATCTCGGAGACAGGGATGGTCATCGTCGCGTACGCTCCCGGCGCGGCTCTTCGTAACTCAGGAGAGGCGGACGGCGAGGCACGTCGTCGTCCGCTGGACGCCCGGTACCTTCTGAATCGCCTCGGTGATGGCGTTGCCCAGCGTGTCGAGGTCGTCCGCCTCGAGCTGGACGATGACGTCGTAGGGCCCGGTCACCGTGTCGACCGCTGCCACGCGGCTGCCCGGATAGGAGAGCTGCGCGATGGCGGAGCTCACGGCCTTCGCCTTCCCCACGTCGGCCTCGATGAGGACGTATCCGCGGACGGCCATCTGCGCCTCCTCGACAGAACTGGCATCATTCGAACGCTGCGCCGCGGCCCCTGTCAACCCTCGGCTCGACAGCGGGGAAGCCGCCTCCGTAGCATGCATTCCACCGATGGGCGAACCTCCTCGCACCTCCGACGAGATCCGCACGGCCTTCGTGGAATTCTTCAAGGCTCGCGGGCACGTCGAGCTCCCCCCGTGGCCGCTCGTCCCCATTGGCGACCCGACGTCGCTCTTCACCTCCGCCGGGATGCAGCAGTTCAAGCCCATCTTCCTGGGTGAAGAACCCCCGCAGCACCGGCGGGTGGTCACCGTGCAGCGCTGCTTCCGCACGACGGACATCGAGGAGGTCGGCGACCTGCACCACTGCACGGCGTTCGAAATGCTCGGCAACTTCAGCTTCGGCGACTACTTCAAGCGCGAAGCCATCCGCTGGGCCTGGGAGCTCCTCACCGAGGTCTACCGCATCGACCCCGACCGCCTCCACGTCACCATCTACCTCGACGACGACGAGGCCCACCAGTACTGGCGGGAGGTCGGCTTGCCGGAGAGCCACATCCATCGCTACGGCGAGGAGAAGAACTACTGGTTCAGCTTCCCCACCGATACGCCCGGCGCCAGCGGACCCTGCGGGCCGGACAGCGAGATCTACTTCGACTACTTCCCCGAGCGCGGCCTGGAGGGCATCGACGTCGCCAACGATTCGGAGCGCTTCCTCGAAATCTGGAACCTCGTCTTCATGCAGCTGTACCAGCGGCCGGACGGAAGCCGTGTGCCGTTGCCCGCGAAGAACATCGACACCGGCAGCGGTCTGGAGCGGGTGGCCGCGGTGCAGCAGGGCAAGCGCTCGGTGTTCGAAACGGACGTCTTCCTGCCCGTGCTCGAAGCGGCGGCCCGCGTTGCCGGCGTGGAGTACTTCGGCGGAGGATGCAGCGAAGAACAGGCGTACGCCGTTCGGGCCATGGCCGAACACTGCCGCGCCGCTGCGCTGCTCATCGGCGACGGCGTCGTGCCCTCCAACGAAGGGCGCGGCTACGTCCTCCGGCGGGTCATCCGGCGCGCGGTCTACTTCGCCCGCCGGATCGGCGTCGAGCGCCCCTTCACCGCCGTCGTGGCCGAGGCGGCCATCGGGAAGCTCAAAGGGGCGTATCCGCACCTCGCGCAGCACCAAGACTTCATCCTCCGCGCGCTCCAGACGGAGGAGGAGCGTTTCCTCCGCACCATCGCGGCGGGGACCGCGCGCCTCGAGGCTCTGCTCGAGCGGCTGGAGGCGTCGGACAGCACCACCATTCCGGGCGAGGAGGCCTTCGTCCTCTACGACACGTTCGGCTTGCCCCTCGAGCTCACCCGCGAGATCGCGGCATCGCGCGGGTTCCTGGTCGACGGCACCGGCTTCGAACGAGCGTTGGAGCGACAGCGCCAGCGCGCTCGGCAGCAGGGGACGTTCCTGAAGGGCGAACCCTCTCCGGCGCTGCAGGCGCTCGGCAGCGACCACTCCTCGTTCGTGGGTTACACCCACGTCGAGACCGACGCGCGGGTCGTTGGCATCCTGAGCGGCGGGCAGCTGGTCGACCGCGCGGTTCCCAACGGCCACTACGACGTCGTGTTGGACACGACGCCCTTCTACCCCGAGGGTGGCGGCCAGCTGGGCGACCGGGGCGTCCTTCGCGGGGTAAACGGCGTCTTCCGCGTGGAGGACACCCAGGCTCACGGTGGTGCCATCGTCCATCGGGGCTACGTCGAGGAGGGCGAGCTCCGCGTCCTGGACCTCGTCGATGCCGAGGTGGACCTCGCCTGGCGGCGGGGGGCGACATACCACCACACCGCCACTCACATGCTTCACGCCGGCCTCCGGCTGGTGCTCGGCCCGCACGTCCGGCAACAAGGCTCGCTCGTCGCACCGGACCGCCTCCGTTTCGACTTCACCCATCTCGAACAGACGCCCCGCGAGGCGCTGCGCGAAGTCCAGGCTCTCGTGAACGAGAAGGTGCGGAGGGACCTGGAGGTACGGTGGCGGACGACGACCTACCAGCAGGCCATCGCCAGCGGAGCGCTCGCCTTCTTCGGCGACAAGTACGGCACGGAAGTGCGCGTGGTCGAGATTTCCGACGACGGGGAACGGTTCAGCGCCGAACTGTGTGGCGGAACGCACGTCCACCATACGGGCGAGCTGGGGTTCATCTACATCGTCCGCGAGGGCGCTGTTGCCGCAGGCATCCGGCGCATCGAAGCGCTCGCGGGCCCCGCCGCCGAGGCGTACCTCGTCGAGCAGACGGACCGGCTGCAGCGCCTAGCCGAGAAGCTCTCCGCCTCGCCGGCGGAGCTTGAAGCGCGTATCGAGGCGCTCCAAGTCGAGCTCGAGCGGCTCCGGAAACAGGCCCAGCAGTTGGAACGGGCGCAGGCTGCGGCGGTTACCGAGGCGGCCCTCGGTGCGGCGGTCGAGGTCGACGGCAGCCATCTCGTCGTGGCCCAGGTCGATGTCCCTTCCCACGACATGCTGAAGGAGGTCGCCGACCGGGTTCGCCAGCGGCTCGGCTCGGCCCTCGTCATCCTCGCTGCTCTGGTCGACGGGCGCCCCTCCTTCCTGGCCGCGGCGACGCGCGACCTGGTCGAACGCGGTGTCCATGCGGGGAACCTGGTGCGGGAGATCGCCAAGGCCGCGGGGGGCGGCGGCGGGGGCCGCCCTGACCTCGCGCAGGCGGGCGCCCGGGACGCCTCACGGCTCGAGGCAGCCCTGGAACAGGCTCGCCACCTGGGACGGCAGGCCCTTTCCCGGGTATAGTGCCCTCCACGGGGAAAGGGGGTTGCCGTGGCGGACGTGCCGCCCCTCGAATCCGTCGTCGACGACGATGAATTCGCCCCCGAGGAGCGGGCGACGGTTCTCCACGTCGACCGGGGCGAGGACATCGCCAGCATCTGCGGAAGGGTCGAAATGGCGCCCACGTCTGCCGTCATCCTGTGGGCGCCCGCGGGGAATCGGTCGCTGGCCACCGAACTCGGCATCCGCCGGCTCCTCCGCCACGCCGAGGAGAGCGGGAAGCAGGTCGCCATCGCCACCGCCTCCGTAGGGCTGGCTTCCCGCGCCCGTCAAGCCCGGATCCCCGTGGCCCGGCGCCCCGAACACGTTCGCTGGGATGCTCCCGGCCGCATCGCCCTTCGACTGGGGCCGGTCACGCTGCTCCTGCCGGCGATCGGACGGTATCTCCAGGTCGCTGCCATTCTGGCCGTGGCCGCCGTGGCCGTGGGCCTCGCGCTCACCATGGGGCCATCGGCGACGGTGGTCCTCTATCCCCCAACGGAAACGCTCGAGGAGTCGGTGAGCGTTTCCGCCTCGCCGAACTTCGATTCGATCGACCCTACACGGCTGCGCGTCCCCGCCGTCGAGGTCTCGACGACGCGGACCTTGACCCTTGCGGCGCGAACGACGGGCCTCGCTCCCGTCGGGGTCGCCGCTGCCCGAGCGCAGGTCGTCCTCACGAATCCGGGCGCCAGCGCGGTGCGCGTCCCGGCGGGCACCGTCCTCCTCAGCGAGCCTGGGGGCACCGAGTTCACCCTCGACGCCGACATCGAGGTTCCCGCCGGCGGGCAAGCGACGGGGTCGGTCACGGCCCGTGTGCTCGGGACCGCAGGCAACGTTCCCGCAGGGACCATTTCCCGCTTCGCCGACCCCCGGTTCTCGGGGTTACAGGCCGCCAACCCGGAGCCGGCCGAGGGGGGTGCCAACGAGGATCGCCCCGCCGTTGCCCAGCAGGACGTGCTCTCGCTCCGGGAACTGGCACACTCCCTCTCGGAGAGCGCGGAGGTCCGAGCGCTCCTCGCCGAGGATCGACCACACGACGCCGTCTTCCTCGGAACTGCGGAAGTCGACGTGGAAGTCGGCGAACCCCAGCCGCCCGTCGGCACCCCCGCCGCGGTCGTGCTCCTGCCCGTTACCGTGCGTATCTCCGCGCTGGCCATCCCCGCCGAGACGCTCGAACGCTTCGCTCGGGAGGTCCTGCGCCTCGGCCAAGGTGCGGGCGCGTTCGTTCCCGGCACCGTCCGGGCCGAGGAGACAGGGGCACGCCAATACGACCCCGAAAACGAGGTCGTCACCACGGAACTCCGGGTTCAAGCCGAGTTCGCCCCTGGCATCGACGAAGCCGAGATCCGAAAGGCAGTGAGAGGAAAATCACCCGACGAGGTGCGCCGGGTCCTCCGCGAGCGGTATGGTAGTTCCGAGAGCGACGTTCGGCTCTTTCCTGGCTTCGCGCCGTGGCTTCCGCGGTTCGGGTTCCGCATCGACGTGGAGATCCGGTCGCCTTCGGCGCTGGAGCCGGGGAAGGAGCCGGCCGCGCCCGAAGCGAACGATGAGCCGGACGGTGCCGCACTCCCGCAGGACCCTCGCCCTCGACTACGGGTCGAGGCGCATCGGCGTGGCCGTGAGCGACGAGCTGGGGCTCTACGCTCACCCCCGGCCGGCGCTGAACGTTCGCTCGTCCGAGGCCGCGGTGGCGGCCGTGGCCGAGCTCGTTGAACGGGAAGGCGCCGTCGAAGTGGTGGTTGGGGTGCCGTTGGGCATGGGTGGCCAGGCAACGGCCCAAACGCGGGAGGTTCGTGCCTTCATCGAGCGGCTCCGCTCGCGTCTGAGGGTTCCCGTGTTGGAAGCCGACGAGCGCCTCTCGACGGCCGAGGCGGCTCGGCGTGCCCCGGCGCGCCGGGCACGCGACGGCTGCCTCGATTCGGAGGCCGCGGCGATCGTGCTCCAGGCGGTGCTCGATGCGCGCCGGGGAGGCGCCCGTGGGACGTGAGCGATGGTACCTGGCGGCATCGGCGGCGGCCGCCGTCGTGGTGGTGGCGGTTTCCGTGGCGATCGCCAAGATGCCGGCGGCGACCATCGGCGACCCGCCGTCCCTTCCGGCGCCCGCGAGCCCGGGGCGGGAAGTGACCCTCGTCGTCCCCGAAGGAGCGAGCGTGGACGACATCGCTCGCGAGTTGGAGCGGCTCGAAGTGATCCACTCGGCCGAGCAGTTCACCACGCTCGCGGCCCTGATGGGGCTCGGCCATCGCCTCGCGCCGGGAACGTACACCCTCCGCACGGGCTCCAGCCCGCTGACCGTGCTCGATGCTATCCGGGTGAAGCCGTCGCCGCCCGTGATTCGCCTCACCTTCCCCGAGGGTCTCCGTATCGAGGAGATGGCCGCCATCGTGGAGGAATCCGGCTTCGCGACCGCGGCGGAGTTCCTGCAGGCGGTCGAGCGCGCCCAGCTCCCGCCCGGACTGGCCGAATACCTGCCTCCCGCCGACCAACTGCCGCCCGGACAGCGCCTCCAGGGGTACCTCTTCCCCGACACATACCTGTTGCCGAAAGGCGCGACAGTGGACGACCTCGTCGCCCTCATGATCACCACGCTCGATGAGCGGTTCACGCCGGAGCTTCGCGCGGCTGCCGCAGCGAAAGGACTCAACCCACACCAGGCGTTGACGCTCGCCTCCATCGTGGAACGCGAGGCTGTCATCCCGGCGGAGCGCCCGCTCATCGCCGGCGTCTTCCTCAATCGCCTTCGCGCCAACGACTTGCTCGGCGCGGACCCGACGGTGCAGTTCGCCGTGGCCCTCGACCCGGCCAACGTTGCCCGCTGGGGGTGGTGGAAGCGGGAGCTCACCATCGACGACCTCGAAATCCAGTCGCCCTACAACACGAGGCTCGTACCTGGGCTCCCGCCCGGCCCTATCGCCAACCCAGGCCTCGCCTCCATCGAGGCGGTCGCCAACGCGGTCGAGACCGACTACTACTACTTCGTGGCCAACGCGAAAGCCGGAGACGGTTCCCACGTCTTCGCCGTGACCGAGGCGGAACACGAGCGGAACAAGATCCTTTACGGAGCACCCTGAACGATGACGCTGCGCCTCGGCATCATCGGCCACCCCGTGGCTCACTCGCTCTCGCCCGCCTTCCAGCAGGCAGCCTTCGACGCCAGCGGCATCGACGCCCGCTACGAACGCTGGGATACTCCTCCCGCTGCGCTCGCCGACCGGATCCGCTCCCTCCGTGCGCCGGACGTGCTCGGGGCGAACGTGACCATCCCCCACAAGGAAGCGGTGCTGCCGTTGCTGGACGAGCTCGACCCGTTCGCCCGGCTCGTGGGGGCGGTGAACACCATCGTCGGCCGTGATGGGCGCCTGAGCGGCTGGAACACCGACGGCCCCGGATTTCTGCGTGCTCTCCGGGATTCGGCGGCATTCGAGCCTGCCGGTCGCCGCTTCCTCCTCGTCGGGGCGGGAGGAGCGGCCCGCGGCATCGGTTTCGCGCTGGCTCGGGCGGGCGCCGCGGTCATCGCGGTCTGGAACCGCACCCCCGAGCGGGCCGAAGCGCTGGTCTCCGACCTCCGGCGCGCATTCCCGGCCGCGACCTGCGAGGTCCAGTCGAGTCTTGCTCGCTTCCGTGGCTTCGATGCGGTGGTGAACTGCACCTCGGTAGGCATGGAGGGGTCGGGTACCGAAGGGGTGCTTCCGTTCGACCCCGAAGAGACCGAATCGCACTGCCTCATCGCCGACATCGTCTACAAGCCCGAGCTGACGCCCCTCCTCCGCGCGGCAGAGGCGGCGGGCAGGCCGGTGCTCGGGGGGCTTCCCATGCTCATCTATCAGGGAGCGCTCGCCTTCGAGCTGTGGACGGGGAAGCCCGCACCGGTGGAGGTGATGTTCGCCGCTGCTCGCGCAGCACTCCGCGCCTCCGTCCGACCATGATCGTCGTCGGAAGCCTGATCGTGCTCGCCCTCTTCGTCCTCGTCGGCTGGGCCGTCTCCGTCGAGATGTTCCGTCACCGTTGGTGGCGGCGGCGCGTCGAATCGGGCGACCTGCGCGTCATCGCCGGCCTCATCCTCGAGGCCATGGCAGGATGGCGGCGAAGTCGACCGCCGCGCGACCTGCCCGCTGCGGTCTGGGCCGGCATCTGTTCTGCCGAGCTGGTGGCCGTATCCGCGGAGTGCGCGACGGTCTCCGCCGTAGCCGAGCCGGAGTATCGGAGCGAGGGAGGCCAGCGCGTGCTCGCCACGCCCCTCCTCGACGTCGCCCAGTGGGTGGCGGTCAGGCTTGTCGACATGATGCTGTACGATGTTCCCAACCTTCGAATGCCGCGTGTACGCGTCGACGTCTACACAACATTCACGGGTGATGACGGAGTGCCGGTCCAACGGCCCATCCTTTCGGTGACAGCGAGCCGTCGGGCAGCCGAAGGCCTGCCCTGGGAGTCGCTCACTCCGGCCGAAGTGTTGGCGCGATTCGAGGCCAGGATGCGGCTCGGCCCCGCGGGCCAGCCGCTGCCCATCGACCTGCCCGAACCGGAGGGCGTGCCGCCTGCCGAGGTAGCGAGCGAAGGGGTCGCGCCCCCGCCGGAGGCGCGATGATGGGTCACTTCCGCTTCCTTACCGCCGGAGAGAGCCACGGGAAAGGCCTCACCGTCATCGTCGAGGGCGTTCCTGCCGGGCTCTCCCTCCGCGCCGAAGACATCGACCGGGACCTCGCCCGCCGCCAAGGAGGGTACGGGCGTGGCGGCCGGATGAAGATCGAGCGGGACCACGTCGAGATCACGGCGGGCGTCCGCCACGGGAAGACCCTGGGCTCGCCCATCGCTCTCTGGATCGAGAACCGCGACTGGCCGAACTGGACCGAACGCATGGCCGTCGAGCCGGTCGAGGCGCCGGTCGAGCGGGTGACTCGCCTTCGCCCAGGCCACGCCGATCTGCCGGGAGCGATCAAGTACGGCTTCGACGACGTGCGGAACGTCCTGGAGCGGGCTTCGGCGCGTGAGACAACGGCTCGGGTCGCGGCCGGGGGCATCGCGAAGCGGCTTCTTGCCGAGTTCGGCGTCGCCTTCTTTTCGCACACCATCGCCATCGGCGGCGTCCGTGCCGCGCCCGCCGAGCCCATCGATTGGGAGGCGGTCGAGCGGAGCCCGGTCCGGACGGCCGACCCACAGGCTGAGGCGGAGATGATCGCTGCCATCGACGCTGCCAAACAGGACGGCGACACGGTGGGTGGAGAAGTCGAAGTGCGGGTGACGGGCGTCCCCATCGGCCTGGGGAGCTACGTCCAGTGGGACCGGCGGCTGGACGGCCGAATCGCCCAGGCCATCTGCAGCATCAACGCCTTCAAGGGTGTCGCGTTCGGCGCCGGCTTCGAAGCGACAGCGCTCCGTGGCTCCCAGGTGCACGACGTCATCCTCCCCGTGGAGCGTTGGGAGGGTCGGCTCTGGCCCCACGCGACGAACCGGCACGGGGGCATCGAAGGGGGTATCTCCACCGGCGAGGACATCATCGTCCGTTGCGCCGTAAAGCCAATCCCTACGCTGGCCCATCCGCTGCCCTCGGTCGACCTCGACACTGGCGAAGAGGTGCTCGCGCACTACGAACGCAGCGATGTGTGCGTGGTGCCAGCCGCCGGCGTCGTGGCCGAGGCGATGGTGGCAGTCGTCCTCGCCGACGCCTTTCTGGAGAAGTTCGGCGGCGATTCCCTCGCCGAAATGCGCGCCAACTACGAACACTTCCTCGCCTCGGCGGGCCCTCGTGCCCTCCGACGTTGACGCAGACCATGCCGCGGACGCCGCAACGGATCTTCCTGGTAGGTATCTCCGGCTCCGGCAAGAGCACCGTCGGCCGCCGGGTGGCCGAACTTCTCGGCTGGGACTTCCTCGACACCGACCGCCTGGTGGAGGAGCGCGCGGGCCGGCCGGTGGCGGCCATCTTCGCCGAGGACGGCGAGGCGGCCTTCCGTGCTCTAGAGGCGGACGCGATGGCCGAAGCCGCCCGCCGCGAGCGCGTCGTCGTGGCCACCGGCGGCGGCGCGTTGCTTTCTCCCGAGGGTCGGCGTGCGGCCCGGTCCGGGTTCACCGTGTGGCTCTCCGTCCCCCCGGAGGAGGCGGCTGCCCGTCTCCTCTCCGACCCCGAGGCCGAGGTCCGGCCGCTTCTCGCGGGCGATGCTGTGGCGCGGCTCCGGGAGCTCCTCTCCCGACGCCGGCCGCTCTACGCGGCGGCGGATGCGGTCGTCACCACCGCTTCGCTCTCGACCGAGGAGGCAGCCCAAGCGGTGGTCGCCGCCTTCCGGAAGGCCCTCGCCGGGGCGTGGGGTATTCCCGGCGTCGCCTGCGAGGTGGCTGCTCCGGGCGGACGATACCCGGTGGTTGTCCGCGAAGGAGCCCTGCGCGACCTCGGCGCCCTTGCCGGCGCGCTCGGTTTCCGTGGGCGCGCCTTCGTGGTGACCGACGAGGTTGTTGGGCAATCCTTCGCCCGCAGCGCCGCGGGAAGCCTCGCGGAGGCCGGACTCGAAGCTCACGTCCTCGAGCTTCCTCCGGGCGAGGCAGCGAAGACGCTCGGCACCGTGGAGCGAGTCTACGAGTGGCTCGCCGAACTCCGCGCGGAGCGCGGCGAGCTCGTCATCTGTCTCGGCGGCGGCGTCATCACCGACCTCGCCGGATTCGCCGCCGCGACCTACCTCCGGGGCATGCCGTTCATCCACGTGCCCACGACCCTGCTCGCCATGGTCGATGCGGCGATCGGAGGCAAGACGGGCGTCGACCTCCCCGCCGGGAAGAACCTCGTCGGTGCCTTCGCCCAGCCCGCTGCCGTCCTCATCGACCCCGGGGTGCTCGGCACGCTCCCGGAGCGCGAGACTCGCGCCGGGCTT
>Ga0197143_1000684_pt1 | contig 33910 bp, 40 predicted proteins | sample GBS70_MetaG_FD_148603 | JGI IMG/M metagenome (GOLD analysis project Ga0197143, IMG submission 148603) | Sediment microbial communities from Great Boiling Springs, Gerlach, Nevada, United States - GBS 70_MetaG | ecosystem: Environmental > Aquatic > Thermal springs > Hot (42-90C) > Sediment... | reverse complement strand
ACGTCATTAGCAGGTAAGATATGCCCATCAAGATATCCTCTCAACAAAACTTCATAGGCATAGGCTTCTTTGCTTTTCAGGTCTAAAATTTTTTGAAAGAATGGAACCACTTCAAAGTTTAGAAAGCTCATCTCTTAGATATTTTACCAAGCAAATACGACTAACCATTCTTTGATTTCTTCGTGTAGCAATCTCCACAAAGGCATTAGCCTATTCATTACTCTGATAAATTCTCGTCCGTGTCCAGGTGCTAAAAGATGAGCAAGTTCGTGGCAAATAACGTAGTCAATCAAGGTAGTAGGAAGCTGAACCAATCGCCAATCCAACCTTATCACTCCATCTGCAGTGCATTGTCCCAAGACTGCCTTCGTTTCGGTATATTTGATTGTTGTGATTTCAATCTTGGTTGGTTTTTTGGGAAACTTCTCTGCTAAAAGCTCAACTCTCTTGGGAAGGAACTCTTGTGCGAGCTCTTTGTAGTAAAGAACAAGAGCAGACCTCACTTGTTCTTTGTTTTCCACAAAAACCGTAAGAGTATCACCGTCAAGCTTTGCCTTTGCGTTTCCCTTTTCCACTCTTAGAGTGTATTCTTTTCCAAAAATCCAAATCCTTTGTCCGTCTTCAGGCTTTACCATTTTCCTTTTTAGCTCTGCCAAATCCGCTAATAGCTTCTTTTCGTTTTTCTTGATGAGCTTAAAGATTTCTTCGTTTTTTGACCAAAGCGGAGCACGAACTAAAACCTCACCTTTCAAATTCACACTTACGCTTATTCGCTTTCTTCTCTTCGTTCTTTGTATCTTCACGGGAAAGTCAAACGTTTTGTTCTCCTTTAAGATTTGGTTAAGTTTTTGCAAAGTCTCTTCTATTTTGCGAAGTTCCTCCTCACTTGGAGTTTGAGTTCCCGCTATGATTGTCCAATCTCTCATTTAGATCCTCCTCTAAGAGTTCTGATTTTTTGAGCGAGTTCCTCAGAAAAGGGAACTCTAAAGCCTATGCCTCTTTCGGTGTTGTTCCAACTCCAATCATCTCCATCTGCAGAGTTCCCTATCACATACCATATGTAGTCCTTCTCTATAACAAACCACTCGCCTCCACCGTAAATAAACTCGTCAGGGCGACAAAAAGGATCGTCTATCCTCTCTCCTTCAAGCTTGAACAGTCCATCAGGTTTTTCTCCCTGCTGTTTGATGTACTCCTTTATTTCCTTAAGAATTCTTTTCTTTTCTTGTATTTGCCTTTTTCTTTCTTCCTCTTCTTGTCTTTTTCTTTCTCTCTCTTGCAAAATCTCTTCCACTTTGCGAAGTTCCTCTTCATCCGCAACCTCTTTGGCGTATTCTTTTACGATTTGCTCTACTGTCTTTACTTTTACCGTCATCCAGCCGTAAGGACGAGTTCTTCCAAAAAAGGGAGGCAAGCCATAAAGTGCTTCTGCACTAATCCAAGAGCCTTCAACCTTGTCAGGTGTCATCTTGAAAAAGTAGTTTCCAATCTTTTGCCACACTTCTCTTGGAACCTGCACCGTCAGTCCGTAGTAATCTCCTAAATCGTCTCTTCCTTTTAGCTCAAACAAGCGGTCAGTTAAAGCTCTGATGACCCAATCTCTCATTTCACACCTCCTTATTTATAAAAACCGCTCGGAAGTGCATTTTCTGACACAAATGCTTTGAGCTAAAATCTCTCATTGAAAGCCTCCTCTAAGAGTTCTCAAATATTGCTTTTGTATATGCAATAAACAAAGGATCGTCATATTGAGTTGTTCCGATTATGCAATTGACAAAGAAGTCCTGCACATGAAGAGCTTGTAGTTTGAAATTCAAGATATTTTCGTCTTTGTGGTCTATAAAATTGGGTTCAAGACAATTGGGTTCAAGAATATAGCCCGCGTAGAGCACGTATGAAATAATGTGCGGTAGTGTATCAAGGCTCAGCCTTGAGAGTTTATCCACTATTATCTGATTAACTGTTTCAGTGTCTCCTTTTAGTGCCCTTTCAAGTAGGCTGTGATAAAAGAAAATGCTTTGCTCGGTAATCCTTATATCATCCCTTCTTAGCCCAAGCCAAAACAAACTCTCACCACCGCCGTAGATACTACTCCAAACAAGGTCATGTGCTTTAAAGAAACAGTGTCCAAGCTCATGGATGATCGTTTCATCCGACGGCCTGCCTCTGAAAGCGACTTTATCTTCATCCTTAAAAGCAACGCCGAGTGTCTTGGATGCGAAAAATTTCAAATTCTTTAGATGCTGTTCGTATTCTTCTTTTGAGATGAGATTATTTTGTAAAAGCATATTCAGAAACTCAATAGCATCAACTATTTCGGGATTGGCGTTAAACTCTTCAAACTCTTCTTTCCACTCCACCACTTCAACTTTCTTGGAATATTCCGTAAAAGCAGGATACTTTTTCTTGAGTTTTTCAAATATTGGTCTGTTCTTGAGAAGGTCATACACTTTCATTTCAAACCTCCTTATTTCTTTGTTCATGGCTCTACTTCCTGCAGAATGTGGTTTAAGTTGTGTTTTTTCGCAAACTCTATCAGCTGATCTTTTGTGATGATAGCCCTTCTGTAGCAATAAAACCTGCCTCGCCCGACAACGTAGTTAAATCCTCTCTTATAATTGCAATTGTAGATAATATAACGCCCGTTGTCTGTCTCATAAACATCTCCTGCGTTCCGTATTGGAAAAGAATAGCAGACCGTTTCAACATCAATATCAAACATTCTTGCTAATTTCCCTACGCTGTCTTTTAAACCTGTGTTGCCTATAAATTTGTGATTTCTCTTCATTGCTCTTACCTCCTTACTTATATAAACCGCTCAGAAGGGAATTTTCTGACACAAATGCTTTGACTGCTAAACCTGCGTCTTCTTCCCAAGTCCTTGGGTCATAGACAAAATCTGCAAAGGAGTGTTTTGAGCGGTCGCTTACAGGAACATCAAGGCTTAAAAACTTGTCTTTTTTGGCAAAGGTCTTTTGCAAAAAGGCTTTGAGTTGGTTTATTGCCAAGGTGGAGAGCTTGCCCTTTTTTGGGTCCCACATACCAACAGCCCTGAGAAACTCAACCATACAGTCTTGATATAGCTCTTTGTATTCTTCAGGTCTCACTCTCATAGCCCTAAGGGCTGAATGAATGAGATTGATGTTTTCAAGAGCTATTTTGTCCCTTGCGGATTTAAACAAGTGCCACCACGCAAGGAACCTTCCTTCCTTTGCCTGTGGGTAGTACTCTTCTATGGTCCTCAGAAGAAAGTTGGTCTTTGGCGTGCCATCTCTTTCAAAGAAAATGTAAAGCGGTTTTAGTCTAAAGCTTAGCTCAAGTTTGAAAAGATAGGGAACCTCCATGTAAGCCCTTTGTCTGCTAACGGTTAAGAGTTCTGATGGCTCACTTGGGACAGGCTCATCAAGCTCAAACTTCAGATAAACTTGTCCTTGCACCACCACCACAGACACATCAAGCCCTTGAAGTTCCACTTCCCTTTCAAGCACGCCTACGAAAGTTTTCCCGTCTTTTTGAAAAAGAACAGTTTTGCCCTCTACTTGCACCTTACTGTCTTTTAGCTCATGTCCAAGCCCTTTTGGAACGTGTGCCTTAATCATTTACTTCCTCCGTTGTCGCACGCAGAAGCCCTCTTTTGGGATCTTCGTCTTCTACCACCTTTCTGTTTTGCTCAGTGTAGGCAACTTCAAACACGTACTTGGAACCTTTCTTTTTCGCATAAAGAGGCAGAATGGGAACGTCTACCTTCAGAACTTTGCCTTCCTCAAGAGCAGAAAGAGCCTGAAGAGTTTTCTCCACGTGAGGGCAAAAAACGAGAAAGTCTCCCTTGGGCAAGGAATAAGCATACTCTAAAAGCAGGCGTTGGTCCTGCTCTTCAAGCAGGTAAAGCCCAAGCAGGAGGACGTTTTTGCCCTCCTGCACAATCTCAAGATTTACATCTAATCTTTTCATCTATTTACCTCCTTACCAAATAATCAAAAGAAAGTGCAAAAGCACCACAAACAAAAGAAACAAAATCGTCTCTATCAACAACTCAACCTTTTCACTCATCTTTGCCTCCTCACAAGGTCTATAAGGGCACTTACACTCTTTTTGTCCCAACTGCCCTCTTCTTCCAAGACAAACTCACTCCTCACAAGCCCTTTCTGTTTGGCAGTCTCCACTATTTCCTTGGTTAGTCTCCCACGCCCTATCAAGGTCTTCAAGTAAGCCTTTTGATTTTCCGTCGCAGGCTCTACCGCTTCAGTCCCTACAAGCTGTAGTAGAATTTGGTTAATAAAGTCCTCTCCTACTAAGCTCTCTAAAGCCCGCTTCATTGCACGAGTGTAAGCCACTCTCGCTAAAGTCCCGTCGGCTTTTTCTTCCTTAGAACACTCTCCAACCTCAACTACCTCAAAATGGCTGTCCTTTACCCTAATACGCACCTTCACCGCAAGCACAACATAATCAGATGACACATGAAGAGCTTGAACCTCTTCCTCCCAAGAACCACCCAAACTTACAACATACTGCCTCGTCGCAGACAGCATCTCAAGTGCCATCGGCCGTGATATCTCAGGCACTCCTCTTATAAAGACCACAAGGTCCTTCCTGCTTTCCAAAAGGCTTTTCAGCCTCTGCTTGAGACTATCAAGCCCATTCCCGCTTTTGACTATGTCGCCCATCTTCCACACCTCCTTTAAAAGGTTTATAATAGTATTATAATACCCGATTTTTTTTTTGTCAAGTATTTTGTGAAAAAGCGACCTTAATATCCTGCTGTTTGCTCTATTCGCAAATGTTAAATCCTATAGCGTAATTGATGAGTTTTTTATCTTTTGAAACGTAAAGTTCTGCAAAGCAAGCTTGGGCTGGATTAGGAGTTCGGCAGTCAATTCTGTATCCTCTGAAGTTTGAATAGGCTTGTCCATATCCTCTGCAAGTGCTAAAAAATTCCTTAGAAAATATCAGGTCTTCTTTAAGCTGTGCGATGGAAAACATACCAAAGTCATCCGATCGGTCAATGTAATACACACGGCCGTCAACCACTCGGTAATTATGCACGAAACTGTATCCTGGACCTTCTGTTATCAACGCTACATATCTAACGTCGGAGTTGTCTCTTACTTCCCTATAAACGTATAGGCTCTTATACTTCATATTTCCTGCAACCACAACGCTTGGCATTCCTGTATTGGCTGTCTGAAGGATGAGCTGTTCTACTGCAGAAAGCTGTGGCTCTTTTGATGCTCTCTTTACTTGAAGTTGGTGTATTAGATTTTCGTCAAAACCTTCTTTTATTTGGTAGTCATAACCTGCTGAAGAGCTTTGTTTTTCCCAATATCTTCTTTGCAAGTAAACCATAAACTTTTCACTGCCATCGCAATAATAAACTCTATTGGGTAGGTCATTCATCCACATCGTGTAATCCTTCATCGCTATGTTAGCTACAAAGTTCAAATACTCCTCTCCTGTATCTACTCTAAACACTCCACCTTTCGCATGACAGTAGCCTGCTATTTTTGCAAGAACGCTGGCGGAACTCATGGGATAGCATTCTGCATAAACGTTAATTTCTTTAAAATAGTAAGAGCCGTCGTTCATCTGCTTGACTTTGGTGCCTGTTTTTCTTAAAAAATCCAACACGTTTTCGCTTTCCATTGCTTGATCTTTGTAGCGTTTTTCTACAGAAGAACTCTTTGGCTCCGCTGGATGGGAAACAACCTGAGCATAACAATACTCATCACGATAATACCTTCCTACAGTGCGTCCTTCTTCAATTCTGAATACCTCCTTTCCGTCTTTCTCACAAAGATAAGCGGGTGCATCCACGTTTTCTAATTTAAAAGCCCCCTTAAAAGCATCTTTTAACATTCCACTAAAACCCATTACTTCTTTGATAGGTATCTTCTCTTCTACTACCTGCTGTTGCCCGCCAAAACCTGATACTTTCCGCTTTCTCAAACGATAGGCGGAACCATCATATTGAGAACAGAGTTGGAAGACAACGTTTTCTATAATGCCAAACCTACTACAAAAAACCAGCGTCTGCGTATCCGATAGACTAACAAAATCGCATCTTTTTGCAAGCTCTTCCCTAAAAGATACCTCTTGTGCAAAGGCAAGCCCAAAAAGTGTAGTCAAAGCAACAACCTTTTTCACCCTCATTGTGTTATATTATACTAAGAAGGGTTTTGTCCAAAAATTCCCATTCGCTTAGCCTTTCAATTATAATAAAACACACTGTGTTTGGAACACTACAGTTTAAGGGAACCTTTAGCTCTCCCTTAAAATCAATCCTTGTGGAAGGGAAATGGCAAAGGCTGGCAAGTAGGTTAGTTCCCTTCGGCTTTGGGGGGACGGCACTCGGGAATACCGGGTGAATAATTGGACAAAGCCCTGAGAAGAAAATTTTCAACTATCTGATCTTCAAAGAGTTGGTAGGCGTAGAGAAGGGCGATAAAGTCTTGGATGGTTTTTAGTTCAAAGCGGTTTTGGTGGAGAAGTTGTATAATTTGGTGGGCTTTTTCTACGTAATCAACTGACTTGTGGAGTGGGATTGGTTCTTGGAAGAATTCTTTTGGAGAGCTTGTTTTGGAACCTGCGGGTCTTCCAACTTTTGGGACGTATTCGTATAGAAAGCCAAAGTCTAAAATTTTTGTTTGTGGTTCTTGTGGTGGTGGTTCCTTGGGTTTGCTCTGCGGGCTTTTACCTGCAGGTAAAGGTGGTGGGAAAAATTCTAACAGCTCTTGTTTTAGGTATTCGGTGAGCGTAAGTAAAATTCTACCAAGCTCTATAAAGTCTATGTCTTCACTCTGCAGAATTTCCTTTGCTCTGTTGTAAAGCTTCCAAAACTCTTGGGTCATTTTCTTTTTTTAGCGTCAAAAGGGCTTTGATGAAGTGTATCAGTTCTTTGTGTTCTTCATCTACGGTTCCAATGTAATTGTAAGGTGAGCCTTTTTGCGTGGTAGAATAAACGTAAAACATGTAGCGGAAAGCCTTCTTCGTTGAAGAAAAAAACCGTAAAGTGTAAGCTCCCGTAGCACTCTGTAGCAGTCCCACCTTAAGCCCTAAGTTTTTAGCACACTCTATCACCTCCTTTGCATGAAAAGACACAAACGTGTAAAGAAGGCTCTCATCTAAAATAAGCTTGGGTAAAGCAGATACCTGCCTTGCAAGCTTTTCACAAATCTCCTCAGAAACAGGTAAAGACTGTGCTAAAGACCTCTCCTGCGAAGACAAATCCTCCCTGTCTTTATAACACGGCAGAGCGGGAATGCTTAACCTCTTCATTTAGCTATCGCCACAAGCGGTAAGTTTGGAACCTCTTCAAGCACAGGCACGTTTGGAACCACCTCTTTAAAAGCAGACGTTATCCTCGGGTCTTCCTCCTTTCTCAACTCTATGAGTTTCTTAGCGGTCAAAAACACACCTTTGGCATCTACACGATAAAGATGCCCTATGTGCAACCACGGTATCCTCTTCTCCCTATACTTGTCAGGAGAATAGCCTCTCAGCGAGGTATTCACCAAAAACACCGTGGAGCACCTTGCTAATCTGTCTATTCTAATGGGAATTTCCTTCATCTTCCTAAGAACCTCCTCCGCATAGAGAACCACAAAGTCTTGAATAAAGTCCTCGTCATAACTCACAAACCTGTGCGGAAACTCCTCCACCTGCCTTCTAATCTGCTCACAATACCTCTCGTCCTTGACCTCAAGAGCTTTATCTAAAAACATTCGCTCTACCGTGGTTAATACCTTCTCGTCCGCACATGCTATCCCTTTTAAGCTAAGAGTGTAAAGTCTTCTCATAATGGTTATTATACTAATTTAACCTTGTTAAGGTTTAAACAAGGTTAACTCTTCTTTAAAACAGAAAGAAGCTCTTTTATCTGTGCCAACCGCTCCTCTATCTGTGCCAGCTCTTTCACCAGTTCAGCGGACTTTTCAGGCAGTCCTATTTTTTTTACATTTCCCAAGCACCGCCACCTTGCCTTCCCTTCTTCATACCGCCAAACATACACATACGTATTTTTGTTGATGTGCTTGAGAGAATATCCTCGCCTTGATAAAACTTTTTCAAGCCTTTCTTTTCTCTTTAGAAGCTTCAAAACTTCTTCCCTGAGCTCCTCAATCAGCTCTAAAACATCCATCCTTAACTATGACTATACTGTTGGCTACCTAAGATAGTTAATAGCACTTAACTATGTTTTAAACACAAACCTTTAAACATAGTTAAGGTTCCATTTTTGAAGATTTGCAAAAATGGAACCTTGGACTTAACCTTGTTAATGCTTAAACAAGGTTAAGTGGGTAGAAAGCTTGAAAGTTAAGGATTTCAAAAACAGAACCTTAGAACTCAAATATCGCTTTCGTGTAAGCGGTGTAAAATGGGTCGCTGTAGTGAGTTCCCATCACACAATTGACGAAAAACTTCTGAATGTGGTGAGCTTGTAGTTTGAAGTTTAAGATATTTTCGTCTTTGTGGTCTATAAAATCGGGCTCAAGGATAGAACCTGCGTAAAGGGCGTATGAAAGAATGTGCGGTAGGGCGTCAAGACCGAGCTTTGAGAGTTTTTCAACAACTATTTGATTGACAGTTTTCGTGTCTCCTTGAAGGGCTTTTTCAAGCAAGCTGTGATAGAAAAAGATGCTCTGTTCTGTTATCTTTATGTCATCCCTTTTCAGTCCGAGCCAAAAAAGGCTCTCTCCACCGCCGTAGATACTGCTCCACAAAAGGTCGTTTGCCTTGAAAAAGCAATGTCCGAGTTCGTGAATAAGTATTTCATCTGAAGGATGCTCTCTGAAAGCTACTTTATCTTCATCCATAAAAGCAATGCCCAGCGTTTTGGATGCAGGGAATTTTAGGTTCCTTATGTGCTTTTCGTATTCTTCTTCTGAAATAAGATTGTTCTGCAAAAGCATATTCAAAAACTCAATTGCATCAACTGTTTCGGGATTGACATCAAACTCTTCAAACTCCTTTTGCCATTCCACCACTTCAACTTTCTTTGAGTATTCTGCAAAGGCAGGATACTTTTTCTTGAGTTTTTCAAATATCGGCCTCTCTTTTAGAAGGTCATACACTTTCATTTTTCACTCCTCCTTATTTATAAAAACCGCTAAGAAGCGAATTTTCTGACACCTTTTTAAACCTCCTCACAAACCTTTCACCCTCAGGTCTTTATCAACTACTCTGATAATTGTAAAAGAGCCATAAACCCTTGACAGGATTGGTTCGGGAAAGAGTTTTTCCAGCCCATCGTAGTCGTTGGTGGTAATAATCAAAGGTTTTTGCTCCTTCTCCGCATGGTAAATCAAAACAATGAGAAGTTTTTCTAACTGCTCATTCAAAAGATTGGGAATGACGTCGTCAAGTAGGTAAGCATCGTGCTGTTCATACTCATCAAAAACTTTTTTTAGGTCAGGTAAATCAACGAAAGATATGTAAGCGGGATTGTGAATGAGCCTTTTGTGTAGAAGATAAGCCATATACCAAACCGCAGAAACAGACTTCCCTACGCCCGCAGGACCATCCAAAATCAAAAACTTCCGCAAAGCCTTAGCTTGAGCTTTAACTGCCAACAAACACTTCGTATTTCTCAAAGAACCAAACACCACGTCCAAGAGATTTTTCGGAAAGTCTGAAAGCCTTTGCAAAATCGCCTCTCTGCCCAAAGGCTTTAAAACAAACAACACTCCCTTATTCCTGTAAATCCTCCCGTCAATTGGAATGTGTTCCTCTAAATGAACTATAAACCTATCCTCCTGCTCCTCAATCTCCTTCGCAAAAGGATAAAGAGCCCTAACCTCTTCAATCGTTCTTTTGACCTGCATTGGCATACCTCTCTAAATAAGCACTTTTGTAGTAGTCCCTGCCTCTTTGGTTCTGAGGAGAACTCCACTCTTTTGATTGTCTGAGCTTTAAAGTAGGCAAAAGTTTTTTGAAGAAAGTGATACCCTTTTTCTCCCTTCTGTAAAACTCTAAGTAGTCCGCCTTCAGCTCCTCCTCTCCAAGTCCCTGCTTTTTGTATATGCCCAAAAGAACTTTTAAAACATTTCCTATAATGCCATAATGGTTCTCTCCCATATACTTCTCAGGTGGTTCCTCCTGCCAAAGCTGTATATACCAGTCAATCAAAGGCTTTACACTCTCTTTCCGCTCCTGCTTTTTCTCCTCTTTTTGACGCTTCTTTTCCTCCTCCTTTTCCAACCTCTCCAGTAGTGCAGACCTTAGCTTTACAATTCCTTCGTAAAGCTTCTGTGCATCCTTTTTGCAGTAAAACACTATGAGCTTTTCTACAAGCTTTAGCATCTCCCTATCACTCATTGCTAAACACCTCCTTAAAAACTTTTTCACACAAACTCTTTGCAGTTTTTACACCAAGCTTACTAACTATCCTCTGAAGAACCTCTCTTAACTCACTTTCATACTTGCTAACGTCTTGCTCTTCCTCAAAAGGATTGAAAAACGCTCCCACTTCCTGATAAAACCTGTTTGAAAACTTCCTATACCACTCATCAGCAAAAGACTGATCAGTCTTTTCCTTCAAAACCTTATACACATCCACCTCAGGATTTTTCACAAACTCATCCCACACAAGCACTTTTCCACGCTCGTAAGCCTGCGGGTCGCTTTCCTCTTCTACTTCTTCTTTGACCGCCCTCACCACAGAACCCACTCCCTTGCCTGTCTGCTGAGCTATCTCCTTTACGCTTCTTCCTTCCTGCATCAAACGCCTTACCTGCTCCCTAAACTCCATCTCCTGCTCTTCTCTAACTTTTGCAGTCCAACTATACACCGCCCTCTCAGACACACCCAAAGCCTGAGCAATCCTTTTAATCGCTACGCCAAGCCTGTAAAGTGTCTGTGCAAGCAGTTGTTTCTCCTCTTTCTTCAGCGGAAGCCCATGCTTTGCATTTGACGCAATCGCCAAAAGCCTAAACTCTACTTCGTCTGCAACAGACACAAACCTAACGGGAACCTCGCTTTTCCCTGCTCGCTTGTATGCAGTTAGCCTATGAACACCATCCACTACCCAATACTCTTCTCCTCTGTCCCACACCAAAATAGGATCAAACTCAACTCCGCTTGCAATCAGCTCAGCATACTCTCGGACTTTCTCCTCAACGGTTCCCGTCAATACCCTTGGCAAAAGCCCTTGCGGAATAACAAGTTTGTCTACAGACAGTCTCTCCATTTCTCACACCTCCTTAAGGGATATTATAATACTATGAGATACGGTTTGTTATAATTTTGATTATGGGCAAAGTGAGTTTTTTGGAGAAAGAGTTAGTTATTACTTCAAACGAAGTTTTGTTGAGGGCTTTGCTTAGTGGTGGTTTAAGCTTAGCCCTTTCGGGCAGAGGTTGGAATGCAAAAGCTTATCTTACAGGTCCCTATCTTGTGCGTTTCGTAGGTGGCTGTTTGGCGAGCGGATATGGGCTATCTGATTTTGGCGTAGAGGTGGTCTCAGGCGTTCAGATAGAACACGAAAAGCTAAGAGTTTTAAAGGAAGGTTCCACAAACGACAGAGGTCTAATAAGGTTAAGTCCTGAGGAGTTTATCTTCTTAGGGCTATTTTGTAGCAAGGGAGTAGAATACACTACGGTAGATCTTGACTTTCAGAGAAATTTTGTATCCCTTAGAAGGGAAGATTACGGTTTTGTTCTTCGGCTCGTGGATGCCAAAGGGCTTCAGGAACAGGTTCTTTTGTCGCAAAAGTCGGACATTTTGAGGTTTTTCTCTGCACTTTTTGCGTCCGCTTTGGGAAGGGAAAAACAAGCTCAAAGGATTGCGGGAGAAGACAACTACGTCAAGGTAAAAGAAAAGGTAGAAATCAAAGACGACCTAAACAAAGTAATACAACTCCCTATCAAAACCGCTAATGGCAACACAAAACTTGAGGAAAAAACTTTATCTGAATGGCTCAGCTTTATTCACAACACCGCCCAAACCGCTGGCAAAAGCCCTCAAGCGGTGCTAAAGTCTTTCCTCAAAAAACACAACATACTCTATTCCTGCAAGGTATCTCTTACCATCAACAACGTTGAAGTCAGAATTCCATCTCATTGGGCTTTAGGGCTTTACCAATGCTTTGAAAAGTATTTGTAAAAACCCCCAATGGGGGGCAAACTAACTTACTCCCTTAAAAGGGAGTAGTCCACGAGCAAGTCCCTTTCAGACAGGACCAACAGCGACCCTTGCCATTTTAGGGCAAGGGTCGTTTTAGAAAGGTCAAGCCCTTTTAAAGACCTGACCTTGCCCGCATGAAGGGCTTTAAAGCCCTTCAAAAGATAAAGCTCCCCCTCAGGTGTGATGGCCTGAGTAGGGAGTTCCAATTCAGGCAGGACGACGAAGTAAGGTTCCTCGTCATCCTGCACATAAAGGGCAAGCATATCGTATAACGGCCGAAGCTTGCCCTCTAAAGCACTCTTGGAAGCCGAAGGCTCCCAATACGCCTCATCGCCGACAAGCTCAAAATTGAGCTTGCCGTCTTTTGCAAAACGGGTTTGGGACGCCTTGAAAGCATCCCACCCGCAATACCCGTATCCGTATCCACCGAACGGATACGGGTGAAAACCTGTGAAGGTCCTTCTGAACCTCCACAGGCTATTTGAAACAACAAGCCCATCATGGACTTGCCAATCACCTACCAAGAGAGGTTCTTCCTCTCCTGGTAGGCAAAGAGCGAACTTGGAACCGCTTCTGAGCGGTTCCAAAAGCCCGCCCTCCTTTAGAAGGAGCTTTAACTGCTCCTTTTTGAGACGAAGTTGGCTAAGCCTATAAGCCAACTCCGCTGTGTCAGAAGAACCCAAGGACAGCTGAAGCTCACTGTCCAAGGTTCCATTGTGAAAGAGGAAGGCTTTGCCTTCCTCCAACTTTACCTCAAAGGGATGGGTCTGCTCTGCACAGACCCTACCCCTTGAGACAATCCTAAAGTGGACCACAAGTGTGTGATCCACTCCCACATAAGGCTCTATGGCTTCCCATAGAGCCTCAAAGGTCATAAAGCCCTTACGGGCCATCCACGTGCGGGACTTTTCATCCCACACGCAAAATCCAGCCCCGTGGGAGTTAGCCTCCCACATGGCCAAAGCGTCGCCCTTAGAAAGGGCGACGCCGACTTTCTTGTAAGTTATTACACACATCTTACTAATCTTATTACTAAAAGGGGCGAAGCCCCCGACTTAGTCCCCGTTTACGGGGACAAGATGCTCCCTTAGGAAGGGAGCCATAACCTTCTTCTCCTCATCGGAGAAGAGGTTTAAAAGCCTCTCAAAGATTTGAGAGGCCTTGTTGGGCAATCTGAACCCGTCGTTTCGGGCCCAGATTACCCTTTGCATTAAAAGAGCCCCGTAAAGGATTTTGCGAGGCTCTCCGTAGGCTGAGCCTAAGCGAACCTCCACCGTTTCGGGGAGGTTTCGCAAATTCAACCAAGTATAGCGGTCTCTGCGAGAGACAGCCTCCTTGGCATACCTGTTAAAAGACCTTCCGAAGATTTTCGGAAGGTCAAAGTTTCTGCGGAACCATGTTCCTACGTTTACGTAGGAACGTTCCGCCAAACGCAAGGGATACACGTTGATATGAACGTGTATCCCCGCATAACCGCCTCTCCTTTCATCGAAGAGGCGACAATAAAGGGCTTTTATGCCCTCCATTAAACCTGCGACCTCATGTACCTTTTCCAAGGTCGCAGGGAAGGGGACGAACTTAATTTCGCCCCCTCCTACAGAGGAGTCGTGCTCATAAGTGAGCACGACTTCCTTTCTCTTCAGGAGGGTTAAGACCTTCCTGAGGTGATCAAGTTCCTCGCTATAGCGAGGAACCTCAAACTCCACTCCCAACATAGGAGCGTCATACCTCTCCCTTTGGTGGGAGTAGGACGCTTGATAGATCAGAGGAGCCTGTTCTATTTCAAACAGGCCTCCGACCATCTCCACCAGCTCCGCCATGGCATTTTTCTCCCTTACCTGCCATGCCGGAAGCAGTTGAAAGCCCTCCTTGGGTTGGAGGGCTCTTTGAAGAACTTGATGCAAGCCTACTATGTGCTTGCACCAAGTTCCTTTGCCCTGACGTCTGTGCGTAAAGTCAGGGCAAGTGCAGGTGGGAGCTCCGTCTTGCCCCACCTGAACCTGATACCAATCCGATTGGCCCTTTACGAGCCAATCGGCAAAACCAAGCCACCTTACCTCTTCGGTAAGGTAAGGCTCTGCACTCCCCGCAGGGGGAGTGCTGAGGAGAAAGCTCCTCAGCCTGTAGAGCTGAGGAACTTCCCTTCTAAAGAGGGAGAGGAGTTCTATCCTCTCCCTCTCGTCAAGCTCGGGACTTACCCCGAGCCGAATTAGTCGCCCCTCCATGATGGGGGCGACTGCTAAAAACTTGTTTCTGAATGGTATTATCATGGAATTCTTCCCCCTTCTTTCCCTGCCTTTCAATGAGCGAGGCGGTTCCCTTTGGGAACACTTACCTTGGATGACCTCGCTCGGCAGGGAAAGCTCACAAGGGGCAGTGCCCCCAAACTTAGTGGCTTACAGCCACCCATATTGGGCCAAGAGTTCCTTGACCCAATTCCTGAAGGCAGAGAGCAGTGCCTTGGGAGGCATCTCTCTCCTCCTCCACCTGTAAGGAACTCCCACCCAAAGCTTTGGGATGAGAAGTTCCTCTACCTCAGGCTTAGGGAACGTGTCCCTAAGCCTGACCTCAGCAGGAGCGGTGCGAATAGCCCACACCTCTCCCCTATCTTCTCTAAGCCCATACAGAACCACTTGAAGTGGCTCTTTGGGCCTTATATTTTGGAGTGCGTTTTTAAACGCACTCCAGTTGTCCTCATCCCACTCATCCGAGTGGGACAAATACAAAGAGGTCTTTTTCACCTCCATTGAAGGAGGGAACACAGTTCCCTCCTCCCTACACCTTTCCCATCTTTTGGGGAAGGTCATAAATATCTCAAGTTCCTCTCTTGTGAGGAACCTGAGATATTCCCTTTCAAGAGGAATGCCATCAGCATCCCTCTCATAACTAAGCTCGCCTCTAAAGGCGAGCTCCTTTACAAGCTCACGAGTGAGCTTGTAAACTACATAGACCATCTTAGGGTCTATGTAGTAAGAGGCGGGGGGAGTTCTATACTCCCACCCCCAAGGTTTTAGCTCATAAGACGAGAGGCAGTAATAACTGCCTCTTGCCTCCCCTGACGTGGGCAGGAGAACCTCGCCCACAAAGTCATCAAGCACGCAGACAAACTTGTCCACGTGCAATTGCAGGAACTCCACCTCTTCTTCAGAGGTGGAGCCCACGTGAATATGACCTCCAAGGGGATATCTATCCCCTTGAAGGCAAAGACGATAGTCTCCGAAATACTTGTGGAAACTACCTATCAAAGCCCAAGCATTTTCTACATAAACACTTGGGCTCCTCGCAGGCAAGGGCCTCAACTCTACTTGAGCCCCCGAACCATCCAGCCCTATCGGGCTGGAAAATCCCCCAACTGAGGATAACTCCCCAGCAGGTATGACCTCCTTCTCAAGGAGGTCATACACCTCAAACTCGGGGTCTCCCCCGAGCGTAATATTGGAGAGGGGGATGCAGTCCCCCCCTTTTAATTTTACCCTCATGCTTTCTCCTCCCCACCAAACCCTTTAGTTGTGGTGTGGCGGTTCCCTTTGGGAACACTTACCGTGGATGGCCACACCACGGGCTTGGCAGGGACACGAATTTGATTGGATGGGAAAATCGTTTGATAGGAGGGAAAGGGTGTTTGATTGGAAGGAAAAAGTGTTTAAGATGGACTTAACCTTGTTGTTGTGTGCATAAGGTTAAGTTTTCTTTTTCAAGATAGGACAATCCTGTTGGGATTGTCCCCACTTACTATGGGAGCAGAGAGGTTTTCTCCCTGCTCCCACCAACAAACCACTCCCCCACCGCCTTAAGGCGGTGGGGGTGGCAATTAAACCCGCCGAGGTTTAGGCGTTTACCTAACCTCGGCGAGCCACCATTTAAAGTCCCACTGCTTGAGGAACTCCTCCAACGGTGGGACTTCCTCATACGGGAAGATGAGGGCCATGTCCCCTTTCTTCAGGGGGACATGGCTCAAACAACCGTGTTGGACTTTGTGGTCCAACACGATAGTCATAATCTCTGCGGTCCCTTTATCGGGAACCGCAGAGACGATCTGATTGCCTTCTCTGTGGAAGGCAATCAGCAAGAGGCGGGCCTCCACATGGGAGACCCGTCTCAAAACAATCTCCCCCTCAGCTTGGAGGGGGACCTCGTTTGTTGATAGAACTAACCTCCTCAATGTCAGTCTCCTTCAGTCCCTTAGGGGACTGCTCACTAATCTTGTGCTATCTTCAGGGCAGTATAACTCAAGGGCTTGGTGGTCGGAGGTTCTCCCAACACTTTTTGCAGAGCTATTTCAAGGGCATTGCTAAAAGGAGTTTGGCTTTTCCTGACAAAGTATAAATACCTTCTCAAAAACCTTCTCGCTATAGAAACCTTCTCAACTATTAACTGCAAATACCTGTAAAGCGGATAAACAACGACAGGCTCGTCTAAGTCCTCAAAGCTTTTTGCCAACCTTATCACGTCCCAAAACAAACCACTTGCTTCAAAAAGTCCCCACCTTTCAAAAACGTATAAACCAAACTCAGAAAGATCTAAGGACATAAGAAACTCATTTTGCTCTTCTTCACTAAGCACTCGTGGAGGAACTACAGGGAAAAACACCTCACGCTCAGACGCAAACTGAAGATCAGAAAGGATTTTGTAATAACAGTTAAACACACCCGCCTTACTAAGGTGCCCAATCACCGAATTTACAGGCTCATACAAATTCGCAAGCCTTTCATCATTCGTAAAAACAGGTTCCTTACCTGCAAAAAGACGATAATACTTTTGCCAAAGCGGTTCATCGTCTACATCAAAAACTCCACAAAGCATATGCTCAAGAGAGTTCTTAGCAGTCTCAAGATAAAACCGCTTCAAAGGTTCCCTCTCCTCCAAAAGCTTGCCCGAAAGCCAATCTAAAGCAGTGCCTAACTGACCACTGCCAACTAAAGACAGAACAGTCTCGTCTGTTTCATCAATAAAACCCATAAGGGCAAACCCATAGTCCTTTATCATATCCACAAATTCCATAATGCTAATTATAGTGAAATGCTTGTTTGTTTGTGTTTGTTTGTTGTGGAGGGAACACCCCCCGATGGGGAGGTTCCTAACTTACTGCTCGCCCTTGTCGCCCTTGTTAGGGTCCAAGAACGCTTGGCTAAAAGCGTTCTTGAGATAGACCTTATCGACCCTATATTTTAGGATCCACCCCGCCGAGCTGGACATGCCGTACCACCTTAATGTCATTTGTATGTGGTACGGCCCAGCCCACCTTTTGATCGTCTTTGGTGGGGCGAATTTGACTACCTCCATGGGTAGCCTAAGGACTACCTCACGGAGGTTTTGCCCTTCCCTTTTTTCGAGAAGGGCTACTACCCTCGACAGAATATACCTTTCCGTCTTCTCCTCGTCCCAAACATGGAACCTCATGACACACCTCCTTTTGGTTTTCCTTCCTACCTACCAAAATGGTTAAGTAGGAAGGTTCACCAATCACTCCACGTCCAACTCTACTTGCTCTTTCTCTTTCTTTTCCTCTTCCATCTTCTCTTCACTTGCAGAATTAATTATCACAATCTCCCGCCTGTTTCTCTTAACTTTAACATCTCCGTATAACGCTAAAAAGTATAGCGTCTCTAAAGGATGAAAAACTTTGTGTTTTTCACACAAGGCTTCAAACTCTGAAAAAGTCGCTGATTGCGAAAGCTCCGATAAAACTCTATTCCTCGCTAATACCACGCTTCTTTCGTAGTCCTTCCTACGATCCCACAGCTTTAAAACTTCCTCATAAGACATCCCAAGTATTACCGCTAAAGCTCCCTCAATCCTGTTTGCAAGCCTGTAATCCAAAACCGTATAGCCATAAGCCTTGAGCTTCTCAAACACAAACGGCGGTCTAAACCACTTGCCCTTTTTGCTCTTGTAAGTAATCCTCAAATAAATCGGCTTGGCTGACGCCTCAGTCGTCTTCCAAAGTAGTTGCCCGTCATTGCTCGCAATCACAAACTTTTTCGCATTGCTTTCCAACACTACCTTGTTGATTAAGTCTAAGTCAACGTTCCTGCTTAAACTGACGTTGGCATTGAAAAAACTCCACGTCTTGGTTAGCCTTGCGTTCGCAACCTGATAATACTGATTTTCAGGATTGACACACATATAAATGGGAACTGTCCCAAAGTCCTTCCTTATCCTTGTAAGCAAATGCATCTGATCTGCGAAATAAAAACCAGGTGTATCTATAATGACGACCTTCGGTGCCTTCATAAAAAGTATTTTACTATATAGCCCTCTCTGCCTGAGCAGAAAAGGGCCAAGTTTTAAAAACCCTTACTCTAAACTATCTAACACTCCCTTCCTGCGGTCTCTTTGAGCTGAGAGACCGCTTTTGGGATGCTTTCTTCTTATTCAACTGATAATTTGACAAGGGACTTTTTTTGTCCCTCAGTTTTTTAACCCTTCCTTTATTATAATCCTTCAAACAGTCAGCGTCAAGTCTTTTGAGCCTGTTTATCTCCTCCTCCACAAAAGCTTTTATACCTTGTATGAAGTCCTCGTAGCCTTTCTTTGACAGCTTTCTCGTGTATATCTGTTCAAGCTTTTGCTCCCACTGAGAAGTTAGTTCCCAATCCTTAATTGCTGAACTGCCTAAGAAGCTTATAAGAGCCTTGCCCTTCTCACTTGCGATAAGGCTTTTTTTGTTCAAAAAGACATAGCCTCTTTCCTTCAGCGTGTCTATAATCTTTGCCCTTGTTGCAGGTGTGCCAAGCCCAAGCCTTTCCATCTCCTTTAACAAACTCCCTTCTGTATAAGCAGGCGGTGGTTGAGTTAGCCTCTTGTCAAGCAAAAGCTTTTCTACCTTTACCTTGTCGTTTTCTTCCAAAAAGCTCAAGTCTTGAAACTTCTCGTCAGAAGGTTCCACTTGTCTGAAGCCAAGCTCTAAGTCCTTTCTTCCCGTGCTTAAAAACCTAAACTTCCCAACCTTTGTAAGAACTTTGTAAGAAAGATAAACATAGTCAGGCATAAATACTGCAAGGAACCTGTTTTTGATAAGCTCGTAAAGTTTTCTTTCGTCTTCCCGTGCACTTGGCGGGAGTTTATCAAGCACGATGATGGCGTGATGGTCAGTGAGCTTGCTGTCGTCAAACACACGCAAACCAACTAAATCTACCCTTTCTATCAAATGCGAAGCAGAAAGCTTTCTCAAAACTTCTTTGACAAGCTCTTTGTTTGCAGAAGACAAATACTCTGCATCAGTCCTTGGATAGCTAATACACTTGTAGTCTTCGTAAAGCCTTTGGGCGATGTCTAAGGTTTTGCTTGCACTCCAACCAAAAAGCTCATTCGCCCTCCTTTGCAAAGAAGTCAAAGAAAAAAGCCTTGGTGGTGGAACCCTCTTTTTGGTCTTTTTAACCTCCTGAACTACACCAAACCGCTCTTTCTCTAAAAGTGAAAAAATCTCCTTAGCCTTTTCGTAAGAAAGCCTAAAAGGTTCATCTCCCTCTTGCTCTTCGTCTTTCACATCCGCAAGTATTAAATTGCCTGTGTAGGTCTTCCCATCCTTTGAAAAAACCGCCCGTAAAACATAATAAGGCTGTGGCTTGAAGTTCTCACGCTCTATCGTTCTTTGAACCACCAAAGCAAGTGTAGGCGTTTGCACTCTCCCAACAGACCACACCTTTTTGTCGCTTGCCAAACAGCTTACCAACCTCGTCAGATTTATCCCAACTATCCAATCCGCATGCTGACGAGCTAAAGCACACCAATAGAGACTGTCAAACTCCCATGCAGGGCGTAGGTTCCTCAAAACAGACCTCACTACCTGCTCGGTTAAAGCCTGAGACGTCCAAAAACGATACGTCTTTGACCAATTCCTCCAACCACTGTGAATTAAAATCAACCTCGCTATTAACTCTCCCTCCCTCCCCGCATCTGTAGCAATAACAACCTCGCTTGCCTTCTCTATAAGCTTCTTCACAGCCCAAAAGTGATTGTTGTTTGCCTTGTAAGAAAACTTCTGCGGAAAGATAGGAAGCCCTTCTATAGACCAACGACCTTCCGCTATAGAACCATCTATCTCAAGCAAATGCCCATAAGCCCAAGTTATTACGTATCCTCCCGCCTTTATATGGTCTTTATTCTTTTCATAACTCCCTAAAGCTTTCGCTATATCTAAAGCAACTGATGGCTTCTCCGCAAGTATAAGCTTCATTGCTTACTATATTACCACACTCTACTTAACTATGTTCTAAGCAAAGCTTGTTAAACATAGTTAAGCTTTAAGGTTCCATTTTTGAAAATCTGCAAAATTGGAACCTTTACTTAACCTTGTCAATGTTTAAGCAAGGTTAAGTAAGCTCAAAAGTTCATCCGTTAGCCCACACTTAACCTTGTTTTGCACCTAACAAGGTTAAGGCTTTTTGGAAATCTGCAATTCACTTAACCTTGTGTTGAGCTAAACAAGGTTAAGTAGGTGAAAACTTAACTATATCCCAAGCACACACCTTTAAACATAGTTAAGGTTCCGTTTTTGAAAATTTGCAAAATTGGAACCTTCGTTAGCCTAACCTTGTGCGGTTCTAAACAAGGTTAAGTAGAGAAAGTTAGCCACGCATAAGAAAACCAAACAATATATCCTGCAGTCTTTTGCTATGCACGAATTTGTATCGTTTTCTGTGCTTGATGAGTTTCCACATATCAATCGCTACGGATATTCCTATAAAGAGTGCTATCAGCCCTACAGGAAATGTGAGAATAGAAATTTTAAACTCTGGTATAAACGATATGTACAACAGAAAGACGCCCCATCCTGTGAAAACTATCGTCGCAGGTAAGTAAAGTCTGAGAATGGTAAATAAAGAAGGATAATTCCTTGCCTGCTCGTTTTGACTTTCTGCGTAATTCTCTTTCGGCTTGCGTTCTGAATGCTCAGATTGAAGTGCCTTCAAAAACTCCTGCCTTAACTTCTCGTCCTTTTTGATCTCTTCTACAAGCTCCTTTAAAAGTTTTTCCTTATTCATAACATTAATTATAGTGTTAGCGCTTGATATCTGGTCTTGGCATATCCCCGTTATACCTTGGAATATTTAGGAGAAACCGCCATCCTTGTTCTCCAAGCTTTTTTGCTTTTTCTACTCCTTCTTCAAGCACAGAACTAACAGTAGACGGTTCTTTTTTCTTAAGCTCTGCTTCAGTATTATTGTAGAAACCCTCTACCGCTTGACGCATATCACCGTAGGTTGGATACTTCTGAGACTTTTGGTTAAACTGCAATTTTAATTGGGACCACTCTTCTGGCAGTTGTATCACCTTGCTCGGATCGGAATTTCTGATTACATCTTCGGCAGGAGGCTTTCGGTTTGCTTCCTCTTTACCTTTTTCTATTGCTTTGGCTACTCGGTTTTCCACATCTTCTGTTTGTTGTTGAAGCTCCTGCCTTTTCTTCTCCATATTTTCCCCTACACCATCGGTTTTTGTCTCAGCTTCCTGTATTTTCTTCTTTTCTTCTGGTGTCAATCCTGGCAATTTGAACATATCTTTCAAAGCCTTTTCCAATTCTTGACGATCTTGAACAATCTTATTTACCTCGCTCAAAGCCTTAAACACGTCGCCTCCTGCTTTTTGCAAGTGGGAGTTGAGCAAGCCAACCAACGGATTTGTTGTGTGAGAAAGAACTCTTCCTTCCGTTTGGCTCAAGCCCAATGAAGACATATATTTCTTAGACCACTGATCAACCGCGCTAAGCGAGTCTAAAGCAGAAGTCCTTGAGCTTGCATTCTCAGTATAAGACGTTCCTTCAGAACCAACCTCTGAAACAGAGTGGTGTCCTCCTTTTGTCGCACTTTTCGTCTCATTGTAGTTTGTTGAAAATTTCCGTCCAAAGTTCTCTTGAGCATTCAACAGCTCTTGAAGCTGTCCCGCATCAGAAACAGTAAAAACTAATTCGGTTTTATCTTGATAACCTCCTCGTATTTGAACACCACCACTTGCTATATTGAGTAGCCCTCTAATAAAGCCTGATATTCTGTCAAACATCCCTTCTTCTTTGGCTCTTCTTCCACCACCTCCTCCTCCTTGGGCACCGCCACCACCTCCTCCTCCACCTCCCACTGCTCCTTCTCCACGGCCTTCTCCTGCGTTCAAACCAACCCTGAAACCCCCACCAAAATCAAAATAAAACTTATTACCTTTTGAGTCTTCTACCCTTATGCCTTTTATCTTGCCCGACTGTATGCCCTCTATTATAGACTGCTCTAAAGCCTCCGTCATTGTTTTAACCAACTCCCTTCCTCTGCTCGTTTGGAAAAACTCTGAAGAGTTTGCTATTGTCAAAGCCTGCGTCAGTTTTTGCACAGCAGTCCCGTACTCTTTTTGCTCAAGAGCCGTTTTGGCTTCACTAATCGCTTCGCTAAATTCTTTCACAGTTTGCACGTTCTTTTGATACTGCTCAGCAAAGCTACTGATGTATCCTATGCTTGCAGAAGAAGCCTCATATTTATCCACTGCAACAAGCCCGTTTTCGTCAAACTTAAACTGCACTTTCCCTAAGCTCTCATGACTTATCGTCAAAGCTCCACTCCCATCGTAAGACACCTGATAAGACTGCCCGTCTTTGCTAATAACTCCACTGAAACTTAAAAGCTTTCCATTGTGAAATTCCGCATTTCCTACCGCACCGTTTATTTTTAAAAAGTCCAATACACTTTGTCCCACAGGGTCAGTCTTTTTTATGTAAGCACCCTTCCAACTGTCTCCACCTGCGGATACTATACCGCCACGTGAAGTCATCGCTCCAACCGTATGCGTTGCGGAACTTGTAGTCCAACCGCTGAAGTTCCCAAACTGCATATTGCCTGAAGATATCGTCCTGTAATTGACCGCACCTGCATTGAAAGAACCTCTCGTAATGTCTGCACCTGCACTTGCAGTCTGAGCCTGAACTGCACCTCCCACTGAACCTGCAAAAGTGTGAAAAGCATACCCTCCAAGCGACGCTATCATAAACGACAACGTTGGAACAAGCCAATACAAACTTCCCGCTATCGCTTGATGATCAAGCAAAGCTTGTGATATCACAGGAGCATACAGGGCGTTAAGACCCCAATCGGAACTGCTCGCAAAATTCACAAACTGCCCGTCTATCTTGCTATAGTAAAATCCATTCACTACTCCCTCCGCAAACCTCCAAACTATCAGCCACAATCCCATCGTCAAAATCATCAACATCGCCTTTCCCATAAGCGGAGTAAGCATAAACAACACAAGCACAGGTGATAAACTCGCAAACATCACATGCAAAACTCCGTTTAACACGGGTAAATACCTCTGTGCACTCGCCTTGTCAAGCTGTCCCTTAATAAAAAGTCCCGCCTCCGTTATACCTATACCCTGAGCACTCGCCCAATTCTTGTAAGTCTCCTTAAATTGATTGATTAGAACCGCCTGCATCAAAAAGTTCGTCCCCGTTGAACTGACCCTCAATATTGAGCCAGGAACCGTTCCAAGCACGTCAGAAAGAGTAGAAATACCTACCGCACTCGCAAGCAAAGACATCCCATCCCTACTTACCCAATTGCTAAGTGCAGAGCTCAGCTCAGAAGACGCACTCACACAGTCTATCGTCCTTGTCCCATTCTCATCAATAAAAGAGGTCAGCCTTGAAGGATGAAGGTATGCGGGATTGAAAATCAAGCTATACAGGTCCTGACTTCTCTCAAGAGTTTGGGCGTTCAGCGTCCCATCCAAAATGCTCGTAAAAATACAATCCTGATAAAAGTTTGATAGGTTCATCTGCAAATAAGGATCTACCACCCTTACGTCCATAGCAGACGCTAAAACCTGAGAACATCCAAAAATGCTAAGTCCCTGAGAACCACACTTTGGCACCGCCACAGAAAAAGCGGTATCCACAGTCCTTGAAACCGCATCCTCCACCTGAGTAATAAAAGAAAGCACCCATGCAACAGGATAGGGAACCCTTTGCACCACGTAAGTCTGATTTAAAACCTTGTCATGAACCTGAACGTTTGTAGTCAAACCAAAAAACAACCCCGCTACTCCTATCCAAACCACATAAAACCTTACAAGCCTAAGCGGGTCCGCTAAACCTCTCGCAGAAAAATAAGCAAGAAATACCGCTATAAAACCAAAAAGCGAGACAACTTTTGCAAGCCCATAAAAAGTTCCATCGTGTGCAAATAAATACGACACGCCCCGAAGGGCATTGACCATCGCATCACCATAACCCCACGCATAAACCGTCAAGTCCGCCATCAGAACCTAATACCTAAAAGCCTTGAAAATACCAAATTCCCGTAGATGGGAGAATAAGCCATGTTTGCAAACATAGATGTGTATATCTTGTCCGCAATCTCGTAAGAGTGAATTGCCTCACGCAGTTCCTTTATATACTGCCTTCTTGTAGGCTCTAAATCCTGACTTACTTCGGCCACCTGCTTCATAATCTCTTTGACGTCTTTTAAAGCGTTCGTTTCCTCCTCCTTCTCTCCTGTAAGCCCTGCTTGATACGAGCTTGCTACCGTCAACGCATTCCCTGCTATACGCTGTAAAATAGCTATCGCCAACTCCATCATAATATACTTCCTCAGCTGATCTCCTATAGCATTAAGAAAACCACTATAAACACTGCCGTAGTTCAAAAGCTTGTAAATAGGCACAGGTATGGAAGAAAGAAGAGAAATCTGATCAGTCGTCAACGGCTCCCTATTCCATATCCTGTTTTTAATGTCATCAACAACGCTTTCAGCATAAACACAAATGCTTTGGTTTAACTGAAGATTTTCAGGAGCGTTAAAGTTCGGACGGCCTTGACTATCAAACTCAACACGAACCATCTTAACCTTTGAGCTAATAACCGAACAAGCATTAGAACCATCGCTCCCATCGCCAAAGCCTAAAACGCTACTAACAAATTCCTTAGCACTGCCCTGTGCAGGATAGTAAACGCCATCTGTAGGAATTCCTACCGCACCAGATAAGCCACTCTTCTGCGGAAAACACACATCTCCAAAGTAATACCTCAACACACCAGCAAAATTACCTACACTACCAAATGCACCAGATAGATAACGAAGCTCGTCCGCTACCGCATTCATCAAACAACCACCGTTCAGCATAATAGCCAATCCACACTTGCCTCCAGGACAAAACTGATTTAGATAATTCTCAAGCGTACTTCTAAGACTTTGCAAACTACTCGTTATGCTCTGCAAAGCTTTGTTAAAGCTGTCCTGCTGTCCGCCAGTAATTTGCTTGTTTATCTCACTACCCAACATCTTTCCCACTGCACCAGCCACAGCAACCGCTCCACACTGACTTATCTGCATCTGATTGAGTTGGTTCGCTATCGCTCCAAGCTCGTCCAATATCTTCTGACACTGAGGACACAACGCAGACAAAGCTAAATTAAACGCAAACATTATCCCCGCAGGTCCCATCAAAGCTTCAAAAAGCCTACCAAATTGCTCAAAGTTCAAAAGCCCTAAAGCTCCAAGACCAAGATCTATCCCAGAACATCCCGCCTTCAAAGATGGCGGAGTTATGTTAAAAAGAGCATAAGTGGTATCTTGAAACCTAAACCTTATCCCACCCCCACCCAAAGTCGTCATCTCAGATCCACGCACACTCGTAGGCTTGTCGTATTCTATCACCACGTTGTTTAAAAAATTCCCAAAACTAAACTGAATAACCGCAAACAAAGATAGCAAAAGCCCTACAGCCCTCACTCCACAAACTCCTTTATCCAATACTCAGGAATAACTCCCTTCTTGCCCCACAATCCTTTTGAATAAAGCCAAGCAAACATAAAACCAGCTTGTCGCTTATACTTGAGCTTCATGTAAGCCCTTGCAAGCACAAAACCTGCAAGGGCTCCTAAAAAGCTGTGATTGGTTAGTATGCCGAAAACTACTCCACCAAGAAAGATGGCAAACTCGTCAAGTTCCCACCACAAAATCTGCGGTAAAGCATTTATGTACTTGGGAACGTAATAACGCTCCATCAAAACGTCAAAGTAAACCTTGCATCCACTATGTCAGGGATAACACCCACTCCCAAGCCTACAAATATCAAGAAGATAGCAGGAATAATCGCTCCCTCCTTGAATGCAACAAGACTAAATCCGATAAACGCCAACGCTATGAGTTTGCCCCAAAATCCTTGTAAAGCTGAAGAGATATCGTTATACCAATTGGATACCTCTGAACCTCCTGTTCCTGCAAAGGCGAGCTCGGGCATTGCCAAAGCTAAGGCTATCAACATAAACGGCAGGGCATACACTAAAAAAGTGCCTACTTTTCTCATACTTCCACCTCCTTATAGGGTTTATTATTAATTATACTCCTCTTGAGTATTTTTGGGAAGTTCTTTTTGCTCTCTTTTTGGTTCCTGAAAAGTAATGGAAGAAGGTGCTTTTGATACTACAATCATTCTCGTGCTTTCTCCTGCCTTCAAGATAGGTTTCACAATAGCAATCGCAATCGGCTTGTCCAAATAGGGCAGAAAGGCTCCTTCAAAAAGCTGAAGGTCAAGCTTAGCATCAACGATAAACTCGTAAACATCAAACTCGTATCCGCTATACTTTCTGTAAAGCACAAGGTCAAGCTCCGCAAACCTTCTCACCACACGATTTACAACCTCCACATCATACCCATCGGGAACCTCCTCTAAATACACAGACTTTATTAGCTTGCTCAAAAGATCTTGAAAAGCAGACGCTTTCTCAAAATCCTTAGCCTTCTTCAGGTCTTGCCTGTAGGGAGACCTCAGATAAATCGTCTGTGCGGGAATGTTATGAGGGACTAAAATAAGCTGAAATACGTCTCCCGCACAATCTATGTAAAGCTCCCTCGGATAGGTCTCAATAACTATCTTGCCGTCTTTAATCTTTGGCACAAGCTTTACAAACACGTTTCGTCCGTCGTACTTTACCTGCACCTCCTTTTCTTGCGAATAAACCACCATTTTCACATCTCCCTTCTCACACACAATACGATTGACATCCGTTTGAGATATCCGCACGCTCTGCCAACCGCTTTGAAACTCCACAAGATTAAACCCTTCCGCTAAAGCAAAGCCTGTTATAACTAAAGAAAGTAAAGGGCGTTTCATAAGGTATTATTTTAGTAAAATATGCACGAGTATCCTATCCTTATCTACTTCTTTGTTTTCGTTTTGCTCCTGTTTTTCTTTCAAAACATCAGCTTAATTTTGCTTGCCTTTCTTGTTTTTCTCGCAGGTCTTTATGCAGACGTGCTTTTTAGAGCCTTAAGACTTAAAAGGTTTGAGTTTGAATATCCTCACGTGTTTGTATTGCCCTTTGGCAAGAACGCTTACGCTTTCGGAAACTCCATCCTAATCGGAAAAAAACTCTTAGAAGAAGACCCTGAAATCATAAGGGCTATTCTCTATCACGAACTTGGACACATCCGTGGTAAAGACTTTACCACCGTTTTTTTGCTAATCTTCGTCTATAACGCAGTTTTGACCACAAAGTCTATCTTTCTAATCGGTGCCTACGCTTTGCTCTTTGCTTGGATTTATTGGCAAATGGAAGTTCGCTCTGATCTTTTCGCTAAATCCTGCGGTGCAAACATTGAAAAAGCTCTCCAAAAGTTTAACATCCGTTGGCGTCTTTACTTTCTCAAAAACATCCAAAACACCTCTTGGCAAGAAACAGGCATCTACATCACCCTCGTGTTTCTTCTTGGTCTGTACCTTGGTGTTTCTTTAAAGCACTAAGGTAAGAAACAAATCTCGCATCATCTACAAGCTCTGCCAATACCTCAAGCCTTCTTAATACGGCGTCAGATAACTTAAAAGTGTAAAAAGGCTCACCGTTTGAAAAAACAATAAGCTCGTTCCCTTCTAATTTGCACTGCAAATCTTGCCCATCAACCCCCTGACCAGCAGGAACAATTGCAGAAAGCTTAACAAGCGGAACTATCACATCAAGCGCCAAAAGAAAAATCCCTTCTCCCACTAAAAACCCTACAAAACCTTCGCTTAAAAAAACAACCTTTATTTCTGCCATATGAACACCACCAAACTTATTATCCACAAAATCAAAAACAAAGCCATAATAAGATACACCAAACTGCCCATCATTTCAACAACATAAAAAGCTCCTTGACCTGCTCCACCTGCAAGTCCATAGGAGGACCGCCCGCTATGGATATGGTTAAAGCATTTTTTTCCGCATTGTGCCTTATGGTTAGCCTGTCGTGATAGCCTACAATTCCGCCTTGCTTGCCCTCCAAAAAATTGGAAAGAACCTCAAGCGTCTTTTCCCTCATAGTCGGACTTATTACGCCTGTTGCAGGTGGTACGTCATACAAAAAGTAATCCTCAGTCCACCTGAAAAACCTTGCAGTCTGCAAACCTTTAATAAACACAAGCTCCATCTGAGCATAACGCCTCAAATAACGAATAAACTCGTAAATCTCGGCAGGACTTAACAAAAACCTACTCCTTTTCAGCTCGTGAGACTTGGTTTGCCCTTGCACCTTCAAATACACCGCAAACTTCTCCGAATTCTCCAAGGTGTAAAAAGTAAAAATCGGATTTTTACTCCACTCGTCCACAATACTCAGCAGTAAGTGCTCCTGCTCTCCCTCCAACAAAAGCGACAAAGACTTGTAAAGCTCCCAAGCAGTTCTTGGATGCAAACTTACCGCACCAACAAAGGACAAAACCTTTACTTCCTTCTCTTCCTGCTCTTCTGACTCATCCCTCGGAATAAAGGGACTTTTACCTTCTGCATAAAGCCTTTGTCTCCAAAAAGCAGGCTGACTTATGGGAAACTGATAAAACTCCTTGGGCTCCCTCGGATATAAGTCAAAGTCTAACTTCAGAAGCCCATGCCTCAAAACTAACGGCTTGACCGAAAATGCGGTCTCCATCTTCAACCTCCTAAATAATTCTTCATCTCTAAAACATCCTTGCGGGAAAGATATACAACTTCCCGCACCTTCCCGTCTGAAAGCCTTAGCCCCCAACGGTCTCTTCCTTTAAAAAACACCAAATAACCGTTCTCTCCCTGCACCACCACCTTCTCCTTTAAAGTGCCAAAAAACTGCATCTCCAACGCAGTTTTTACCTTGTAAAGGTTCTCAAGCTTTACAAAAACCTTCAGCCTAAAAGGAAAAAGCTCAAACTCCACGCCTGAGCTATTCCTTAGCACTCTCAGCTTCTTCTTTTTGAAGTCCAGCTCCATCTCTTTCCAACACCTCTATCTCCTCATCCTTATACATCTGAGGGATATCAATTTCTATTTTACTGAGGTCAAAACAATAAACCGCACGAAAAACCGTGCCTTTCACTTTAAGGTCAAAAAGTCCAAGATCGTCCGCCTTTTTGCCTTCCACCTCCCTCACAAGATCTTCAGACTTTGCCACACTGTAAGCAATCACATGCACGCCCCTTTGCGTAGGTTCCGTGTCTATCTCCAAAAGTGGGTCCTCTTGTAAAAGCAGTCTGCTGAGCTTTCTGTTAAAATTGCTTGCCAACACAAACACATACCTTCCCTTCCTCCACCCGTCCTTTTTGTCCTTGAAATACTCCAAACTCGCTAAAACCTCTTTCGTCAAGTGAGATACCTTAAAAAGACCTTGCCTTAACTCTTCCTCCACCGCCTTCTTGTCGCAAGCCCTTACTACCTTCCAAACTTCCTCAGAAATCTCAGGCAGTTTAAACCTCTTGCTTATATCCCTTATACTCACGAAATTTACCACCTTTTGATTGACCTGCAAAGACACCCAACGCCATCCTTCCTTAGCCTTAGGCTTTACCACTATGGGAGACGGTGCAGAAACCCTTTGAAACTTCTCTTTTCTGTAAAGCTTGATCTTACCAACATCGTGTAAAAGACTTGCCAACACCAAAAGCTTCTTGTTTAAACCTTCTCCCTCCCGCAAGGCATACCTGCACACCCTCAACGAATGATCCAAAAGACCTCCCTCCTTGGGATTGTGATGGGCAATGGACGCAGGAACGGGATTGCTCAGATGCAAAACCACCAACCTTATCACATCCCAATCCTTCAAAGGAGCTATCCAAATAGCTTTCAAATACATCAAGTAAGGCTTGAGCCTGTCTAAATGCTTAGCTGACAAAACTCCTCCTAAAACAAACGGTAAAAGCAAAACAAAAATGCCAAGCTTGTAAAAAAATCCGTAAATTGCACCGAAAACGAGCAAGTATTTGCTTGCCCAAGACAAAAGAAGCGGTGAAACTTCTCCAAACTTAACCGCATAGGCAATCGGGTCTTTCACCTGTTCCTGCATTGCCTTTCCAAGCACATAACTTACGCTTTGAACAGACTTGGTATAGTAAGGTTCTCCCTCGGGAAAAATCTTTGAAAGCGTTTTCACCACGGTTAGATAGTTCTGTGCCTGCTTTGCAGAAGGTATGGCTGACAAGTAAAAGTCCAAAAACACGAAAAACGCAAGCAAAGCAATAAAAGCAATTGCAGGATGATCCTTTGAATACTTAGTTTTCTGCATCGCAACGCAAAAACCTACGCAGGTCCTTCCCTACAAGCACTCCATCCACCCTGTAATAGCTCTCTCCATCCTTGAGAACCATTACAGGCACCGCATAAACCTGCCAAGCCCGTGCCAAATCCGACCTTTCTGCTACATTCACAAAAAACAACCTATGCTTTTGCAAACAATCTCCGTGTTCCTGAAGATGCTCAACCTGAAGCTTGCAATAAGGACAGGCAGGATGATAAAAAAACAACAAGTCTCCTGCTAAAGAAACGCTCACCATAAGCAACAAAAACTTCACCATATCTCAACCTTCCTACACTCTCTTAAAGCGTCTATAAGTGCCTTACCCTTTAAATCGCTCTTGATCTTACACTCCTGCTCTCCCTTCCAAGAAAGCTTAACCTCCGAGCCAAGCCCTTTAAGAACTTTGCCTACCTCTTTAACACGCAGTTTAGAAAGCACAAGGTTATACCTTTCTGACCCTATCCAATCCGCATGACCAACCACAAGATAAGAAGAAGGCTTTAAACTTTTGAGCTTTTCCCTCTCTTCAGGCATCAACCTGCTTTTGTTGAAACTAAAGTATACCACAAGCTTTGGCCTCTTCTCCTCCTCCTTAGGAACTTCCACCTTAACCTCAGGCTCAGGCTCGGCAACAGGTGTTAAGCTAAAAATCGTCCGCTCAGCTATAACATGCTTGACGCCTGCATAAACGTAAACCACCGATTGGCTTTTTTCTTCAAAAGCAGGCACGTAAAAGTAATCTATCATTTCATGTTCTCCTCTAAGGCTATCGGATCCGCTCCCACTACAACACGCCCATCCGAAAAAATAAAAGTAGGCGTTCCGTCAACAAAAGAAGAAAGCAAGTCCAAAGCTTTCTGAACCTTTTGCCTGCCCTCTTCACAACTACTCTTGCCGTAAGCATCAGCTAAGTAATGCTCGTAAGTCCTCTTCTCACAGATAAAACTAATTGTCTTTTCCTTAGCTTGAGGATGGATTTGTAGCGGGAACCACACTAAATGCACCTTATATCCTCTTTCGTCAGCAAGCTGTTTGACCTTAGCCTTAATCCCTTGACAAAAGGGACAATCAGGGTCCGAAACAAAAAACACTTCCTTCTCACCTTTGCCGTAAGTGGTCGCAATCACCTGCCTTAGCTTTGGAATAAGTTCCGCAAAAAGTTTCTCCTGTGCTTTTTTAATACTTTCCCTACTGAAACTCCTTCCTTCGCTTACGAGTTCTCCAACCAAAACAAAGTCCTTGCCTGCGTAAAGAGTAAAGGGCTGGTTGGGTTTTTGCCTAACTACCAACTCACAAAGCCCGAAAACCTCCCTCTTTTGAAGCACCTCCACGTCAGAAGGCATAAAGGGAAAGTGTTTTTTTAGGTCTACCTGCTCACAAACATCTGCAAAACTAAAAACAAACAAGGTACTTAAAAGTGCTATCGCTCGCATAGGTATAATTATATTGAAATGCGTTGGATTTTGCTTTTTCTCCCTCTTTTAGCACTAACGCAAGAAATTAAGGTTCCTCCTCAGATTGAAAAGGAGTTCTACCAACAGCTTGAAAAACTAAAAAACTACAAACCACCTGAGCTCTCGCCTCAAGAAAAGAAACAGCTTGAAGAGAAAGTAAAAGAAGCTCAAAAAAGAGCCCTTCAGGAACAAAAAAATCGTGCTGAAAATCAACAAATAACAGTTCCAAAAGACACGGTTTTTTACGTTTTTATGTCTTCTTCCGTGCCAAAGTCAATTTGGGAAAAATACATGGACTTCGTTGAAAGTGCTAAACTACAAAACAACGTCGCTTTCGTCCTGCGTGGCTGTTTAAATGGATGTAAATACTTCAAACCAACCTTAGAATACGTTCAGTCCCTTCTTAAAACCAAAAACGGAGAAAGACAAATAACAATTCTCATAGACCCTTTTCTCTTCAAACGATTTTCAATAACGGAAGTTCCCTGCGTTGGAATGACTAAAGGAGATGTGCTAATAAATCCAATGCTAAGTGCAGGATGGAACGAAAACCTCCAATCTAAAGGCAAAGAATTCCTCTCCTGCGGTGATTGGGCTATGCCCTACCACCTGAAAGTCCTCTGCGAAAAATCCCAAGACCCAACCACCTGCCAACTCGCCCAAAAATATGCTTTTTGAGTGCTATAGACTAAAAATGTTTGATAAAGATTGGCTAAGCGTTCTGTTGGTAAAGGTTCCATTTTTGAAGATTTGCAAAATCGGAACCTTAGAGTTAACCTTGTGTGATTAGAAACAAGGTTAAGTGGGTGGAAAGCTTGAAAGTTAAGGATTTCCCATGCTTAACTATGTTTTAAACACAGCTCCCTAAACATAGTTAAGGTTCCGAAACCCTTGGAGTTAACAAAGTTAAGGCGAAAGGTTTTATGGACTTTCTTGCCCTTAAGCGGACTTTTTTCACTTTTGCAGATTGCGAAAATTTCACGAGCGATACAAAAAAAATACGTAAGTATTTTTTTTGTTTATTTATATTTTTTGGGTTCCGTTAATATATACCCAGGGTATATATATAAGGAACCCAGGGTATATATATATAAAGGGAATATAGAAAATATTTTTTTTAAATAAAAAAATATTTTCATCACGCGGCTTTGTCCAATTATTCATCCAGTATTCCTGGAAATAGTCCCCCCAAAGCCGAAGGGAACTAACCTACTTGCCAGCCTTTGCCATTTCCCTTCAACTATAACAGGTTTTAAGGGAGAGAAGTCCCTTACAAAGAAGTTCTCCAGCAAAGGCAAGACAAGGGCTACCTTCAGAACTTGCCAAGCACTTTGAGAGACTTTTTTAGTCTCTCCCTGCTTGGGATTCCTTCCCTTGGCTCCCTCACAGGAACTTGGCTCACTCTGAAGGCTTTGAATAAGTAAATCTTTCTCTCTTTGAATTTTTGCAAGTTCAGATTTTATAGCTTTCCGTTTGTATTGATTGGTCTCTTTTTTGAATTTTTCCTTGAGTTCCTTTTCCTTCTCTTCATAAGTGCATATAGCATACTCAAGATATTCTCTGTCCGAAAGAAGTTTTAGATAATTCTCAGGAATTTCTTCCTTAAATCCTAAAGCCCTTCTTCCTATAACATATGCACCAGCTATGTCTTTGTCTATCCCAAGCTGTGGTGCATACTTCAGAGAGCCTATTACAGAAGTAAAAGCGGGATTGACTTTGATAACTTCTATTCCGTTTAACTTTGCAATTCTTTCAATTTTGCTGAGAAGTCCTCTAAAGTTCCAGCGGTGTAGCCTTTTTCTTAGCTTTGCCCTTCCGTCCCCTCTGAAGCCTTTCTTT
>Ga0197143_1000683_pt1 | contig 33984 bp, 27 predicted proteins | sample GBS70_MetaG_FD_148603 | JGI IMG/M metagenome (GOLD analysis project Ga0197143, IMG submission 148603) | Sediment microbial communities from Great Boiling Springs, Gerlach, Nevada, United States - GBS 70_MetaG | ecosystem: Environmental > Aquatic > Thermal springs > Hot (42-90C) > Sediment... | reverse complement strand
CCGAGTGACGCCAGCCACCGGTGCAGGGCCGCGCACGCTGCCGGGCTGGCTGATCGCCGCAGCGCTGCTGTCAGGTTTCATCTCCGTCGCTACTGGGTTCGGTTTGCGGCTGGCCCGCCGCGAGAAGGGGTTCGGTGATGCGTCGCGCCTGGTCGATCGTCGCCGGGCTCGCGGTACTCTTGGCCACCGGCTGTGGTGGGCGCGCGAGCAGCGGAATCATGTCCAGTGGGGCCGGCGACTCGGGGTACGACGGCCCCGACGACGATGGCTCGCAGTCAGTCACGGTCATGCCGACCCCTGCCGCTGCTGGTTCACCGAGCGCACTGCGAGCTCTCAGCCCGGTGCCCGGAGCAGTTGCGCCGACGGCGATCTCGATTATTGTGGAGGGTAGGACGGTCGAGATCGCGGTGGTGAACTTCGGTTTCCAGCCGGCCGAGATCAGCGTCGCTGCCGGTACGACCGTTGTCTGGCGGAACCTCTCGCCGACGACGCTTACGGTGGCGGCGAAGAAGCGCTCTTTCGAGAGCGAACTCGTCGAGCCGGGCGGCTCGTACTCGGTCACGCTCCGCGAGCCGGGAGTCGAAGAGTACGAGTACCCGCTGCACCCGGAGATGATAGGGTGCATCATCGTCCGTTGAAGGATAGGGTATGCTTGCCCGGCGGTCGAGAAGCGTGGCGAGGACGTGCGCCGATGTATTGTCCGAGCTGTGGGACGGAGCAGCCGCCGGGGCCAGTGTGTCTCGCCTGTGGACGATCGTTCCGGCGCCAGCCGGAGCTGCCGAGGGAACGGCGCCCGGTCCGGCGCTATCAGCGTCGCGGGGTGAGTGGTCGCTTGCTGGGATGCACCACGACGCTCGTCGTCGGGCTGGTCGTCGTCCTAGCGGCGACTGCCTTCTTGACGCGCGAGCCGGTTCGCGCACCGGTCGAGGAAGCGGGAGCGAGGTCCAGCGTCGCGGTGGCGCCCTCACCGGCGGTGCCCATCGGTCAGGGCGCGTCGCCGGTCGTCGGTGACCGAAGGGTGACCGTCACCGAAGAGGAACTCGACCGGTGGCTAGCCGAGCACGCGGCCGAGCTGCGCCCAGCCAGTGACCCGCAGGCCGAGATCGACGCGGACGGGATCGCTCTCCACGTGCGGATCTACGGGTTGGGAGCGACCTATCGCGCCCGGCCGGTGGTACGGGATGGGCGTCTGGTTTTGGAGGATGGGCGGATCGAAGGGCCGTTGGGCTTGGGGATGAGTGCCGAGAGCGTGACGGCCCGGTTGCAGGCGGCGTTGGACGAGCGACTGGCACGAGAGGGGCTGCGGCCCGTGGCGATCGAGCTCCAACCGGGCGCACTGACCGTGGAATTCGAGCCGGTCGAAGGATGAAGGCGGGCGGACAAGCGAGCGATCCGGTCGCAGTCGTGCGGGCAGTGCTGGCAGCGCTGAACCGGGGAGACCTGGAGACAGCGCTCCGCTACTGTGCCGATGACATCGTCCTGTGGGCGCCGGGACCGACTCCATCCGGCACCGAACTCCGGGGCAAGCAGGCCCTCCGGGCTTTCCTGGAGGCGAGCGAGGCGACCTGGCCGGACAGCTGGGCAGCGGTGCGGACACTGGTGGCTGCCGGCGATGAGGTCGCCGTCGAGTTGGTGGCGACGGCGACGCACGCGGGGGACCGGGTGACGCAGCCGATGGCTGCTTTCTTCACAGTGCGTGACGGGCTGATCGTGCGCCAGGCCTGCTACTTCGATCTGGCTGGACTGCTCGCGCACTTGCAGGAGCGTGGACTGGCGTAGGGGTGTCCCGGCGAGGGAACCGATCTCGTGCCAGCGACGGAAGGGGCTGCGGCTGCGGAAGGGTCGGCTGGGGGCGGTGCGGGCGTGCTGGACAGGGAACCATGAGGGTCACGCTGACACGTGGTGCGGCGAGGCGGGTGGCTCGCCGCGCCGGATCCGGGTGACGATAGGGGCGGCTGCTCGCGCCGCTGCCGGGTGCCGGGTCGGGGCGGGTGGCGACGTGCCTCGTGGGCCGCTGCGGAGGTACGGTCGGAGCGTTCATCGGATCGTCACGAGCGCGGGTGGACGCGGGTATCCGCTTGGTGGCATACTTGCCAGTGCCGGGGGATCCAGAAGCACCCGGCCCCACCATCGCACACCTGTCTCATCTCCTCCTCACGTGCGAGGCAGCCGGCTTTTCCGCGGCTGCCTCGTGCGTCGTTCGGACGGGTCTCCGATCGAGCGAGTACAATCGAAAAGAATCGGCCGAGGCTGCATTAAGCGCCTGGCTCGTCGCATCGAGGGATCGAGTATGGATGAGCGCAACCGCACACCGCGCGAACAGCGCGAACGCTCCGCGAATCCGGTCGGGAAAGCCCTGCGCGGGATCTTCGGCTCGCGCTTCGGCCTGCTGTGGATCATCGTGGGGCTGATCTTGTTCTACAACCTGTACGCGGTGTTCCGCCCGGAGCGGAGCGGGCCGCAGTCGGAGATCGCCTATTCCAGTTTCGTCACCGTCGTCGAGAAGGGGCTGGTCTCGACGGTGACGTTGTCCGGGCAGACGGTCGATGGCCAGTTCACCCAGCCACTGCGGGTGGCCAATGGCATCGTCTATCTACCGGGTGAGCCGTTGCCCGATACGGTGGACCCTGCGCAGGTCCGTTCGGTGACGCGCTTCCGCACGGTGATCCCGGAGAATACGCAGGCCGAGGTGACGGCCTTTCTCCAGCAGCACGACGTGTTGTTGAAGGTGCAGCCGTCCGGTGGTGCCTCGTTTCCGGGGCTCCTGCTGAGTGTCCTGCCGTTCGTGTTCCTGATCGGTCTCTTGTTCCTGTTGGGGCGCAATCTCAGTCGGGGGCAACAGAACGTCTTTAGCTTCGGGCGCTCGCGGGCACGGGTCTACGACGTCGAGCGTCCGCAGGTGACCTTCGCGGACGTGGCGGGGGAAGAAGAGGCCAAGGCGGAGCTCGCGCAAGTGGTCGACTTCCTGAAGAACCCTGCCAAGTACCACCGGATCGGGGCGCGTTTGCCGCGCGGCGTGCTCTTGGTCGGCCCACCCGGTACGGGGAAGACGCTCCTGGCGCGGGCGGTGGCTGGGGAGGCGGGTGTGCCGTTCTTCAGCGTGAGCGCGTCCGAGTTCGTCGAGATGTTCGTCGGCGTCGGCGCCAGCCGGGTGCGCGATCTCTTCGAGCGAGCCAAGGCGCAGGCACCGGCCATCATCTTCATCGACGAGCTGGATGCCGTCGGACGGCAGCGGTTCGCTGGCTTGGGCGTGGGGAACGACGAGCGAGAGCAGACTCTCAACCAGCTCTTGGTCGAGATGGACGGGTTCGAGGCCCACACCGACGTGGTGGTCATCGCGGCCACCAACCGGCCGGACGTGCTGGATCCGGCGCTGCTGCGACCGGGGCGATTCGACCGGCAGGTCGTGGTCGGGTTGCCGGACAAGCGGGGACGGGCCGCGATCCTGCGCATCCACACGCGCGGGATTCCGATCGCGCCCGACGTCGATCTGGACGGGCTGGCCGCGGCGACGCCGGGGTTTTCCGGAGCGGACTTGGCCAACCTGGTCAACGAGGCGGCGCTGGTCGCAGCGCGTCGCGGGAAACAGGTCGTGGACCGCTCCGATTTCGAGGAAGCACTCGACAAGATGCTGCTCGGGACCACGCGCTCGCTCCTGATGAGCGAGGAAGAGCGGCGCTTGGTGGCCTATCACGAGGCGGGACACGCGGTGGTCGCCTACTTCACCCCCGGCTCGGACCCCTTGCGCAAGATCAGCATCGTGCCGCGGGGACGGGCGTTGGGGGTGACGGTCCAGGCCCCCGAGGAGGATCGCTTCAACTACACGCGGAACCAGCTCTTGGGGCGTCTGGCTGTGCTCTTGGGTGGACGTGCCGCCGAGCAGTTGGTGTTCCACGAGGTGACGACTGGAGCGCAGAACGACCTGAAGGAGGCGACCCAGCTCGCTCGTCGGATGGTCGGTCTGTGGGGGATGAGCGAGGAACTCGGGCCCATCTACCTCGGGCTGGGCGAACAGCACGTCTTCCTGGGGCGCGAGATCGTGCAGGACCACAGCATCGGTACGAGCACGCTGGACCGGGCAGACCAGGCGGTGCAGCGGCTGCTCAATGAGGCGATGGAGCGGGCTGAACGGATCTTGCGCGAGCACCGGGAAGAGTTGGACCGGTTGGCTGACCTCCTGATCGCCGAGGAGACGGTCGGGCCGGAGAAGATCCGCGAGGTCCTGGGTGAACAACCGGTCGCAGCTGGGGACGACTGAGCGACCGACCGGGACGACGAGCGGTCCGCGGGGCGAGCGCCTCGCGGGCCGCGCTGGTTCGCTGAAGGAGAGTGGTAGAGGAGCGGCGGAGCGGTGCGGCGCGAAGCGGGGACGCGTTCACGACATATCCCTGTCGAGCTGGGTCCAGGACAGTACAGCCGGTGGTTCGTCGTCATCACGGCGGTCTTCGTCACCACGCTGATCGTCTCCAACATCGTGGCGGTCAAGATCGTCGATGTCTGGGGGCTGTACGTTCCAGCCGGGACAGTGACGGTCTTTCCGCTCGCCTACATTTTCGGCGATGTGTTGACCGAGGTCTACGGCTATCGACGTGCCCGGCTGGTCATCTGGCTGGGGTTCGCGTGCAATCTCTTGGCTGTGGCGGCCTTCGCGGCGACGCAGTATCTGCCGGCTGCTCCGTTCTGGGATGGGCAAGCGGCCTACGAGCGGATCCTCGGCTACACACCTCGTCTCCTGGTGGCTTCCTTCCTCGCCTATCTGGTCGGCGAGTTCGCCAATGCTGCCGTGCTCTCGCGTCTCAAGCTCCTGACACATGGGCGATTGCTCTGGGTGCGGACGATCGGCTCGACGCTGGTCGGGCAAGGATTGGATTCGCTCGTCTTCGTGACGGTCGCCTTCGTCGGTACGCTAGCCGGGCCGGACCTCGTGCGCACGATGGTGACGGCGTGGCTGGTGAAGTCGGCCTACGAGGCGCTGGCGACGCCGCTGACGTACCTCATAGTGAACGGGTTGAAGCGTGCCGAGGGCGTCGACGCGTACGATTACGGGGTGAACCTCTCGCCGTTCCGCTTCGATTGAGAGCGCCACAGGGTGAAAGAGGCCGGGTGGAATCGTACGCGGCCGATCCCACCCGGCCCGCTCGGAGTCAGCTCCCGATCCGGGGATCCCCGGTGCGCTTCCAGACGGCGATGACGCTGGGGCGTGGAATGGTGCCGTCCGGCCAGCTGGAGAGCGGCGCGGTGAGCGAGCCACCCTCGCCGGGGTGTTGGATGGCACAAAAGAGCGTCTGGTAGTCGGGTGCGAACTCCGGACCGCAGACTTCACAGCCACGAGGCCCGCTCAGGAACATGCGGACGAATCCGCGCTCATCGCCGCTCGTCGGGACCGCGTAGATGCCGTCGTTGCGCCGGAACGTACTGGGCTGACCATCGGTGGCGATCCACATGTTGCCCCAAGCGTCGAAGGTGATGTTGTCCGGACAAGAGATCGGACTGATGAGGCGCGGGTCGAAGCCCGCCGCGAAGACGCCGTCGTCCGGATTGGCTGGATCGCCACAGAGCAGGAAGATCTCCCAGCGGAAGCGCGTCGCGGTGGCGTCACCGTCCTCGATCAACTCGATGATGTGGCCGTGGCGGTTGTTGCCGCGCGGATTGGCGGGATCGATCTGGTTCCAGTTGCGGCGCGCGTTGTTGGTGCAGACGATGTAGACGCGGCCGTTGACCGGATTGGTCTCGATGTCCTCCGGTCGATCCATCTTGGTCGCGCCGAGAAGATCGGCAGCGCGGCGAGTGTTGACCAGCACGTCGGCTTGGGAGCGGAAGCCGTTCGCTTCGGTCAAGGGACCGTAGCCGTGGACGAGCGGGAGCCATTCGCCAGTGCCGTCGGCGTCGAAGCGGGCGACATAGAGCGTGCCGGAATCGAGCAACGAGAAGTTGGCCCGGCGGTCGCGGGGATCGTAGCGCCCCTCGCTGACGAACTTGTACACGTACTCGAAGCGCTCGTCGTCGCCGGAATAGACGACGACCCGCCCATCGCGGGCGATGACGACCGTCGCGGCCTCGTGCTTGAAGCGGCCGAGCGCGGTGCGCTTCTTGGGTACGAAGGTCGGATCGTAGGGATCGATCTCGACCACCCACCCGAAGCGGAACGGCTCGTTCGGTTCCTGGCTCACATCGAAGCGTCGGTCGAAGCGTTCCCAGCGGCGCTCGGAGGCTTCGCTGGGGATACCGTATCGCCGGTGGATGGCATAGCGGGGGTCGCTCGCATCGAGTCCGGAGAGATTACCGAAGTACTGGTGGAAGTTCTCTTCGCAGGTCAGGAGCGTACCCCACGGGGTCTTGCCACCGGCGCAATTGTTGAGGGTGCCGTAGACCACGGTGCCCGTGCTGTCCGTGCTCGTTTTCAGCCAATCGGAGCCAGCGGCGGGACCGGTCAGCTCGCAGCGCGTCGTGCCCGTGACGCGCCGGTTGTAGGTGGAGCCGGGTAGGTAGTGCCACTGTCCGCGCCCGCGCTGGAGAACCTCGACGATGGTGACACCGTGCGCTTCCAATTCGACCGCCACCTGCCAGGCTTCAGGGTCACCTTCGCGGTAGCCGGGGAACATCAGTTCCGGGTTCGTGTACTCGTGGTTCACGGCGAGGAGCCCGCGAGAACCGGAAGCAGCCCCTCCGCCCAGCGGGAAGAGGCCGACGAAGTCGCAGTTGTAGCCGAATTGCTGCGCTTGGGCTTCCGGAGACTGCTCACCGAAACGGAACTCCGGCCCCCAGCTCTGCAACGGATCGCCCCAGCGGATGATGACGCGACTCTCGTACCCCTCCGGTACGGTTACTTCGTCGCGAGCGTTGAGTGCGATCGGACGGAAGGTGAGGCGACCGCGCTGGCTCGCTTCAGCAGACTCCTGCCGGCCCACCGCGAGCACCAGCGCGACCGTCGCGGCCCCACCGATGAGGCTCCGACGGCTCAAGCGCTGAGCGAGGACGTTCTCGAAAGTCAGGTTCTCGCTGGGGTTCACGGGTTGGGTGAAACATTTGCTCCCGCAGGCCCACTGGCACTTGGCGAGCCAAGCCGCGAGCGTCGGGGAGAGCGGTACGACTGTACGACGTCCCATACTGCTCCTCCCTTTCTCGAGTCCGTCATAGTCGTCACACTCTGGATACCGTCTGCCTGGGACGGTTCGATGGAGAAACTGTGAAGAACTCGTGACCGTTCGGTAAACGGAGGCGGCTCGTCCGATGAGCCCGGAGCCCTTGGGCAGGCGAACGAACGAGAGGAAGCGGGTGAGCGTGCCGTCTTGTCCCGATCGTTGGCTATCGCTCTTCCTGTCTCGAAGGCTGGAGGATCCATCGCGGCGGAAGACACGGGCCCGCGCCTCGTGCGACAGCCAGGAGACGCGTGTGCTACGATACGGCAACAGCGAGGAGAGCGGGTGGGTGAGGGCGAGGTGCGGTGATGGAACTCGGTCAGCTCCTGCAGAAGCGCGTCGGTTTGCTCTTCCCGGGTCAGGGAAGCCAGCACGTCGGCATGGGACAACGGGTGCATCAGCTCTCAGTGGCGGCTCGGCGGATCTTCGCCCAAGCGGAGGACGTTCTGGGGCTTCCGCTGCGCCGGCTGTGCTTCGAGGGCCCAGCCGAGGAGTTGGCCGATACGGCGAACGCCCAGCCGGCTATCTTGACGGTGAGTTTGGCCTACTTGGAAGCGTTGCGCGAGCGGCTGCGCGCATTGGGGGCCTCGCTCCAGCCGGCCGTGGTGGCCGGGCACAGCCTGGGTGAATTTACCGCATTGGTCGCGGCCAACGCGCTGCGCTTCGAGGACGCGTTGCGCCTGGTCCGCGAGCGGGGCCGCTTGATGCGCGAGGTGAGCCAGGAGCGTCCCGGCGGCATGGCGGCCGTGATCGGACTGGAGCGCGACGCGTTGGAGGAGGTCTGTCGCGAGGCAGGTGAGCTGGGGCTGGTGGTAGTGGCGAACGACAACTCCCCCGGCCAACTGGTGATTTCCGGTGAGGAGCGAGCGCTCCAGCGCGCGATGGCGCTGGCCCAGCGCAGAGGCGCCAAGCGCGTCGTGCGACTCGGCGTCACGGTCGCCTCGCACTCGCCGCTCATGGAGCGGGTCGCTCACGCCTTGGCCGAGATGCTGGCGCGGATCCCCTTGCGAGAGCCCGAGATCCCGATCGTGGCCAATGTGACCGGCCGCATCCTTTCCACGGTGGAAGAGATCCGGCGCGAGCTGGCCTGTCAGGTCGCGCAGCCTGTGCAGTGGACGACGAGCGTGCGCGAGATGACAAACCGGGGCGTGACGACCTTCTTGGAGGTCGGTCCGGGACAAGTGCTGACCGGACTGGTCAGGAAGATCCAGCGCGACGTGGAAGCCTATTCGATGCGTGACCTCGGTCTCGAATCGTGAGAAACGGACGAGGAGGACGGTGTGCACCGCGTGGTCGTGACCGGGCTCGGGGCGATCACACCGCTGGGGCTGGATGTGCCGACGTTCTGGCACCGGCTGCTGGCCGGAGAATCGGGGATCGGTCGGATCCAGCACTTCGATGCCAGCAATCTGGAGGTGCAGATCGCCGGTGAGGTCAAGGGGTTCGATCCCCGTGATTTCATGGACTTCAAGGCAGCGCGCCGCATGGATCGCTTCTCCCAGTTCGCAGTGGCAGCTGCCCGCGAGGCGATCCGCGATGCAGGATTGGAGATCACGCGCGAGAACGCCGACCGGATCGGCGTGATGATCAATACCGGCGGTGGTGGTATCCAGACGATGGAGCGCGAGGTCGTCACGTTCTACCAGCGCGGTCCGAGTCGAGTCAGCCCGTTCTTCGTGCCGATGTTCGCGCCCAACATGGCGGCCTGCCAGGTCTCGATCGTCTACGGGATCACCGGGCCGATCATGTCCTCGGTGGCGGCCTGTGCCGCGGGAACGCAGGCGTTCGTCGATGCGCTCCGGCTGCTCCGGCTCGGTGAGGCTGACGTGATGATCGCCGGAGGCACCGAGGCTGGCCTCACGCCGGTGGCCGTGACCGCGTTCGCCAACATGGGAGCGCTGTCGCGGCGCAACGAGGAGCCGCAGCGAGCCAGCCGGCCGTTCGACAAGGATCGGGATGGCTTCGTCTTCGGTGAGGGCTGTGCGGTGATGGTCTTGGAGACGGAGGAGCATGCCCGGCGACGCGGGGCACGCATCTACTGCGAGTTGGCCGGTGGGGCGATTACCGGTGACGCCTACCACGTCAGCGCGCCCGATCCGGATGGTTTGGGAGCGGCGCGGGCGATGCGACTGGCCCTGCGGGATGCGGGGATGCGCCCGGAAGACGTCGATTACATCTGCGCGCACGGTACCTCGACACCGCTCAACGACGTGACCGAGACCAAGGCGATCAAGGCGGTCTTCGGTGACTATGCCTATCGGGTCGCCATCAGCTCCCCCAAGAGCATGATCGGGCATCTGGTGGGAGCTGCGGGGGCGGTCTCGGGCGTGGTATGTGCGCTGGCGATCCGGGACGGCATCGTGCCGCCGACCATCAACCTCGAGCAGCCGGATCCCGAGTGCGATCTCGACTACGTTCCCAACGTCGCGCGACGGATGCCGGTACGCGTAGCGATCGCCAACGCGTTCGGGTTCGGTGGGCAGAACGCGGTCGCGGTGTTCCGGGCCTACGACGAGTCGGCTCGATGACCGGATGCCCGTGGCGCGGCGATCGTCCGGGGTGTCGTCGCCAACGGTCGGTGCGTGACTCGCTCACCAGTCGAACTGGTGAGCGAGCGTCTCGTCGTCGACGCGGAGGACGATGGGCGAGCCGTGCGGACAGATCGCCGGCGTCTTCGTGGTTCCCCATGCCTGCACCAGTGCGCGCATCGCTGGGCGGGCTAATGGTCGCCCACGCCGGACGGCCAACCGGCAAGCGAGCTGGATGAGCAGGCGATCGCGCCAGCTCGTGTCGTCCCAGGCGTCCTCGGATTCCTCGAGCAAGGCCAGGAGAGCTGGGGCCAGCGCCGCTGGTTGACCGAGCTCCTGCAGTTCCGGCGGCCCAGCCACGACACCAGGGAGCGCCGGGACAGTGCGCAAAAGGAACGAGCGCGGGCCGAACGGTTCGGCCTGGAAGCCATAGGCGGCGAGTTCGTCGAGCCAGCGCGCGAAGCGGTCGCGATAAGCTGGCCGCACGTCGATGACGAGCGGCTCCGGTAGCGGCACCGTCTCCTCGGCGCTGGGATGAGTGGCAGCCAGTCGTTCATAGAGCACCCGCTCGTGGGCGCGGTGTTGGTCGACGAGGAAGAGCATGTCCGGGCCTTCCAGGAGAAGCAAACGCTCTCGCACCTGCCCGATCAGTCGCAGCGGCGGAAAGGCGGGGGTGAGGATCGGCTCCTCGGTTTCCGGTCGGTCGTACGGGCACGGCGTCTCCGCGATGGCCGCGCGCACGGGATCGATGGCCGGAGAAGCCCCGAGGAAGGTGAAGCGACGCGGCGTGCGAGCGAGGAGGCTCCGCACTTCCTCGGCGATGGCTCGTCCCAGTTCGCGCTCGGCCCGGAGCCGGACCTCGAGTTTGGCCGGATGGATGTTCACGTCGACCGCAGCGGGATCGGCTGTGATGACGAGCGCCAGGACAGGGTGGCGGCCGCGCGGGAGGAGGGGCCGGTAGGCGGCCTCGAGGAGCGCGAGCACGGTGCGGGGCTGTGCCCAACGGCCATTCACGACGACATGGAGATGGCGGCGGCTCGAGCGCGTGAGGTCGGGACTGCTGACGAACCCGCTGCACGAGAAATCGCCGATCTCGAGCGGACCGAACGGCAACAGCGAAGAGGCGAGCGCGGGTCCGTACAGCTCGCTGAGAACGACCCGCGTGTCACCCGAGCCGGTGGTCTGGAGGACGACCCGGTCCTCGATACGGAGCGCGATGCGGACATGAGGGGCAGCGATGGCCAGGCGCTGGACGACGCGAGCGATCTCGGCCATCTCGGCGCGTGTGTTGCGCACGTGAGCGAGGCGCGCTGGGAGGTTCTCGAAAAGGTGGCGGACCGTGACCGTCGTTCCCGGTGGGTGCGCGACCGGCTCATCGGCCACGATACGGCCGTCCCGGACCGTGAGCTGACGCCCGACCGGCGCATCGCTGGTCGCGCTGGCGATGGTCAGCTCGGCGACGGCCGCGATGCTGGGGAGCGCTTCGCCCCGGAAGCCGAGCGTCTCGATCCGCTCCAGGTCGTCCTCGGCGAGCTTGCTGGTGGCGTGCCGTTGGAGCGCGAGCGGCAGTTCATCGGCTGGGATGCCACAGCCGTCGTCGCTCACGCGGATCTCGTGCAGCCCGCCGCCGCGCACGCTGATGCGGATCCGTGATGCACCCGCATCGAGCGCGTTCTCGACGAGTTCCTTGACGACCGAGGCTGGCCGCTCGATCACCTCACCAGCAGCGATCCGTGCAGCGACGTTGGGCGGAAGGACGCGGATCGGGCGACGCGGGGGACGCGCGACCTGCATCGTGCAGCTCCACTCTATCGACTACGCTCCGCCCAGCTTGGCCCGCTGCTCGAAGAGCCAGTCCAGCGCTTGGCGCGGCGTGAGATTGGCGAGATCGAGCTCGAGCAGTGCGCGAGCCAGTTCCGCAGCGGCATGGCGACGAGTGGGGAAGCCGGGAAGCGCGAGCTGGTGCGGGCCCGCGGTCAGCCCGCCCGAGTGCTCCGCTGTTTCGGACTGAGGCGCGGCCGACGTGGGAGCGAGCCGGCTGGCCAGCAATCGCTCGGCTCGCTCAGCCACCCAAGGAGGGAGGCCGGCCAGCCGGGCCACGTGGATGCCGTAGGCCCGATCGGCCGCGCCGGGTCGAACGCGATACAGGAAGACCACGCGCCCGTCTTGCTCCATCGCCGCGACATGGACGTTGGCGACGCCTGGCAGTTCGGTCTCCAGTGCTGTCAGCTCGAGGAAGTGGGTCGCAAAAAGCGTGCGAGCTCCGACCCGATCGTGCAGGTCTTCGAGTACAGCCCGCGCGATGGCGAGACCGTCCTGGGTGGCGGTGCCCCGCCCGACTTCGTCGAGGATCACCAGGCTGCGCCGGGTGGCTTGGCGGAGAATGGTGGCCGTTTCCACCATTTCGACCATGAAGGTGCTCTGCCCACCAGGCAGATCGTCGTGCGCACCGACGCGACAGAAGATGCGATCGACGAGTCCGATGCGGGCGCGTGCGGCGGGGACGAAGGAACCGATCTGTGCCAAGAGCACGATCAAGGCGACTTGCCGAAGATAGGTGCTCTTGCCGCCCATGTTCGGTCCGGTGACCAAGAGGAGGCGTGGTCCATCGCCGCCGAGCTGGCAATCGTTGGGGACGAACGGCTGTCCATCGAGCAGCGCTTCGACGACGGGATGACGCCCACCCTCGATCAGGATCGTGTCCGACTCGTCCAGTTCCGGGCAGCTCCAGTCGTACTGCGCCGCGACTTCGGCCAGGGAGCGGAAGGCATCGAGCCAAGCGATCCAGCGAGCGAGGCGCAAGAGTTCGTTGGTCCGCGTGGTGACCTCGCGAGTCAAGCGTGCCAGGGCGGCACGCTCGAGTTCGGCGATTTCGGCCTCGGCTGCGAGCAGACGGGCTTCGGCCTCTTTGAGCTCGGGTGTGATGAAGCGCTCACCGGTGGCGACGGTCTGCTTGCGGACATAGTCCGGAGGCACTCGGCCGAGATGTGGCCGAGTCACCTCGATATAGTAGCCGAAGACCTTGTTGTAGCCGACTTTGAGGGAGCGGATTCCGGTCCGCTCGCGCTCCCGCTGTTCGAGCGTGGCCAAGAAGCGGCGCGTTTCCTCGACCGACGCGAGCGTAGCATCGAGTTCCGGGCAAAAGCCTGGTCGGAGGCGTGGACCATCGCTGTCTTCGATCAACGCTCGTTCCAGGAGTGCGGCGAGTTCCGGGCAGGAGCGGAAGTCGTCGGCGAAGTGCTGCAGAGCTGGCTCACCGCTCGCCTGGAGGGCACCGCGGAGAGCCTCGGCAGTCGCCAGCGCTTGGCGAAGTGTCGCGAAATCGCGGATGCTCGCCGAGCCCTGGACGATCTTGCTGGTCAAGCGCTCGAGATCACCAGCGGCCAGGAGGATCGTCCCCAAGCGGGAACGGAGTTCGGGGGTTGCCCGGAGCGCGCCGACGATCCGTTGGCGTCGTCGGAGTTCGTCCAGATCCCGGAGGGGCTCGCTGACCAAGCGGCGCAGGGTGCGCGCCCCCATCGGCGTCACCGAGCGGTCGAGCACGCTGAGCAGGCTGCCGCGCGTTCCACCGGTACCCAGGCTGCGCGTGAGTTCCAGATTGCGCCGTGTGGCAGCATCCAGCCCGACGCGACGCGCTGGGACTTCGGTCCGGAGACTAGTCAGGAGAGAGAGCAACGCCGGATTGGTGCGCTCCAGGTAGACCACGATGGCGCCCGCGGCGGCGAGCGCGGCGGGAAGATGTTCGCAGCCGAAGGGGGCGAGCGAGCGCGTCGCGAAGAGGGCACGCAGGCGCTGGGCAGCTCGTTCCGGCTCGAAATGCCAGTGCTCGAGCCGGGTCAAGCGCCCGCCGGGCGGCAGAGGAATCTCGACTGTGTCGGGGACGAGCGTCTCGGCGGGGGCGAGTCGCGCGTACTCCTCGGCCAGGAGCAAGTCGCGCTCCGCTCCGCTGAGTTCGAGAACGGCGAACTCGCCGGTACTCACGTCGACCCAGGCGAGCCCGGTTCGCTCGGGAAGCCAGGCGACCGCTGCGAGGTAGCGATTCTCGGTCGCGGGGAGCAACGCGGCCTCGGCGACCGTCCCCGGGGTGAGGACCCGCGTGACTGCGCGTTCGACCAGTCCCTTGCCTGGCTGGCTGACCTGCTCGGCGATCGCGACGGTATGTCCCGCCGCCAAGAGGCGTGCCAGATAGTGGTTCAAGGCGTGGTGCGGGATACCAGCCATCGGCACCCGACCGTTGCGGCCGAACGAGCGGGAGGTGAGGGTGATGCGGGCGTCGCGGGCGACGATGCGGGCATCCTCGTCGAACGCTTCGTAGAAGTCGCCGAGCCGATAGAGCAAGATGGCATGGGGATAGTGTGCCTTGAGGCGCAGGTACTGACGACGCGAGGGGACCAAACCGTCGGACGATGACTCGTTGGTCGCCGCCGGCCGGCGCTGGATGGCTCGTCGCGTCGATCCCATTCCCCTGACCTTCCCGCAGGCGCGACACCATCGAGACACATGCGTTGTTTAGCATACGCGGTGCGTGCCAGCGTGGCACGGGCGGCAACCAGCGAGCGTGCCGATGAGCCGACTGCTCTCGGGCGATCAGGGATCTGGTCGGCTGGCACGCTCTCCGCGGTCGCCGGGGACCGAGCGGGAGAGACGAGCCTGCCGCATCCGGCAGCATCATCCGAGAGGCTCCGTCCTGCGTCGAGTTGATGGACGAATGGGAGAACCTGGCGCGCTCGGTCTGACGATCAGGAGTGCACGGTTCGCTCGCGTTGGTCGGGAAGCGACCGTCAGCGCGAGGATGCTGGCCGTCGAGCGAGGAACCACGCCAGGAGCGTGAAGACGATCATGATCACCGTTCCGACGAAGACCGGTGGCCAGCGATCGTGGGTCATCTCGCGGACGAAGAGCAAGGTTTCACCGATCGCGACGACGAGCGCGACCGCGATGGCTACCGAGAGAATCGGGACCACCAACGCGAGAACGAGGTCACGGCGCATCCTGTCTCCTCCCACCGTTGCGCCCAGCCGGCCATAGGCCAGCGGCGAGCACGTCACTGGAGCGAGTATGCGCGAGGAGGCGCCGCCGGGCAAGTGGTCCTGGTGCTCGTGCGGTCCGCGGCAGACTGCACCGCGCACGCTGGCGCTGTACGATCCGTGGCCTATGCAGTCCGCGGGACGACGGTCACGGCGGTCGTGCTCGCTCAACGTTGCGCTTCGGGGAGTGTGGCGAAGGGATTCGCCGGACGGGAGGTGAACCGCGGTCGGAGCCTCGCTGGATCGAGCGCCTGGCGACAGCTGTCTCGAACTCGCGTGTGTGGAGGCTCGCTCGGTTCAGCTCTTCGTGCGATGATGGGAAAAGAGTGGTGCTGCCCAGGAGCGGTGGACGAGACGAAGCGTGGAGGCGAGCGGTGCAGCTGCAGAACCTTCTGGCGGAGCGGATGAGCCGGCTGGGGACGGAGAGTGCTTTCGAAGTGCTGGCGCGGGCGCGTGCGCTGGAGGCGCAGGGGCGCTCGATCATCCATCTCGAGATCGGGGAACCTGACTTCGACACGCCGCTGCACATCGTGGAAGCGGCGATCGAGGCCTTGCGCGGCGGGGATACACACTACACACCAGCGGCTGGGCTACCGGAGCTGCGCGCGGCGATCGCCGAGGAGGTGAGCCGGACGCGCGGCATCCCGGTCGAGCCGGAGCAAGTCGTGGTCACACCAGGTGGCAAGCCGATCATGTTCTTCACGATCCTGGCGCTCGCCGAGGAGGGTGCTGAGGTCATCTATCCGGATCCGGGTTTTCCGATCTACGAGTCGGTCATCCGTTTCGCGGGAGCGAGGCCGGTTCCCTTGCCGCTCCGCGAGGAACTCGGTTTCGCCTTCGATCCGGACGAATTGCGCCGGTTGGTGACGACGCGCACGCGTCTGGTGATCGTGAACTCGCCACACAATCCGACCGGTGCGGTCATCGGGCGCGAGGTGCTCGAGGAGTTGGCGCGTTTGGCCCAGGAGTACGGCTTCGTCGTGCTTTCCGACGAGATCTACCGGCGCATCGTGTACGACGTCGAGGCGCCGAGTATCGCCAGCCTGCCGGGCATGGCCGAGCGGACGGTGATCCTAGACGGTTTTTCCAAGACCTATGCCATGACCGGCTGGCGACTCGGCTACGGGGTAGCCCCGCGTTGGCTGGCCGAGCACCTGGTGCGCCTGGCGGTCAATTGCCACTCCTGCGTCCCCGGCTTTACGCAGCGGGCGGGGCTGGCGGCACTGCGGGGTCCACAGGATGCGGTCGATCGGATGGTCGCCGAGTTCCGGCGGCGACGCGATGCGGTCGTGGCTGGCTTGAACAGCTTGCCGGGAGTCCGCTGTGCGGTGCCAGCGGGTGCGTTCTACGTGTTTCCCAACGTGACGGGGACCGGTCGATCGGCGAGCGAACTCGCCCGCGAGCTGCTGGAGCAGGCGGGGGTCGCCGTGCTGGCCGGAACCGCGTTCGGTCGCTACGGTGAGGGGTATCTCCGGCTGTCGTTCGCCAACTCGCTCGAGAACTTGCTCGAGGCGATCGACCGGATGCGACGCTACCTCGGCTGAAGGCGCGGTGCTCCGCGATCGACGGGAGCGGCAGGAGCGCGCTGCTTTGGCGCGCGAGGCAGTTTCCGTCGCTCGGCGTGCCGGAGCGGAACGCTCGTCGGCTCGCCGTCTCGGTCGCGTCGTGCTGCACGCCTCGGCGAACCACATAGCGGCCGGCTGCCTGCATCCTGACCTGTTCTGCCTCTGGTCAGAACGCTTTTGGCCCTGTCCCCAGGACAGCGTTCGCTCTCTCCTCGCGGGGAGAAGACCTCAGTGAGACGGCGGGCGAGCACGGTGCTCGCGCCCGCTCGGCGATCGTCGGCTAGACGGCGTTGTTCGAGAACAGGTGCTGAGTCGCGTGGTCCCTCGTGCGGGCCCGTCGAACCCGTTCGTGCGGCAGCACGGCGGGGCCCAGGTGCGATGCGAGACGGGAACTCGACGGAAAAGTGCTGGAAACCTGACGGATGCCGTGCTACTATGGTCGCATACCGACAGGGTATGGAAACGACAGAACAGGGGCGCGAGTGTCGAAGTGAGTCGGTAAGAGGGGGCACGATGCAGGTCGGTGTCGGGGTGCTCTTTCTTCTCCTGACGATCGCGTGGACTGGTGTGCTGTGGTGGGTCGCCACGCGGAGCGGACAGGCAGTGCCCTACGAGCGAGTGAGCGCAGTCGTCAGCCGGGTCCGCCGAGCGGGTGCGCCGCTGGTGGTCGCCCTTTTGGCGATCGCCTTTCTCGTCTCGCTGCTCTTCCTGCCGTACGCTAGCTCGCGCGCGCAGCGGCTGGGTGAGCCGGCAGTGACCGTGGACGTAACTGGCCGCATGTGGGCATGGGAGCTGAGCCAGACGACGATACCCCGTGGGCAAGTGGTCGAGTTCCGGGTCACGGCGGTGGATGTCAATCACGGGTTCGGCATCTACGCGCCGGATGGGCGGATCGTGACGCAAGTCCAAGCGATGCCCGGCTACACCAACCGGTTGCTCTTCCGCTTCGACCAACCTGGGGTCTACACGATCCGCTGCTTGGAGTTCTGCGCGACCGGGCATCACCTGATGCAGGCACAGTTCACCGTGCAATGAGAGGGGGATAGGACATGGCTGGCAATGCCCGCAACGACGTCGCGGCACGGCGGTCGGTCGAACAGGCAGCGCTCGCCTACATGGTGACCGGATTCGCGATCTTCTTGGTGATGGGTCTGCTCGGTCTCCTGATGCGCCTTCAGCACGCGGGGTGGATCGATCTCGGACCGCGCTGGTTCTACCGCATCATGACCCTGCACGGGGCTGGCATGGTGGCGGGTGTCCTTTTGGCCTCGTTGGGAGGCGTTTCCCAGGTGATCGCTGCCCGGATTCGACTGAGCCCGCGCCTGCTGTGGAGCGCGTACGTCGTCTATTTCCTCGGATCAGGGCTCGTCGTGTTGGCGACGCTGGTCGGTGGGTTCGCAGCCGGCTGGACGACGACGTATCCCCTGCCGGTACGCGGGGACTGGCCGGTCAGCGCGACGTGGGCGTTCCTGCTCGGCTATACGCTGGTAGCGGTGGCCTTTCTGCTTTGGTGCTTCGCAGTGCTGGTCGGCGCACGACGAGTCTTCGGCGGACTCACGAATGCGCTCGCCTGGCCGGTGCTGTTCCGTCGCCCGGTCGGAGGGGAGCAGCCGATTCCGACCGGGCCGGAGCTGGCGGCGACCGTGGTAGCGATCGACGGGGTGATCGCCGTTCTAGCGGGGGTGATCTATCTCGTACCGATCTTCGCGCAGCTGCTCGGACTGGTGAGCGGATTCGATGTCCTCTTCGCGAAGAACATGCTCTTCCTTTTCGGGCACACGCTCGTGAACTTGAACATCTATCTGGCTGTCGCGCTCGTCTACGCGACACTCGGTGCCTATACCGGGCGCGCGTTCAAGATGAACTTCCCGGTCGCGCTGGCCTTCAACCTGGTCATCGTTCTGGTCCTGTTACCGTACTTCCATCATCTCTACCAAGACTTCGCACAGCCGCTCGCGCTCCATCTCGTCGGGCAGTTCGGCTCCTATGCGGTCGGTGTACCGGCCTTCTTCGTGACGATCGTGGGGAGTCTCGGGCTCCTCTATGGGTCACGGGTGCGCTGGTCGGCGCCGGTCATCTTCATTCTGGCTGGTCTGTGGGGGTGGACGGTCGGGGGGATGGCAGCGGTCATCGATGGGACGATCGCCATCAACAACGTCATGCACAACACGCTCTGGGTCCCGGCGCACTTCCACTCGTACTACCTTTTCGGCGCGGCCGGCTATACCTGGGCGTATCTCTTCCACCGGCTGAGCGGTGTCGAGGGGTGGGCGAGCTCAGTGCTGGCCCGCCGACTGGCCTGGTCGTACGCGATCGGTGCCGGTGGCTTCGTCTTGGCTTTCTTCCTCTCCGGGCTGCAGAGCGTGCCGCGCCGCTTCGCGGTGCATCTGCCGGAATGGCAGGGGTTGGCGCAGGTGGCGGTGCCGTTCGTCCTCCTGCTGGTGATCGCCTTCGGCGGACTCTTGCTCATGGCGTTGCGGAGCGTGCCGGCCGCTTGGCGGCTACCGGTCGCCGAGCCGACCGGTGACGACTGAACAGCAGGGGTCGAGCAGGTCGGTCAGGACGCGCGGCAGCATCGTCGTCCGCGGGGGCGGGGAGGCGACCATGCGCGGGATGACGGAGCGCCAGGATGAGCACGTCGAGGAGCGCAGCGAGAGCGTCCCACCACCAGTGCTCGTCGCGCTGATGGTCGAGGCAGCGGAGAAGAAGGCGCATCTCCCGATCGCGAAGCTGCTGACTCGCGGCGCTGCCAGCGGCGCTCTGCTGGGAGCGGCGACGCTCTTGGCCGTGGCAGCCTGGGCGCAGGGACTGCCGCGACTGGTCGGTGCCGTCATCTTCCCGGTCGGTTTCTGCATGTTGGTCTTGCTCGGTCTGGAACTCGCGACGGGCAACTTCGCGCTGCTGCCCGCTGCCTGGTACCGGCGACGCATCACGGCCGCAGCGGTCGTGCGCAACTGGGGGTGGGTCTATCTCGGCAATTTCCTCGGTGCTGCCGGGTTTGCGGTGCTGGCAGTCGCGAGTCTTACCGGGTGGTGGAGTCACGAGGCCGGACCGCTCGGTGAGCAACTGCGCCAGGTAGCTGCGAGCAAGACCGTGGCCTACCGCGAGCTGGGGCTGTCGGGCTGGTTGACGGTGCTCACCAAGGGGGTTCTCGCCAACTGGCTGGTGACGGTCGGCACGGCCCTCGCTTTCGTCTCGCGGTCGACGAGTGGCAAGATCGCGGCGATGTGGTTACCGATCATGACTTTCTTCGGGCTGGGTTACGAGCATTCGATCGTCAACCTCTTCGTCATCCCAGCTGGCATGTTGACGGGAGCACCGATCGGGGTGGACACCTGGCTCGTTTGGAACCAGGTGCCATCCACCTTGGGAAACGTGATCGGCGGGGCGCTCTTCACCGGTCTCCCGCTGGTCTGGACACACGGCGAGCGATGAGCAGCGTACCGGAACCGCTCGTCTGGCTGCCGCTTGCGGCTTGGCTCGATCCCCGGTACTGGACCTGGCGCGCCCCGGTCGTCGTGGTACTGAGTTGGTTGCTCGCTGGCTACGCGGTAGGGATGATGCGGCTGGCGGCGCGCTGGCCGCAGGGTTGGCGACTGGTCCCCCGCGCACTCGCCTGGATGATCGGTGTGGCGATGCTCGCGCTGGCTCTGCTCTCGCCGCTGGACGATCTGGGTGGTCTCTTCTTCTCGTGGCACATGGTGCAGCATTTGGTCCTCCTCTACGCCGCGCCGGTCCTGCTCCACGGCTGGCCGTACCCGGTGTTCCTCTGGGCGTTGCCGGCGTGCCTGCGGGTGGGAGTGACCGCTCTTCTGCGGCACGGTGCACTCGGGGATCGGCTGCTCCGCTGGGTGACGCGGCCGGTGGTGGCGCTCGTAGCAGGCATCCTTTCGCTGTGGCTCTGGCACTATCCGCCGCTCTACGATGCGGTCCTTACCCGGCGGTGGCTCCACGATTTGGAGCATCTCACCTTTTTCCTGGGGGCGTTGCTGTACTGGTGGCCGCTCATCGGCGCCCCCCCAGCGATCGGGCGTTTCCGAACGGACGGTGGACGAGCGCTCTACCTGATCCTCTACGGCGTGCAGAGCGGAGTGCTCGGCGCATCGGTCACCTTCTGGCCCAGTGTGCTCTACCATCGCTACCTCGCGGCGACCGGGACGCCGGTGGAGCGGTTGCTGACTGACCAGATGTTCGGTGGCTTGGTGATGTGGCTGAGCGGGCCGATCGTGGTGACGCTGCTGGCTCTCGCCACGCTCGGTCGGGCGAGTCGGGAGGTTGCCGAGAGCGAGGTGCTCGCACCACACTGACGAGGCGAGACGGACCGCGCGAGCGGTGCGGGGAAGGAGGAGTGTGGTGGGCGAGCCGATGCGCGAGGATCGCGTGCTCGTTCTCGGTGGCGGGATCGCCGGTCTGGTCGCTGCCTGGGAGCTGCACCGAGCCGGCGTACCGGTCGAACTCCTGGAAGCGCGTGACCGAGTCGGCGGGCGACTCTGGACGAGTGACGACTATGGGCCATTTCCGGTCGAGCTGGGTGCGGAATTCATCCACGGCGATCGCGTCATCACGTGGCGGTTCCTCCGGATGTTCGGGCTGCGAGCGATCGACGATCCGAGCCAAGACCGGCGTTTCGTCGGAGCGCATGGCCGCATCCTGCCCTCCGGGGAACTGTCGCGACCGGTCGGCGAGGCGATCTTCGCACCACTGAGTCAGGCTGCGGAAGCGTGGTTCGCGTCCGGCGAACCGGACACCGATCTGGCGACGGCGCTCCGCTGGTGGGCTTCGCGGCAGGGGATCACGATCGTCCCGGAGCTTTGGGAACTCTGGGAAACGCTGGCGGCGATCGGCTGGTCGGCGGATCTGGCGGAGATCGGTGTGGCAGGCGAGGTCGAGGCGACGTACGAGGGCGATGGCTGGCGCAATTGGCGGATCGCCGAAGGGCAGCACGCGCTCGCCCGGCGTATCGCGGAGGAACTCGGTTCGGTGATCCGGCTCGGTTCGGTCGTGAGCCGCGTGGAATGGGGGAACGAGGGAGTACGGGTCTGGGCCTCGGACGGTGAGCATCGTGGCCGGTGGGCGATCGTTGCGCTCCCGCTCGGGGTGTTGCAGGCAGGCGCGATCGAATTCGTCCCGGCGCTTCCCGAACCGCTCAGGGAAGCGATCGACCGGCTCCTCCCTGGGCGCTCGCTCAAGATCGTCGTCGAGTTCACGCACGATCCGTGGAGCCCGGAGATCGGGTGTCTTTTCGTGACCACCCCGCACGGTATCTGGGAACGGCCTGGACTCGGTTTCGCCCGACCGGAGCCGGTCTTCAGCTTGCTGACCGGCGGGCGGGATGCGACTCGACTCGGTGCGCTGCCGGCGGAGCAGGCTGTCCGCGAGGTCGTCCAAGCGCTCGGGGCAGTGCTGGGTCAGGAGCTCACCGGCAGCGTGCGACGCGCGCAGGTGATCGATTGGACGCGCGATCCCTGGTGCCGCGGTGGCTACTCGGTCGTCCCGCCTGGTGGGGCAGGATTGCGAGCTCGCTTCGGCCAGCCGATCGGCGACCGGCTGGTGTTCGCTGGCGAGCATACGAACCTCGCGCGACCGTCGACGGTGCATGGGGCGATCGAGAGCGGACTCCGGGCGGCCGAGCAGATCCGCGCGCTCCGCAGTGCGACAGCAGCCGGCGCCTGAGCTGCGTACTCGCTTCGCCGCTATCCTGGAGAGGGAGCGTCGTTCCGGGTGGCAACGGACAGCGGGTCTTGTGCCTCACGATGCTCGGCTGAGCCAGCTGGGCAGCTCAGCGATGGAAGGAAGCAGTGCGTCCGGCTGCCCCAGTTCCAGGTCGCTCGGGCGGAAGCGCCCGGTCTGGACGAGCACGCCAGTCATGCCGAGCTGGCGAGCTGGGAGGATATCGGCAGCGAGGCTATCGCCGACGACGGCCACGCGCTCCGCTGGGAGACCGAGGCGCTCCAAGCCGGCTCGGAAGAAGTCGAGCGATGGCTTGCCGACGAGGTGCGCCTGTCGCCCGAGTGCCGCTTCCAGCCCGAGCAAAAAGGCGCCGGTATCGAGGGCCGGTCCATCGCGGCGATCCCAGACCAGGTTCCGATGCATGGCGACGAAATGGGCGCCGCGCAGCAACGAGCGGAACGCGCGGTTGAGGCGATCGTAGCTGTAGACGGGACCAGCGCCACCGAAGACGACAACGGTCGCGGTGTCGTCTTCGACCAGGGGGATACCAGCGAACTCTTCCTGCACGTCGCCGTCGACCAGGAGGTAGCAGGGTTCGCCAGGATGGTGGGTACGCAGGTATGCTGCAGTCGCTGCGCCGGCCGTCACGATCTCGTCATCGGCGACAGGGAAGCCGAGTTCGCGAAGGAGGGCACCGAGTTGTCGGCGCGTCCGGATCGTGGTGTTGGTGAGGAGGACGAAGGGGATGCCCAGCGCGCGCAGCGCGAGCACTGCCTGGACGGCACCGGGGATCGGTTGGCCATCGATGTGCAGGACACCGTCGACATCGAGGAGGAATCCGCTGATGGTTCGCATCGTATCGGCTCCACCGAGCTGGTCGGGTTCCAGCGCCGGACGGCGCTTTTCGCTGTACAGTGTAGCGACCGAGCGACGAGCAGTAGGCAGACGGTGGTGCTGGAGAAGCTGTCTCCTGGCCGACACTGCCTCGCTTTCTCAACGGCACTCGGGCGAACTCCGGGTGGGGACGATCGCGAGCGCATCGGCGCACTGGTCGAGCGGCCGGAGGAAGGCTCGCGTGGCACCGTTCGGCCCAGCAGCCTGGTCCGGTCGTCTGGTGGCACCTCGAGGTGAGCGCGCGTGATCGGAGCGTGGCTCGTTTGGGCTCTTGCAGCAGCAGTGGCGTGGGGGACGGCGGACTTTCTCGCTGGCTTGGCCGCGCGTCGTCTCCCTCTGCTCGTCGTCCTGTTCGGGGTGCAAGCGATCGGGCTGGCGATCGCGCTCCCGTTCTGGCTCGCTTGGTCAGGCACTGCGACGATGCCGAGGCTAGCGGTGGCCGCCGGGTTCGCCATGGTAGCTGGACTCGCTGCCCTGTATCGTGGGCTCGCTCGGGGGCCGGTGAGCGTCGTGGCACCCGTCGGTGCGCTCGGTGGGGCAGTACCGGTCGGTATCGGCGCGCTCGCCGGCGAGAGCTTGGCAGGCGAGCACCTATTGGGGGTACTCGCGGGCCTGGTTGGCCTCTCGCTCGTCACGTGGGAGAGAGGCCGAGTGACGCCGCGTGGACAATCGACGCTCTCCGCGCTGGGGCATGGCGTCGCAGCAGCGCTGGCGCTGGGACTGGCAGTGTCGCTGCTCGGTCTCGCGGGTGAAGGGGAGCCTCTCGGCGCGGTCGTGGTGGCACGCGCGACGGCAGTCCTCCTGCTCGGGGCGATCGTCGCCGCTTGGCTACGACAGCACCGCGATCGGTCGCTGCTGCGGAACGGCGCGCTCGCCATCGCTGTGGCGGGGGTGCTCGACGTCGCGGCGACGGCCTCGTTCGCGCTGGCGGCGGAGCGCGGCCCGCTCGGGCCGAGTGGGCTCGTCGCCTCGCTGTATCCGGCGTCGACCGTGCTTCTCGGGGTCGTCGTGCTCGGTGAGCGGCTCTCGGCGCTCCGCTGGGCCGGCATCGGGCTGATCCTCGCCGGTGTGGCTCTCCTGCGCGGTACCGGCTGACGACCGAGGCCGGCTGCGGGACCAGTCGACCGTCGCGCGAGATGGTCGGGGTGACCGGCGGGTGGTCAGACAGGGAAGAGGGCTCTTGCCGAGTTCCGTGCGGTGCGGTAATTGGGGTAGGGTCATGGAGTTCCGGAAAGGTGGCGACGATGGAACGGATCGGGTTCATCGGTCTGGGAATCATGGGGCAACCGATGGCGCGCAACCTCCTGCGCGCAGGGTTTCCCTTGACCGTCTACACGCGGGATCGACGGAAAGTCGAGGCGTTCGTCCAACAGGGGGCGAACGGGGCGAACTCGCCCCGCGAGGTGGCGGAACAGAGCACGGTCGTCATCACCATGCTGCCCGATTCGCCGGAAGTCGAGGAGGTCGCGCTCGGGCCGAACGGGGTGCTCGAGGGGATTCAGCCGGGTAGTCTCTTCATCGATATGTCGACGATCGATCCTTCGGTCGCCCGCAAGCTGCACGCGGCGTTCGCTGAACGCGGAGTGGAAGCGCTGGATGCACCGGTTTCCGGTGGCCAGATCGGGGCTGAGCAGGGGACGCTCTCCATCATGGTCGGGGGCTCGGAAGAAGCGTTCCAGCGCGCGCTGCCGGTCTTGCAGGCGATGGGGAAGAACATCACACACGTGGGTGGTCCTGGTGCCGGGCAAGTGGCCAAGGCGTGTAATCAAGTGGTCGTCGCCTTGACGATCCAAGCAGTGGCCGAAGCGCTCCTCCTCGCCGAAAAGGCGGGGGTGGATCCGGCGCGAGTGCGCCAGGCGCTGTTGGGTGGCTTTGCGCACAGCCGGATCCTGGAGGTGCATGGGCAACGGATGCTCGAGCGTGCCTTCGCGCCCGGCTTTCGGGCTCGCTTGCACCGGAAGGACTTGCGCATCGCGCAGAACCTGGCGCGCGAGCAATCGGCCCCGCTCCTGGCGACCCAGCAGGTGGCGGCGCTCTTCGATAGCATGCTGGCGCGTGGGCTGGGTGAGCACGACCACTCCGCGCTCGCGTTGGTCTACCGTGCGCTGGCGGGCGAAGAGGGGAAGGATTCCTGACCGAATTGGCCATCTTCCCGGGCGTACGCGGGTGTGCGGGTGCACGGATGCCATGGTTGCGGGTGACCGCGTGCTTCCGTCGCCTCCGGGAAGCCGAGCGAGAGATCGGCAGCACGAGGGCGGGTCGTCCCGTCGAGCGGGGTAGAACTTTTCTCGCAGCCAGAAGACGCACGCTGTCGGACGATCGCGTCGCTGGTTTCAGAGCGGACGCGAGGCACAGCGCTGGTAGAGCTCGTGCCAGGGACGCACCCGCTCGAAGACCGCGCTCGCGGTCAGAACATCGGTATCGGCATAGCGCCGCCCGATGATCTGCAGCCCGACCGGCAACCCGCTCGCGCTCAGCCCGGCCGGGATCGAGGCTGCCGGATGCCCGCTGAAGTTGACCGGATAGGTGAGACACCAACCGATCAGTGGGTCGACTGGCTCTCCGTTCACCTCGCGTGGGCCAACGGTGTTCCCGTCATCCGCGTTTTCCACTGGAAGGCAGGCCAGGGTCGGTGTAACGAGCAGGTCGTACCGTTCGAAGACGCTCTGGATCGCGTCGTACACCTCCGAGCGGATGCACTGGTCGCGATAGAAGTCCAGGGCGGTCATCGAGCGTGTCTTCTCGACCCATTCGAGATACTGTGGGGGAAAATCGTCGCGGTGCTTGCCGAGGAGGTCGATCCCCTGCGCTGCGAACCCGTCGAGCGTCAACAAGTTGATCGGCATGATGAGGCGACACCAGAGGTCGCTCAGCTCGCGCTGGTGGCGGGTGATCCCGAGCCGCACCTCCTCGACACTCGCTCCCGCGTCCGCGAAAGCCTGGACAGCTTGGCTCACGACGGTCGCCACCTCGGGATCGACTGGGAAGACATCGAAGTGAGGGCTATAGGCGATACGCCAACCTTGAATCGAGCGGCGTGTGGCAGCGAGGAAGTCGACCTGCTCGTCGAGCGCAAAGGGATCACGTGGATCGTAGCCGGCGATTGCGGAGAGCACGAGCGCCGCGTCCTCGACGGTGCGCGTGATAGGACCCTCGAAGAGGAACGGTGTGTCGCCAGCGAACGCGTTGGGGCGGGCAACGAAGGGAACGCGGCCAAAGGAGGCCTTGTAGCCGTAGACACCGCACCATGCGGCGGGGATGCGGATCGAGCCGCCGCCGTCGGTCCCCTCGGCGAAGGGGATGAGCCCGTCGGCGACGGCTGCGGCGCTCCCGCCAGACGAACCGCCGGTGTTGCGCCGAAGATCGAAGGGATTGCGCGAAGGACCGAAGAGATAATTGTCGCAGGTTCCACGGAAACCCATGACAGGGCTATTGGTCTTGCCTAGGATGATAGCGCCCGCGCGCTCGACTCGTTCGGCGAACAAGCAAGAGGCATTGACGACATAGTCTTTGAGCGCCCGTATGCCACCGAAGGTGCTCTTCCATCCGGGTTTGAAATCGAAAAGATCTTTGATCGCGGTCGGTACACCATGGAGCGGCCCGAGTGGATCGCCGCGCAGCACTGCCTGCTCGGCGTCGCGAGCACGCTGGCGAGCCTCGTCGAATCCGAAATAAACGAAAGCGTTGAGGCTGGGGTTGCGCTGCTCGATCCGAGTGATGAAGGCGTCCACGACCTCGACTGGCGAGAGTTGGCGTCGGCGGATACGGAGGGCGAGTTCGGTTGCGCTCATGTATGCGAGTTCCTCGTGTAGTGCCATGACAGCTCTCCTTTCACCCATGACCGGTGCGTTCGGGTTCGGCCGACACGACTCGATCCGTTGGCCTTGGGAGCTCATTGGGTTCTGCGGAGCCGCTATCTCCACGCTACGCCACTTCTCGTCACCTGTCAAGCGGATGTGCTGGTGAGTCGTTGAACAGATCGAATGATGACGTGGTGGACGAGAGGGGCAGAAGTCGAGGGCGTGACCTCGCAGTCGAACCCACGCGGGATCGTTCTTTCGCCGCGGGCTTTACACCTCCTCTGTTCGACCAGAAGCGAGCGGTCCGTCGGTCTCTTTGCACGAGAACGGGTCGTCACGCCGCGCGCCCCGCTCCTGAGCCTGTACATGCTTGCCCAGTTCAGCCCACGCCCGAGGATCGGCCATTCTCGGACGTTTTGTCGCTCGTGCGTGCCTTGGAGTGGATGAGGTGAGCCAGTTCGCTGATCCGCTCAGTGAGGCGCAGATCGATTTCGGAGGCCTGTGGCAAGAGCGAGGCGCTCGGCCGGTCCGGCGGTAGTGCCGCTCGCCAGGCGTGTTCGATCGTCGTGCCGAGGCGCTCGAGTCGCTGGACGAGCGGTGGGTGCGAGTCGACCGGGTGAGGAAGGCGATCGGTCGCGATCCAGTCTGGCGGTACGGGTGCCTGGAGCGTGTGGGCCGTCAGCCAGGCAACCGCTTGCCCAGCCGGCGGTGGGTCGTCCGGCTCCTCACTGAGCCGTGCGAGGTAGATCGACCAGGCGGGTACAGCGCAGGCGACTTTGAGGAGGGCAGTTGCTAGGGCCAACCTACCCGCGACTTGGGCGCCGGCTGCATCGGCGATGAACTCGCGTTCCCGGGAATGGCTCGCGGTCGCCAGCGCGAAGCGCTCGATCACGAAGGTGAAGAGTGGCACGAGCGGCAACGTGGCTAGGGCGCGCCAATCGCGGGAGACAGCCTGCTGCAGCTCGTCGACCGCGTCGGTGGCACTCCGGAAGGCGGGGGCGAAGTCGCGCGAGTAGCGCGTGTCAGCTCCATGGAAGTGGGCGAGCTCGTGGGCGATGACGGAGCGCAGCTCCTCCTCATCCCACAAATGGAGGAGTGGAAGCGAGAGACAGAGCGTGCGCCCGGTGATCCTGCTGGAGAGCGTCTGAACGGGAACCTCGATCGCGTAGCAGTTCGGCTCGTTGGTGACGATCAGGTGGTCGGGCGGTTCGGTACCTAGCTGACGAGCGACGTCATCGATCGCACGCCAGAGGCCGGGCGCGTCGGAGCGGCCGACCGGCAGGGCTAGTTCGCGGTGCTCCAGCGGCCGATTGAGGGAGAGTGCAGCCCTCGCTGTGCGATAGGCGGTGTACAGCCCCAGGAGGGGGATGCCGAGGACGAACCCACGCGGGACGGCCTGCAACAGCACGAGCATGACCATCGTGAGCGCACCGGCTAGGAGCAGCGAAAAGGCTACTCCCAGGAGCGCTGCTCCGATCCCGAGCGAACGGACAGCGGCGCGGAAGAACTCGGGAAGACGCTCCAGGGACGTCCGTGCCTGGTTCGCCCGGTCGGCGACGTAGGCGAGGAGCCCCAGTGCGAAGAGGCCAGTGAGAACGCTGCTCCAGCGCAAGATGCCCGCCCAGGCGTAGAGCTGGCATTCGAAGAGCCTGCTCCAGGCAGGAAGTTCGCAATGCTCACCCAAATCGAAGAACTCTCGCGGCCCGGCTGCTCGACTGCCGTAGGCTGCGCGGATCGCATCCCACACCTCAGTCTCCATCTGGTCCCTGACGAATTCCCCGGCGAGAAAGGCGAAGCCGGGTATGAGGAGCAACAGCAGTGCCGGGACCAACCACCGACGCAGTGCAGTTGGCTCGTTCGCTGAGACGCTCACGGTTTCCTCCTCTCTCGTATCCTCCAGTTCTGTCAGCGCCCGCGCGGACGCTCCCTCACTGTCGCAACTGGGTGGGAACACAGGTGTTCCCGGTGGAAACGTTTCCGTCCGTGTCCGGCTCGGCCCGGCCGGTGCGGTCCGGGAGGAGTGCTGCTCGATGCGACGTGCTCGCGAGGCGGGAACCGCCTAGCTCTGGCTTCTGAGAACAGACGTGCGGTCACGATCTTGCCGGCAACCCACGAGCTCCGTGGTTGCCGCAACACGACGATGTATCGCTTAATGGGTGAAATGGGTGAAGATGCGCTAGAGAGTCCTCTCGCCGCGCTTGCCGGTGTGACCGCTGCGGGTCGCTCGCTCGTGGCTCGAGGAAGCGTTCGCGTCGTCGCACCGGACGCTCCCAACCGGTGCGCGCCCGCCGCGTCTCGAAGCCGGAGAGGCATGTGCGCAGGTCGACCGCCATACCCCATACCGGGCACTCGTCGACTCGCTCAGCGGGATGAGTCCGAGGTGCAGTTGCTGAGAGCTTGCTCGGCTTTCGATCGGGTGAGAGCGAGTCAGCCTGCCGGATCGGAGATGAACGGCACCGCTGTGCCGGTAGTGTGGCGCAGCATCGTCTCGCAGGCGAGCACTCCAGCGCCGAGCTCGCTCGAGCTGTCGGCTCGTTCCGGATGGATCCGTCAGGAGATCGAGCCGCGTGGCCAGCTGGTGGGCAGAGCGGATGCGGACGAGCCGACTGAGTCAGTGAAGCGCCGGTTCCCAGGCGGAGACGATGATGCCGGCCACGGTGGGGACGAAGTCAAGTCATCCCCACCGGAACCGTTGTCGTCCCCATCGCTGCCTCACCGGTCTCTACTGGTTCCGGCGAGATCACACGCGGCAGAGCAGCACTGAGCTGAGGAGAAGATTGTTGACCAGGTCGTGCTCGTACGCTCAGAACAGACCGCGTCCTTCAGGGGCTCGGTACTCGCTTTCTCGGGCGGCGGTGGTTCGTCCGGAACGATCCACCGGGTCTGGCACGCTCGGTCGGTGCAGCGCAGCTATTCGAGTAGGAAGTTGCCCAGCGTCGCGCGGTGCGGAGCGATCCTCGGGCTGCACCGAACTCCTCGATCGTCCTCCAGTCGCGCGGAGGCTGGAGCGCGTCTTGGAAGGAGCTTACACTCCCGAGTGCTGGCCAGTCGGGCGAGTCGAGGGTGCGCGCCTCTTTGTCTTCCTCGGTCGGCGCATGCGTGGCTCGGGCGAGGTTGACGATCCACTGGTCGAGGCGCCGCACGATCTGGCAGGGTCCGCGGGCAGAGCCAACGCGCGACTGCGTCGCGGGCTCCCGGCAGTACGACCCGGTTCCCATGCAGGACACGACGTTGGCTGCGGCCCAGGAAAGGGCCAGCCGGGTTGGACTCGATCGGCACGAGCCGGTCCATCAGTCCAGGCGAGTGGTGGATGACCCGCTCAGCGAGGCAGTCAGGGGAGGGTTAGAGGGGTCGGCAGGTCATGCCGGTGCGTTCTTCGTGCGACGCTGCGCTCCGGCCGGAAGTGCTGATGGCTATCTCGACCTGAGTCGACGTTCGTATCTCGGCACAGGAATGCTGAGAACGAGCGCCCAACTGTTTTCGGCGATGTCTCGAGACCATTCGAGCGTTGACTGCCGCGCGCGTCACTTCCGCGGGACCGAAACGATCCGCTCCGGCTCCCGAATGAGCAGGAACCGGGCGGTGCCAGCAGCCTGCGTCGAGCGGTGCGGGCCTACTCCTCCCGATCGCAGCGACCAGAACCCGACACGATGACCGACCGTTGCCCACCGAGCGGCTCGAGCGGGTGGCAGCAGTCGTGCCGACGGTCTCAGGCGTCCTCGCGGTCGACGAGTCCAGCGAGCCCTGTCACGAGTCGTTTCGCCCTGTCGATGGTCTGCTTGGAGGTCATCGGGTCAGGTCGCATGCCGCAGTGGGCGAGATCGTTGCGGAGTTGGGCGACCTGGTCCCACACCTCGGCGATCCGCCGCTCGGGCAGCGCGTCCAGGATCGGCGAGCCATTCCGCAGCTGCTGCTGGAGCGCATTGAGCTCGTTTTCGGCGCGCTGACGACTCTCCCGCTGCAGCCAACTCGGCCGCAGTTCCGGAAACGTCCGCCACAGGTACCAGCTCACCAGCCACTCGCGGGCCAGCGTGACCGCCTGGAGGACGAGGCCCTTGCCGAGCGCGTAGCGGATCAGCTCGAGCTGGGCCCGAAGATTGGCCTCGTCGAGCTGCTCCGGCTCCGGATGGGCGAGCGGCCCGATCTCGGCGCGCACCCGCTCAGCGAGCACGGCGAAGGGCGGCGTCCAACGAGCCAGCTCTCCCTGTGCGGTCGCGAGTCGCTGGTCCAGGCGGTGCGCGGCTGCCAGTGCCTCGAGCGGGCGAGCCAGCCAGGTCGCCTGACTGAGCGAGTCGAGCTCCTTGCCGACCCTGGCCAGGTGACGGGGCAGTTCGGGGGACCGCCGGCGGTAGAGGTCGCGGTGGGTCGCTTGGATGCGCGCGGCGAGCAGGCGCCCGTCGCCGCTCCGTTCGAGAGCCTCGATGCCGCTCGCCCACTCTGCCAGATCGACGAGGGGACTGAGGTCGAAGACCGGCGTCTCGTCGCGTTCGCGGTCGCGCGCCTCGAAGGCGCCGTAGAGGATCCGCTGGATCGTGACTCCACGCAATCGCCGCAGAACCAGCGCGGCAACCGCGGCGAAGAGCGGCAAGGAACGGAAGCCGTGCGTGACGTCGAGCACCAGCTCCGCCTGTTCAGGGACGGCTGCGACCAGCGCGTCGAAGATCTGCCACAGTTCGGCCTCGCTTTTCCCGGCCGGAATGAGCACCGGCTCAGCCCGCTCGCCGAGCTGCGCCTGAAGTTGCCGCCAGTTCGCGTGCGCTGCGCTGTCGGGTGTCAAGAGGACGAGCGACCGTTCCGGTGCGAGCCAGGCATCGAGCGCCACGGGGAAGAGCGCACTCCGGTATCGCCGGATACGCTCTCCATCGTCCCAGACATAGGTCGTTTCCTGATAGGTACCCGTACCCAACACCGTCATCACGAGCACGGCTGCTTCCCTCTGCTGATTCGGCACGAGAACGCCAGTGTTCACCTCGACGACCGATGATAAGAATGGAGAGCGCTGCGAGGAAGGGGGTTCCTGCGGTGGGAAGCTTGTACCGCTGGCTGGACGGCCCGCTGCGGAGCCAGATCGTCCGCGCCTGGGGTGGCTGGGTACGACCCGCTCCGCTCCAAGACGATCCCACCTGGTACGAGACCGGCCTGTCGGAGGACGAATCGATCGGGATCCTGCCTGCTCGCCCGATCGGTGACGAGAGCGGTGAGGACCTGTCTCCGGACGCGATCGAGTTCCTCTTCGCCGACGAAGACGACGCGGACCGACCGGAGCCGGAGGAGCCGGAAGACCCAGAGGCGGTGCTCCTCTTGCCAGAGCCGAGCGTGTGTTCGACGCGCCCCGCCAGCCTCTCTACCTGGCCGCTCGACGACAAAGCGGCCGACCGGTTGCGCGACCGGCAGACGGCGACCGGTGCGGTGGGTCGCTCGTCTGCCGCGCAGCCGCTGCCGACCAGTCCGACGCGATCCCCTATAGAGTCGGCGGAGCGTCAGTCGGCTGCGACGGGACCGCTCCCGGCGGCGAAGGACGAGCCTCCTCCGGCCGGACGCGCGCCGCGCGGGCGCTGGGACGAACTCAGGTGGCCGCTCGCGTGGCTGGCTGGCCAGCTCGTCGAGCTGCTCGAGCCGCGCTGGGTGGTGCAGGCACACCTGCCGTGCCGACTCGGTCCCTACCGCGCCGTCCAGCTCAGCGCGCCGCTCGCGGTGGTCGAACCGACGCACTGGGCAATGGCGCGCGGTGGGGTGCTCACCGGCGCGCCCCGGCTCGTCGTCGAGGTCGCGGCGGCGGAGAACACGGGTGTCGTCCTCCGCCAGCGGATCGACCAGTGGCTCGGCTATGGTGCCGGCGAAGTCTGGGTGGTCGATCCCGCGCGCGGTTGGCTCACGACGGAACGACCGGGACGCGAGCCGAGCTGGTACGCGCCACCGGCTCCGCTGCCGCTCGGCGCGCTGGCGCCGGGTCGCTGCCTGGACCTCGCGCCGCTCGTCCGGTCGGCAGTCGCTGTGCCGGCAGGGACTGATGCGGCGACTCCTCCTGGCGCGACTAGATCGCGTCGGTGAGCATGAGGAGCACGGTCGTCCCCTGATCGCTCCCCTTGACGATGACGGTCAGCGCAGCCTGACCGCGCTTGGCAGCGATGGAGTTGGCTGGAGCGGCTTGCAGCTGCCAGCCGAGCTGCGGGAGCGCCGTGCGGTAGAACTCCAGCACGCGCTCGGCCGGATCGGGCACGGCGAAGCTGATGGTCCCGCCGTTCTCGACCTGGGTCGCCAGCGGTGAGAGTTCACCGGGCTGGGCGCCAGGGTAGAGCGGCACCTGATGCATCGCCCACTGCTCGATCATCTGGTAGGAGGTCGGTGCCGGTTGGGCACTGGAACCGTAGCCGTAGGGGTCGCTGCTGGCGCTGCTCTCGCCTGGGGTAGCCTCGCTGGCGGTCCCTGGGTTCGAGCGACGGCAGGCGACCCCGATCGACAGCGACGCGAGAAACGCCAGGAACGCTCTCCGTCTCATCGGTCCTCCTCGGTGCAGGGTTGAACCGTGGGTCGCGCCGGTGCCGCTGTCGGCCGCGACGCGCCTCACTCCTGCACGGGAAGGATACTCCGCGCCGCGCTGAGCGCCATGCCGGCGATCAGCACCACCGCGATCCCGAGGATGGCTCGCCCGTTCTCGGTCAGAGCATGGCCAGCCCAGGCGGCGCGCAACATCGTCACGACCGGATCGAGCGGGAGGAAGCGCGCGATCTGGTGGACGCGCTCCGGCAGCAGCTCGCGGGGCATCGCGGCGCCGGTCAGGAAGATCATCGGATAGAGGAGCACCATCCCCACGACCTGCGCGGCCGTCGCACCAGGCAGCCAGAAGCCGAGTCCGAACCCGAGTGCGAAGAACGCGAGCGCGCTCACGACGTAGACCAGGACAGCGGGCCAGATTCGGGCGGACCAGCGCAAGTCGTACACCAGGTGGGCGACGACCACGAGGAGCGCCATCCCGATGGTCGTCAGGACGAAGGCGGTCAGTACCTCCGCAACCAGCAGTTCGAGCGCGCTGACCGGCGTCACGGCGAGTCGCGGCAGGATCCCGCGCTCGCGCACGCTGGCGAGATAGACCGGGATGCTGACCAACCCGACCGTCGCCACGATCATCGCGGTGTAGGCGGGCACCGACACGTCGACCGTTCCCAGCCCCCGTAGCGGGGCTTCGGCTCGTTCCCGTAGATCGTACCGAAGATCAGGATGAGGACGGTCGGAAGCAAGAGCGCGAAGAAGAGCGTGTACGGCTTGCGGGCATACAACCGCAGCTCGGTCAGCGTGAGGGCTGCGATCCGTCGGGCGAACGCACTGCGAGCCCGTACCGAGTCGGCCAGCATCGGCTCCTC
>Ga0197143_1000682_pt1 | contig 34012 bp, 40 predicted proteins | sample GBS70_MetaG_FD_148603 | JGI IMG/M metagenome (GOLD analysis project Ga0197143, IMG submission 148603) | Sediment microbial communities from Great Boiling Springs, Gerlach, Nevada, United States - GBS 70_MetaG | ecosystem: Environmental > Aquatic > Thermal springs > Hot (42-90C) > Sediment... | reverse complement strand
CCTCCACAGCTGTAGCAGACTATCGCCTTGTCTTCCGCTACAACGCTTGCTCCGCAAAAATCCAAGCTGATGTATTTCAAAAACTCGTTGTTTAACCGAAAATCCTCAATCGCTAAAACAAGCTCGGGATAGTTTTCACACAGGTAAGTGTATTTTTGGGGGAACCTTTCACACAAGTATTCTTTTAGGTCAGTGCCTTCATTGTATAACCTTTCAAAGCATTTCTCACATACTTTACTACCGCCGTAGGGAAATTTGGTGCCTTTACAAATCACGCACTCTTTACTCATCGTAATTTTTAATTAACCGACGGTTAAACACCTTTCTGACGGGTTCTAAAGTCTCATTGGCATAATCAAGCAAAGGTGAGGGTCTTTGCCAAGGTCTTCGCTTTCAAACATCACAGGGCTTTCCGCATCAAAGACTTTTATGTAAATCCTGTCAGCATCAAAACTTTCTAAAGCTTCCAACAGATACTTTCCGTTAAAACCTATCTCAATAGGCTCTCCGCTGTAATCTATATCCACCTCGTCTTTTCCTTCTCCAAACTCAGGCTCGGATATCTCAAGCAAAAGCGTTCCTTCCGTAAAAGTTAATTTGACGGGAAAAGCAGACGCAGAAGCAATAGCAGAAATCCTTCTTAAAGAATTCTCTAACTCTTCCTTATCCACCACCGCTACAGCCTGAAAGTCAGAAGGAATAACCGCAAGATAATTGGGATATTCACCCTCCAAAAGCCTAACCGAAAGAGCCCAATTTTCTGCCTTCACATGGACAAACTTCTTGTCCTTGCCTACAGATACCGCTCCTATCGTGTCCTTAAGTAGTTTTTCCAAGACTTTTAAGCTTTTACGGGACAACAAAAGCTCATCCTCAAAGCTCTGCTCAGGCATAAAAATGGTAAGACGGTATCCATCAGAACCGACAAAGTGAAGCCTACCGTCATGATTGCGAACATACATTCCCTGCAAAGCATACCTTGTGTCTTCCTTTGATATGGCATATTCCACCTTGGATATAGCCCTTGAAAGAATAGGGCTCGGAATTTGCTCTTTTACAACCGCCTGTGGAAATTCAGGAAATTCAGAAGGGTCCGCACAAACCAACCTAAACTGACTTCTCCCACCTTTCACTATCAGCTTGCCTTCCACAAGTTCCATATAAACTTCTGCAGAAGATAAATTCTTCACTACAGACCTTATCTTATCCGCATCTACAGAAGTTCCTCCCTTAACCTCAACCCTTGCAGGAACTTCAAATACTAAAAAATTCTCCAAGTCCGTCGCATAAACATAAACCTTGCCCTCATCCGCAATAAGCTTGAACCTGCTAAGCATAGAAATCTTTCTCTCAACCGCCTGCTTCGCCTTCCCAAGAACATCCTCAAACTTTTCTCTATCAACATACGCCCTCATGTTTCTGAATTATAGTGAAAACACTTAACCTTGTTTTGCTTGCAACAAGGTTAAGTAGAAAGGACTTTTATAAACCAAATCCTAATAAAAGCCGTTAAGTATTATAATACTATTAATAGGAACAAGGAGTAAAGCTATGAAAGAAGCAAAGGTGAAAGATGCATGGGAAGGTAAGACAACACTTAAAAGGATATTGCTTGACTTAGAAGAGCTTGTTTTTGGCAATGCGGGAGTAGAGCCATTTGAGGAGATATTTAAGTTAATCTATGCTAAGCTTTACGATGAATGGAGAGGGATTAACGACCTTTCTTATAATTTAGAATTCTTTGTCGGAGACAGAAGCACAGAACAAGTAAAAAAAGCAATATCGGATCTTTTAGAAGGAGCAAAAAGAGAATGGTCAGGTGTTTTTGAGCCGACAGATAAAATTGAATTGAGAGCCGAGCACTTAAAAGTTTGTGTATTTTTTTTAGAAAAGATAAAGCTGTTCAATTCCAACCTTCACATCATAGATGAAGCTCTTGAATATCTTATACCTCAAGTTTCTAAAAAGAAAGAGGGTCAATTTTTTACGCCAAAACCTGTAATTGATATGATTGTTAAAATGCTTAATCCTAAAGCACACGAGTGTGTTATAGACCCTGCCTGCGGTTCAGCTGGATTTCTTTTGTATTCAGTTATGCACGTTGCAGGAGGAATGATTAACGGAGAACCTTTACCTGACAACGCAAGAACCTTTGCCCAAAACAACATTTACGGCATTGATTTGTCCAAAAAGGCAGTAAAGATAGCAAAGGCAATTAACCTTATAGTAGGAGACGGTAAAGCTCACATACACAAAGATAATTCTTTAGCACCACACACATGGAGCGATGATACAAAAAGTGGTTTAAGAGAAAGACTTTTAAGATTTCCTAAGGAACCTGAAAGAGACAGAGAGAACCAAGAAAAGTTTTTGTTCTTTGACTTTGACGTTTTAATGACTAATCCACCATTTGCTGGAACAGTAAAGGAAAGAGATATTTTAAGACTTTATAAATTAGCTCAGAAAAACGGAAGGATAGTAGACAAAATTGATAGGCATATACTTTTCTTAGAGCGTTGCCTCCAATTTATAAGACCTGGTGGAAGAATGGCAATTGTTTTGCCTCAAGGATTACTAAATAATAAAAGTGCTGAATATATACGCAGGTTTATTATTGAAGAAGCAAGGATTTTAGCTGTCGTGGGTTTGCATGTTAATACCTTTAAACCACATACAGGAACAAAAACAAGTGTTTTGTTCTTACGGAAATATACAGATGAAGAGAAAGAGAAAATCCAAAAGATAAAGGCAAAATATGAGGGTGAATGGGAAACATTCTTGAACGAACTTAGAAAGAGATATCAAAATTTAAAATATGATAGTCCAATAGATGAAGAAGATATCCCTGAAGAGTTAGCCTCTTTCTTAGAAACTTATTTTGAAAGCAGAGAAGAGATTGATGAACTACTGATAGAAGAAACTGAAACTGAAGAAGCAGAAACTGAAGAAACAGAAGATACAGAGAAAAACAAAGGGAGAAAGCCCCTTGGTGTTTTAATTCAGGAAAAATCCGAAATAGAAGCCGTATTAACAGAAAAAACAGAAGAGTTAAGAAGTGTAGATGCAGAAAGAAAAGCAGAGTTGAAAAAAGAAATTAGGGCTTTGCAAAGCAAAATAGATAAACTTACTAAAGAGATTTCTCAAAGGACTTTGGCTGGTCAAATAACTTTGGTTTTGAACGATGAGAGAATTACATCTGCTTTCAAAAAATACTGGCTTGAAGGAAAAGTAATGCAAGAGATAGATTACCCAATTTTCTTTGCAGTAAACGAAAAACCTGTAAAAGACGAAAGCGGAGAGTATAGATATAAGAAACATCCTGACGGTTCTTTCGTGTTAGATGAGTACGGCCACCCTGTAATTGACCACGACTTGGACGAAATAGCAGATGCTTTTATTGAATTTGCAAAACAACAATTAGCAAAAGGCGATAACCATTTTGATTTTTGGCAAGAAGCTTGACACCTTTCTGACAGGTTCCGTTTTTGAAAATCTGCAAAAATGGAACCTTGCTTTATTATTAAAGTATGGAAAAAAAGGAAAAGAGCCTAAGACAACAGCAAACACAGCAAGACCCTTTTAAACTCCTTCTGAATAAAAGAATTGTGCTTCAAATCAGCACCACGACAGTGGAAGGAGATTTGATTTATTACGACAGCAAGTGGCTCGTGCTACAGAATGCAGTGATTATCGGAACAAAACACAGAGCTGAAACTCCTCTTTTCATCACCTCTCCATCAAAAATCCACTTTGCTCACCTCTTAGCAACAAAGTTGGAAAAGCTAAGCGAAAAAAGTTAAAGGGTTCAAACGGCTCACAAAGGCATCACAAAGGACTTAATCTTGTTGCGAACTCAAAACCTTATAAACCTTCCATACGTATTTTGAACTTGGCTGAGCCTTTGAGCCTTTGTTGTAGCAATCTACCGCCTGCCAAGTTAGCCCATACCTATCTATGCAGTGCCTTAGAACCATCGCTCCAACCTTGACGTTATAGCAAGGATCAAAAAGCCACCTTGGGTCTACGCCGTGCTTTCGCAAATAGCTAAACCACCTTGAGTTTATCTGCATAAGCCCAACATCTATGGAACCATCCTTGTTTTTGTTTATAGCATTTGCATTAAGCCCACTTTCCACTTTGGCTATAGCATACAAAAGTGAAGGAGACACTCCATAATACATTCCCGCAGTTTCAAAACAATAGGCATAAACTAAAAAAGGAAACAACAACAACAAAAGCCTCATAGCCTAAGCTCTAATCTGTCTGTAAAATACCTCAAAACCTTGTCCTCCTCAAGAACGCTCACCCTCGCAAGCACACCCTGCCACTCAACCTCTAAGGTTCTATACCTAAGCACAAGCATTCTTCCCGTAGTCCTTCCTACCATCAGCTCCTTTTCAACCTCAATGCTCTCAAAATAATTCTCATCAAAAATAGGCTCTCCGCTCCAACACAACACACCGTCCCAAACAGTTTCCAACACCCTCTCAAACCTTTCTTTTATCAACACAAGATTGGAATAATTCCTCGTAAAACAATACCTGCAAGGCCCAAGCACATCACACTTCAAAAGCGTCTCAACTCGTGCTAAAACCTCTCCGTCTAACTCAAACGATATAAAAAGCGTAGAAAAAGGGTTTAAAACCTTGCCGTCCGCTCCTATCCTCGCCCTTACCTTCTTGCCCTGAGAAACTAACTCCCAAACCTTTTCAATCTCATCTTCCAAGCTTCCAATAGCCTCTTGCATTGCTAAATTCTGGCTCATCAGGTATTACCACCTCCTGCTCAAATACCTCTTCACTTACAAGATACGCTCCACCTCCCGCTATTATCAGCGTATCCTTCTCAAGAAAGAGAGAACCTATCTCCTGCCGTAGCCTGCTTTTTAACATCTCGTTCCACTGCTCAACCGCTTTCCTCTTGTATTCACTCAAATCATATTGCTTGAACCTGCCCTGCACAAAAACGTTTATCAAAGAACTCGGACTTTTCGCCCTCAAACTCTCCAAATTAGAAGGTAGTAAGTCTCTAAAAATCAACACCGCATTTATCACACCCAAGTTTGCAACAGAACCCGCCAACTCCTTTATAAACTGCTCTCCCTCCACCGAAAACGCTAAATAATCCACCGTGTTAAATCCTATATCCACCACAAGCCCTGAACTTATACCTTCTTCCTTCACATCAGCATAAACTCCAAATCCCTGAAACACTATCAAAGACTTCACTCCTATAGCAGATAAACTCCTCTTTACTTCCTCAGCCCTGCTTATATACCTCGGTGGTAAGCCCGTTATAATCAACGCCTGCTTTACAGGAACCCTCAACAGCTCAAGCACATACTTTGTAAAAAGCGGATAATACTTGATTAGCTCCTCCACTCCCGCTATCTCCACACGCTTTGCAAACTTGGCAGGCTCTCCCACAACAAAGTAAGCTCCATCAAGCTCTATAGGTTTGATGTCCTCAAGCCCTGTGCCCGTCCAATAAGCAACCCACGAAGGGAACTTCACACTCCCTTCGTCCCAAACTACTTTGGTATGCCCAAATCCTATGTCAAGCCCTATGTTCTTCATAGGATATATTTTAGTAAAATCAATTCTATGCCCGAAAAACACCCTGACGAATGGAAAGTTAAAGGAAAAAGAAAAAGAAAGTTAGATCCTGCCTTTGAAGACCTCATATATGACGGAAAAGAAGAAAGAGCATTAACCCTCAAAGACCTCTGCCACTATTGGGCTGTCCTTAAGATGCTGTCAGAAGACACCTTCCAAATTAACAAAATCATCTACAGCAAATCAAAAACCAAAAAGGTTCCCAAAAACCTCAAACCTACCCTGATGTATGCCTACTCAGCCTTTTCTCAATTCGCCAAAGAAAACCTCCCGCATCTGAAGACAAAAAGTAAAGCCCTCTTTATCAAATACATGATGGGAGTTTCTCTCGTCCAAAACGCCCGCCTCTGCTCTTGCAAAACAATCTTTAACTTCATAGAACAACAACCAAAACTAATCCACCCTCCCGAACACTACGAAGCCCTAACTCCATATCATCATCGCCAATACATCAAGTCCGCCCTTGAAAACCTAAAAAATCCCGAAAAACTTAGGAAAGTTTTACGAATTTTAGGTCTCCCGCCTGGACAATAATTAACTACAATCCGTTATGCCTTTTCCCAAAATAGTTAAATAAAGCGGAACTCACTTAAATGCTATCTAATTTATCTTTTTCGGTGTTCTTTGGAGTAAAAAATATTGTCATTGTGTAGTAGTGTAGTTGTGTAGTTTTAGCGTGCTTTTGTGCTAATGTGCTTGTGTGTTGAAGAGCTAATTTATCAGCTCTTTTTGCTATACTAAAAAGTATGAAGGTAAGGCTGTCAGTATGGATAGACGAGCAGGTTGTTCTTTCTTTGAAAGGCAAAGGTATCAATCACGTTTCCGCTTTAGTGTCTGCTTTCTTGGAAGAGTTTGACAGAAGGTATCAACCTAACAAACCAACTCTGCTTAGCAAGGTTATGGTCAGGGACTTAGTAAAGCAGATGTTTAGCACAAGTCAGGAACCACCTTCAGAGCTTACGGAAGTTATCCATCAACTTCAGAGCTTGCTATCTTCTTTGCAAAAACCTGAAGTAAAGCAAGAGCAAAAGCAAGAGCAAGAAAAGCCTTTATCTACAGATGTTGAGCCTGTTAAGCCAAAGAAGAAAAGCTTTTGGGACGACAGAGAAGAGCGGTTTAAGTTTATAGAAAACTTAGTGCAGGAGATGATTAAAGAACAAGGCGGAGGTTGATCTGCGAACTTAACCTTGTGTTTGTGGATACAAGGTTAAGCACTATAATGTAGGAAAATGGCGGATGTAGAGGAGACGATCAAGAAGATAAGAGAAACCTATCTTAAGTTTGGCAGTCCGTTTGTGATAGGGTATAGTGGAGGGAAAGACAGCACTACGGTGTTGGAGCTTGTTTGGAGGGCATTAGAGAATGTAGAGCTTAAAAGTCCCGTTTATGTGGTATTTGCGGATACGAAGATGGAAATTCCTTCGGTTGTAGAGTTTGTGGATAGTTTGTTTGAGAAGATAAACAAGAAGGCTTTGCAAGCAGGCAAGCCTTTTTATGCAGTCAAGGTGGAACCTTCTCTTGAAAAGAGGTTTTGGGTCAATGTCTTAGGCAAAGGCTATCCCGCACCTTCAAGGACTTTTAGGTGGTGTACGAGCAAGTTAAAGGTTGAGCCTACCAACAAGTTTGTGAAGGAGCTTATCAAGAGCTATGGCAAGGTGGTGATAGCTTTAGGAGTGAGGCTTTTGGAAAGTCAAAACAGGAGAAGAACAATACAGAAGTATCACTTAGAAGGAGACTTTATAAAGCACAACGACATAAAGTCTGCTCTCATTTATGCTCCGATCAAGGATTGGAGTGTGGAAGAAGTTTGGGAGTTTTTACTCAGTAGTCAGTCATCGTTTGGAATAGATCACTACGAACTTTACACACTTTACAGGCAGAGTGAGGGAGAGTGTCCCGTTGTTGCGGAGTTTTCAAATCAAACGAGTGTAAGTTGTGGAAACAGTCGTTTTGGCTGTTGGATTTGCACTGTAGTAAAAAAAGAAAAGTCGCTGACGAACTTAGCAAAGACTAACCAAGAGTATCTACCGCTTTTAGCTTTCAGACAAGAGCTTTTAGAAGTTTCAAGAGAACCACAGTCAAGAAGCATCAAAAGAAGGGACGGAAGGATTTGGCGGAAAAACGGAGTAATCCAAAGAGGACCTTTGCTTTTAGACGTCAGAAGAAGGTTTTTGAAAAAGCTCTTACTCGTTCAAAAACAAACTTCCTTGAGTTTAATAGACGAGCAGGAACTTTTGAAAATCAGAGAAATCTGGCTCAACGAGGATGATTGGGAAGACAGCGTAAACAAAATCTACGAAGAAGTCTATGGCAAAAGATTAACCACAGATGTTCAACACTTGGTTTTTTCAGAACAAGATAAGTTAGCCCTTCATCCACTCGTTATCCGCCTTATTACCGCCTACCAACGAGGACTGTCTTTGAAAAAAGTCCTTTCTGAAGATTGGGACATACCCTTTGAGAAAAAACCAACTAATTTAACGAACAAGCAAAAGGACTTTCTGAAAAAGCTCATGCAAGAGCTACTAAAGCTAAACCCTGAAACCAAAAACCTTTCTTTTGCTTTAGAACTGCTTTCGGAATTAACCTCTTAGCTTTCTTCTGAGCTTTTTGTCTTTCAAAAGCTTTATCTCCTGACGCATACGCCTGTGTAAAAGTTCCGTAAGCTCGTTTGTAAATCTTTGAATGTAGTTCTCGTCTATAAGCAGGAGCTGTTTGCACTCTTTAAAAAGCTCCATCAGCTCTTTCAAAAGTTCAGAAGAGATGAAAAAAGTCAGCTCCTCTCTTTGCCCGTCTATCTGTTTCTGAAGCTTTACCTTTTTCAAGTAATAGAGAGCTTCTCCAAGCGGGTCATCTACGTCTAAACACGCCCGCCAAAACTCCTCAAGAATAGCCTTATAATCTTTGCCATAAATCTCTTTCAAGCGTTTCTTAGCAAGCTTTTCTAAACTTTCTCTTCCCATACCTTCCACCCAAATTGGTCTGTGATGTATCTTATTTTTCTTTCCTTAGTGGAAAGCAAAAAGCAATCTGCACCGTCTGTGTTAAACAAAAACAGCTTCTCATAAGGCGTAAAAATCTTCACAAGCTTAGAAGGGCGATACTGCACATGCAGAAAAACATTCAACCCTTCCCTTGGAACTATGGCAAGCACATTCCCTTCCTGCAAAATATCTGCATCCTCTATTGGGAACCTCGCCAAACCATCCTCAACAAACTTTTTGTCTATAAACACGCAATAAGAACCAAGCTTTACTTGCTCACTCAAATAAAGCATCTTTGCACCATCCAATGAAACTTCTCCACCTGCGAGCTGTCTTGCTCGCTTGCAGGAACAAGAACCACCTCTTCTCCTTCCTCCTGAGAAAGTTCCTTCTCAACCTCTTCTATCACGCTCGGCACGTCAGAATTTTTTAGCTCAAAAGATAAAACCTTGCTAAGAAACTGACCTTCACGATAATAAAGCTCAATCCAAAGAAAAGGATACTTGAGATCTTCTGTTATGAGCTTTGCTTCTACCTTATACAGTTTGCTATCTTTAATTTCCACCTTAAGCACAGGCCGACCTTTCTCCTCATAAACTGCACTAAAGATAAACTTCTTCATTTCTTCTCCTCCTTGATCTGCTCAATAATCTGCAAAAGCTTTACAACATCCGCCAAACTCATAAGCCTTATACATAAATCTTTATAGCAAAAACGAACAATTGTGCCATCTCTTTGGATTTCAACTCCATACTCCTTTGCCTTCTCTTTAACAATGTCAAAATACAACATCTGCAAACCTCCTTAGCACTTTAAAAGCCCTGAGTTTTTTATCCCACGCTTTTCATCTATACCTGCCATAACTTTGCCATATTCAGTTAAAAGTTCTTTCCTTCGCCTCACAAAAAGAAACATTTTGCCAAACACTATCAAGTCATCCCTGCTCCACAAATACTCCTTCTTCAAACACAAGCTCCTGTAAAGAAACCTTACAAGCTCATCATCTCTTTCTTTCAGAACCCTCTGCAAAATCGGCGTAAGGACGGAACCTTCCTTCCTTAACCCATTAATCTCTTGCTCTAAATCCTTCAAAGCCTTCGTCCATTTTCCGAAAACTTTCGCAACAAACGGCTCGTCCGCAAACAACACAAGCTTGCCCTCTCCTCTCTCCTTCAAAGCCCTGTCAAGTAAAAACTTCAGTCTGTCCGAAATAAACTCAACAACCCTCTCCTCTAACTCATACAGCTCCTTACTATAGCACACATACAACACCACATCAGAAACAAGCGGAACCTCAGAAAAACTAAGCCTTAACTCTCCATCTAACCCATACTTAACATCAAACAAAACATCTACTCCGTTAAAACTTGCCAACACCTTACCCATTACAAGAATTAATATAACACCTTGTGAAACTCTTGTAAAGAAGTTGTGAAAGATTTATAATTAACCTTGTGAAAAGTTTGTAAAGGTTAAGTCAGAAAATTTAATTTTTGGTGGTTTTTATAACTTATGGAGGTGGTGGAAATGGAGCTAAGGGAAGTTATAGAAAGGCTTGAAAGGCTTGAAAGAAGGCTTTCAGAGCTTAGAAGAAAGCTAAGAGAGCAGGGATACAGCATCAAGAAAATAAACGGCTTCACTTACGTGTATGTGTGGGAGTACATCAACGGCAGGCAGGTGTGGAGATATGTGGGCAATGCAGACAGAATAGACCTTGCAGAGTTCAAAAACGAGCGTGTGAAAGACCTACTCCAAGAATACAAAGCCCTTGAAGAAAAAGCAAAGAAAATAACTGAAGCTCTAAAAGATTTGCTCTAATTGAGTTAACCTTGTCCGTGCCTTAACAAGGTTAAGTGGGCAGAAAAAGGTTCCGATTTTGCAGATTTTCAAAAATGGAACCTTGGAGTTAACCTTGTTTTTAACTAAACAAGGTTAAGTATAATTAAGCTTGATGGAGCATTTTATTGGCGTCGTTAAGGCTTTCAATCCTGTTTGGCTTGTCAGGCAGATGTTTCCTGAGGTTGATGTGCAGGAGCACAAAGGAAGGAAAATAGATTTTGGGCTATACAAGGCGGGTAGGAAGTTTCACTTGTATTCACGTGGGAAAAAGGTGGGTCGCTGGAAGGTTTACAAAAGAGTGGTGCTTGATAAGGCAAAGGTGAGAGTGTTTTTAGCAAAGTATGATAGGGCTTTGCTTGAGAGGGTAGATGCTTTACTTAGTAGATGAGTATATTTCACAGCTTAGCAGAGTTCGTTCTGAAAAGAGTTTAGAGTTTAAGCGGAATGCTTTAAGGTCTCTTGATGAGATAAAGGACTTATCTACGGATGAGGTGTTTAGGTTGTATGAGGTTCTCAGAGAAAGGACAAGTCATTCTACTGCGATGGCTTATTTGTCTGAGATTAAAAGGTTTTACGAGTGGTTGAGGGAGAAGGGCATAAACGTGCAGTTTTCAGAAAAGGCACTGAAGGAGATAGGAAGGAAGAAGGAACTAAAAGGCTTTGTGAGGAAATACTTTACTGAAGAGGAAGTGAGGGCTATTTTGCTTTACATTCGCACGAGACCTTTTCATCCGATCTACTATATTTTTTGCATTTTTCTTTTGAGTTCAGGTCTTCGCTTACAGGAAGCATTGTCTTTAGACAAAAAGGACGTGCAGGTGCGGAAAATCATTACAAAGACGGGAGAGACGAAAGATGTGTATTTTGTGAAAGTAAAAGGAAAGTTTGGGAAAGAGCGGGAAGCTTTGCTTTACTTTTTTGAGCCCACCCACGAGGAAGTGTTTGAAAAGTATTTCAAACAGCTTGCTAATGATGACAAGCTCTTTACCTATCAGGTGCAGTATCCAAAGAGTGTAAAGACCTTAACGCTGAAGAAAGATGCGGTTTTTAAAGTTTTCACTCAAATAGAAAAAGCCCTTGGTTTTCCCGTGCATGCTCACAGGTTCCGATACACTTTTGCCACTTGGCTTGCAACAAAAGGCGTTCCACCAAACCTTCTCAAAGAGCTTTTAGGCCACTCATCAATCAAAACCACCATGGAAATCTATGCCCAAGCCCAAAAAGAAAAACTCTTAGAAACACTCTTTTAGTGTCAGAAACCTCAATTTTCGGCGGTTTTTATATAAGTGGAGGTGTGGAAAATGGAGCTTGAAAGGCTACAAAAAGCTTTAGAAGAGCAAGGATACTACATCCCTGAGCGTCTTCTTGTGCTTGTTTGGAGTGCCCTCTTAGTCTCAAAGGGGGCATTCCTGCGAGGTCCCGCAGGCTCAGGAAAAACCGCATTAGCAAGTGCTTTGGCGGAAGCGTTAGGCTATAAACTCATATTCTTCCAAGCCTACCCTGGAGCGAGAGAGGAAGATTTTCTTTATACTCTTATGCCCGACGAAAAGACAAAGTCGGGCTTTAGACTGCAGGAAGGCGTCATCGTCCAAGCAGTTTTAAATTCACACAAGGAACCAACCTTGCTTTTGATAGATGAGCTTGACAAAACGCATCCGTCTTGCGATGCATTCTTCCTTGACTTTTTGCAAAACGGACGGGTGCGTTTCAAGGGAGAGACTTTGACTGCAAAAAGAGAGAACTTATTGACCTTCTTCACTCTCAACTACGAGAGGGAACTGTCTGAACCGCTTTTAAGAAGATTGCCTACAATACAGGTAGATTATCTTCCTGAAAGCTTAGTCCGAAAAATCTTGGAAAAAGAGTTTGAAAAAGAGCTTGTGGAGCTTGCACTTGAGATTTACAGAAGAAGCATAAAGGCAGGTCTTTCAAAACCTGCGACCGTGCAAGAACTAAGACAATTTTTACAGGCAGTAAGACTTTTAAAAGACAAAGCAGATTTTGACGATCTTGTATATTGCTTTATCACAAAAACAGAGGAACAGCATCAATTACTTGCTATCGCACCACCAACCTACAAATACGAAGAAAGAGTTAAGCTATCAGAAAGCTTTGAAATGACGGAACCTCTCAAGGAAGAAGAGTTCAAGCCTAAAATGCCAAGGCTTAAAGGGTTTGGCGAAAGAGAGCAGTCAAATACAGAGGTAAAAGAGGAAGAGCTTGAAATCGCAAATGCAGTAGTTGAAAATACAGATCAAGGATACGACGCACTCATCAGACTTACAACAACCAACTTAAACACAAGCGATGAAAAGCTCGGAATAGAGACAAAAAAGGACTGTCTGATAGTGAAGGAAAGAATAGACCTTTTCAAATATCTTGAGCTAATGAAGTTTGCAAAAGAACAAGACAATGAAAAGCTAAGCGTGGAAGGTGAAGTTCTCGTAGAGCTTGAGCAAGTGAATATCTCTTTTGTGGAAGAGCTCTTCAAAAAAGGTTGGCTCGTGAAAAAGCTTTCAAGCAACGAAATCCTTCTCAAAGATACTCGTTCAGGCTTTACCGCAAGATACGACAAGGAAAAGAAAATCTTTCAGATGATAGCCCAAATTGATTACAAAAAGGCATCTAAAGCATTTAGGACAGGCTATTGGGAAGGACTTATTAGTGAAGTCAAAAGATACATTATCAAGCAAGAGCAACAAACTCAAGTGGTAGAAAAGCGTCCGCTTGACGAGCTTGAGGAGCTTGTAAGCGAGCTAACACAAGGCTTTGAAGGAACACCTGCGGACGCTTACAAGGTTGTTAAAGAAAAGCTAACAAGAGTTGCAAAGCTTTTAGAACAACTCAGTTCTTACGATAGCAAGAAAGTAGAAACAACCTTTGAAGTAGAGTTTATCAGAAAAGCATTGAGGTTCTACAATGCAGTGTTAAAGCTTGAAAGGATAACCCAAATCTATCCTTTCGTTGAGCTAAGAGTTTCTAACTACAACAAAGAGCTAAGAGATTATGATGATAAGCTTGTGCTTCAGTGTTATGACTTTCAGACAATCAGAAAAAGAAAAGAAATAGCAGAGCAAAGACTTCAGTATCTTACAACGGAGGTGAAGTTCAAATGAAGCTCATAAGACCGTGGAGAAACAAAATCTTTGACCTTGAAGAAATAACACAGAAGGAGAAAGAGTATATAGACGAGGTCTTACCTTGCGAAAACCTAACTTCTGAGGAAGTCCATGGAGGAATGTCCGCAACAAAGGATATCCAAAACAGTCCAAATCCTGCAGATGACGGAAGTCAAGAGCAAGAAAGCAAGCCATACAGAAAAAGAGTTATAGAAATCAAAGCTGAAGAAGAAAAAGAAGGCAAAGAAGGTTCCGAAAAAGACACACAAGACAACCAAAGCGGAGAAGGTGCTAAAGAAGAGCAAAACGCAGAAAGTTTTAAAGCAAACACACAAGATAAAAACTCAGAAGGTTCTAAAGAAGAGCAAAACTCGGAAGGTTCCAAAGAAGACACGCAAAACAACAACGCAGAAGGTTCTGAAGAGGAAGGTGAAGATGAACAAGAAGGCGAAGAAGAAGGAGAAAACGGAGACTTAAACAGGGACAGTTTATATGAGGACAGACCTGTTTTGTTAGGATTTTTGCAGGTGCATTTTGCAAAGCTTATAAGCAGACTTGCAGAAGACGGATATTTATGGACTGACGGAGATGAGCTTTGGGACTTTTCTAAACTTGCAAAGAGAAAGTTCTTTGCCAAGCCCTTAAGAGCTTGCAGGAAAGAAAGAAAAAAGGAAAGAATAGTGCTTGCTCTTGACTTTTCAGGTTCGTGCTATCATCTGTCTGAGTTCTTTCTCAAGCTTGCAAAGATAGCTTTGAAGTTCAAGGAAGTTGAAGTGCTTGATGCAAGCAACGGCTTTGGTGAAGAAAACAAAAGAATTGGTGAAGAAGGAATTGTGAGATTTGAAGAGCTTGCAGGAAGAAAAGTTCTCTTTTTCGGAGACTTTGACGGCGGAGCAAGCCTTGTGGAACTGTCAAGAATAGCAAAAGTGTGGTGGTTCTCCTGTGAAGGCAGATACGAAGACCTTTCCGAGCATGACTGGTGCCTTGGCTACACACTCAAAGACTTCAAAGGTGTATATCTTGAGTGCAAAAGCGAGCAAGACCTTATCAAAATCTTGAAAAACAGCACAAAGTTATTAAAATAAACAATGAGAACAATCGTCGCTCCATTTCCACACCTCCCATCTCCCCCCTGTGGGGAGAGTTTAACTTAACCTTGTTGAGGTTAAAACAAGGTTAAGTGTAAAGGATGAGTTTTGTGATTTATAATAATTTGTGGGTGTCGCATTGGTGCATTGTAGTGCACCGAACATTTTGGCCCTTCCATATCCATTAGCCCCCTACTGCGGCACCCTCCCATATTATTAGCGAATTCCTAATATCTGTTCGGAGTTTTTCAAGGAACTGGATAGATGTCAGAAAAGGACAAAATCTGCGGTTATATAAATATTGTAAGCAGTGAAGCCCCGTCGTCTAAATGGTTAGGACACCGCCCTTTCAAGGCGGAGATGCGGGTTCAAATCCCGTCGGGGCTACCAAAAAAAAGGAGGTGTGGAAATGAAGGATTTGGCAATATCTTTGAAACTTTACAAACAAAGCTTAGGAAAGCAAAGATTGACGGTAAAGGATAGCAGAAGGGTTCCTGTGGAAAAAGGTCAGTTCAGAGTGTTATTATGGGAGCCTTGGGAATACATTATGGTGGTAGATGTAGAAGAAGACGGGCTGGTACATGCAGTCCCTTTCACAATTTGGACTGATTTAACAACAAGCGGGTTGCGTCTGAAACTGCATTGGCTAAAGAGAGACCGCCTTTTCGCTCCACTGCCTTTCATGGTTTATCTTCGCAAAGAAATAGTAGAAAGAGAGAGCCTGCTTGTGGCCAAGCTAAAAGAAGAGACCATCTCTACGGTTCTCAAAAATGTTAGAAGAACTCCAAAATATAGCACAGATAAGCATCAAAGAGCTTTTCTCAAGCTCGTGTGGAAACGCTACGAAGACCTAAGCCTTAGCTCTATCATATACACACATATATTGAGGGAAAATGTCAGAAAAGGATAAAAGGGACGGTTATATAAATAGTGTAAGGAGGTGTGGAAATGAGAAGATATTTTGTATGCGATTTGATATGGAACTGGTACGATAGGCCGACGCCTATCTATGTTCTCGAAACTTCTGAGGAGCTGACCATAGAAGAGTTCAAAAAGATAGCGGAAGATATCTTCCCTGCACCGACAAAATGGGGGTGGGTAAATGTTAGCTTCTACGATGAAACACAGCTTGAAGAGGAAGTGAAGAACCTCATCAGACGAGACTTAATCCTTTTCACAGCATGGGATAGTGAAGAGGATCTATCCGCTTTTGTGGAATGGAAGTACGAAGAATGGCTGGAAGAAGCTATCAAAAATGCCAAGGTCATAAAACTGTCAGAAAAAGAAAACAACGACGGTTATATAAATAGTAAGGAGGTGTAAAAATGAGGATAGAAGGAATTAGAGTTTTAGGCGAGAAACACGGGCTACTTGTAGAGTTTTTCACAGATGAGGAAAGCAGTATCGTCTTGGCGGTAAAAAGAAACGAACAAAACACAAGAGTGAGACTGATAAAAGCAGAACCAAGGGAAGCAATAATGGAAGGCACTGTCCAAATTCAAGAATGGTACGTTAACAACTTCAACTTGCTTGAACTCCTCAGTTCGCTTGGGCTTGAAAAATGGTATGACACTATCGTTTCTTCTGAAGAGTATGAAATCTTTGAGGAGGGTCAAAGATGACAGAGGATAAAAAGGATTTAGCTATTCTCTTCAAATTCTACAAGCAAAGCCTTGGAGATGAAAAGCTTAAAGTAAAAGAGGACAAAAGGGTTCCTGTGCAAGTGGGTCAAGTGCGTGTGCTTTTTTGGATGCCTGAAGAATATATATTGATTTTCCATATAGAAGAAGAAGGGCTCGTTCATGCGGTTCCTCTCACAATCTGGACGGATTTAACTACAACCTTGCTAAGAATTCACCTGATAAGCGGGCTTGACAAAACTCGCAAAATACTTGCTCCCTTGCCTTTCTACGTTTATCTAAGAAAAGAGGTCTTGGAAGCGGAAAGTTATCCGATTTACATAGTAAGGCAGGACACAATAGAAAAAGTCCTAAAAGTGGTGGAGCGGGCTCCCACTTGGTCTTCTATAAAGCCAAAAAGAGAGTTTATAAAGCTCGCTTGGAAACGCTACAGCGGACTGACTTTGGGAAGTATTCTAACAACACACCTGCAAAGAGAAAAAAACTCTTGACAAAAATTCATTTTGTATTATAATACTATCATAAGGAGGTGTGAAAAATGGAGCAAAAGGAGCAAAAGCAAATCTACGTGGGTCAAATCTTTGACCCACGGATCAATGCGGATGCCGAGTATTGGGTGTCCGTTTCTCCTGTGGAGCATCTCTGCAAACTACGGTTTGTGGAGGTGTTGAAGGCAATACTGCCTTCATATAGGCTTCCACTTCCCAAAGAGGTGGAAGTGCAAAATGGGAGTGTTGTGAGGTTCTCTTTTGAGAGGCTCCTGTCTCCTTACGAGTATGCCTTACTAAGGCATATAACACAGGCGGTCTATGAAATGACCGCTTCCGCGGAAAGGTTGCAGTGCGACTACTTTCCGTTTGCGGGTCCCTGATTTCAGGGACTTTAAGCATGCTTCCTCCCTTCAGTTGCCTTGGAGAGCTTCAAGGCTCTCCCTTTTTAAACAGACTTAACCTTGTATTAAAGCTAACAAGGTTAAGCCCGCCTGCAAAGGTGGGAAAGGTGGATAGGGTGGAAAAGGTCAGTGTTATCATACGGCAAGGGTCTGCTAAGGTGGAAAGGGTGGGAGGAGTAAAGGTTATCACTTAACCTTGTGTTAGCCTTAACAAGGTTAAGTATAAAACCTTGCTGTAAGGTTCCGAAATTGCAGATTTGCAAAAAGCTTTATTTCATTGTCAATTCGTCTGCTATGATAGGGATGACGTCGCTGAGTGGGTCTTCTTGAGTGATAGCTGAAAGGTCTGTAAGGTCGTTTTGTTGGAGGATTTCTTGTGCTTGTTTTCTTTTTTCTGAGACGAATTTGGCTGTTTCTTCAAGATAGGCTTCGTTTCCGAAGACTTCCCTGAAGGTTTGTAGAAGGCAAAGGCCAAGTTCTTTGTCTTTCCATTCGTCTTTGCAGTCTGAAGTCATACAAGCTAAGAGTTCGTATTCTATCTTGGTTGGGTTTTCATCGGCTACGTAGTAGAGGTTGCCTTTTAGTCCAAACTTTTCTCTGTCTCCTGCCACTACCAAGTAGGCAGTTCCAGGGCTCATAGTTAAAAGCTCTTCAGGTCTTACTCTGTAGTCGTATCGCTCTTGTTTGATGCTTGCCCAAGTGGGCAACATGTAGTCTATTGGGTCTTTCCAGATGTTTCCACCGCTCCGAGTATGCGTGTCAAAAAGCTTTATATCTTGCCCGAGAAACTCAGACAAGAACTTGGCAGTTTCAGGATCTCCCGCACCAAGGACGAGCTTTACCGCACAGTTTGCAAAAATGTTTTGAAACATTCCCTTTTGAATTCTCTCAAACTGATGAACAGACTGATGGATAACTACCACACCTATTCCCGCTCCTCTTGCCATCTCAAACACTTGTTGAAATTCGGGTGGCAGAACCTGAGGTGCTTCGTCAATAAAAACCAAGTCAGGCACGTTCCAACGCACTCCTGCTCTGTACTTCCAAGCACTATAACTTTGCAAGTCCATCAAAACCATTTTTCCTATATCAAGACTTTCACCTGAGGGAAAGTCCAAAGCCCGCAGGGCAAAATAGCCAAGCCTGCCTTCCTTGAAAAGCTCATACAACTTTAGCTCAGGCTCATATGAGTTCAAAAGCCTTGGATCAAAAGTAAAGGCATACAAAGCCAAATGCTGTTGCAAACCACGCAAATAATTTCTGAAGTCTCTGTTGGTTCTTGCCTCCTGAGCAATCGTCTTTATCCACAGTTCTGCAAGCTCATCTTTTGTCTTGCCGTTCTTTACATACGTCTCAAGCAAAAACTCTACAGAGTTTGGCAAATACGCAATCAAAGCATAAAGGTCTATAAAGTTCATCATCTTTCCCGTCTCGGGAACAATGGAAATAAGCCTTGTCAAAGCTCTTGCCACTTCCGCCTGAATTTTCTCGTAAAAAGTGGCAGTCCCACCAACCTTTGGCATAGTAGCAACGATAACTGCCGAAATCTGCTGATAGTTCCTGCTCTTTATCGCAGAATAAAAAGGATTGTAAGAGCGAGAATACTTAGGCTTTGCAACGTCAAAGTAATAAAAGTCCTGCGGGAACCTTCCTTGAGCCTTTAGCTGATTGATAAGAGCCGAAATAACCTCATTGTCTCCCTTCGGGTCTATACACATCACTCCCATTCCCTTCTCTAAAGCTTGAGCTACCATAGGAGCAAAAACGCTTTTCGTTTTACCTGCTCCCGTAGGAGCTATAACATGAACGTGCTTGTTTATCGCAGACAAAGATACCTTCACAGGTGGATCGTAAAATATCTTGAAAGAACCATCCACGGGCTCTACCTTATAGGGATTTTTAGCCTTCGGCAAAAGATCCAAAAAAGACAAAATAAAGTCCCGCACAAATACCGCAACGCTTAAACCTAAAACTCCTAAAATCAACGAAGACACAAGAAACGGCGAATACAAAAACAGGTAAGATAGCGACAAAATCCCAACCAAAACAAGAAGCGGAAACACAAACCAAAAGGTTCTCATGTAAATTTTAGGCTGTGGATTTTCTTGAGCCTTCTGTTTTAACTTCTCGTAAAGCACATAAAAACCGTAAACCAAAGACACCAAAGACAGCAAAATCCCAAACCAAACCATTACCTGCTCCTCAACAAAAGTTTATCAAAATCAGGTCCCTTCGCAAGAGGAACAAGCACCGCTCTTACATGCTCTTTACACACAAAACCAAAATACCTGCTGTCATAACTGTTTTCCGTCTCTCCAATTGCAAAAAAGCAATCCTTGGGAACCACACCACTCCCGCTAAAAGGCTTTACAGGTCTTTTCTTGCTGTCTTCAAGCCTTGCCCGACCTAAAAACTCACCATCGCAGTAGTAGTCCAAGCCCTGAACGTGTAAAACCTGTGGATACACACACCTAACTTGCTTCACAAGAACCTTGCCCTTTGTGTATTCGTTTTGCACGGGCGGAATAAACTCCACATAGGAACCTAAGGCAAAGTCTTTTATGCCAAACCACAACCACCATTTGTACTGCAATGAGCGATCCATCGTATAAACTACCTTCACGGGAGAATACCAAAATGCAAACAAAATCAAACACACAAAAACAACTACCTTAAGGTACCACTTCATTGGTTATGTCTTTAAAAGGCCCTTTTATCACACACTCCTTCAAAAGAACTATCCCACGCTCGTTTTTTAACTTCTGCTCTATAGAACGTATCTTCTCCATCTGAACCTTTTGAATTTCTTCAGGACTTTGCCCACTTTGAAGTGCTTTCACTATGTCCTCCACACCCATTGCAGACACTTCCATAAAACTCACCACCTTGATCTGACTGATAAACAAAAAAAGCACCAAAACACTCACAAATACCTGCATCACAAAAATAAACGCCCAATGATACCACTTCACTTTTTGCCCACCTCCGCCTTCAACATCTCCACGGCCTCCCTCCAACTATAACCCTGTTTGACAAGCTCGTATCTTCTCCTTCTTGTTTCAGGATCAGTAAAGAACATCGCCTTCATAAACTCATCAAGAACTATTCTGACCTTTGACGCACCAGCTTCGGATAAAAGCAACATCTCTCCATACTCACCTGCAACAGGATGCACGCTCTCCATCAAAGACCAATCGTAATCGGTTAAGCTCAACCGCTTTGAATTTCTCAAAGCATTCCTTGAAGTAGAAGACGTTAGCCCAAAGAACTTCCAATAGCTGTTCTCAATGATGACCCTTCCCGCCCTTGAAACCTCTCCCGAACTTGCTACAAAATCCTCAAAACCTTGAGTTCCAAGAATAATTGACGCTCCGTGCTTTCTAAAACGCCTGTAAGCCTGCTCAATAAAAAGGTCTATCTTTGGATTGCCTAAAAACTTGTGTGCTTCGTCTATGATCACAAGATGCTTATAATCCGCCTGCTGAGTGTATATATCCTTGGATATAAAGAACGTAATAAGCATAATAAGTGGGTCCCTAAGGTCAGGTATATTCTCAAGAGTGTCGTTTTCAAACACCGTCAAAAAGTTGTCAAACCTAAAGGTTGATTGCCCGTTGAAAAAATTGCCAAACTGACCTCTCGTGCTGTAAGGAGTTAGCTGAACTACAAAATCATTAACTCTTCTGTCCGCAGTGTATTTTCTCAAATACTCTATAAGCGTATCCACGCACGCAGACTGCTCATACTTCAAAAAGCTTTCCTTTATAGCCTCCTCTAAATACACACGAATGAGCTTTTCGTCCTCCTGAGACTTCCTCAGCTCTTTTGTAGAACCCATCATGTAATACAGATTGATCAAAAACTCTAAATACTCCTCAAGCTCTGCGGTGTTTTGAATGATTGAAAAGGGATTAACTGATTTTGGTTTGTCCAAAGAAAACTCTATAAAGTCTCCGCCGAAAATCTCCGCAAAACTCTCATAACTTCTGCCTATGTCTATTATCCAAACACGGTTCCCGCTTGCAAGATAGTTCAAAGCAACGTATTGCAAAAACACGCTTTTGCCCGAACCTGTCATTCCTACCACAAAAGAGTTATACCCTCCCGAAGGATTTGAGAAAAAGTCAAATCCTTCAAGCTCGCCAAGACTGTCAATAAACAACACCTCAGGTTTAGTCCCACGCCACCCACCAAAGAAGGGCACAAAACTCGCAACATTGTTTGCAAACATACCTCTCACCCTTTGCTTGCTCAAAAAGTCCGCCACCTTCTGATCAAAACCAAAAGGCATAACCGCCATAAAATCCGCTAAAACCACGTAAGCATTACGTTCTAAATCAAACCCAAGGTTCTTAAAGTGTGAAATAAGCCTTGAGCTTTTCAGCTCCAACTCCTCCCTGTCTTTTGCCCAAATCAAAACTATAAAATCCACACCGTATACGCTCTCTCCCTTCTCTATCCTCTCCATAGCAACAGACAAGTCCTCGTGCTTGAAGCGAAGCCTTGGCACAAGATTGTAAGGCACTTGCTGAGACAAAACCATCAATGCTGACGTCTTTATCTTGCCCACAATCTTCTCCGAAAACTTCACAACATTTAGACATACCAAGTATGAAAAGTCTAAGTTAGAACCCGTTATCTCAGAGCCTACATAACCTACACTGTCAAACAGCCCCCACTCCTTTGGATAGTTCCTCACCGAAAAACTTCTCACATACATTCCGCCAACTTCTATACAATCATCATACACCCTCAAAACATTGTCGTTTCTTACAACCGCACGCCTAATCGGAATTGTCCCATCATACTGCCCCACATCCCGCCAATCCGCACTGAAGTTAATCAGCTTATACATATACTCGTATAAGTCCTGTGCCTTGTATAGCCTCGGTGCAAAACCCACTCCCTGCAGGTGCCCCAAAAGCTTAGGCTTTAGCGACATAATCGTGTTTATCTTCTTCTGAAGACTTTCCTCTTCAGTAGGTCCCTTCTTAAAAAGACTTAAAAAACTTGAAAACAAAGACCTTTCACTCTCCTTACCGCCAATTTTGACAGTAATAAGAAGTCTTTTTCTGTTTAGATATGCGGAAAAAGTCTTTGTTATAGGCTCACTTCCTTTCTTTTCTAAAAACTTACAATAGCTTTCAACAGTTTCTTTAAGTAGGTCTTTATAAACTCCCGAAACTCTTTGAATGCCCATCAGCTTGTTATACCTGTAAGCGTCAAGCAAAGAAAGAAAGTCAGGCGTAGAGGTCAAAATAAACTGAACTGCACCACCTTGTGGAAGCTCTTCTAAAAAAAGCTTTATAGCATTCTCTACGTTTTGATGGACATACCACAAAGGCATACACTCTATAGCAAGCCCTACTCCTCCGTCCCTTAAAAAGAATATCTCCTGCTCCTCATATTCAGGCATTAGATATTCTGACAGCCCACGCCTCTCTAAAAGCTGATAAAAGGTGTTTGTTTCCATCTTTCACTCCAAAGGCTTAAGCTCCTTTATCGGCTCTCCCTTTTTCAAAAGATAATCACCCATTATCCACCTGCCCTCGTCTACCTTGAGGTAAAAGTAGTGCTGAGTAATAAGCTCTCCACTTTCCGTAGTGTAGGGCAGGACAAAAACTCTAAGAACCGTCGGTGGAACCGCCAAAGGCGTAGGTTCCTCCCGCAACAGCTTGGTGAGTTTATGTATCTGCTCCTTCACGTAAAGGCTCTCTACATCAACCGCAGGCGAAGAAGGTAAATCCGCCTTCTTTGTAATTTCGTTCTTACTTGCAGAGTAAAGATGAGCGTCTTTTGTTTGCATAGCACAAGAAAAAACAAAAGGAAGTAAAACCAACACCTTCCTCACGGCACTACCCTCAGATTAAGCGTTCCTAAAAACTTCCTCCCTTCGCTCGTATCCACAAACAGCTCAACTCTCTCTAAAACTTCCTTCAACACATAATACACGTAAATTGAACTTCCAACAGGCACGTCCGCAGAACATTGCACGTCTACCTCTCCTACGTTTTCGTTTACATTCAACACATCACAGTAGATTAAGTCCGAACCAACTTTCGCTACTACCTTCACAGAACTTGCATCTATCGGTGCATACTTGGTTCTAAACCTGTAGAACCTTCCACCGTTGCCTTCAGTTGCTTTTTCTCCACCACCTTCAGCCTTTACGTAGTGTGCAGTAAAAGGACTGTTTTTAAAACCTATGGCAGACAAAAGAACAGGTCTTGAGCCGTCCATCCTCCCAACTACCACGTTTCCGTCCTTTATAAGCCCGCCATCTTCGTAATAAGTCTTGTCTGCGTAGCTAAAACTAAGCTCAGTGTAAGGCTCGTCTATGGCAGACATTTGAGACAAACAGGAGAGTATAACGTGCACTCCGCTATTCGGAGCAGTGCTAAAAGAAACAGACACGCTCGTCTCAGAAACCACACCTGAGCCATTGCCCGTCAAAACTCCCAAACTCGTCTCGTTCAACGTCTGCGAACCTGCAACTACCTGACAAGTCCCTACAGATACAGGTTCCGCAAGCGTCGCAGAAAAGTTCGTCCTCGTTCCATCTCCTATCCCTATCACAAAACTTACGGGACTTGCCAAAACCACACTCCTTGGCACGCTTACAAAACTTGACGGATTGTTCGGACTAAGATAAACGTAAGGCTCTAAGGTCCTGTCAGAAGGCCAAAAAACCTCCACGCTTAAACTTGTCCTTTCACCCGCCTTAAGACTGAAGCCTAAGGGAACTTCTCTGACCTTGTGAGTTCTTCCGTCAAGTCCCTTATAGACCATCACAAGCTTGTTAAAGGATACCGACTTGCTAATCACGTCGGAAGAACTAACCGCAAACTCTACAGAAATGCTTGCGGGCAAAGACGTGTCGTATTGAACTTCTAAGCTCGGCGGAGAAAAGGTTCCCGAAACGGAAACGCTCTTTTCTCCTCCTCCAAGCCCACCACCACAGGCAAAAACTAAAGGCAAAGCTAAAGCCAAAGCCCACTTCATGTTAAAACCCTACCACACCACCTACATAAAACTGATTGAACCTGCTATCGCTGTATGCATTCGCACCTACCGCAAGCCCTACGTGAAGAGACGGGAAAAAGTAAAGCACGCTTAAACCTACTCCTATCTGCCCCATAAGTTTCTCCCTGTCCGTCTTGTCATTGCGTGCATATCCCACGCCCGCGGTAATGTATGGATCAAGCTTTAACCTATCCATTAAAGGGACACGAGCTTTAAACCTTGTGTGCGGATTGGCAACAAAAAGGTCAGAAGTCCATCCAACGTTTACTCCACCACCTACCAAAAAAGGATACTTCACTCTGCTGTCTACGGAAAACCCAACCAAAGCTGAAGTCTTTAAAGCTTCCGCCTTGTAATCGCTTACACCTACAAACAAACTGACCTCAAATCCTTTCCTGTCTTTCATAGGGTCAATGACTTCTACTTGGGCAAAACCTACAGACACCAATCCAAGCAAAACCAAAGCCTTCCTCATACCTTACCTCCTTTTATTATTTTTTATAGTGTAGTCATACACATCCGACACCGAACCACAAAGACCACTGTCCGCTCCCTTCCTACAAAGCTGATGCTCTTCGTAAGGAAGTACGATCTTCGTCCCACAACTAAACACAAGGCTAAGTAAAAGAATAAAAAGTAGCCTCATGGCTATCTCCTATTTTATAGGTGCAGAAGGATCATACGGTTTATTAAGCCCATGCTCTGGCTTTATCACCTGCTCTCCTCCTATATCTTCTAAGCTAAAGCTTTGCAAAAAGACCAAATCCACAGATCTGCCCGCATTTATCTCTATAACAGGGAAGGTCTCATCTGCGAGCTTTTTGTATTGTTCCACAAGCAATCTTGACGCCTCAGAAAAACCGCCCGCTATACCCGTTCTTACTACCTGATTTGGATCTATGCTGGTGGTAGTGGCACCTCCGCCTACAGGACTAACCACTACTGTGGTTCCCGCCTGTTGGAAAAGTTTTGCTACACCTTCAATAAATCCCGCCACGAGCATTCGGGCTAAAATTTGCCCTTGCTTGGATACTACTCTCCCCAAAAGCCCAACCTTGCCGTCCTCTCCCGCTACATAACCCGAAACCTTTTTCTCCACTACCTCTCCGCCCTTTTTAACGCAAGATATAGCCTCAAGTCTAATGTATGCCCTCTCTGCTGACAGGTCTCCATAACCTGAGCCTATCACAAAACACTCCCTAATGTCTGACCTATAAAGGTTTGGTAAAACCGCCTTATCCGTTATCCTTATCAAAACTGGATGGGGAGAGGTTTGAGCTTTGCCCCCCGTTGGAGCATCAAGTCCCGACAGAAGCACTCCCCTCACAAAAGCTCCCGCAGGAATAACACTCCCTTTTCTAACCTTCTCCTCCTTCTTCTCCTCCTGCTTCTCCTCCTTCGGTTCCTTCTCCTCTTCGGTTTGCTCCTTCTTCTCAAGTGCTATCAAATCAACAGGCATTGCAGGTTTTTGTTCCTGCTCCTTCGGAGGAGGTGTAGGTGGATAGGCAGTCGTTGGTGGTGGAGGTGGTGGAGGTGGTGGGCTTGGTGGTGGCTGAAATATCTGATTTAGAGCCTGCTGTTGCTGTTGCTGTCTTTGTTGCTCTTCTTGTTGTTTTTTGAGCTCCTCAATCTGCTTCTGAAGTAAAAGAATTTGTTCTCCAAACTCAGCTTTTATGCTTTGGTCTTGTATTTTCTTCTCCTCAATCTGTACCTTTGGTGGAGGTGGTTTTTGCTCTTGCTTAGGTTGTTGCCCCATCATCTCAGACAGCAAAAACACCGCACCAGCGACGAGCAAAATTGAACCACCTAAAAAAAGCAACTGCTTTCTTTTCTCTCCCTTGAACTTCTCAAGCATCAGAATTTCACCTCAACTACGTATAGTCTTCCGTTTCTAACCTCATAGCGAAACTCAATAGTCTTGTTGTTTTCCTGCCCTATGTAAATGTTTCCCGTCATTTTCCTCAGCATCCCCTGCACTGCTATCTTCTGATTTTTGTCGTCTATGACAACTTTCATAGGATAAAACACCTGATACCAATCGTTGTCCTTTACGCTCTTTGCATAAAGCAAAAACTCTCCTCTTATCTCCTTCAATTGCTGTGGTTCCGTGGTTAAAAAGGGCATTATCCTGTCAATAGCACTGTCTACAGTCTGAGGAGACACGGAAAGCAAACTGTCCGCTAAGTATATCGCCACTTGCTCCAAATACGCACGGGACAAAGTGTTTCCCGAAACCCAAAACTCCTTCTCCACCTTGGGCGGGATTACAATCACAGTCTTTTGAGTGCTTACCCTGTATAGCAAAATCCCTTCCACAAACACCACACCAAGAAGCACAAAAATTATCAAAGATTGCAGGCGAACTTCCTTAGAAAGCCTTTCAAAGTCCGAAAAGTACTTCATAGTATTTTTTATTTTACTTATCTCCGCCGTATCCCTTCTTGTTCTGAACGTTCTGTAGCCAGTCCTGAATTTGCGTTGTTGCCCTGTTTGCTATATCCGAACCTACATGATCTCCTACTCTCTGTGCCATCTGCATGGCCCACTCTTCTATAGCTCTTGCACACCTTTCGTCCGCAAAGTCAATCCTCGCAAACTCGTCTATGGTGAAACCCGAACAGTTAGGTCTTTTGGCACTTCCCCAACCTTTACCTATCTGCGGTCTTCCACACTCGTTGAAAATCCTTGCAAGCCAAGAATTAAAACAACAATAAGACCTTTTCCTTTCCAAACAAAAGCCCAAAACCTTTTTGGAACAGTAAGTCCCTACGTAAGTGCATATGTTTGCTTCCCTTTTCTTTTTGAGTTCCTTCTCTCCTCTACTACACATACCCTTCATCCAGCCACTTATCCCACAGCAGGAGGCACCTAAAACGGTAATTCCTCCCGGTCTGCACGTTCTTGCTTCTCCCGAGAAAAACCTTGGATTGGCACATTGGGCAAGTTTGTCAAAGTCAGGTCCAAAGTTTTGGTCAGGATCAGGTACCGACTTTACCACCCCGCCCGAAAGCCCCATGTAATTGGTTGCACATATCCTACACCTTTGCTCTGTGGTATCAATACCTACACCTTTGGCAGTTCTGTAGTTTGGCCTCTCCTCTATCACACGAGAAAATTGCCCTTGATAAGACACATACCAATACTCCCAAGAAAAAGAAGAACTCACATAGTTAGAAGTCCAAGAGCAAGACCAAGAGGTATCCATATTCCAATAAACCACGTAATTCACCAACGAACCGCTAACTCTCTGTTCAAACCTCGTGCAAAGGTTTATAGTTTGTCCAGTTGCTTCGTCTATTACATTTGTTGAAGATACACACCTTAACCTAACCGTATGAGGCTGATAATAGCCTCTTGCATCCATCACGTAAATGGTCTGCGAACTGTCAAAATTTCCCTGCGGTGGCCAAGCATACCAATAAAGAGTAAAGTATTGATACTGATTGTTATACCAAAGGTATAAGTAGTGCGTCCAACTCGTCCAATAACACGCAGGCCCAAGTTTTTGCCATATCTTTGTCTGATTATAACAGTCGTTGTTTTTCACCTTCCACATAGCTCCGTCAAAGGAATAATAATCGCAGGTTGAATAGGACAGCCAAGCGTCAGAATACAAAATACCTCCGCAAACCCAAACAGGTAAACCAAACTTACTCCGTATAGCATCTGCCAAGTTTCGGTCCGCACAAGGCAAGCTCACTCTTTGTAAAAGTTGTTCGTATTGAGGATAATAAACGCTGTTCGTAGTGATGTAAAAAGCCCAAATGGGAGCATCGGGATCGTAAGGATTGCTATCGTAAGGATAAGGACCTTGCCAGTCTTGGCTCGTACACAAAGGATCGTTTCTGTCCGCATTGCACACGTACTTTGACCCACTCCAAAAACAAGTTTCAAGCTCATTACAGTCGTCTATCTGCCCATTTCCGTTTTTGTCCACCGCACACCTGTAAGTGTCAAATTGAGGATTGCTTACCCCCAAACTACAATTGGTTATGCAAGACCAATTCCCACACTGAGTATCACAAGGCATACACTCACTACCAAAGCTAAACGCTAACAGTAAAAACATTAAAACTATTACCTGCATGTTCTATCCATCAACGCATTGTATATTACGCTCATAGTAGCGGTCGCTATACCAAAGCCCATTACCATCCTATCTCCACACTTGCAAGCTTCCATCACCTGCCCGCTTCCCGCAGGACAATAGTCTCCTTGACAAGCAAGAACGTCGTAGTTAGCCTTACCACCTGAAGAATACTTAACCACGCAATACTTCTGCCCGGTTCCACAGTCAGGATCGTCGCCAGCTGTGCCTATGTATCTACTGTAAGAGTTGTAATACCTGTAATCCATAACACCACTGCTCGTGTCCCAACGAGTACTACTCAACAACGTAGGCACTTCAGAAAGGTCTACGCTTTGTCTTTGAACGCTTCCACACCTGTATTCCCTTATCTTCCTCCACCACTGCCTACACTCCTGCCTACTGCCAAAATACATGCAAGTCTTGGGCGGAAAGTTGCAGTTTTGCGGTGGTGCTTGGTAAGTTTGAGTGGAAGAAGTCCAAGACCTGCTTGAACTACTCCAAAGAACTTCTACACAGCCACTTGCCTGCTGAACGGGCTTTCCGTTCTCTATCATCTGAATTCTTCTGCCGTTGGCATCCTCCCACCACTCGTTTACAAGCTCGCAACCCTCCCTTTCCAAACTCTGACAGTTGTCTACGATCTCCTCTCCTATTAAGTCCATTACCCTTGACCACCTAAAGTAGTTGCACGAAGGTGCGTTATCCACCCTCACTTCTAACACCGAATAACCTGAACTTGGATAGTAAGTATTCTTAACCCAAGTTCTGTAAGGTGTAGGTTCGTCGGATACACACTGAGCATCCCACGAGCTTATTCTGTCTGAACTTGAAAGACCCTCTCCTCCTCTTCTGCGATTAACCGAAAGGTTCCCAATGTGCGTCCAGTCAAAACTTTGTTGTGGAGTAAAACTATAAATTACCTGCGGGCTTGGTGGAAAAAGTCCAGCATAACCACAAGGTGCACCTTCCCAATATCCCCATCCCCTAAGAGTGTAGCCTTTGCCGTCTAAATTACACTCAAGCCAAAAGTAAGAAGAGTAGTTAAAAAACTTATCTCCAGAAAAACATCCTGTAGAAACCTCACTGTATCCGTCGGGAAAGATTTTCTGTCCAGGAGTGCAAATTCTCCCGTCCGTCCTCGTACCCGTCGTGTTAAGCCTAAGCTCTATAGTACAACTTCTCGTATTCGTAGCCCCACTGTCCATCACACCTTTCACCGCCTTGCACGTAGGATCTTGAGGATCACAAGTAAGATAGTAGTAAATAGCGTGGTCGTTCATTGTGTAAGGATTATTCAGATATTGCGTCTGCGGTGGATTTCTCCTTTGCCCGTCGCAGTCTTCGGCCTGCCCACCGTAGTATTCAGTAGTTCCCACCTGCGTTTCAACAATTCTCGTGTTTGTAATAGGCTTGTTGACGGAAGAGTAGTAGTTTAATAGGTCGGAAATCAAAGGTCCAGCAAAGTAAGAAGGAAGTTGCCCTTGTCTATCTATGTCCACGCAACCGTTCAGACTACTCACGTATTGACTTTGCACGTATCCTGAACTGTTTATGCTGTACTTGTAGCAGTCGGTAAAGGTTGTTCCGTTAAAATACGTGCAGTATCCCGCAGGACACAAGTATCTTGCACTAAAACTCAAGCTTTGGTTTAGACTACCGTTGTACGGATCAGTCGCATACCTAAAACTAAAGGTTCTCCCTGAAATGCTTGCTTGAGCAAACATCCTTTCATTCCCTACACTGCCCGCACACAGCTTTGGCGTATTGTGTGCAGTCCCGTCAGGACCTATCACCTGCAAATTTTGTTGATTTATAGGCTCTTGCAGTTTGTTCCTCACCGACGACTTACTGTTGTATTGGTTTTTAACTTGGTTCCCAAAGTTAGCTCCCTGTTGACCCCCTTGAGTGTTCTGTGGATGTCTCAAGTCTATTGCAAAAACCAAACTCGTTAAAACTGTCAGTAAGAAAGTCTTTCGCATTTTACTCGCCCCATCAGCTGTCCCGCTTTGTAAACCTTAACTTCGCCACCCTCACACTTTACTATTATAGACTTCGTTTTCCGTTCGTCGCACACAGAGTAAAAAGGATTTCGCTCTAAATAAACGTTTCCTCCCCTAACTTCCGCATTGTAGCAGTAAGGCACTTCTACCTTTGCGTATTCCTGTGGAAACTGATAATCAAAAGGCACAGCAGTCCCTCTTCCTATACACCATCCAAGCGGTGTTGTATTGATTGAGAACAGGCGTATTTTGTCCCCATCCCCACAAAACAAAAGAGTGTCTTCCTATGGGAAAACGCTTGGGATGCAAAACGGGAAAGATGGGAAAGATGTTGTATTGGCTCTTTCTCATTATGGGCATTGGATATCTTCCGCACAAACCCATTTTCCCAAAAGAGCCCCACAAGATTAGCTCCCTGTGTAGTTTGTAAAGCATCCTTGCAACCGCTCCGCCCATAGCCTGCACGCTATCATTTGGAATGCTCTCACTCATAGGATACATACTCCCCCACGCTCCCATACACCAAAAGAGAGGATCAAGCGGAAAACCAACCGTTGACGCTATAGCATCCACAGAACAAGCAAGTTGAGCTATCGGATTTGCAAAAAGAACCGCCTCAGGTCCTAAAATAGACGCAAGCAAATCACTCTGCCAAAGCGGATCAATCTCGGTAAAGTATGCTATGTCAAAGGGATTTCTCGTCTCAAGACACACAAAATCTATAAACAGCTCTAAAAGAGCCCAGGGCAGATACCTGTAATAATGCATCTGAAAACTTCTTAGCTCAGCTTGCTCTACGTCTGAAGCAGAACCTACCGCTTGGGCGTTGAAGGGCACTTTACCTACAAGTCCGCCCGGAATGGGTAAAGTAGGCGTGCACCAAGGAATGCGAGCGGTCTCCATTATGGCTATAGGCTCCCACAGACCTATCTTTATGCCAATTCTTGGAAAAGGAGTTTTGCATATGCATATGGGAAAGTCTCCAACTTGGTGAATGTCCTCAAGCCCAAACCAATTAAAAAGCGTAATTCCGCCAACTCTGATAGGAAAAACATTGTAAATGGTCGCAATGGAAGTAAGAACTATCTTCACGCTCGTCTGAGGTCCCGCATTGCAAACTACCTTGCTTGCGGGATTGGAAAAACCTATCCACACAAACGCCAAACTAAGGATTAAGCTTTTTAAGAGCGTCCTCACCGTAAACCTCCTTGACGATGTGTCCGCTCTTTCTGTCCCATTTTATCACGCTAACACCTTCCTTAATTTGAGCCAAACTTTTGAGTTTGGGATGCAGTAAAAAAACTCTCTCTTGGAACTGCTCCATCAAATCAAAAATCCTGCCGTCGCTTGCAATAAGCATTCTGTAGCGTTCTCTCTTCAAAAGGGCTTTCACAATCTTTATCTGCCTTTTGTCATAACCGTCAAAAACAATAAGCGTAGGTGGATCCACGAGAAAATACTGAAGAGGTCTAAAGCGATAGCCCTTGGGATACAAAATCCCTACTATCCTACCACTTTCATCCACCCTCGGTATATCCGTCTCAAGCTCATAAACCCAATCAATCCTTTCAGTCCTTGACTTCTTTGCCAAAGGCAATTTTATTCTCCAATCCTTGTGAATGCTTGTCTGAAAATAATTTTCGTTGCTAAACTTTTTCAGCTCTGCACTGAGTTTTCTTTCGGCTATAGCTTTGTTTCTTTCTATCTCCTCCAAAAGGTCAGGTTCCGCTATGGGATAGGTGTTTTTGGCAAAAGCAAACAAAATCAGCAAACTAATAAATAACAAGGTTCTCATCTTTGATGTATCCCTCCATGTAAAGCGTCAAAAAGAGCTGATCTTCAAGTTGGTTAAAAGTCCTATAACCACTCGCAAGCCTGATAAACCTCGGATAGCCTCGCTCATTTATCACAAGAAACGTATCAGGAAAGTTCTGACTTCCTAAAACTTGAACTAAGTTGGGATGGTTCTCCGCAGATACTACCTTGTGGTCTATCCCCCAATTCTGCGGAATATAAGAAAGTACCTGCCTGTAAGCATAACACTCAAGACAACCTTCACTTTCCACCACCAAAATACCTATCTTGTCCTTTAAAGCAGAAAGTGCCTTCTTCCTCTCCCTTTGCCTGTACTCAATCTGTGCATCTCTAACAGGCATGGCAGTCGGACGCCCATAAGAAAGAGTAGGATCTTGCTTGATGTAGTAGTCATACAGCATAGCATACCTCATTGACCTGTCCCTTATCCACCTAATAAGCCTTGCGTGTTCAAGTACATTCTCCCTCGTCGGATACATTATCGCTATAGACCTTGCTTGCTCCTCAAGCTTCTGAATTTCCTCAGGCGTCATCTCGTTTAAACGAGCCCAAGGAATTTCAACCTTCTTTGGCTTTCTCTCCCGCCTTACCTCCTCCTTCTTCTCCTGCTTCTCCTCCCTCTTCTGACACACCTCCTTCCAAAACCAACCACGCTGTGCATCCTGATAATACGGCTTGTAAGGCCTACACTCACTCCCAAAAGCTAAGGCAAAACCAAACAGTAAAAACCACAAGGTCATAAAAAAATTATACTTCCGAAAAAAATTTTGTGGTATAATAGAAAAGCGGGTTAGTTTGTGGTTAGTATGCACGGGCTTAACTATGTTTAAAGGTTTGTGCTTAAAACATAGTTAAGCGGGATAAGTTCCTTGATTGGCGGGCTTTTGAGCTTACTTAACCTTGCCTGATCTTTAACAAGGTTAAGTGAAGGTTCCAATTTTGCAAATTTTCAAAATCGGAACCTTGAGTAAGGCAAAGTGTGGGAAATGATTGTCGGACAAGCTTTTGAACTTACTTAACCTTGTTTTGCTTGCAACAAGGTTAAGTCCAAGGTTCCGATTTTGCAGATTTTCAATTTTGGAACCTTAACTATGTTTAGGGAACTGCACTTAGAACATAGTTAAGTGTGGGAAGCTCTTGATTTCTAAGCTTTTGCCCACTTAACCTTGTTTAGCTTAACACAAGGTTAACTCCACGGATGCAAAAACGGAACCCTGCGAAATTTTGATGCGTGATGAGGTTTTGTCCAAAAATTCCCATTCACTTAGCCTTTCAGCTATAATATAAACACTGTGTTTGTATCGCTACAGTTTAAATTATCCTTTAGCCAAGCAGAAGACCTCAAAAAACTAAAAGACCTTATGCGTATGCAAAGTTCTGCCATAAGGTTTATCTACAATAGACTAAGAGAAGGAATGAAGGAAACAGAAATTTATAAGCTTGTAAAAGACACCTTCAAACTTCCATCTTGGTATATATCCTCTGCAATCGTAAAGGCTAAGTCTTTACCAGAAGACAAACCTGTAGTCTTTGGTGGAAAGGTTCTTTTTGAAAAGCTCTGCAAAAACCACTTGCAGGGAAAACAAAGAGAAAAGCTAAAAAGAGAATGGAAAGAAAAAAGACAGGGAAGTTTAATAAGTGTAGGCAGTAAACACAAAACACATAAAGGAAACCTTTGTATGCGATTTGAACAAAAAGAAAGAAGTCTTTACCTAAGGGTCGCTTTAGGAGATAGAGAGTTTATCTATACAAGAGTTAAAAGAGAACCAAGTAATAGCAAGGACAAGTGGAATACATTCTTGGCTATGCTTTTTGAAAGCTGGGAGAATGAAAGTTATTTTCCCTACACCGTAGAGCTAAAGCTAAGGGATGGAGAAGTTTATGGCTTTGTATCCTTTGACTATCCA